>Ga0208491_10019_pt1 | contig 84709 bp, 86 predicted proteins | sample SubbioCSW11_NovA_FD_184819 | JGI IMG/M metagenome (GOLD analysis project Ga0208491, IMG submission 184819) | Serpentinite rock and fluid subsurface biosphere microbial communities from McLaughlin Reserve, California, USA - CR11_CSW11_NovA (SPAdes) | ecosystem: Environmental > Terrestrial > Deep...
CTCACCCATATGCCCTCACCCATATGCCCTCACCCATATGCCCTCACCCATATGCCCTCACCCATATGCCCTCACCCTAACCCTCTCCCAGAGGGAGAGGGGACTTTTTAGAGGGAGAGGGGATTTGTTGGAGGGAGAGGGGATTTGTTGGTGGGAGAGGGGATTCTTAGATGTAGATACGATCTGCTTAATCCAATACTTCTACCTGTAAAATGGTTGTGGCAATCGAATACTCTCTGCCGCCCAGGACAATCCTGCTGCCCACACGCACATCATGGGTAGCTATGCGGATGGCATGCTCTGATACTCTGGCCGCTCCCTTAAGAGACAAAATTACATCAAAGCGTTCGGGCACCTCAGATAGCACTACCTTGCCCTCTGCTGTATCAACAGGACGTCGGTGGGGAACTGTCTCAACAGAAATGATTTCGCCAAAAGGAACTTGAGCTGCCGTATCAATAACTATGTCTCCTACGCGGATAACGTTTGCAGTGTACTTACTGACATCAAATACTCTGCCTTTCATTAATACTGTATCGCCTTCTTGCTGAAAAATATCTCCGTTCTGCCGAGGACCGTAAAATCTATAAGCTCCTCCTAAAACTAAAGCTACTACGAAAACCAAGACAATTAAATCAATTATATTTATCAGGCCAAAAACTTTGCCCTTATCATCCAGTAACTTCAACTGCTTCATCCCCTTCCGTATTGTTCATAGCTTTGCAAATGAATCTCTGCTAAGCGGGTCAGCGAGAAATTTGCGCGTGCATGCCAAAAAAGTTTTTCCCCTAGAGTCTTCCGTAAGCTTTCGTCACTTAACAGTTTTAGCGTCCGGCTGGCAAATTCCGCCTCGTCTCCGGCAGGGAAAAGAAAACCTGTCTCCCCATCTTTGACTAACCGGCTGATCCCTCCCACAGCAGAACTGACGGCAGGTTTTTTAAGCAAAGCGCCTTCGAGCAGCACATACGGAAAGCTTTCGGTATGTGAGGTTAGAGTGTTAATATCTATTGCCTGAAAAAAGCTTGGGGTATCGGATATCTGTCCCGCAAAATGGACTCTGTCCTTTAAGCCAAGATTATCCCGCAGCGCTATAAGCTTTTCCTTCTCCTCCCCGTCTCCGCCGATGATAAATTGAGTCTCGGGGGCTGAGGCCAAAATACGGCGGGCTCCCGCAAGAAAAATCTCATGTCCTTTAAGCGGATGAAGGCGGGCTAAAATTCCAACCAATGTTGCTTGATTTGGAATGGATAGCCCGAGCTTCTTTAGAAACTCTTCCCTAGCTTCCGTTTTTGGCTGCGCGTCAAAATCAAGACCGTTATAAATTACGGTTATTTTTTCACCAGGAAACCCACGTGAAATCAGCATTTCCCGAAAGCTATCGGAAACAGCAAAATAGCCGTCAAAGGTATTTAAAGCAAGCATATTAAAAGTGGCATAAACTCTCTGCTTATAGAGGCTGTGACGAAAGTCCTGTTGATAATCGCTATGGATGGTAGTAACAGTAGGGATTTTATAAAACTTTTTAGCAAGGGCACCATAAAAATTTGCTCGGGGACCATGACAGTGAAGCAGTTGGTAACCTTCCTGCTTAAACAAACGCCCTATCTCCCAAACAGGACTTAAATGGTAGCGCTTTTTCTGCAATAAAGTTCTGGCATCCAGCCCCATTTTCAGTGCCTGCCGGTAGAGCTCCCCTTCCATCAAACAAGCGAGAGTGACCTGCTGCTGTTTCTGCAGTTCTCTCACAAGGGATAGGACGTGGGTCTTCGAGCCGCCCTTTTCACCGCCGCTAATGAGCTGCAGTATTTTCATTAATGGTCGCTCCTTTTTGAACCGGAAAAAACTCCCCAAGTGTAGCAAGCAAAAAGCCTGCCCGTTCCCAACTTCCCCGTTCCAACACGCCCCGTGTATCAAAGACGAGCGGTCTGCGCAAAAGCTTTGCCGCTTTGAGCGGATCCAAAGAGCGGAAATCATGGTGACCAACTAAGAGCAAAAGTAAATCAGCCCCCGCCAAAGCCTCCTCTAAAGGGAGCAATAGCTCATCTTGAGCAAGCGGATCGCAGACTGAAACGAAAAAACCTTTCTCCCTGAGGAGATTAATGATTTCCAGTGCCGGGCTCTCCCGGCAATCAGCCACATTAGCTTTATATGTCATGCCCAAAACGGCAATCCGCGGACTGGACACACCGCTTAACAGTTGTTGCACACGTTCAACCACATAACCAGGCATTCCGTCGTTAATCTCCCTGGCTGTCCGAATCAGGCGCGCCAAGGAACCGGCCTGTTCGACGATAAACCAAGGGTCAACGGCAATGCAATGTCCTCCCACGCCGGGGCCTGGTTGGTGAATATTTACACGAGGATGGTTATTCGCATAACGAATTGCTTCCCAAATATTAACGCCCGACTGTTCGGCTATCAGGGCAAACTCATTGGCGAGAGCAATATTCACATCGCGATATGTGTTTTCCATTAATTTGGTCATTTCCGCAGTCGTCGAGTCTGTGAGATAGATATCTCCCTTTACAAATGATGCATATAACTCTCTGGCGGCAAAAGCCGATGCATGGTCGACTCCGCCTACTACCCTGCTATTAAAAATCAACTCTTCCAAGATTTTTCCGGGAAGCACTCGTTCAGGACAAAAAGCAACTTGCAACTCTTTCCCAATCTCCAGACCTGTTTTCTTAAAAATAGGCAAAAGCAGATCCAGTGTAGTACGCGGCGGCACCGTAGACTCTAAAATGACTAAATTACCTTTTCTCAAATAGGACAATAACGACTCCGCCGCACTCCTTACAGCAGTAAGATCCGCCTCTTTTTCTGCAGTAAACGGCGTTGGCACCGCAATAATAAAAACATCGGCCGCTTCCGGAAGAGTACCGGCACGCAATCTGCCTTCCGCTATCGCCTTTGCTACTTTTTCAGACAAATTAGACTCACAAATATGGCTATTGCCTTGATTAATTTTAGCTACAACTGCCGCATTTGTGTCGACACCTACCACATTAAAGCCGCTTTCTGACAAGATAGTAGCTGTGGGCAGACCGATATAACCCAACCCAATTACACAGACTTTTTTCATTTTTTATCTCCTTCTAGTTTAAGCATGCCCAATTTTTTGCGCAATACTAAGATCACAAATTTGGGCAAAGCCGACATGCGCATAATACGTTTAGGCTCAAGAAAAAGGCGGTAACTCCACTCCAAACCAAACCTCTGCATCCAAAGAGGCGCCCTTTTCTTTCTGCCGCTAATCACGTCAAAACTGCCGCCGACGCCCATACATACCGGTACGCCAAGCAGAGTCCTATTGCTGACGATAAACTGCTCTTGTCTTGGACTGCCCATGGCCACAAACAAGATATCCGGAGCGGCAGCACGGATTTTTGAGACCACTTGCGCTTCTTCCTCTGCTTGATAATAGCCGTGATGATAGCCGACCAATTGCAAGCCGGGATATTCAAGCGCCAAGCCCTGAGACACCTCTTTGCTTACGCCGGGAGGTGCTCCCAGCAGAAAAATTCTCCAGCCGCGTTTTGCCGCTTCTTTCACCAGCAAGACAAAGATGTCTACTCCTGTCACCCTTTGCGGAAACGGCCTGCCTAAAATCTTACCGGCCCATAGAACACCGATACCATCCGGGATAAAAAGATCAGCTTGCAACAAAAGCAGGCGCAACCTTTCATCTGATAGCGCCTTCATTATTTTCTCCGGATTAATTGCCAGAATCCATGACTTTGTTCCAGTAGCCACTCTTTCTGCTACCCAATCCACGGCATCCTGATATGTTAAAGCATTTACCGGAATCCCGAAAATTTCATGTCTAAGCATTAATTCACATCTTTCGGCTAATTTCAGCGTCAAGCGACAACGCCATTATACACTAAATAAACGGGAGGGGCAATAATTGGCAAAAAGATGGGCAGAAGGGCGGTTTTATCAGACATTGCCGCTCAAAGTTTAAGTTGATTGGCACAGCTCCGACACTCCCGGATTGTGACAATGAGCAATGTCAGAGCGGTTAAAGGCATTACGAATAAGAGCATAGCGTTACTGAAAAAAGGTAAAGCATCATGTTGCGCGGAAGCCAAAATTAGATAAAGAGTATAAGCTACATAATAACCTAAAAACAAAAAACCTTCCCAACGAGCAATGATGTGACCGGTGAAAAAAATCGGCAGACAAGCTATTGCCACCACAATCATCAGCGGAATGTCAAAATTCCAGGCAGCAGCATGGACAACAATTCCTTCCGGGGCAATAATACTAGAGAGACCTAGAACTCCCAAAATATTGAAAATATTGCTGCCCACGACATTGCCGACGGCAATATCGCGTTCTCCCCGCAGGCTGGCAATAACTGATGTGGCCAGTTCCGGCAAAGATGTTCCGGCTGCAACAATCGTCAAACCAATCACCAGTTCACTGATGCCAAGCAACAAAGCGATTGCTCTTGCCCCTTCGATCATCCACTGTGAGCCAAGCACTAACAAACTCAGACCGCCAAGTATAAACATAATATTAGTAACCCATGATTTTAACGGCATGGACTGTTTCTCCCCCAAGGGCAAAGGACAGTCGGCATTCTTGTTCTTTTGCTTGCTTTGAGAAAAGAGAAAAATGGTGTAGACAATCAAAAGAAGAAACAAGAACGCCCCCTCCATACTACTAATCCTGCCGTTGCTGCCCATGACAAGCATCAAAATAGATACCGCGATCATCAGCGGCACGTCCAGACGAACCAACTGCTGACAGACAAGAAGAGGCGCCACTGAGGCAGAAATGCCGAGAATAAACAGTACGTTAAAAATATTACTGCCAACCACATTACCTAGCGCAATGTCTGCCTGGCCTGACAGACCTGACATAATGCTGATTGCAAATTCAGGCGCGCTTGTCCCAAAAGCAACAACAGTCAAGCCGATAATCAAGGGGGAAATGCCTGCCACCAGCGCAAGTTTTGAGGCGCCCCTCACCAGCATTTCAGCACCGACCACAAGCAATATGATACCTAGAATAAAAAGAAACAATACCATACTTTAACTTATCCCCCTTTAAATAAACGCGGCTTCTTTTTTCCTTTTTAGCAACATTCCCGCTTTCTGCACCTAGGGTCATATCTCCTTCATGCTTGAATTGTTTTACAAACTATTTTTTAGTTAACTCCACTCTCTGGAGAGGGTCAGGGATCATTATATTTTGCCTCTTTCGCTTCAACAACTCCCCTCTCCCTCAGAAGGAACACCTCCCCTCTCCCTCTGGAGATGATCAGGAATCATTATATTTTGCCTCTTTCGCTTCAACAACTCCCCTCTCCCTCAGAGGGAACACCTCCCCTCTCCCTCTGGGAGAGGGTTAGGGTGAGGGTATATTCTCCGAAAAACATCTTGCAAAAGAAACAAGATATTATATAATCTACGTACATTAGGCGAATGAATTAATACTTCAAGCGGCTTAGCCGCTTGATTCACAAAGCGAGAAGGAGTGCATTTAACATGGGACTAGCCGAATATTTCGCTAAAATGAAAGGCAATACAAAATGTCCTCCAGGCGTTAGTCTAAAAGAAATATTCTGGTCTTGGCTCGGCTCTTTAATTGGTATCGGCCTCTGCGCATACCTTTCCAGCTACTATTTTGAACCAAGAGAGTTGCCCTTGCTTTTTGGCCCCCTGGGAGCATCCGCAGTCCTTGTTTTTGCGGCAAGCAAAAGCCCTCTTGCGCAACCGAGAAATCTGGTTGGCGGCCATCTCATTGCAGGGCTTATCGGAGTAACAGCTTATCAGTTGTTTGGCCGAATCAATTGGTTGGCTGCCGCGCTGGCCGTCTCTTTTGCCATTGCGGCAATGCTCGCCACAAAGACTCTCCACCCGCCTGCCGGAGCAACCGCCTTAATTGCCGTTACCGGCGGAGAAAGGATTCATGCGCTGGGCTTTCTCTATCCCTTTCTCCCCGCCGGGACAGGCGCTTTTATCTTGTTGGTTGCGGCGCTATTGTTTAACAACTTGCTGCAAGATAGAAAATATCCTGAATACTGGTTTTAACTTATTGGCTAACCCTGATTACCTCTCGAATTAACACTGTTTATATCTGCTTAATCCGGCATACTGAGACATCTTTCCGGCAATAATATTGCCGGAGGTGAGAAGAGATGGAAGTAAAAGCCTTTCTGCAGAAAGCAATGCTAAACGAGCAGGAACAAGTTCGGGATTATCAACGCTTTGCGCAAACAACAGACAATGAACGTGTCAAACAAGCATTTTATGAATTCGCCGAGACCCGAGGACATACTGCCGCAAAGATTAAAGATTTGCTCTCAGAACTTCACTGAAAAAGCCCTGACGGGCTTTTTCTCTTTTTTTCTTCGATTATTATGTTGAAACATCCTTCCTCTTTTTAGCAGCCTCTTCATAAGCAAGAAGTATCCTCTGCGCCATCGTCGTGGATGATATTTTTTCAGCCTCCTGCAACGCTTTCTCTGCCATCGCCAGCCTTAACCCTTCATCAGCAAGCAACTGATCGACGCGGGCGACAAACAATTCCAGCGATAAAGGGGTGAGAAAGCCATCCACACCGTCTGTAACCATCTCAGCTGCTCCCAACGCTTTAACAGCCACGGTAGGCACGCCGGCCGCTTTGGCTTCACCAAGCACCAAGCCTTGTGTCTCAGTGGTAGAAGCAAAAACAAACAGATCGGCTCCGGCGAAACTGTCAACCACGCGCCTTCTGGACAACTTCCCGGCAAAAAGCACGTCGGACAAACCCATTTGCAGCGCTTCCTCCTGCAAAGCTTGGCGTTCCGGTCCCTCGCCTACAATTACCAGTTTTGTTTTGGGATGTTTCTTGCTGATTTCGCCGTATGCTTTAAGCAAAAACCCTACATTCTTTTCTTTTCCGAGGCGCCCCAAATGAAGCAAGATTTTCACATCAGCCGCAATACCATACTCCCGACGCAGCCAAAGACGATCAGGCGCGATAAATTCTTCAATTTCAATGCCTGTGGGAATAGCTTGCACAGTCGGCTCAATCCTGTCTGCCACAATCTGACGGATTACTTCTGTTGGCGTAATCACAAGGTCACAGCGATTACAAAAATTTGTGGAAAGGCGCAATACCGCTTTGCGAGAAATCTCCCGGGCAAAGGGCAGGTAATGCACATATTCATCATACATCGTATGGTAAGTGAAAACCAACGGAATATCAAGACGTTTTGCGCAAAGAGAACCCAGCAGACCCATGGTAATCGGCGAGTGCACATGGATAACATCCAAGCTAAGCTTTTTGACTGTTTTACTTATATTGAGAGAAAAGGGTAAAGCAATCGGATATTCCGGATATATGGGAGGTCGTACTGACGCAAAACGAAAAACACCCGACTCTTTTTCATAAACAGGATAGCTGGGTGCAAAAATATAGACTTCGTGACCAAACTCAATCAATTTTCTAGCCGTTGTTTCTATGGAACGGACGACTCCACTGGTATACGGTCTGTAACTGTCGGTAAACATGCCAATCCTCACAAAAGCTACCCTCCCGGAAGCGGGCTTAAAAGAACCCCTGATGTATACTATAAATATTTTGGAATCGGCGAAACAGCCGACCCCCATTTACTGCTCCACCCCCCTCACCCTAGCCCTCTCCCCCCAATGGGTGGAGAGGGTATCAGAACATCCCCTCTCCCAGAGGGAGAGGGTTAGGGTGAGGGTATTATCCCCCTCTCCCTCTGGGAGAGGGTTAGGGTGAGGGCATGTACGTTTAATTAAATAACTTCGACGGAGGCAAACATTAACCTCCCAAAACAATGAAAAATTTACTAAGCACCTTTTACCCCTTTTGTCGAGTCAGCCGGTCCTCATAGTTTCTCCAGGAAGATCCGCAAATACCGGGACAAAAGCAAACAGCCGCAAAGCGAGCCGCTTACTTTTGCTGACAATCTGCACAGCGTCCATACACTTCAAACAGGTGACCCAGCACGGCAAAGCCCGCAAGCCTTGCTTGCTCAGTATAAACACAAGACTCAGGACAGTATGAAATACAAACAACTTTTTCGCAATCAACGCAAACCAGGTGATGATGGTGACGGCCATCATCCGTTAACTCAAAAACAGCGCCCGATTGCAGTAAAATCTGCTGCACAATACCTATTTCCGCTAAGAGACGGAGATTACGGTAGACTGTGTCTAAGCTGACAGCCGGTTTCTGCTTGCATAGCTCCTCATAAATTACCTTGGCGGAAGCCCGCTCACCTAAATGGCGCAACGCAGTAAGAATAGCCTGGCGCTGGGCAGTTAGCTTATAGCCCTTTTCCTTCAGCAGTGCCGATAATACGGGTGCCTTCATCCCTTTCCCCTCCTATACCAAGAAATTTACGGGAAAGGGCTGCGATTGCAAAAATACCTAAAGAGGTTAACACAATGCTGCCACCGGGAGCCAAGTCTGCATGAAACGCGATAAACAGGCCAAGAAGAACTGAAATCATCGCAAATAGATATGCATAACAGGCAGTCGCTCGAAAGCTTCTGCTTAACTGCAGAGCTGCGGCAACCGGGACGGTTATGAGGGAAGAAACAAGCAAAATCCCTACCACCCGCATAGAAAGAGTGATGGTCAACGCTGTCGCCACCACAAACAGAGCATTCACGAGATCTACCCGTACCCCCGCTGCCCGCGCTCCCTCTTCATCAAAAGCAATAATAAACAGCTCTTTCTGTAAAGCATAAACAAGTGCCAATACCAGTATGCCCAAAATTAAAATCAGTTGCAGATCTTGGCCAGTAATGGCAATTACACTGCCAAATAAATAGAAAAAAATGGCTAAGTTAAAGGCTTGAGCCAAACTGATTAAGACGACGGCAAGACTGATGCCAAAAGAAACCATGCAGGCAATGGCCAAGTCGCCAAACATCCGATATGTGCGGCGCAAAACTTCCAGTCCCGCAGCGGCAAAGAGTGAAAGTCCTACGGCCGTTGCCAAGGGATAAACGCCTGACAAAACTCCTAACGCCACGCCGGCTAGAGAGACGTGGGAAAACATTTCGCCAATCATCGAGAGCCGTCTCAAAACAATAAAAATACCAATTGTTGGGCAAAGCACCGCCACCATTAATCCCGCGGCAAAGGCTCTTTGCATAAATCCGTACTCCAACAGCTCAAAAATTTCCAGCACCTCAATCCTAATGGGCATGACGTAAAACTCTGGCGGCAGAACCATAGGTTTGGCCCAAGCAGTCTTTTGCCCAAAAGTCTGCGGGAGCTCCGTGGAAATACAGCTTCCTGTTTAAACAAGCCACACTGCAGACATGCTCTGTAATCACTCCAACATCATGGGAGACAAGAATCAGAGTCATCCCTTCCGCTTTGCGCAATTCCAAAAGCAAATTATAAAACTGCTCCTGTGCCGCCAAATCTACGCCTACCGTCGGTTCATCCAAGATAAGCAGTGCCGGTCGAGAAACCAAGGCTTTGGCAATCAGCACACGTTGCTGCTGACCACCGGAAAGCTCTCCAATGACACGATTCCGCAACTCAGCTACTCCCACCTGTTCCAGAGCTTCAGACACGCGCCGCTGTCCCTTTACACCGGGACGCTTAAAAAGCCCAAGAGATGCCGTCAGCCCGGAGAGCACCACTTCTTGCACTGTTGCCGGAAAGCCATGATGAAAGGAAGTGGCATTTTGAGGGACATAGCCAATTTTAGTCCACTGATGAAACTTCTCTTGACTTTGACCAAAAAGGCTAACCTGCCCCTGGGAAGGGCGCAACAAACGCAAAATTATTTTCAACAATGTGCTTTTGCCCGAACCATTTGGACCTACAATCCCCAAGAAATCTCCCGGCCAAACAGTTAAGTTGATATCTTCCAGAACCAAGCGGTAACCGTAATGAAAAGATACTTGATCCAATACTAAAACAGGCTCTTCCATTGACAATCACGCTACTCTCTCAAAGCAATCTGTAACTGCTCCAGGTTTCTGCGCATTATTGAAAAATAATCGTCCCCCGCACTAACTTCCTGTTCAGTCAGACCTTCCAGCGGATTAAGCACTAAGATCTGCGCACCAATTTCCTCTGCCAGTACTGTAGCCAGGCGACTAGTTGACAAAGGGGCATCAAAAACATAGCGCACATCATATTTGCGGCCAAAAGCAACAATTTCTTTCATTTGGGCAGGACTTGGTTCAATGTGAGGCGACAGTCCGCTGATACTTACTTGCTCCAAATCATAGCGTTTTGACAGGTAAGCAAACGCTAAATGGGTGACAATAATCTCACGCCGCGCAAGACCACTCAATCCCTCCCGAAATGTCAGATCCAAAGCTTCTACCTGCTCCTGAAAAGCAGCCAAATTATTAAAATAGTAAGTAGCGTTAGCAGGATCAAGAGAACTTAGAGCAGTAGCAATATTAGTTGCCTGCTGTAAAGCCAAAAACGGGTCTAACCAGACATGTGGATCATACATTTCATCATGCTTTTCTTCTTCAGCAGCATGGTCATCCTTTTCTTTTTCTTTTTCCTCATCATGGCCGTGGTCTTTAGCGCCTTTTAACGGCTCAATGCCTGCCGAGGCGTTTACCACAACCACACTGGCAGGAAGAGTGCCGCTGATTTTTTCCAGCCATGGCTCCATACCCAAACCGTTAGCAACCAGCATATCTGCCTTGCTCAGACTGCCCAGCAGTTGCGGACTGGGTTCCCAATCGTGAGGTTCAACACCGGCAGGGACCATATTTACAACCTCAATCTTTTCTCCGCCGATTTTTGATGCAAAATCATAGAGAGGAAAGAAGGTGGCGTAAACCAACTTCTTTTCAACAGCTGCTCCTCCCGTAGCCGGTCTCTCTTCTGCGCAGCCCGTCAAAAGCAAAGCCCCCAAACAAAACAACAGAAAAACCAGATATCCTTTTTTCACTATGTACCTCCCCCTTCAATAGAGCACTAATTTCTAAATAGTAATATTCTTATTTACTGAAAATTATACCTGCAGCATAAGCTAAAGTCAAACTCAATATACGCAGTGCTGCTTCTTAATAAATCATTCTGCCACGCACAAAGGCATCTGTCTGTTGACAACGCGGCGCTGTGAAAATTTGCTCTGTTGCTCCTGCTTCCACCAGCTCCCCCTGATAGAAAAAAATAGTTTCATGGGCAAGTCTTTGGGCCTGAAAAAGATTATGAGTCACAACGAGCACTGTTGTCCCGCAATCTTTATTTAATTGCACCAGCAGTCGTTCAAGCAACTCCACGTTTGCCGGATCCAGGTTTGCGGTAGGCTCGTCCAGAAAGAGAATTTCCGGCTGCAAAACTACGGCTCGCGCAAAGGCAAGCCGCTGCGCCTCTCCCCCAGAGAGGGTATTTGCTCTCTGCTTGCTTTGCCCTGACAAGCCGATAGTTTCCAAGATTGTGTTTACCCTTTTTTCTATTTCCGCTCTCGGCAGCTTGCGAGCCCGCAGTCCATACGCCAGATTATCATAAACAGACATCTCCAGCAAAACAGATTTTTGAAAGACCATAGTCATTTTGCGTCGCAACGCGAGAACATCCGCTTTAGCCGCGGGCACTTTACGTCCATAATAAAAAACCTCGCCTTTGCTGGGTGGTTCCAGCATATTGAGGATGCGAAGCAGTGTGCTTTTGCCGGCACCACTAGGTCCGATTATGCCGGTTATATATCCTCGACGCACAGCTGCCTCCGTCACACGGAGCACTTCTTTGCTTCCGTATTTTTTGCTGAGATTGCTGATTCTTATAATGCTAGAATTAGTCATCTCTTCCTCCCGCCTGCAACCTGTAAAGTCCGGCATTAATTGCAAAAGAAATAAGTAGCAGAATAATTCCCAGCGCCATGGCAAAAGCAAACTCACCTTTACGCACTTCTAGGACTATAGCGGTAGTCATTACCCTGGTCTGCCCTTCAATATTGCCACCCACCATAATTACTGCCCCAACTTCAGCCACCGCCCGCCCGAAACCGGCAATAATGGCACCTAAGATGCCATAGCGTGACTCTTTTACAATTGTCCATAATATCAACCTTTGCTCCGCACCCAGAGAAAGCAGCGTGTCGACTGCTTCTTTGCCTTTTGTACGAACGGCCACTGAAGTGAGCCCCATAACAATTGGCAAAGTTAATAGAAGCTGAGCAATAATCATGGCTGTAGGCGTAAACAGCAGCTCCAACGGACCTAAGATCCCCCGCCGCGACAAAAGCATGTAGACAAACAGTCCGCCAACCACCGGCGGTAAACCCATCAACGTATAGATAATGCGCTGCAGCCAACGTACTTTGACTGCTGCTTGCAGCCCCAGCCAAGTGCCTGCCGGCACACCGATAAGCGCAGCTAAAGCAACTGCACTCCCTGAGACATACAACGTAAGTAAAATAATATGAGTGAGACTGCTATCAAGAGGGAAAAGCAAAGAAAACGCCTGTCGCACCGCTTCAATCATGGGAAAACTCCTTTGTTGACTGCAACTTCCTCACTCTCGCTATGCATTCATTTGCATAACGAGAGTAACATGCGGATAGGATGCTGTCAATAAGCAGAACATACTATTATTTATAAGCTACCTGAAACAGCGTGTCGAAGACTAGCCCTCATACGGCACGAAGAGAGGCGAACCGTATTGCTGTTTGCCAAAACCAGCGATTAATTTCGCGGCCGCTGGGGAGACGAGCCACTGCACGAAACAGTCGGCTTCTTCCTGACTCATAGCCGCCTTTTTGTTGCTAACTGGAATGGCGGAAAAAACATTATTGAGACAAGGATCACCGCTAAACAAGACTTTCAGCTCTGTGCCCGCAGAGCCTGTTACAAAGCTTGCTCTGTCGAGCAGTGCATACCCGTTTAATGCGGCGGCATTTTGTAAAACCCCGTAGTTGCCTAACATGTTTTGTCTTTGATGATACCAGGAACAACCTTCCGGCAAAATACCTGCCTGTTGCCAAATATTTTTTTCAGCCAAATGGGTTCCCGACCGGTCGCCCCGGCTGACAAAAGGGATTTCTGCCCGGGCAATCATACAAAATGCCTCCGCGACACTGCTTGCTGCCGCAATTTTTGCCGGATCAAATGACGGCCCCACCAAAAGAAAATCGCTACTCATCACAGGTTGTCGCCTCGTCCCCCACCCCTCACCAATAAAGGCTTCTTCCAATACAGGTGCGTGGGTCAACACTAAATCCGCACGACCTGCCTTAGCCATGACCAATGCTTGACTGCTGCCTGCAGCAATATGACGTACGGCAACCCCAGTTTCATGCAAATAGGCTTGCTCAAGCACATCCAACAGCCCGGTAACTACCGGTTCCAGCGTACTGGCCAGCAGCAACTGCTTTTCTCCCTCCATTCCCTCCGCCCCCAGCAGAAGGGATAATTGCCATTGCACTTCTCGCTGCAGCGATTGCATATAACTAAGCAGTTTTCTCCCTTCCTCGGTCAATCTGCTGCCGCCGCCTGCCAAACCGCCTGTTTGGCGGAGCAGCAATGTTTTTCCCGTAACTTCTTCAGCCCTTCTTAGAAGTCCCCACCCATAGCGATAGGATAACTCGGCTTCTGCCGCAGCCCGGACGAGAGAACCGGTCTCATCAATTTTTAGCAGCAGCGCCAATAGCTCTTTGCCGGGGATTTTCTCTCCCAGATTCAGCGTGATTTCCCATTTCTCCATTTCATCACCTTCCTGTACCGGGCAAATAATTTAAAGTCCGCACTTACTGAAGTATAATTATTACTGCTAAAAAGGAAAATGGAACCATTACGTCAAATATAACACAAAAATCTAGGGAGGAGCCATGGAAAACTGGATTACCGTTATGTCAGCAAATAAATTGACGGAAGGCTCAATCAGCAAAAACAAACTGGGCAACAATTCCTTCTTATTGATTAAAAGGGAGGACGCAATCTATGCTTTGCTCAATCAATGCCCTCATCTCGGCTGCGCCATGCATAATGGTGAGCTCTCCGGCTATATTTTAAAATGCCCTTGTCACGACTGGCTATTTGACATTCGCACTGGTCAATTTATCACTGCCCCGGAAATAAAAATCCCCACATTTCCGGTAAAAGTGGAAGCTGGGGAAATAATGGTAAATATGGGAGGAGAAAATTGATGAAACCATTTTTGTATGCTTTAAGCACTTGTTTTCATTGCCAACGCACAAAAAAATGGCTAGCCGAACGCAACATAGCTTATGATTATGCAGATGTGGATCTGGCGACCGGCGAAGAACGACAAAGGTTGGCAAAAGAAGTACTCGATCTGACCGGAGCCAGTCAGTTCCCCATAATCAAAATGGGTGACAAGCACGTAGTAGGTTTTAATGAGGAACGGCTAAGAGAACTATTGGGAGTAAAGTAGCTCATGGATACCGGTAAGCGCAAAGCGTATTTGCGGGCGTGGCACGCTAGCGTTGTGTCTGCATTAGGCTACAAGTTTAATCCGGACGAAGAAATGGTTGACTTTCTTCTTGAACAACAGGTTATCCTCGAACGCAAACACGGCAGTCCGTTTTGTCCCTGCCAGGGAATCAGCGGCATTCGGGAGGAGGACATGAAAATTGTCTGCCCATGCATTCCTTTTCATCGCAAACATTTTGCACTAATGCAGCAGTGCTGGTGCGGCCTGTTTATCGATCAAAAAGTAACTGACCCATCCAAACTGCGTCAGATTCCAGCGAGCGAAGCAACGCAGGACTAAAGCTCTCCCTCTCTACAATTCCCCTCTCCCTCTATGCAATTCCCCTCTCCCTCTGGGAGAGGGCTAGGGTGAGGGCAAATCCCATCTCCCCCTATGCAATTCCCCTCTCCCTCCGGGAGAGGGCTAGGGTGAGGGCAAATCCCATCTCCCTCTATGCAATTCCCCTCTCCCTCCGGGAGAGGGCTAGGGTGAGGGCAAATCCCATCTCCCCCTATGCAATTCCCCTCTCCCTCCGGGAGAGGGCTAGGGTGAGGGCTTCGTTTAGAGAAAAACTTGGCCAGCGCAGCCACAAACAGCAGAAAAGCTACTCCGCCGCTCGCAGCCAACCAGCGGGGAATCACTTGGCTTTCTTCGCCGGGCATAAACATGATGCGATGCCCCAAACCGTCGTCTGCCACGCCTTTATAGTAGGTATAACCCGGCAAACTGACTTTCCCATTGCCGTCTGCGGAGCCTGTCCAAATCACATCCCCATTCTCACCGACCAAGCTGATTGTGGCACGGCTGGCAGCCGTGCCATCATCATACAAAACCTGCACCATGTTCTCTTGGCCTTCTAAGTGCTGAACTATGAGGCGGTGAGCAAGCGATTTGGCCGGCAGAAAAAAAATAACCCCCACGATGGCTGTTGCCACCAAGAAGCGCAATGATTTACTCATGAAAAAACATCTCTCCCCGTGATTTTTGTAGCGCCGCCGCCAACAGTCCGCAAACAAGCCCTTCACCTAACATAATAGGCGCGTGCGCCAGAAATACTACCGCAATACTGGCAGCGGGAAATCCTGATAGAACAAGCGTCATTGACAACAGCCCCACCATTACCACAGTCGCCCCAAAACCTGCCAGAAAGGCAAAGACAGTAACGGCAGAGCGCCAACGTGGCAGAAGATGCCGCAGCCGGAAAAGGTAAAAGCCGGTCAAGGCAGCCAGACCGATATTAAACGTATTAATCCCCAGCGTGCTTAAACCGCCGTGCTGAAACAACAATCCCTGCAAAAACACTGCTACCATGGTTGACAGAAAGGCAACAGGTCCCAGAAGCATTCCCGCGAGACCCACAAAGGTAAAATGTACAGATGTGCCTAATAAAGGAAGATGGAACAGCGATGCAGAAAAAACAGCTGCCGTTACCATGCTTATCTTAGGAATATTTTGCACCTTTAATTTTCTGCCAACCACCATAGAAACAGAGCCGGAAAGTATAAATCCATAGGTCACCATTGCCCCACTGACAACGCCTTCAGGAAGATGTGCCATCGCTTCCTCCATAACATAAAATAACCATTCGTAACACTGAAAAGGCCAAAAAAAATTTACTTCTTGAGTATATCATACACATGCAAAACATTCAAAAAAAGATTCAAGCTAAAACCGGGAAAACCTGGTTTTAGCTTGAATTTTTTTAGCTCTTAGAAAAATACTGCAAGACATAGAATACGGCACTAAAAGTAACAACAAGTCCCAGAAATGAACTGACGGCCACCGCGATCCCTCTAAAACACAACACTGTTTTTTTATTTTGCTTTTTTTTCATGCCGAGTCAGCCCTTCCGATTAGTTATTATTATCGCTATTTAATTTTATAATAACGACCAATCGACAGGTTTCGCAAGTGTCATTCGTCCTTAATTACAAATTAAAAGTAGAGCCCTGCGCGCCTTAAAAAGGTGTCAGCGTGAGGAAACGCAGGCTGAAAACAATGACCAACGTGACTATGACAATAAATATACAAAGATCCAGATTCATCAGGGTAAGTCTCTTGTAAAGTTCGTCTCCGCGCGGGTTATAATCGATTTTTATCAAGGTGAAAAAGGCAATCCACTCTGCTTGCTGAAAATAACGCGCCACTTCGCTCACTCTACTGACAACAAATTCATAGCTTTGCTCCCGAGAAAACAGCAAAGCAGCCAAAATACTTCTGCCAATACCAGGCAAAAAAGAGGCATCAAAGCTACCCGCTTTTCCGGCAAACTGGGAAAGCGGGCGGACGCTTCCTAACAAGACTCTTTCAGCGGCAGTCTCTAACGCGCGGCCGATAGCCATAAACGTCCCCAACAGAAAAGCTAGAACCGGCTTATACAGCAGCTGCTCAATACTCAGTTTCTGTGGTAGCGGCAGGGCAAAACCAATCCTCGACAAAAGGGTGAAAGCTGCCGCCCCAATACCTAAAGAAATAGCGATCCCACCTAAATCCTGGGCATTCCAGACATTGCTTTTCGCCACATAATTCAGCCCATATACGTCATAGGCAAAACCGTAAGCCATCGGTAAAATAACTCGTTCAATGACCTGAGTATATGCCAAACCACCATAGAGGATGATCACGGTGAAAGCGATGAAAATCATGCGTTCAAGCAATGTTTCGCTTTTATAGTTGCGGCTGCTTTCCTTTTCACGGCCCAAAAAAAGAGTGACAAACAAGCGCAAAATATAGCAGAAAGTTAAACCTCCGGTAAAGACAAAAATTTTCTCCGCCCACCAAAGGGAAACAAGCTGCTGCTGTTCCCATGCAGCCACAATAGCGTGGTGGAGCAATGTTTTGCTGATATAGCCGTTAAATCCCGGCACACCCGAGATGGCAGCTCCTGCCACCAAGAACGCTACCGCTGTTACCGGAAATTTACGCCACAACCCCCCGAGCTTAGCATAGTCCAGCGTGTGCGTCCGCAGATAAATACTTCCCACCATCAAAAACAATCCTGCTTTAAAAAAAGCATGGTTCAGGAGATGATAGGAGAGACTGGCAAAACCCATGGCACCATCAAACCCTAAATAAGCGGCACTGCCTATGCCCATTAAAATATAGCCCATCTGGCTTACACTGCTGTAAGCCAAAAGGCGCTTAGCTTGGCGCTGCGCCAAAGCCAAGACGGCAGCCACAAACATGGTGATTACGCCAACCCAAATTAACCCCAGCCCGAACTGAGCCGTAGTTTGCCAAAGCGAAGAATTTTGGTCAGCAGGGGTGAGGAGGAGATTAAAAACACGAATAGTCCCATAAGCCCCCGTTTTAATCATAATGGCAGAGAGCAGAGCACTCGCAGGTGCTGGAGCGACAGGATGGGCAAGCGGCAGCCAAATATGGAGCGGCACTGCGCCTGCCTTTATCCCAAAGCCGACGAAAAACAGGAAGGCCAACACCCAGCGCATGATGCCCAAATCTGCCAGCCCTTCCATGTTTGGCGCAATCACCGTAGTTCCCGTGTACATTGCTAAGAGCAGAATCGCGACAAGCAGGCACAGACCACCGAAAAGCCCCATATAAAGGTACTTTCTGCCGGCAGCCAAAGCTTCTTCGCTTTCACTGTGAATAACAAGCACGTAAGAGGCCAGTGTCATAACTTCAAAGAAAAGAAATAGACTAAGAAAATCGCCGGCAACAAACACACCTAAACAACCGCCCAAAGAAAGCAGCAAAAAGATGTAATAACGGTTACCGGCCCTTTGCTGACGCATGTACTGGCTGGAGTAAACTGTCGCCAAAAACCAAATGAAGGAGGCTAGCACCGCAAAGACGAAGCCAAGAAAATCTGCCCTAAATGCCAAGCCTTGCCCCATCAGTGATGGCAGTTCGTAGAGAACCTGCCCTGTTGATACCAAGGGATAGAGAGAAACGGACAGCGCAAAAGCAGAAAATGCTGTGCATGTTGCTATCGAATCTCGCAACCGCTCATTTTTCCGGCCGATAAGCCCGATTGCTGCTGCCCCGATAAAGGGAAGCGAAACTATCAGCGGCAACGCATGGGGAAATACCCAATTAAACAAGACAACCCCTCCACTTCATCGTCTGTTCCGGCAGCTTAAAAAATCCCTGCAGCAATCCTTCTTGCCAGCTCCATCGGCCAGTGTGGCTGAACAAAAGCAAACAGCACACAAAGCAGCGCCAGCACTGCAGTCGAGCAGACCATGCTTCGTGGGGTTGCAGCTTCCAGCCGTCCGGTTCTTGTTTTTTCCTCTTCCGTTTCCTCGCCAAAAAAAGCGTTGACCACAATGGGAAAGTAATATAAAGCATTTAATAGGCTGCTGACAATCAATAATGCCACCAAGCTTTCTTTACCTGCGGCAAGGGAGGCGGATGCCAAATGCCATTTACTGAAGAAAGCGTTAAAAGGAGGTATGCCTACTATGGTTACGGCGGCCAAGGCAAATGAGAGCATGGTAACAGGCAACTGCCGTCCGATTCCCTGTAGCTGACTGACATACTTCTTGCCCGTTTGTGCCACAATGATACCGGCGCAGAAAAAGAGGGTTCCCTTCATTAAAGCGTGAGAAAAGACGTGGAAGATAGCTCCCTGTAATGCCTGCTCCGCCATTAAGGCCATGCCCAACAAAACATAGCCGATTTGTGCCACACTGGAATAGGCGAGACGTCTTTTCAGATGGTCCTGCTGCAGAGCCAGCGCAGAGCCTAAGAAAATTGTTGCCACCGCCAGCCAGAGCAGTACTTGGTCATACCACACAGCCTGGATTGCTTGCGGAGTATATACATAATAAAGCACGCGGATAAGGCCATAAACTCCGGTCTTAATCATACAGCCGGAAAGCAGCGCACTTACGGGAGCAGGTGCAGCCGAATGTGCGTCGGGGAGCCAGATATGAAGCGGAAACATTCCTGCCTTTAGGCCACAGCCGATTAAAAAGGCAAAGAGAGCCGCTCCCGCCAGGGGTGAGGCGGCCACATAGCCCCCGGATAGATAATCAAGCCTTCCCGCCAAAAAATATGTGACGACTAAACCAAAAAAGATGGCAAAACCGGCCACAATAGTCATAAAAAGATACTTTGCACCGGCTGACATGGTGACCGTATCTTCCTCATGAATCACCAAAAGATAGGAAACAACCGCCAATACTTCAAAAAAGAGAAAAAGTCCCACCAGTGAGGATGTCATCACTACGCCTAATATAGCACTTTGAGCTACCAGCAGCAGCGCATAGTAACGCAGCTTGGCACGACCTTGTCTCATATACCCTAATGAATAAATAATAGCCAACAAAAAGCAGAAGGAAAAGATTACGCCAAAGAAGATGCTTACTCCATCAGCCCGAAAATAAATGTGCAACGGAAATGACAAATAGCCTTGAACAGTACCAAGGGTTTGTCCGTTTGCCAGCGCCGGGAGCATGCCGGCAGATGCTGCAAACGACAAGGCAGATCCTATCAATGCCAGGAGACTGACTGCCGACTCACTTCTGCAGCAAAGGAGCATGATACCTGCGGCAAGCAGGGGGATAACTACACTATACAGCGGCAAATAATCCATCTTCTTCCCTCCCCTCAGACCTAGTAGAAAAAGCCGGCTGCTATCCTTTTCGTCCACTCCAACGGTAAATTTACCGACCCTAAGCTAAAGACTAAACAGGCAGACGCAAAAAGCAGCATAGCCACCGTCATCGGCCAAGGCAAACGGTCCCATACTAGGCGATCATGCAAATCACTGCTCTCTGCGCCAAAGTAAGCCCGAAAGACAATGGGTAAATAATAAGCAGCGTTAAGCAAACTACTGGCTAAAAGAAATAGAATCAAAAGCGGCTGCCCTGCTGAGAGAGCGCCAAGACTTAAATACCATTTGACAATAAAGATATTCATGGGCGGCAATCCCACCGCTGTCAAGGCAGCTAGTGAAAAACAGGCCATTGTCAGCGGCATTTGCCGACCGATCCCCTCCAGATCGGCAATTTTGCGCTTGCCGGTTTTACTCACTATCGCGCCGGCGCAGAGCAACATTGTCCCTTTCATCATGCCATGGGCCAGGATGTGAAAAATAGCGCCAACCAAAGCAGCTTGATTTAGCAGGGCAAGGCCAAAAAGAATATAGCTTAATTGGGCCATACTGGAATACGCCAGACGCCGCAGCAAATCCCGCTCGGCAAAAGCGCAGAAAGAGCCGTAAAAAATGGTAAACAGCGCAAAACTCAGAATGAGTTTATCCCAGCCATGCAGGCTAAGCATTTCCGGCCCAAACACATGGTGAAAAATCCGAATCATGCCATAAGCACCGGTTTTCATCATGATCACCGACGAGAGGACCGCGGCAGGCGGCGGAGCCTGACCGTAGGCAGCTGCTAACCAAAAATGCAGCGGCACCATTCCGGCTTTCATGCCGAAAGCTATCACAAACCCCCCAAATGCCAAGGCACTAAGGGAAGTAGCCGGCATGAAGCCCCCCTGCACCCAAGCGAAGCTGTCAGCCTGAACAAAAACTGTGGCCAAAGCCATAAAGTAACACATGCTGCCGCCAATGGTCAGATAGATAAACTTATAAGTGGCCGCAATAGCCTCCCGGGTACGGTTATGAATAATCAGGAGAAAGAATACTAAAGACATCGCTTCAAAAAAGAGGAACAGGCTAAGCAGATCCCCTGCCAGCACAACCCCGCTGGCGCAGGCCATAATAAAAAGAAAAGCTGTTTTGAAGCGGCGCTCGTCATGTTTAAGAGGATATGCTGAGGTATAAAGAGCTAAAACAAAGCCGCTAAAGAGAAAGAGTAGAGCCAAAGAAACACTAAACAGATCAGCATGAAACGAAAGGCCGAAAGGCGGCAGGATTGAGAATGTCTGCCTAAATATCTGCCCAGTGCCTACCAAGGGAAATAGTGTTGCCAGAATTACGAAAGCACCCGCCAACGCAGACAAAATTAAGCTGGAACTGCCCCGCGCTTTTTCTCCTCCTAACCAAACAAGCAACGTCGCAACCAATAATAACCCGAACGCAGCCTGCGGCTGCCAAATAATCATTCCTGTCTCCACCTGGTTCCCCCCTAGCTATTGGAATATGGAAGAAACGATGCGCGTCACCAGTGGCAGTGTTGTCTGTTGGGCAAACAAGCCAAAAACAACGCAGATTACTGTTAAAACTGCTGTGGGGAAAAATATGCTGGGATGACTCTCTAACCCGAGCGGCGCTTCGTATGGTCCTTCACTAAAGTAAGCCCGAATAATAATGGGCAAATAGTAAATTGAATTCAGCACAGCACTAACTAGCAGGACAAAACCAAAGATAGGCTTACCAGCCTCAATGCTTCCTCCCAGCAGATATAGTTTGCTAATATAGCCAGCCAGTGGCAACACACCGATGAGACCGCTGCTGGCTAACGTAAAGAAAAACATGGTGTAGGGCAACCGTTTGCTGATACCGTTTAACTGATCCAGATATTTAGCACCGGTCTGCGTAATGATTGCACCAGCACAAAAGAAAAGCACAATCTTTAGCACAGCGTGATTAATCAGATGTGCTACTCCGCCCGTCAGGGCGTAGGGGGAAAGCATGGCAGCCCCTAATGTGATATATCCCAACTGCCCGATGGTGGAATAAGCAAGTCGAGATTTCAGTTTCGTCTGTTTAATGGCCAGCACAGAGGCAACGATAATGGTAAAAACGGCAAAGACGGCCAAAATATCTGCCACACGCAATTCCCGTAGAGTATCTACCCCGTAAAGATAAAACATCACTCGCAAAATACCGAATATCCCCGTTTTAACGATAGCAACCGCATGAAGCAGGGCACTTACCGGAGTAGGCGCCACCATGGCTGCCGGCAGCCAGGAATGCAAAGGCATCATTGCGGCCTTAACACCAAAACCAAACACCGCAGTAAAGAAAACGATGAAAAGAGTCAGCCTATGGCTTTCCAGCGCTGCGCCCAACACGCCGGCAGGGGTAAAAGCAAGACATTCTACTGTGCCGCCTAGGATGAAGAGCGAAAGAAAGACGAGGGCACCACTAACAAAACAGTAGATTATATACTTGGTCCCCGCGGCGTAAGCCTCCGCTGATTGAGTGTGAATTACCAGGGGGTAAGTAATGAGCGCGAGATATTCATAAAATAAATAAAGGGTAAACAAATTGCCGGAAAAAGCCACCCCCATGGTGGCACTCAAAGCTAAAATATAAAAGGTGAAAAAGCGCCGCTGGTGGTGCTCGTTCCTCATATAGCCGGTGGCATACAGCGCGGCAAACACCCACAACATAGAGGAAAGAAAGGCAAAAAGCAAACCTAGAGGTTCAACAGTAAAAGCAATACTCAACCCGCCGGTTATCCTAACAGCCGTCCAACTAAGTGTCTCCCCCTGAAGCACAAATGGCAAAGCAGGTGCGACTAACAAAAATGTGACGACACTGGTCAAGATCGCCAGCGCATTTCTCTCCCACAGCCGACTCTCTTTAAGCATTGCAATCAGAGCGCCTCCGCAGACTGGGGCCAGTATAGCCCAAAACGGCGACACGTACATGGGTGTCCTCCCATCGGTACTGATATTTTAGAAATCATTCTGCAACTTTGCCGGTGGCGCAAAGCTGATGCGGGGAGTGGTGCTCTACTGGTTTGCCGCTTCTTAACGTAACCAAAATAGCAGTAACTGCCGTAAACAAAACAACAATTTCGATAAACGTATCAAAAGCGCGATAACCGACGACAATGTTGGCTACCAAATTCAGGCCTCCTAACTCTTGATAACCCTCACGCAGGTAACGCTCAGTCACATAATTATTGGTAGGAGCAGCGGGATCCCCATATCTTGGAAGTTCACTGACAGTCATCACAAGCATCTGAGCCAGCAAGAGCAGTAATAGTACAATAAAAACATTAAACAGCGCCCTCATTCTTGTGCCCTCCTTATCCGGGTCACTACTGCCACCATCAATACCGTCGTCCCTACTCCTACAGCCGCTTCCATAATAGCGATATCCGGAGCGTTAAAGTGCTGCCAGAGCAATGCCATAATCAGTGAAAATCCGCCGAAAATAATTACCGCATACAACAAACTACGGATAAAAATGACACCCAGAGCAGCCACAATTAAAAGAGTCAGCAGCAAAAACACTAACCAATCAGGCATGAACATCCTCCTTCCCGCTCATTTCTTTTCCAGGGTATGGCAAATCATAACAGTCAATAAAAAATGTCTCGGGCAAATGCTCTCCGTCTCGCAGGTAGGCCATATAGCCAATAACATGAGTTATCAGCGGGTTTATGCTCCAGATGAAAACACCAATCATCAACAGCTTGAAAACCTCAGGGCGACCTACCAAAAACATCAGCGCCACCAGAATCAGACCGGCACCTAAAGTATCGCATTTAGAGGTGGCATGCATTCTGGTGTATAAATCAGGCAGGCGAATGAGGCCTATTGTGCCCACAAAGAGAAAAAAGAGGCCAGACCAGAGAAGCAGACAGATAAACAATTCATAAACCAACATCATGACAACTTCCCCTTTCCCAGGCTCTTCATCACGCAGATAGTCCCTACGAAGGCGCTGAGAACATAGACAAAGGCAACATCAAAGTAGGTATAGTTTTGAAAAAGGTGAGCCAGGATTATAATCGCGAGAATTACGTTTGTCATCATCACATTGGTACCCACAATTCTGTCTGCGGCGTGTGGCCCCCAGATAATCCGGTAAAGTGTCAGAAATGAAAGCAGTACCAGTCCCAGCAAGATGTCCTCTAGGCTTCGTTCAATCAACTCTGCCCACCTCCATTTCGCGCAGCCTGTTTTCCAAATGCCATTCGTAGACTCCTTGCGCAGTTTCCTTCGTTAAAGCATGAACCAACAAGCGATCCTTGTTTAAATTTATTGTAATCGTTCCCGGGGTAAGAGTGATGGAATTGGCATAAAGAGTGCGGGTCAGCTCTTTTTCCAGCTTCGTCTTTACGAGGATGAACCCGGGCGAAATGGGCAGCTTGGGACTTAAGACAATTAGCGCCACATGAATATTTGCTACCACCACATTATAGGCCAGGAGCAAGAGATAGACTGCTAACCGCACCACTTGACGCGGTGCAATTCGAAAAGGCTGCCCTGCTTTAAACAGGTCCGGGCTCCAGAAATATGTAACTCCTAAGCAACAGATAAGTCCCACAGCTATATTGCGCAAGCTAAAGGATGGAGACATTAAAAACCAAAAGAAATATAATATTGAGGCAAACAGCATGAACCCCTGCGGATCGTCTATCTTTTTTTGAAAATACACTTGAATCGACCTCCTACGGCAAAAAAAGATTGGCAGCTTTTTGAGCTAATGATAAAGGCAGCTGGGGCCAAACCCCAAAATAGATAATGACCAACGCAAGCACGACCAAAGAGGCTGACATACTAAAGGGAAGCTTATCTATAGTCAATATTTTTGGCTCATGTTTATCAACCACAAAAAATGCCTGCCAAATAATAGGAAGAAAATAGCTGCCGTTAAGTAATCCGCTCAAAATAATTAACCCCACAAACATGGGTATCCCCGCCTCAATACTGCCAAGGGCCAGATACCATTTAGAGATAAAGCCGCTAAAGAGAGGAAGGCCCACCATGGAGAATGCAGCAATGCTAAAGGCGCCCATGGTCAGCGGCATGGAGTAGCCTATCCCCTGCAGCTTGTTAACATTTTTTTCTCCGGTCTGGCGATAGATGGCTCCGGCAGCCAAGAATAGGCAGGCTTTCATTACAGCATGATTAAAAATATGCAGTATACCTGCGGCTAGTCCGATAGGACTGCCCAAGCCGATGCCAAGAAAAATATAGCCGATTTGCGCCACACTGGAATATGCTAATCGACGCTTTAGATTAAGTTGAGCGAAAGCAAACATGGAGCCGGCAAGTATTGCGGCGCTGCCCATCATTAAAATCAGATGGCGAATTAAAAGCTGATCGAGCAATTCAAAGCCGAAAATGAGGAAATAAAATTTGAGTAGCGCCACAATATATATTTTAACGACAAGGCTGGAAAGGATGGCGCTGGAAGGGGTGGGGGCTGAGGAATGAGCATCAGGCAACCAGACATGTAGCGGGAAAAGAGCGGCCTTAATGCCAAATCCGACCAAAAAAAAGCTGAGCACTGTCCAGATGAGGTGTGGGTACTGAGGATAAACCATGGCAAGCTCCCTGGCCACATAATCAATGTTCAGGTTGCCTGTAACCATGTAAAGCAGAGCAATGCCCATGAGCACAAAACCAGAGCCAACAGTAGCCAACAAGAGATACTTAAAAGTTGCTTCGGTAGCCTCACGCCCTCCTTTGGCGATAATCAGGACACAAGCCGAAATGCCCGCCACTTCAATAAAAACATACATATTAAAAAGATCATTAGTAATAGCCATCCCCTTCATGGCAGCAATGAGCAGCAAGAAAGTGGTATAGTACCAGCCTATTCCGGCTTCTGGCACCTCCCATTCAAGGGCAGAGACACTATAGAAAATAACGATTAACGCTACAAAACTGATTACTGCCAACATAAAAGCGGAAAGGGGTTCAATTAGAACTTCAATCCCCCAGGGAGCCGGCCAACCGCCCACTGCGTATGACAACACTCTGCCTTCCAGTGTCAGCCTGACAAAGCTTAAGCTTATGAGCAGCGCAATAAACATGACAAGTAAGGCAGCAGCCCCGCAGAGACGACGCCTGAAATGGAAAATTGTGGGCATCAGCAGAGCTGCCATCAGAACAAAAAGCACCAGCAGCAAGGGGTGTGCTTCGAATAGCATAAACATCACTGGCTGCTCCTTATCTCCAAAATTTCATTAACTTCAATAGTGCCATAGTATTCATTTATTTTTACTACTATACTTAAGGCAAAAGCAGTCACGCTCAAAGAGACTACAATCCCGGTAAGGACTAGGGCAGCCGGCAGAGGATTAACATAAAGCTGTTCCGTAGACAGTCCGACCTCTTGCAAGGGCGCAATCCCACCCCGGATATTACCGGAAGAAATTAGCAAGAGGAAAATAGCGTTTACCATAATATTGATACCGATAATTTTTTTCATTAAATTGGCTTGTGATAAGATAGCATAAATCCCGATACAAAAGAGAACCATAGCCACAAAATAAGGATAATTTGCCGTAATTTTGAAATAAATGTCCACCTGCTTATACCTCCTCCACTATGCCGGAAAAAATTGCTAAAATCACGAGTGCTACCAGCAAGCCGATGACAAATTTAAACACCTTCCCAATTAAAAGCTCGGCAAAAACAGTCAGGAACAAAACCAGACCGACTACCATAATCAAATCGTGAGGTACACGATTTTGTCCCTCGCTAAGACCAAAAACAAGAGAGTACAAGACAAAGCCTATCCCCAGAACCATCCCTCCGGCGAACCCGCCACCAATGTGGCCGCTAAAAATCACATAAAGACCGTAAACCTGCATAAACGGAATCACAAAGCAAGACACCACACGAAGAAGAGCGTCATTCAAACTGCGGCACCTCCTACGATAATGTGATATATTTCACATTTATGGCCGAAACAACAAACTCCTTCCCAATACTTTTAGCATCAAGAAGGAGCCTCACCCAAACAATATGCATCTCTGCGGTGACAAGGGTGTGCAATTTTTTCAGCAAAATTTGCTGCTGAGACTCCCCTTGTACACTCTATTCGAAAACAACAATAAAATCCCTGCTAATTAACCAGACATTTTGTACGTGTTCTAAAAACTGGAATAATTATAACTTGCTTATCGCTCTGTTTCTTTGGCAAGTTTTTGCGCCAGCCTGACCATTTGTCGCCCTAATGCCCGACTGGAAATCATCGCTGCCTCATCGAGTGAAACGCTCTTAAAAAAACTCATCTTGCCTTGGGAAAAAGCAGAAAACATGCTCCCCATGGCTCCGCCATTTACGAGGGCATCTTGATGGCCGCGGTCAGATGCTACCACCATCCCTTGCCCAAGCATGTAGTTATGTAATATAGCTAATGCCAGTTCCTGCCCGCCGTTGCGCAGTCCGGCATGAACTACAGCGCCGCCAACTTTACCGTCAAGTGCATTTTTCACCAGATGGAGCGGTCGGCTCCTATCAATAAAATCCTTAAGGCGGCCAGTGACATTGGCGAAATAGACAGGAGACCCAAAAACGATGCAGTCGGCCTCCAACAGTTTTGCAGACAACTGCGCCATGTCGTCATCTTGAATAGTGCATTCGGCCTTAGACAGGCACTTGTTACAGGCGATACACTCTTTAATCTGGTAATCCATTATCTCCAACAGCTCTGTTTGCGCCCCCAGCTCTGCAGCCCCGTCCAAGACGGCCTTCAGCATTTCAGCCGTGTTTTTTCCTTTTCTGTGACTGCCATTCACGGCAAGCACTTTCAGCATTATCTCATCCCCCCAACTTTCTGCTCTTGAAGTTTTCTGACCAGACGATGTCATGCCCACTTTTAAGCCGCAGCTTTTTCCTCCCTTTGCGCCGCCGATAAAGTTTGCGGACGCGCAGTCCGCCCAGAACGGCAAGCAAAATCAGAAGCCAGAAGCGCGAGGTGGCAAGAGTTGCCCGCGTCACATCATTTGCGGCTATTAGCGGGACGCTGCCTACCTGTTCCCCAGCCACTAAAATAACTGCCTCGCCAAGAATATCGCCTTTCTGAATCGGAGCCGGTCGGCCACCGTCCACTTTCAGCTCTAAAGCCACGTCCGCCCTCTCCTGGGGAAGAGTAATTTCAAAGCTGTTTGCCGCCTGCAAAGAAACTGTTTCACCAAAACGAACCGGAGCAGTTGTCAGGACATCCCCCGCAGCTACCGGACGGATGGCGGTGAAGGTCTCAAAGCCATAATCCAACAGAGCCACAGTGTCTGTCCAGAGCTGGGCCCCGTTGGCTTGCAGGACAACAACAATCAATTCCAGTCCATCCCGCTTTGCCGCACCTACAAATGTCTGCTGCGCCGCCACGGTATAACCGCTCTTAATTCCCAACATCCCTTCGTAGCTGCGCATAAGCGGGATGCGGTTAATAATCGTACGGGGGATTCCATCCGGCCAAGGAATATTATGATGCCGAGTAGCAGCAATTTCTCGAAAGCGGAGATTAGTCATGGCAGAACGGGCAATCATTGCCAAATCATAGGCTGTCGTCAGATGCTCTTCGTCAGGCAGCCCATGAGGGTTTGTGAAATGAGTATTTTTAGCGCCCATTTGCTTAGCCCTGAGATTCATAATGGCTGCAAAAGTTTCCACGCTGCCACCCACATGTTCTGCCGCCACCACAGAACCGTCATTAGCCGACTGATGCATCAGCCCATAAAGCAAATCTTCCACCCGGATTTGTTGACCCTCCGCCAAAGAAAGCGAGGCTCCCTGGGCTGCGGTAGCCAGACGGCTGGTTACGGCAATTTCATCCTCTGCCGCATTTTCCAGCAGCAGCAACGAAGTAAGAATTTTTGTGGTGCTGGCCGGATATTTTAGCTCATGTGCATTTCTTTCCCACAGCACTTCACCGGTTCTGCCGTTGATCAAAATTGCTGCTGGCGCTTGAATTTCAGGATTGGCGTACACAGAGCTGGAAAATAAAAAAACACACAACAAGACGGCTGCAAAAAATATCTTTTTTGCCGGCAAGAAAACCCACTTCCTATCTGATACCTAACTGGTTGTTTAAAGATGCAAATAGGGCTTCAGGCCTTCTCTTTAAACTATTTAGGTTCAAGCTGCTCTTTTTTAGTTGGCGCGGCGATCTGTCCCTCGACATGTGAAATGTCTTTTTCACAATGAGGGCAAAGCCATTTTACAGTGGGTGAGTCCGCAGCTGAATACGATATATTATCGCAGTACGGACAAACTTTATAGGGCATAAGTTTACTCCCCTCTCTTTAATCCTTTTAAATATATTCGAGGGAAAAGCAAAATACCCTTTTTTTTACAGAAAAACTACTGCTTATTTCGCTCGTAAATAATCAGCAGGCCTTCCAGCGTCAACAGCGGGTTAACAATTTCCAGCGTCTCTGAATCGGCAACCAAGAGAGCTGCCAAACCGCCGGTAGCTACCACCTTCGGCTTTTCCGGAAACTCCTGTGTCATCCGCTTGACAACACCGTCCACCTGTCCAATAAAACCATAAATAATTCCTGACTGCATGCTGCTAATTGTATCCCGCCCAATTACCCGCTTCGGCTTTATCAATTCCACGCGTGGCAATTTTGCTGCCCGCTGAAAAAGAGCCTCTGTGGAAATACTTATCCCCGGAGCGATGGCACCACCCAAGTATTCCCCGTTCCGAGAGATGGCGTCAAAAGTTGTAGCCGTACCAAAATCGACAATAATGAGCGGCCCGCCGTAAAGCTCTATTCCGGCAACAGCATTGACAATCCTGTCGGCCCCTACTTCCCGCGGGTTATCAATTTTGATATTTAGTCCGGTTTTCATCCCCGGTCCTACTACCAAGGGATCAAAGCGAAAATAGCGCTTCGCCATCTCTTCTAAGGAGAACATCAAGGGCGGTACTACAGAAGAAACGATCATCCCACTTAGCTGGCTGTCATCTATGCCTGCTTGCGCAAATAAATTTTTAAAGATAATGCCATATTCATCACCCGTTTGCTCCCTGTTGGTCGAAATTCGCCAAGATACTTTCAGCTCGCGTCCTTGATAAACGCCGAGCACGATATTTGTGTTGCCCACATCTACCGCTAAAAGCATTGCCACACCCCCATTAACCTTCCCTGCTTTCTTTAAGAGAGACTTCCCCAGCCAAAAATGCTTCCTGACCGGCTGCCGTTTTGACAAGCAGTGCCCCTTGCTCATCAATATCAAGGGCAGTCCCATGAACAGTACGTCCACCCGAGCTCACAAGCACATTCTGCCCCAATGTTACTGAATATCTGCGCCAAGAGGCTAACACACCGGCAAAACCCTGCTCTTGAGCAAGAAAATAAGCGTCTTCAAAAACTGTAAGGAAATTTTGCACCCAGCTCACTCTGGAAACTAACTGCCTTCTCTCAAGCAAAAGAGATGTGGCACTCTCAGCCAGCTCACCCTGAAAATGTTCCGCAGACAAATTGGCGTTCAGACCAACTCCCAGCACCAAATAATTAACCCTCTCCATTTCCGCCGAGACCTCAGTTAAAATTCCGGCAAGCTTGCGTCCGCCTAGCAATAAGTCGTTCGGCCACTTAATCCCCGGCACAAGCCCGGTTGTCATTTTTGTGGCTTCCACCGCCGCTACAGCAGCTAATAAAGTTATCAACTGTGCTTTATGCGGTGCTAAGCGAGGCCGCACAATCAGGGAAAACCAGATGCCTCCCGCCGGAGACACCCAAGAACGCCCTAATCGGCCTCTGCCGGCAAGTTGCTCCTCCGAAAGAATCAGCGTCCCTTCAACTGCGCCTGCGGCAGCCAATTCACGCGCCAGGCGGTTGGTGGAATCAATTGTGCGATGATAATAAATTTTCTTGCCCAAAATATTTGCTTTCAGTCCGTCTTGAATTTCCAAAGGCAATAATAAATCCGGCAAGGAAACCAAACGGTAGCCCAATTTCGGCGACGATTCAATCAGGTAACCGTCTTCACGCAAACCGGCAATATATTTCCAGACTGCAGTACGGCTCACCTGCAGCCGGTTGCTAAGTTGCTCCCCCGAAACATAGCTGCCAAAATGCTCTTTTAATCCCGCCAAAACCGTCTCTTTCATGGGCGCCTCCATACACAATCTGTTTCTTAAGTGATCGGTAATTCCATTCTAAGGACTACTGTTCAGAATGTCAACTTAGGAGGCTTACTCCGGGAGGTTGCCATCTTTGTCTAAATAAAGACGCTTCGCGTTTTCTATCAGCTAACGCGTCTTGCAGGGCGGGTTTGAACCCCGCCCCTACGGGCTGCCGCCTCTTCGACGGATCTGCAAACCCTGAGCACCTTTTAGTAGGGGCGGGTTTCAAACCCGCCCGAAAGGGAGTCGCCCTGCGACACCCCCCATTACATTGGAAACGATATAAATTCCTGCTATAAAGATTCCCCTCCCCTGGAGGGGTGCCCGCAAGGGCGGGGTGGTCGCGTGGGTGAGTGGGTGAGTGGGTGAGTAGACGAGTGGGACAAATCACCTGTCCCCTTGACCCAAAAAGTAAAAACCGGCTAGACATATTGTCTTAGACGGTTTTTAGAAAATGTTAACTCTCTTGCAGAAGGCTTTTAAGCTTTTCTGACAGTTTCGACAAGCCTACAGGCTGGATACGCAGACTTTTAATTACCTTGCGGTATTGATAAAGCGTACCCATAAGAAGCACATCGCTAGTTTTTTGCCTGCAGTTGACCACATCGGCATGGACGGCAGCCTCACCGCCTTTGGCAAGCATCTCTTGTTTAAGGATGTTGGCTGCTGTTGCCGACAGACCAGTCACTTTAATAACTCGGAAGATGGCTTTGGGTGCCATAATATTCACACTGACCGGACTCGCGCCCACCAGAGCGATTTCTTCCTTTGCCCTCTCCAATGTCTCAATTGTTAATACCTGAAGATCCATAATGCGCCTCGCCGCTTCTTTTAGAACAAGCCCTTCACTTTGCCGGTGTCTGTATCCACATCAATGCGGCGGAATGCCGGGTTAGCAGCAGTACCGGGCATCAGCGAGATAGCGCCGGCGACCGGAACCACAAAGCCTGCCCCCTGGTAGGTAAGAATATCGCGCACGCGCAACTTCCAGCCGGTGGGAACACCTTTGAGCATTGGGTTGTCAGACAAGGAGAGATGTGTTTTCACCATGCAGATCCCCAACTTCTGGATTTCGGGATCCTTCTCCATCCGCACTGCCTTTTCTGTTGCTTCAGGGGTGTACTCAACACCATCCGCCCCGTATACTTCAGTAGCAATCAGGTTAATCCGCTCGCGAAGCGGAGTCTCCAGCTCATAGAGGAACTTGAAGTTGTTCGGCTCATCGCAAGCTTCGATAACAGCATCTGCAAACTCCAGCGCTCCCTCACCGCCATACTGCCAGTGCTTAGAAACAGCGACACGGGCGCCAGCAGCTTCGGCCAGCCTGCGGACGGCCTTGATCTCATTCTCAGTATCGGTGTAGAAAGCGTTAATGCAAACAACCGGGTTGATGCCGGCTTTCTTAACAGTATTAATATGGTGAATCAGGTTAGAGCAACCTTTTTCCACCCACTCAACATGCTCCTTGCTGTAAGCAGGATCGAGAGGCTGGCCGGGCAAGGGCAGCGGAGCACCGCCGTGGGCTTTTAGCGCGCGGATAGTGGCTACAACTACAGCACAATTGGGCACTAAACCGGACATGCGGCACTTCAAATTCCAGAACTTCTCAAAACCGATGTCGGCAGCGAAACCAGATTCTGTCACGACATAATCGCCAAGCTTCAAGGCGATGCGGTCGGCAATAATGGAGGACTGACCGATGGCAATATTGGCAAATGGTCCGGCATGAACAAAAGCAGGCTGCCCTTCGATAGTCTGCATCAAGTTCGGGTTCAGCGCTTCCACCATCCAAGCAGTCATCGCGCCGTCCACACCTAAATCACCGGTCGTAACCGGCTTACCCTTTTTATCGTAAGCAACTACGATTTTACTCATCCGCTCACGCATATCCTTGAGATCCCGCGCGATGGAAAGAATAGCCATCACTTCAGAGGACACTGCGATGGCAAAACCGGAATTCATCATGAAACCATCTTTTTTGCCGCCAAGGCCGATAATGATATTGCGCAGTGCTTGTGCGCAGAAGTCCATAATCCACTTCATTTCCACGTTGCGCGGGTCAATATTCAGCCGCTTCAAGCCGCTCCGCTCCAAGAAAGCGTCACTAGAGTTAAATTCGTGCTGAATACGGGCGGTTAAAGCAACCATGGCCAAATTATGCGCGTTCATTATGGCGTTGATATCGCCGGTAAGCCCCAGCGAAAAAGGTGTCAAGGGGATGCATTGCGACAGACCGCCACCGGCTGCAGAACCCTTTACGTTCATGGTGGGACCGCCGGATGGCTGCCGGATTGTGGCAATAACATTCTTGCCACGCTTGCCAAGACCTTGTGTCAAACCCATAGTTGATGTAGACTTACCTTCGCCGAGGGGAGTGGGCGTGATGGCCGTCACGTCTATGTATTTGCCATCAGGACGATCTTTTAAGCGCTCCAGAACCTTTGCGAAGTCAATTTTTGCCACATAATGGCCGTAAGGCAGGAGTTCTTCTTTCTCCAGTCCCAGTTCTGCTCCCAACTGTTGGACAGTCTTCATTCTCGACTCTGCTTCTTCGGCAATTTCCCAATCCGCGTGCTTGGTGGGGTCGAGTACCATTAAATATTCCCTCCCTACAATGTTTTCTAGACATAGTGAACCTTCATTGCTAGTTCTACAAAACAAAAAATTCTCCTGCCTGGCCCTGCTAATATCAGAATTTTTTATATTATTTTTTCTTTCGCGCTTTAACGGGACTTGATCTTTAAGTACTCAGCAAATAAATCCCCCTCACCCAAAAGGAGAGGGGGATTTATTTGCAAATTCCCTCTCTCCTCTAAATCTCCCTCTAAGTCCCCTCTCCCTCTGGGAGAGGGCTAGGGTGAGGGCTCTAAGGCGATAAGGGCTCTAAGGGCACGAGCCAGTGCCAGAGTGAGTGTTTACTTTTGCTAAAGCAAGCACCTACTCTTTGACTTGACTCTCTGTTTCAACTTTCTTGTCATTAATCAAAACCTGAAGCGATTCTTTTTTAATACTGGGCTCACGCCTAGCCGTCCGGAATTCTTTTGCTTCTTCAGCCTTCTCGGCTTCTTTAGCCCTTGCCTGACGGCTGCTGTGCAATTCAGTCAGCGACTTTACTTCCATCAGGGCAACAATCTCTTCGGCGTCGAGCGTCTCTTGATCCATTAAAGCATTGGCGATTAATTCTAGCCTCTCACGGTTGTTCACTACAATTTCTTCCGCATGCTTATAACTGTCGTCCATTGTTGAACGGATTTCCATATCAATCGCCCGCGCGACTTCTTCCGAAAAATCGCGGTCGCGGGTCAGATCCCGGCCGAGAAAAACTTGCTCGTATTGACGTTTGCCAAGAGTAATCGGCCCAAGCTGGTCGCTCATCCCGTATTCCATAATCATTTGACGAACAATCGCTGTGGCACGCTCCAAGTCATTCTGGGCACCTGTGGAAATTTCATTCAAGATAATTTTTTCCGAAACACGACCGGCAAGCAAAGTGGTCACACGCGAAATTAGTTCGGATTTAGTCATATAGTAGCGATCCTGTTCCGGGAGCATCAGTGTGTAACCGCCGGCGCGGCCGCGCGGAATGATTGATACTTTGTGAACGGGGTCAGTATTAGGCAAAAGGTAGCCCACCAACACGTGTCCCGCCTCGTGGAAAGCCACAATCTTCTTCTCAAACTCGCTGATAACACGGCTTCTTTTTTCTGTGCCGCCCATGACCCGCTCAATAGCTTCTTCCAACTGCAACATGGCAATCTGCTTTTTATTATACCTACCGGCAAGCAATGCAGCCTCATTCATCACATTTTCCAAATCGGCACCGCTAAACCCCGGTGTACGGCGAGCGATTACACTAAGGTCCACATCGGAGGCCAACGGCTTACTACGAGCATGAACCTGAAGAATTTCCTCCCGCCCTCTTACGTCAGGATGGTTTACTGTGACCTGCCGGTCAAAGCGGCCCGGCCGCAAAAGCGCCGGGTCGAGAATATCGGCACGATTTGTGGCTGCCACTATAATAATACCTTCGTGAGCCTCGAAGCCGTCCATCTCAACCAACAACTGGTTAAGCGTCTGTTCCCGCTCATCATGGCCACCACCCAGGCCTGCGCCCCGCTGGCGTCCCACGGCATCAATTTCATCAATAAAGACGATGCAAGGCGCATTTTTCTTAGCTGTATCAAAAAGATCACGGACGCGTGAAGCGCCCACGCCTACAAACATCTCCACAAAATCTGAACCGGAGATACTAAAGAAGGGAACTTCCGCTTCTCCGGCTACAGCTCTGGCCAGCAAAGTTTTCCCGGTACCGGGAGGTCCTATCAGCAGAACGCCTTTAGGTATTCTGGCCCCCAATTCAATAAATTTTCGCGGCTCTTTTAAAAACTCAACAATTTCTACCAGCTCGGCTTTTTCCTCGTCGGCGCCGGCCACGTCGTTAAAGTTAACGCGCTTGCGAGTGCCGTCATGCAAGCGGGCGCGTGATTTCCCAAAATTCATCACGCGGTTCCCACCGCCTTGGGACTGCTGCATCAAGAAAAAAAAGATGACCATTAGAATAACAAAAGGGATAATAAAAGTAGCTAAGCTGGCCCACCATTGAGGTTCCGGCGGCGGAACGGCCTGAAACTGAATATCTTTCCCTTCAAGGCGAGGGATCAATAAGGCACCCTCCGGGTTATACGCACGAAACTGTCTGCCATCCCGCAATGTGCCGGTCAATTCATTTCCCACAATCAACAGATCTTTGACCTGATTATTATCAAGCGCTGTAAGAAACTCGTCATATCTAAGTTCTTCCGCCCGTTCGGCAGGCTGATTAAAATACTGAATAATGGCAACGGCAATAAATAGAATCAGCAAATAAAAAATTGCCTGTCGAGCAAATTTATTCATGAAAGATTCCTCCTCTCTGAAAAAAGGCCTTACTCCCGAACTCCATTGTAACACATCTTATCTATGCCTACAAGGCTGGATGCAGGCAGATAAAGGCTCATTGCCAAAATTATGCAGGGAGCAAACATCAGAGCAGTTCTTCCTCTTTCAACGCACTGTTATTTGGCCGCTTATTTCGTCCATCACCACCACGGGAACTTCGTCTATACTAATGCCCAATTGGGCAGCCCGTTGCAAAGAGATGCTTCTGTGGAGCAGGCGAACCCGAATGTTTAATGTGCCAGGCAAAGGCAGCCCGGGAATTTCCACAAACTCATCGAGATACTGTTGGGGTGGAATGCGGTGCTCACGCAACACTTTGACTGCCTCCCAAAGATTATCTGTTTCCTCTCCGGAGGCGTCAGCAAAGCTGGTGCCAAAAACTACCGCACCGTCAGGAATAGCTCCTGTCTCAGTCAGAACGCCGCTGCTATGGATTACCTGCCCCGACTGGTTGGTGCAAACTACTTCCAACCACATATCTTTGAACAATGAAAGTCCGGTAGGCAAATAGTGGCCGGCTCCATCGTTGCGAATCCGAATATTTATTTTCGTCGGCTGATAAGGGCTCAGTTGCGCAGGAAGCCCCAGAAACAACACTGCTGCTGCTTGCAAATTTTCTTCCGCTCTGGCAGCATGTGCAGAAAAACCGGCGCGGCGCATGGCAAAAACATTATTGCCCACCATATCATGCCGCCACGTGTGTTCCCGCACTTTTGGGGCGCCTGTGGCAGTCACTCCGGGGTTAGGCTTATTCACTCCGGGGCCTGGCGTCATGTGGCAATCCTGACAAGATATTCTCCTGGAGCCATAGGAACTTTGCTGCCATTCACTAAAGGTGGATGCCAATACCAACCCATTCTGAGGATGAATGATTTGATGACAAGAGCTGCAAAAATCTGCTTGCGTATGAAGTTCGCTGAAAGCGCTTTCATGAAGCGGAGTCTGTAATGGGTCGGCAAGCGGCCCAAATTTCGTTCTGCCGGGTGTCAGCTGAAAGGCTGCATTGCCTTTGCCTGTAACAGCTGTGGTTGTATGGCATAAATCACACGAAACACCCTGCTTCGCCATGTCGCTAAGCCTGCTCCCATCTACCGGGGGGATTTCTGCGGCTAACCAGCCCACCGGAATATGGCAACTGACACAAAACTCATCAGACGCACCACCTGTTTCTTCACTTGTCCTCCTCATTTCCGCTAAAAATACCGGATTTGTTGACGAGGATGCGTGTGCTGTGCCGCGCCATTGTTGGTAAATCTTTTGGTGACAATACTGGCAAGTATGAGCTGATTCAAACTGATTGGAAGCAATCTCTTGTTTTGGCGGCGAAGAAGTCTTTACTGCCTCAGGCTCTTGGACTCTACCGCATCCTGAAAGAAGAAATAAACTTCCTAATAAAAAAATAGAAACTCCTGTTGCCTTTTTCATCGCAGTCACCTATCTTTAATAATTATTCTAAAGATTTCGTCATATCATCATTCCTTTCGACTTATTTTGCAATTTTCCTGCCACAAACAAAAAATGTGTCACCTACTCCGTCCCCTTGACACTAATCTCATCACCCGGGGCCACCCGCCCGCCTTTAAGTACGCGCACAAAAATCCCCTCTTTTGGCATTACGCAATCGCCTGCCTGGTAAAAGATGGCACAGCGCTCATGGCAAGTCTTCCCGATTTGCGTTACTTCAAGAATCACGCCATTACCTACCAGAAGTTGAGTGCCCACCGGCAGCACAGGCAGCTCTATCCCCTCAGTCGTCAGATTTTCGGCAAAGTCCCCGGCACTGACGTCCAAACCCAATGCCTGCATTTTTTCAATGCTCTCTTTTGCCAGCAAGCTGACTTGACGGTGCCCCTCGCCGGCATGAGCGTCTCCGGTAATGCCATACTCAGTTTCCAGCCACGCTTCTTCAACGTTAGTTTTGCGCATCCCTTTTTTCTCGCTAACAGAAACGGCAACAACCTGCGCCATTTGCCTTTACCTCCTCTTTCTCCACACAATGCGCACATAGCGTTTTCTCAGTTTTTAAAGCTGCAGTTCGTCCATTTCCATGGCTAATAAATTTAAACAAAGCACTCTTTTTCGCAGCAGAGAACCTCTGCCCAGCAGAATCTTGCAAACTTCCGCAGTCTGCAAACTGGCAACAATTGCTGGCGTAAAAGAGGGGTTTCCATAGATTTTTTCCATCCCTCTATCCTCTGTACACCTCAGATATAATTTCTCCAAAGTGTCATCTCCCGGGAATTGGGTGGCCACCTGCCCAAACCAACCGCAAATCGCGCCGTGCACTAAAGGGATTTCTAACTCTTTACACACGGAAGACAATTTAAGCCGAGTGCCAATAGTATCCAGCCCGTCTACCACCACTTGACTTCCCGCAAGCAATCGCTCGCTATTCTCCCTGGCAAAGGCTTCTTTAATCGGCACAAACTCTACCGCAGGGTTTATGGAAGCAATCCGTTCAGCCGCAACGTCGGCTTTAAAGCGACCCAATGCTGCTATGGTGGCTAAAAGCTGGCGGTTGAGATTGTGTTCTTCAAACACATCATGGTCTACCGCCACAAGCTGTCCCACACCAAGCCGCGCCAACTCTTCCAAGACATAGCCACCAAGGCCGCCGCAGCCGATCACAGTGACTCGGCTGCGAAAAAGCATCAGCTGTTCGGCCGCAGAAATTGTCTTACGGTTTCGCTGGTAACGAGCCGGCAAAAAGCCCGCATTTAAAATTTCCTCCTCGATTTGACCAATGGTCTGCTTATAGCGGCTAGCCGCTTCCCGCTGAACCTGCCAGGATATCATGTCACCCTCTAGACGAGATAAAAGAAATTCGGACAACGACACCATGCTAACCACCTCCTACCGGCGGAAAGATGGACAGCGTATCGCCATCTTGCAGCAAGTGCTCCACCGGTACCAATACTCCGTTTACCATCGTAAGCGCCAACTCTTCCCGGGGGATTTTTAGTTCTTCTGCAACAGCCAAGATCGTAGGCGCTGCAAAATACTCATGTTCGGCCACCTTAAAACGGTTATGGCGGAGAGTAGCAAACAGCTTTACTGTTATCTTCAACATTAGTCACACCTCTACGGAAATTTGCTTACCCATTGATTGTAAACAACACCGCTTGCCTCATCTGTTAAAATGCGACGGGAAAGGAGGGCTTCCAAGCGGAAGCCCTCCTGCTTAGGGCCTGACTTACAGGCCTAATGCTTTCAGCCGTTTGTCACCAGGCATGCCTTCAGCATCCCAGCCGCGTATCTCGTAATACTTGGGCAACAGTTCTTTCAAGCGATGCAAATGGCCCTTACTGGGACCGGCAGGCATTGGGTCTTCCAGAAAACGCTTGGGCAAAGTGTCATCTGCGGCGGTATATCCTTCCGCAAAGTTAAACAACCGTTCCACATTGAAACAGCGCTCGCCACTTGTCAGCACATCTTCGGCACTGTAATTCACACCGGTGGCAGCAGTGAGCAGCTCGGCGTACTCCTTGGCGCCAAGCGCAAAGGAGGTGAAAAGACAAAGCCCGGAACTATCAATGGCGGCGGTGAGGTCCTGGAAAATTTTAACCCATTCAGCCTTGCCTTCTATAGAAAAACGGTCCAGCGCCTCAGGCATGCCCAAAATCTCCGGTGAAATCATATAACCGCGCACATGGCAGCCGCCGCGGTTAGCCGTGGCGTACTGCAACCCGTGACCCATCAGGCCGCGGGGATCATAAGCCGGCAACTCCAACTTCTTAACAGTCATGGACAAATCGGGAGCACCGTAAGCCGCAGCCAGTCGAGCAGAGCCCATAGCCAGTTTGGCACCAAAACCTTTTTTGTCAGCCATGCGCTTAACCCACTCCACGATGGCTTCCCCGTTACCCCACTGCAACGCCGGTCCGCCGTCTAAATCAGCATCTTTGATAAAGCCGCGCTGATACAGTTCCATGGCAGCAGCAATAGTGGCTCCGGCGGAAATAGTGTCGACGCCCACTTCGTTACAGGCGTTGTTGGCTTTAATGACTGCTTTTAAGTCGGAAATGCCGCAGTCACTGCCAAAGGCCCAAACCGTCTCGTACTCCGGTCCGCCGCCGCCAACCCCATCTACTTCACAGTAGCGCCCGCAGGCGATGGGACAACGAAAACAAGGATCCTTCTTCTTCATGTATTTCTCGGCAACGGCCTCTCCAGAAATTTCTTCAGCGTCTGGGAATACACCGTATTGGAAATTGTTAGTCGGGAGAATTCCTGCTTCGTTAATGATGTTGACCAACACGGCTGTGCCGTAAGCCGGCAAACCTTGGCCGGTAACACCATTTTCTTTAATTCTTAGCATGGCATCTTTGACATGTTCTTTAAACTTGTCCGGGTCAGCTGCTTCGACCTTATTGCTGCCGCGCACGACAATAGCCTTCAGATTTTTGGCGCCCATGACTGCTCCTACTCCGGAGCGACCGGCAGCGCGCCAGCGGTCATTCATAATACAGGCAATGCGGGAAAGCTGTTCGCCGGCAGTGCCAATATTAGCCACACGAGCTTTGGGATCGCCAAATTCTTTTAGAAGCAAATCTGTCGTTTCGTTAGTATTTTTGCCCCAAAGATGGCCGGCATGCTTGATTTCCACCAGATCATCTTTAATACTGATGTAAACAGGTTCGGTAGCTTTGCCTTCCACTACCAACAGATCATAGCCGGCAAATTTAAGTTCAGCACCCCAGAAACCGCCGGAGTTGGATGACGCAATAACGTCGTTTAGCGGCGACTTAGTCACAACCATGTAGCGACCGCCTGTGGGGGCAGTCGTGCCGGTCAGCGGGCCGGTAACAAAAAACAGTTTGTTCTCCGCTGAGAGAGAATCGATGCCTACAGGAATTTCATCCGCCAGCATCTTGCCCCCTAGCCCTCTGCCGCCAATAAACTCTTTGGAAAGTTTAGCAGAAAGCTCCTCTGTGTAAATGGCTCCGGTGGTCAAGTTAACACGCAAAACTTTACCTAATACAGAACCCATTAAACAAAACCTCCCGTCTTTTAATTAAATATTCCTAAACTATTGTGACAACTTCCTCTCGCCGTTTAGTTCAACACACACAGATCGGGCAAGCCACGGTACTGTTCACTAAAATCCAGGCCATAGCCCACCACAAATTCATCAGGAATCTTAAAGCCGCAGTAATCAGGCTGAATAGCTACTTTACGACGCTCCGGCTTATCGAGCAGCGTCACAATCTTTATTGAGGCAGGATGCCGAGAGAGCAAATTTTCTTCCAGATATTTCAGCGTCAAGCCGCTGTCAATAATATCTTCCACAATTAAGCAGTGCTTGTTTTCAATGCTGCAATCTAAATCTTTTAAAATTCTTACTACTCCCGAAGACTCGGTGGAAGCGCCGTAAGATGAAACAGCCATGAAATCAATCTCGGCCGGCACAACTAAATGACGCATCAGATCGGCCAAAAAGATGACTGCTCCTTTAAGCACACAAATTAAAAGCAGTTCTTTCCCCTCGTAGTCTTTACTGATTTGACTGCCAAGTTCAGCGATTTTTTGCTGAATTTCCTTTCTGCCCAACAATATTTTTTCAAGCTTTTTCTCCGGCAAATTTCCCCACCTCTTTATTCTTTCACTATTTTAAGATAAAGCACTTTTTCTGTTTGAGCAGTCACTTTACAGAAGTCGGCAATCTCCACTCCGCCCAACCAAACAGGCTGATGTCCGCTGATAATGAGAGGAATCTGCTCCCTCTGTCTTAGAGGAATTTTTCTGTCTGCCAGAATTTTTTTCACTTTACGGCTGCCCGGTGCTCCAAGCGGCTGCATCCTGTCTCCGGCTTGTCGGCCTCTGACCAAAAGCGGCCAAGATATTTTTTCCAAATCGAGGCATGCTTCATTTTTGCTCAACTGAGACAAAGCTACAGCTCCGGCCGATTTTATTTCCGCTTGCAGCCACAATCCGCAACAGGGAAGGTATGCCAGTCCAGGGCCATGAATTTCGGTAATTTTAACTGCGGCGTCTCGACGGTGAACGGAATTGCCCAGCCATATCCGGTTATAAACTCTTGCAGCCAGCACCCCGTTTGGCAAAACGGCCTGTGCTGAGGGAGAAAGGTGAGTGGCTAACGCCAGAACTTGCGCTACATGCCGTCTCCCTAACCTTGTTACACCGGCATGCCACAAAGCGTGGCGGATAACGCGTGTCTGTAGTGCCGCAGGCAACTTGTTTAGCTGAAGAGTATCCAAACAAATTGCGTCTGTACTGCAGCTCTCTGTCACAGCAGAAAACGCTTCCCTCCCCAGAGCATTCAATAAGGCGGCGTCCTCTGTCAGATTTTCTGCAGTATTAGCCAGCGCACTGCGAATATGCGCACCAAACTCTGCTTCCAAATACGGTAGCAGAAGCAGCCTAACGCGATTACGGTAATACTCAGGCCGCGTATTAGACTGATCCAAAAGCGGCGACAGCTTAAATGTTCGACAATAATTTTCTATTTCCTGCCGTGAAAGATAATACAATGGTCGGACTACTTCAATGCCGTGCTCCAGCGTGCGTTTTAGGGGAATGCCTTTTAATCCGTCTATCCCGCTGCCCGATAAAAGACGCATCAGCAAAGTTTCCGCCCGGTCATCCCGGTGGTGGGCAGTGGCAACTCGCACGGCACCGCTAAGGCGTGCAACGTCTGAAAACACGCTGTAACGAGCTATTCTGGCCGCTTCCTGCAAAGAACAACCAATTTGCGCCTGCAGTTTTTTCACCTTAACACGGCGCACGGTGATGGGCAAACCTAGACGGATTGCCTCTTTTTTTACGCTGACAGCTTCTGCAGACGCCTCCGGCCGCAGCCCATGATGAACATGAACCACATGCAAAGAAATCTCCAATGAACCTGCCAAACTATGCAAAACATGCAGCAAGCTAAGAGAATCTGCTCCACCGGAAACGGCCACCAACACCTTTTGGCCGGCTAAGAATAAACTGTTTTCCTTAATAGTTTTTTCTACCCGCTCCCGCAACAAAATCCCTCCTGTTCATGCCTATTCTTCTTCTTGTTCCGGCTAAAAATTCCTGCAGGCAGATGAAAACCTTTCTCTTATCCCCCCTCACCCTATATTCTGCAAAAAAAGACGCTTCGCGTTTTCTATCAACTGACGCGTCTTGCAGGGCGGGTTTGAAACCCGCCCGAAAAGGAGTCGTCCTGCGACACCCCCCATTACGTCGGAAATAATATATTTTCCTGGTACAAAAATTCCCCTCCCCTGGAGGGGTGCCCGCAAGGGCGGGGTGGTCGCATACCTCCTCAACAAACTCTCAAAACACAAGCCTCTAAAATACAGAAACTCCATCGTAGCTAACCACCCCGGCGCTCTGCGCCACCCCTCCACAGGAGGGGAATTATCTTCAGGATCATTTCTTTCAGAGCGAAGCAACTGGGTGAGTATGCAATACCTAAAAAAGACGCTCCGTGTTTTGATATAATTTCCCAGCACAAAAAAAAGCACTCCGGGAAAGGAGGCTTTTGAATGAAGAAACTATTTTGAAACGAAATCGCGGATTTTATGTTTTAAGCGTTTGGCGCGACATACTAGTACGGTGATATCGTCTCTTAGTTCGGCTTGGCCGGAGAAGTGCCTTGCTTGATGGATGATTTCATCTGCCAGCACCTGAGGATGAGTTGAGACCTGCCCTGTCAAATAATCTTTCAGCCAGTCCGGCTGTGCAGGCAAAACTTCATGGATTCCGTCTGTCACCATCACAATCAGCACATCATTTTCTAACTGGACAAGCACCGGTTTCAACTCCACATCGTCAAGGATACCCAATGGCACAGAAGGACATTTAATTTCCCTCACTCGGCTCTGCAAACGCAAATAGCTGGGGGCGGCTCCTATTTTCAAAAATTCTGCCTCGCCATTTTCTGCGTCTACCACCAAAAGGTCAAGAGTGGCAAAGCTCTCTGTTTGAGAGCGCAGCTGCAAAATGGTATTAACTGTGCGTACCACCGCGTCTTTACGGAAACCGGCTAGCAGCAGTTGTTCCACCAACTGAACGGCGGAACGACTCTCCTGTTGCGCCCGGCTGCCGTTTCCCATACCATCGCTCAAAATAAACGCCTGTTTCCCATCGCGCAGTTCCAGGTAGCTATAATAGTCGCCGCAAACATCGGCATTTGCCTTGGAAGTCTGAGCCACGCCGATTTCTACATGAAAGTACTGATTTCTAAGTCGTCTTTGCGCATCAAGAACTCCCTCCCGCACTTCTCTCGACAATGCAAACATTATCTGCGATAAGCCTGCCAGCTGCATTGTTACCAGTGTTCGCCCGCCTTCCATTCGTTTATTGCAGCTATGCTGGTAAGCTTCCATCTTATAATACAGGCTGACAGTTTGGAGAAACTCTGTCCTCTTTTTGCAGATTTTTTGAAAGAACTCCGGACTTTTCGCTTCCTTAACGCTGTCTCCGTTTTCTAATTCAGCCAGAACGCTGAGCAGCGCATTATAGGTGCGCTGCAAATCTTTTTCCCAACAACGCCTGCGGGAAGGGCAGTATTTGCACACCTTTTCCACGACCGCATCCACCAGCGCCGCCAGAGGTAAATGGTTTTCCTTTTCTGCTGTTGCTGACTGCTGAAAAGCTGCGGACAGTTCTCTAAAAACAAGAGCATAGTCTTTAATACGATTTGCTGTCAGTTCCCGGATTTTTTTTGCGTCATCTTCAGCAGCATGCGGCAAAAATGAAGCCAGCATTTGTGTTCTCAGTGGAAGAAGGGGCGCAAGGAGAAAAAGGGAACTGGCTGCGGCAGAGACGACACTTTCAAAGACGACCGATTCCCGGCCGCCCATATAGAGAGAGAGCGCAACAGCTGCCAGAAAAAAGCCGCCTGCACTCGCAAGCCTGCCATAAGAGCGGAACAGGCCGGCAAAGAAACCGGCAAAGGTCAGCATGCCTAACCAGGCAAAGCCCGTCCCTTGAACGCCGAGAAGAAACCCTAAGAGAGCGCCTGCCGCGGCGGCCATGCCGGGACCAAGGGCAAAGGCCGCCCACAGCACAATAATCCGCGATATTACGGCGGCCAACGGCAGCAACACTGCCCCCCCCTGCACAAGGGACAGCAGCAGCAAGCCGGCAAAGACTACCCAGGAAGTGATTCCCTCCACATTCTTGTCGCTGGCTAGCTGTGGACGAGGGCAGGCATGCACCTGAAAAAATACTGCGGCAGCAAACATGGCAATGGTTGCTTCCAGGACCAGCAGAAGAATGTCATATGGATAAAAGTTATTTAACCATAAGTGTGGCAATGAACCAAGAAAAAGCGCCGTCCCTACCGCCACCGACAACGGCAGGCGAGGCTTGTCCAACCGATAAAGCAACAAACAAAAGATAGCTGCAGACAGCACCAGCCCAAGCGCAGCAACCAGCTCCCCCGTCTGCACGACTGCTGCTGTCATAAATATACCATAAAGTGCCATCCGTCGGTATTCACCCCGCGAGGCCACCGCCCAGTAAGCCAAACCAAACGGTGCCAGCTCTCCCATCAGGTTCAGGCGCGAGAGCAGCACCAGCGCCACCAAAGCACCCGCCGTCTCCCAGGTCGCCAGCTCCGCGGGAAACTCAATTCTGCGTGTGCGCACTGCTGGCTTGACTACTCTGCGGTCAACTCTGCTTACTCTCAGATACGGCTCAATAACTGAACTGCGCTCCGGCACTGGAAATCCCCCTTTGTCTTCCACCTTCTCCATATTATAAAGCGGATAACCGCAGGAATTTGTCAGAGCAGGGGAGTTGAATGAAAAAATATTTCGACAAATTATCCGTCAATTCTTACCAGTGTAATCTGTGCCGCGAGGCATTCCTCAAGCGCTACTTTACTGTGACCAACCTGCACAACAATGCTGGGACGACAACGAATAACCCGGATTTGCACTCCCGGAACAAGACCCATGCTCAGCAATTTTCGCAAAATTGTGTAATTTCCGGTAGCTAACGCCACAATCTTACCTGTTTCTCCCGCAGAGCAGCCGTCAAGCGAAACTATTTTTTGCATCGCCAAGCCTCCTTTTACCACACCGGCAAAGCCAGCGCCAGCCGAAGCAAGAAGGCGGCGGCAAACGCCGTCATCGTCACCAGAAATATGATGGCTGCTGCCACCGGCACACCCCGCTCCCTCACCATCATAGTCAACTGCGCAAGACAAGGCAGAAAAAGTGTCAGCGCGACGGCCGCCACCAGCATTTGCTCGCCGCTTAAACTTTCGCTGCGATAAAGAAGAAAGAGACCGGCCGCACCGTAATCCCGGCGAAAAAAACCGTAAAGGAAAATAAGGGACACTTCCGGCGGCAACCCCAGCATCCCAACCAGCGGCACCAAAGCGGCAACCAGGCTGCCAAGCAGTCCGGTCCCAGCCAAAAGCCAGAGCAGGATACTAATAAAGATAAAGACCGGCACAACCTCCATAAAATACCAACGCATACGAGCTAAGGTTTTTTGCAAAATGGCCCCTGGCTTAGGCATCCGCAGTGGCGGCAGCTCCATGAAGAAAGCTGCCCGCTTACCGGGAAGGAGAATGTTTAGCAGGGAACCGGCGATAATGAACACAGAGAATACTACCAAACACCAAACCAAAAGAAGGAAAGGAGTAGCGCTTAACATCGCCAGCAGCAGCCCCAACTGTGCCGAGCAAGGGATCGCTAGGGCCAGCAAAAAAGTAGCGGCAATCCGTTCACGCTTACTCTCCAGCGTCCGTGTTGCGACCACAGCCATGGTGCCGCAACCAAAACCTAGGGTGAGCGGAATTATCGCGCGCCCGTTAAGACCGATTTTTCGCAGCAAGCCATCGGCCCAATACGCCAGACGCGGCAGATAGCCGCTATCCTCCAAGAAAGCAAAAGCAAAAAAGAATGTGCCCACCATGGGCATAATAATGCCGAAGGCATAGCGAAACCCCATGGTGAGAATACCAAAATCGCCTGCCAACAGCTCTCGGACAGACGGCCAAGGGAGATAAGCAACCCAAACTGTAAGCCAAGGAATAATAATTTCAGCAAAGAGAACTCCTTCAAACAAATCTACCAAGATCCCGGCGCCCAAACGTCCCACCAGCAAATAAAATCCGGCATAGACGACTGCAATACTGAACAGCAAACCCAGCACAGGATGCAATGTGAGCCTGTCTAACCAAGCTCCCCGCCTCAAATCACCGTAGCTATAAATCCCCTCCAGAATTTTTTCTGCCGCCCTTCGGCGTTGCAGAGCAGAAGCTATGAACACCTGTTGCTCTTGCTCCGGCATGGTAGCCGGCCGGCAGAAAGGACGAGCTGTTAACCTGCCGTTTAATTGCTTTGCGATTTCGCGCCTAAGAACATCGACACCCCACCCATGCACAAAAGCTGCTTCCACCACTGCGATGCCAAGCCTCGAGGACAATTCTTCACGCCTAATTTTCACGCCCAGCTTTTTTGCTTCATCCATCATATTCAACACTAGGATGACAGGAAAGCCACAAGCTTGCAGTTCCAATGTCAGCGGCAGCATGCGCGGCAAATTTTTGGCATCTACCACATGAACTACTACAGACGGACTTTTCTCCAGCAACAATCTTTTTGTAAGAGCTTCATCTTCACTTAACGGCAATAAACTGTAAATGCCCGGGCTATCATATACTCTAACCTGCCTACCCTCTACGCTGGCCTGGCCGTGGGCTACTTCTACGGTGGTCCCGGGATAATTGGAAACTGTCGCATAGTTTCCGGTTAACTGATAGAATAAAACACTTTTCCCCACATTGGGATTCCCCACCAGCACAACTGCTTTCAACGAAATCCCGCCTCTCTGCCAGAGCAAGCGTCCCTCTTGCCTCCTCAAATAGATATGCAGAAAAAGAGGTTGTCTATGCAGAAAAATCTTTTCCGCATAGACAACCTCACTTAGCACAGAATAAAGACGAATCTTTCACGAAAGGATGCGGTACATTGTCTCCGTTTGCTCTTTTACTGGCATTTATTGCCGGTGTTTTCATGGCCATACAAGGTTCACTAAATACAGGTCTAGGCAAAATTATCGGCTTGTTAGAATCTACATTTATCGTCCAGTTGGTGGGACTAGCTACGGTACTCATTCCGCTCTTCCTTCTGCGCCTGGGAAAGGGGGATTTAAGCAGATACCAAGATGTCCCTTGGTATCTTTATCTGGGAGGTTCTATTGGCGTGGTTATCCTTTATTCAGTGGTAGCCAGTATTTCCAGCCTGGGCGTTGCCACAGCCACCACAGCTATCATTGTTGGGCAAGTGGGAACAGCAGTATTGATTGACCACTTCGGCTTTTTCGGCCTGGAAAAAATTCCTTTTACCTGGCCCAAGGTAGCGGGACTGGCACTGCTCGCGCTGGGCGCCAAGCTTATGCTTCTGCGCTGAAGTGATGAAGGCTGCCACCCCTGCGACACCTCCCATTGCGTCGGAAACCATATGATTTCCCAGGCTACAAAAACAACGCTAAGCCTGTCACTGATGACATGCTTAGCGTTGTGCCGGTATAACTGTAGACCGCCTCAGTTTCAGTAAGCAAAAAGCACCGCTACGCCGAAAAAACGGCAAACGAAGCTATTTAGCCAGTCCCCTTTACACATTAGCACGGAATGATGACCCTTTTCCGCCCCTTTTTGATTCGGTGTTGCGCTTCAAATCAAGCAACCGCTCATCACTGTCTTTCAAAAATTTATTTATCTTATCCTCAAAAGACATTCGAGACGCTTTACTGTGGGAACCACGCCCCCCACTGCTGTTAGCCTGCTTAATAGACAGGCCAATCTTGCCGTTGCCATCCACAGAAAGGACTTTTACCTTGACTTTATCCTTTTTCTGCAAGTGCTCATTGATATCTTTCACATAAGAATCAGCCACCTCAGAAATGTGTACCAGGCCGGTCTCTCCGTTCGCCAGCTGAACAAAAGCTCCGAAATGAGTAATGCCTGTCACCATTCCTTCCACAATGGCACCCACCACTAAAGACATACGAACACAATTCCCCCTTGTTGAACTATCTATCATAATTATATTCCGTTTCAGCAGTTTGTCAAGAAAGATAGCGATTAGTCGCTTCTAGCTTGTCCTATTCGCGAAAAAGAAACAACAATTCGCCGGAGCGAACCATGCCAAGCTCCTCACGAGCCTTTTTCTCCAGATAAACCGGTGAGTTAAGCTGTTCAATTTCTCTGAGCATTTCCTCGTTTTGCATACGCACAGTCTGAATTTCTTCTTCAATGGAAGACAATGTGCGACGCATTTGCAGCAATCGAATGGATTGCGTGGCAAACAAGAGAACGAAATAAAGGACTAAGAGGATAATTAACCCTTTCAACAGTTTACTTCCAGCGGCTGATCGCCGCCCAGCCCCCGGCAGATAAGCAAGTTTCTTGTTTTGTCGAACCAGATTCGTTTTCATCCATATGCCCCTTTTATCACTTGCTTTCTAAACTTTCATTCGCGCCGGGCACAGGCTATTCCTTCTTTTCCCTGACAAAATGCCCTGCCTTTTTTTTAATTTGACCGATTAACCAGCTAATTTTTCGGAACATCAACAGCGCAGGGCGGATAATAAGCAAAGCGAAGCTGATTAGCAGGGAAAAAGTTTTTGTCAGCAGCATTGAAACAGACCGGCTAAAGAGAAGCATGTAAATAAGGATTCCGACACCTAGCCCGATAAATACGTAAGCTCTGACTTCCCCCCAGTTATTGGCTAAGAGAGCAATGAATACTAACAGTGTCATTGTCAAACAAAATAGGAAGTCAATAAGGAAATGAACGCCTCGGGAAAGCCGGATAAACTTTTTGCCTGTCATCATAAAGTCATAAATTAAACCAATTAGAAAGCCTAGGCCAATAGTCAATGCAAACGTTTGCAACTGGGCGCCAATAAAGCTGTCCTGCACCTGCTTCCCTCCGTTTACTTAAAAAGCCGCTCAAAAAGGCCTTTGCCGCGATCACGGAAGCGCTTGTCATCCGAGTAGGCTAATTCCAGAATCAGCCCTTCAATAGCCAGTTCTCCTTTTTCTAAGTTTAACTGCTTGATATGCAATTCCTCACCCCGGATAGCTAAAATCCCTTGTTCTGTCTCTAAAATCACTTCCTCATCATCAAAGCTGTCCACATGCAATACTCCTGTCACATCCATGCTCTCCCTGTTCAGGATAATTAGTCTGTGCTGACTTGAGCTTTTCTGATAGTTGTGCTCCAACTTCCTTTCCTCCTTCTTTGCGCACTCGCCAGTCTCTATTCCATAACTATGAATTGAACAGAATATTAGACCATAATTTCCTATGCTAAAATAATGTGGCAGCGCCCTGCCGCGCTGCCACATTATTTGTTGCCTTTTCAGCTTAGTTCCACATTTTGATTATCTCAACATTTCTGTAATAATATTTGGCGATTTCTGCAGCATTTCTGCCCTTCTCTGCAAGTCCTTTGGCGCCCCACTGGCACATACCCACACCATGCCCATAACCGGTGCCTGACATCACCAAATTGTTGCCCTCAATGCTCAGGCGGTTAATAAAAGTAGCGCGCATCACGGTACTGCCTAGCGCCAGGCGAAGCTCTGGAGCGGAGACTTCCAGATCGTTGACTCGGAAACGGGTAACCCGACCAGACGGTCCTTTTTGGGCAATTTCTACCCTGGTAACCTTACCTGGATCCCGCCCAACAATCTGCCTTGTCGCAGTGCGAATACGGTAGAGAGGAAAACTGGCGGTAAAATTTTTCTCTTCTGCGGGAATCACAGCTCCTGCCATGCTATCAACAATCTGAATATATGGCGGATTCGGTCCCTTAAAGCCCAGGCCTTCCCTAGCCAAAGCAGTTCTGGGACCGGCGTAAGCGTGAAACCAGGCTCGGATAAACTGGTTATTATGAACAAGCACCTGTCCCCGGGTTTTTTCCACCGCTGCCCGTACATTTTCATTTATGCGCGCAGCGTCATAGGCCTGAAACTCCCGGATATCTGTTGAAGCATGAGCGTTGCGTTGCGGAACTCCACCAAACTCTTCAATCTTATGCAACGTGAAAGTACGGGCAATAATTGCCTGAGCCGCCAGCGCATCTATCGGCCAGTCAGGATCCATTTCAGCCGCCACTACACCCTGCAGATATTCCTCCATATTCATGGTGCGGATTTGATTGCGCTCTGCAATAAAGACACGCAGTTTTGGCTCCTGATTTGCTCCTTGGCTAATCTCTGCGGGAATGGCAGGCGGCGATGCTTGCCGCTGCTGATCTGCTTTAGGCTCCAAAAAGGGCGCAGGAGTCAATTCCGGTTGACGGCGGAATGGACAACCGCTTAAAAGCAATAACAACAGAACGAGCAATAGCCCAACTAACAACTGTTTTCTTGACACCAATTTTTCTGCCTCCTTTGAAAAATATCGCTTACTGTTAGTATTCTAAGGAAAGCTGAAAATATAAGCACCAGTACTAAGATAAAAATCAGGCGGAGAGAGTTCTCTCCGCCTGATTTTTATCTTAATCCTTGCTTGGCAACGAAATTACTTCACATTATCTTTCAGCGCTTTACCCGCCTTAAAGACAGGCACTTTAACTGCCGGTATTGTGATCGCGTCTCCGGTAGCCGGATTACGACCTTCACGAGCTTTACGCTCCCGCACATCAAATGTGCCAAAACCGATTATCTGTACCTTATCCCCTTGAGCCAACGCAGCACTGATCCCCTCAAAGACTTCGTTTACCACTTTTTCTGTGTCTTTTTTTGTCAATTCCGCCTTTTCCGCAACGACACTGATAAGTTCAGACTTGTTCACAAAAATTACCTCCTATAGCCTTGTTTATGTAGCAAGAACACTTATAAGCCTATTCGCTAAAGTTTTTGTAAATCCTTCCTAAAATAAAGGATTTTTTAGGCATTAGAACGTTTTTTTGCCTCATCCCACCATGCGTCAAGCTTCGACAAGGAATATGCAGAAATCTCTCCTCCCTCGGCCCGTGCTTTCTCCTCCACATAACGCAGGCGGGTATAAAACTTTTGAATACTGCCGGATAAAGCTTGTTCAGCATCTATGTTAAGAAAGCGGGAAAGATTTACAGCTGCGAAGAGCAAATCACCCAGTTCTTCTCCTATTTTGGCCTCTTGCTGTTCATTATATGCATCTTTTAATTCTTTTAACTCCTCTGCCAATTTAGCCCATGCGCCGGTTGCATCAGGCCAGTCAAAGCCTACGCTGGAAGCTTGGCGTTGCAGTTTTTGCGCTCTGAGCAATGCTGGCAAATACGTCTCCAGCGTAAAAAGGGATTTCCGTTCTTCTTTTTCTGCTTTTTTAAGTTCTTGCCAACTGCTTTCTACCTCAGACATAGTTCTGGCGCTGCCGTCTGCGAAGATATGGGGATGACGCCTTAGCAGCTTTGCCGTAATTCCGGCCACAACATCATAATATGAGAAGCTCTGCTTTTCAGTGGCCACCTGGGCATGGAAGACCACCTGCAACAGCAGATCGCCCAGCTCCTCGCACAAATCCGCAGTATTACCGCTGTTAATGGCACCAAGCACTTCATAGGCTTCTTCCAGCAGATAAGGCTTCAAGCTCTGATGAGTCTGCTCCCGATCCCATGGGCACCCGTCTTCGCCACGCAACTGACGCATTAAACGCAGCAGGTCTTGTGTCCCATATGTGGCAATTGGCGGGAGATAAAATGAGGTGAGGTGGTCCGTAAAAGAAAGTCTGTCCATTTCATGGAGCGGGACGGTTACAATTTTTTTCCCGGCAGAAAGACCGGCGGCGCGCACTGCTGTAACCCGATGGTCCTCGGGATAGAGCACCATTAGCTGCAGCTTAACCCTGGAAGCAATTTGACGGTTATACGCCTGGATAATCAGGAGATGCTTGTCCGGGTTGTCGAGAAGCTTGTCCGGCTCCAGCGCATCAAGCACTACCAGCCCTGCTTCCCGCGGCAAATTTAATTCACTGCTGACTGCTTCCACAAAAGAAACGGCGGGGAGAGCTCGACAGGCAATCCCGGCAAAAGGTGCCTTTTTCAAAATAATCTCCACAGTTCGTTCTGCAAAAAAGGGACTGCCGGGAACTACATAGACTACCTCATGGTGCTTAAGCGCCGCATTAAGGATATAAAAAGCAATCTTTCGATACGTCTCGTCAAACGTTCGAGACTTTTCGTAAAAGAAATCCAGTGTCTTATAGGGAATACCATACCGGTCAAGAATTGCAACGGCAGGATGCCTCGCCGTCCTGACATAGACATGTTTAACTTTTTTTAGTAACCGCAGGGAGCGCAATGTCAATGCTTGTGGATCACCGGGACCAAGTCCCACAAAATATACTTTTTTCATGCCCTAGCCTCGCAATAAATGTAGTTTTTCCAACAACCTCACCAGCGGCTTTCCGATTCGCGGCAAAAGCAGCAGCTCACCACGCCGGACTCCGCCCAGCAGCAGGAAAAGCAGCCCGAAAACGAATGCGCCAGCAAAGACAGATCCCAACGTAGCCACTTTATTAGCAAGCGACAGGCCAAGCAAAGGGTGAAGCGCCGCTAATTGCGGATAGATCATCAAAACTGCGGCAGCCATGCCCAGAGAAGCAATAAGCGGCTTAGCGAGCAGTTCAACCGGGCGCAGAGGCATTCCTGTAAGCGCTTGGACACGGTAAAGATTTAACAGCGCGGCCACGCCAAAGCCGGCCACAGTGCCCAGCGCGGCACCGCTAATATGTAACGCCGGCAGCGCAGTCAGCTGCCAAGTCAGAATAGTTTTCACGGCTGCACCCCAAAGCATGCTTGTGACCGGAATCATAGTACGACCCAATCCCTGGAGAATGGCTGAAGTAACTTGAAACAGCGTGAGGAACAATACGGCCAGCGATAATACTGCAAGAACCCTGCCTGCTTCCGCATTCTGGAATAAGAGAATGGTGATTGGTTCAGCCAGCAAAAATAAGCCGAAGGCAGAAGGCAATGCCAAAAGAAGCGTCAAGCGCACGGCAAGATACGAGCGCTCCTGAATCAGTTTTTCTTTCTTGAGCGCCAATGCCTCGGAAATTGCCGGCACAAGGGAAATAGCAAGAGCCACCGTTACAATAGTGGGAATATTGACTAGCGGGCTGGCCATACCGGTGAGTTGCCCGTAAAGAGCTGTTGCGCGGCTTGTGTCAAACCCGGCGTCTTGCAACCGCTGTGGAACAAGAAATAAATCTACAATGGCGATTAGCGGCATCACCAGACTGCCCAAGGTTATGGGGACAGCTAGACCGACAATTCTGGGGATAATCTTATCCGCTTTTTCCCGATCTGGGATACGCTGGGAGCGCAGTTTGCCGATGAATTCTTTGCGCTGGCGCAGCGACACAAGCAACAGTAGAGCTAAACCGAAAAAAGCGCCGGCGGCAGCGCCGAAACTGGCGCCGGCGGCAGCAAATTCCAGGCCTCTAGGCAAAAAAAGAACGGCCAAAAGCAAAGCACTGGCCACACGCCCAATTTGTTCGACAATTTGCGAAAAGGCGGTGGGCATCATTTGCTGCTGCCCCTGAAAAAAACCGCGATATGCTGACATCACTGTAACAAGGAAAATCGCTGGTGAAATACTAATCAACGAATAATAAGCACGTGAATCCTGTGTAATCACTCTGGCAATAAAGTCGGCGCCAAAATAAAGGCCAAGAGAAACGACCAATCCCGATATGCCCAGTAAAGTTAAGGCCACACGAAAAATTTTATAGGCTCCCCGGTAATTTCCGTAAGCCAGATTCTCGGCCACCAACTTGGAAATGGCGATGGGAACTCCGGCAGTAGAAATGGCCAACAATGAAACGTAAACCGGATAAGCCATCTGAAAAAGGCCCATCCCCTCGTCTCCAATCAGTATCGCCAGAAAAATTCTAAAAAAGGCTCCCACAATACGCGCGGAAGCACCGGCAAGCGCCAAGATCGCCGCACCTTTAACAAAAGACTGTTTCGTCAAGCTCTCACCTCACGTCGGCAAACTTATATTCAGCAATTTCACTACATTATAGCATATATTTAATTTGAATGAACAGAACGGCCAACCGGTAAAAATATTTCCCAAATTCTTCGCATTATGAACAGGCTGCATGTCCCGAAAATTACAGCAACCAAACGTAATCCCGCCGGCAATCCATGACAGCTGCCACATAGACAGTGCTTTCCTGTATCTGATAAAGCGCTATATAGTGCTTGCCAACCAGCAGCTTGCGATATTTTTGAAAAGGAATCGCATCATCTTCCAGCCATGGGTTGCGCTCTGGCATCGCAGCAAGACTGTTGGTTATTTCAAAAAAGTTATCTATCAGCCTGTTTGCGGCAGGCACACTGACACTTGCAAGAAAACGCGCATGAGAAATGATCATTTCCCATGCGGTTTCCGTAATTTTTACCGTATAAGGCTTATTCTTTTCCGGCATTGGAAAACTCCAAGACAGTCTTGCGCATGGCTGATATTGTTTCCTCAACGGAATAGGTTCGTCCTTTTAGGATATCAATTTCTGATTGCATCAGCTTTTCCTTTAGTTTCAACATACTTTCGCGCCGGGCAAACACCTCTACATCCATCACCACAAGGTCGCCGCTGCCGTTTTTGGTCAGATAAACCGGTTCTCCTGTACGTTTGCAGAGTTCAGAGATTTCATTGTAGTTCTTACGGATTGCTGCGGAAGGCCGTATATTCATCATTGTTCACTCCCTCACGATAATAGCAATATTGTAGCACAATTGTATCCTAATTATATTACTATAAGCAGAGTTATTCAAGCTTAAATATCCCAGCTAGGTTAAAAAAAATTTGCGGCAGCAAAAAATGCATAGCCGCAAGGGGCGGGAAAAACAGAGAAGCAGCAACCATAGTTACTGCTTCCTCTCTAAATAAGTTTAATTACTCGCATTGATAACATTACGGCTCCATCTGCTTAGCCAAAAATCCTGCCGCCGTTTCCACAAGCTTTAGCTCAAGGTCGCTCATTTTCGCATCCTTTTCCTTCGTACCAAAAAGGACAACGCCGATGGGGTCACCTCCGGAAACAATCGGAGCAATCACTTCCGCAGTAAATTTTGGAGCATTTTCCTCATCCACATCTTTATAAAACTTGTGTTCCGCAGTAGAACTGATGAGAATACTTTTACGGGTTTCCATTACTTTTTCCACAGCTGGAGAAAGCGGTTTGCCCATAAACTCCTTTTTAGGCGCACCTGCGACAGCAATAATCGTATCCCTGTCGGCGATAAGCGCAATATGTCCCATGGCTTCGTAAAGTGAGTCGGCATATTCCTGAGCAAAATCACCCAATTCACCAATAGGCGAATATTTCTTTAAAATCACTTCGCCGTCTCGGTCGACAAAAATTTCTAAAGGGTCGCCCTCGCGAATCCTTAGCGTCCTGCGAATCTCCTTGGGAATAACGACACGCCCCAAGTCATCGATCCTGCGCACAATCCCTGTTGCCTTCAAGCAGACTTCCCCTCCTTTTTCTTCACATAATTACATTCTTAACCTCTAGTGATAGTATATATCGAGGGGAAATATTTTATTCACTTGAAGTAAAAAGGAAGGTTCTTGCTTTATAGTTTTCTCTCTATCTGAGCCTCTGTTTTAAATGTTTGCATATATTCAGCGGCCCGCTGTGTGCCGAGGGCTTGTGCCGCGTTCTGCCGACCTTCTTCTGGACTGAGTTCAGTACTGGGCACACGCTTATGCAACTTAATCAAATGCCAGCCAAACTCAGTTTCCACAGGCGGTGAAATTTCTCCGTCATTTTCAATCTTGTTGGCGCCCACCATAAATTCTTCCACAAACAGCTGGTTAACTTCCGGAATTTCGGCACCCAAATAACCGCGGTAACCCCGCTGACCTTCATTTTTAGCCAAAGGATCGGTTGACAGTTCCACCGCAAGATCACCAAAATCTTCACCTGCTATGATTCTCTCCCGGGCTGCCAGCGCTTCATCTTCTGTTGCAAGCAGGATATGACTTAACTCCAGCATCGCCGGATTTTTACCGAAATCAGGATTTTCAGTCAGAAACTGCTGAATCTCCTCGTCTGTCGCAGCGCTGATGAAATGAGCCTCCAATTTTTCAGTATAGATTCCACTACCAATAAAATCAATTAAAGCTTCCTCGCTGATTTGCAGTTCTTGCAGCCTTGTCATCATTTCTTCTTCAGATGCAAAGGTTTGACCAATCATCTGTGCCCGCGCCATTTCATAGAATCCTTGCATCTCCGCCTCAGTCACAGTAATATTCAACTGTGCCGCCGCTTGCTTAAGCAACAGGTTTTCGACCATGGCTTCAAGAATCTGGCCTTCCAACATGGGACGGCGGGCCTCATCACCCAGCATGGGCTCCAAGTTCGGCATAAACAAACGCAAAACATTAATATACGAATCTAGTTCTTTCCGCGTAATACTTTCTCCGTTCACCTCAGCAACTACAGCCCTGGCGCCTTGGCCGCCGTAACCCACTACGGCAAAAATAACTGCTCCAAGCACTAAAGCTGCAACAAGAGCTATTACACTTTTTTGTTTAAAAAACATGAGTGCACTTCCCTTCTGATTTTAAACATAATTTCATTATACTTGAGGATTCTGATTTCTTGCAAGTTTTTTTAAGTCGTTGAGAACTGCTAAAATAAGGAGGAGACGCTCTGCTCCCGACTTGGAATTGTGACGCAGGGACAGCAAAAACTGCTTGCCAGTGCTCGCTATCAGCCGACCGGCATATTTTTGGGAAATGATCCGCAATTCATTTGCGGCAAAAGACGCCTGCGCTGTAAAGCGGATCTGCAATTCGCCCTTTTCTTCGCTGACGACAGAAACGTGCATTTGCTCCGCCAACAGCCTGATGTGCGCTACGTTTAGCAGATTTTGCGCTGCGGGAGGCAAAGGACCATAGCGGTCAGAAAGCTCTTCTCTTGCTTCGTCAATCTCTTGGATTTCCTCGAGCGCGGCCACCTTTTGATAAAAAGCGACTTTCTGCCTTGCGTCTGCTATATAACTGGCGGGAAGGTAGGCGTCAGCCTGCACCTCAACTCTGGCAGGTACCTTCTTTACTCGCGCTTCGCCCTGGTAGGTGCGAATGGCTTCGTCCAACAATTTAACGTATAAATCAAAACCAACCGTCATCATAAAACCGTGCTGCTCCGGCCCCAGGATATTGCCGGCGCCACGGATTTCCAAATCACGCAGCGCAATCTTAAATCCAGAACCAAGCTCAGTAAACTCTTTGATCGCCTGCAGCCTTTTTTCGGCCACTTCCGTCAGCACCTTGTCCTTTTGATATGTAAGATAGCAATAAGCAATCCGGTTGGAGCGGCCTACACGACCTCGCAACTGATAGAGCTGCGCCAACCCGAATTTGTCGGCGTCATGAATAATAATAGTGTTAACATTTGGAATATCCAACCCCGCTTCAATGATGGTTGTGGAGAGCAGCACATCGTATTCTCCGTGCAAAAAACCAAGCATCACCTCTTCCAATCTGTCCTCTGCCATCTGCCCATGCGCCACCGCCAGGCGCACACCAGGCAACAACTCTTTCAGTCGGACAGCCCAGCGATCAATAGATTGCACTCTGTTATGCACAAAATATACCTGGCCTCCCCGGCTCAACTCCCGTCCTATTGCTTCCCGAATTAATGTATCGGCGTATTCCAATACATAGGTTTGAATCGGATAACGATCCTCCGGAGGCGTTTCAATCACAGATATTTCTCGGACACCCACCATGGACATATGGAGCGTCCTGGGAATAGGCGTAGCCGTCATAGTCAGCACATCCAAATTTTTCTTCAGCATCTTTATCCGTTCTTTGTGACGGACGCCAAAGCGCTGTTCCTCATCGACCACCAGGATTCCCAAATTCTTAAAGCGCACATCCCGGGAAAGCAAGCGATGAGTACCGACGACTAGGTCAATCTGCCCTTCGCGCAATCCGCAAAGGGTGGCTTTCTGTTCTGCGGCGCTTTGAAAGCGGCTTAACACGCCTACCGTTACAGGAAAGCCTGCCAATCTTTCTATAAAATTGCGATAATGTTGCTGCGCTAAAACGGTGGTGGGGACTAAAAATGCCGCCTGCATCCCATCCATTACCGCTTTGAAGGCCGCTCGCAGAGCGACTTCTGTCTTGCCATAGCCCACATCGCCGCAGAGAAGGCGATCCATAGGCTGCATTTTTTCCATCGCCTCCTTTACTTCCTTAATTGTCTGCAGTTGATCCGGCGTTTCTTCATATGGAAAAGCAGCTTCAAAATCTTTTTGCCAGGGATGATCCGGGGAAAACTGGTAGCCGGGCTCGCTTTCTCTGGCAGCATAAAGGGCTAATAATTCTTTAGCCAATTCCTGTACAGAAGCCTGAACGCGGGCTTTCGCTCTGCTCCACTCGCCGCCGCCCAAAGCATGCAGTTTTGGCTTCTTCCCTTCCACCCCGATATATTTACGAACAAGGTCAATTTGCTCTATAGGGATGTAGAGCTTGTCATTACCGGCGTACTGAATATGCAGGTAGTCCCGCTGTGTACCCCCCACAGCCAGAGTGCGCAACCCCAGGTATTGCCCGATGCCGTGCTGTTCATGCACCACATAGTCGCCAATCTGCAATTCTTGATAATCGCCGACTAGCAAGCCCTCTTTACCTTTAATCCGGCGGCGCTTTTTTCTTTGCGGCAAAATATCCTGCTCTGCCAACACAGCTAATTTCACTGCCGGAATCACAAAGCCAGCCTCAAGGGTGCCGTGTAAAAGAGTAACAGTACGGGGGAGAAACTCCGGCTCAGAAAGAGTGTAATGAGCAGGAATATTTTTATCTGCCAGCACATCGGCTATACCTGTGCTGCGTTCTCGTGACGAGGTAAGGATCACCGTCCGATAACCCTGCCTGCGCCAATGTCCCACTTCCTCAGCAAAAAGATCCCATTGACCAAGAAAGCGCGGAACAGGCTTTGCGCTAAGCGAGATATTCCGTCGATAGGAGTGATAAATACTGCTATGGATAAACAGTGAAAAAGCAACGAGCTGTTGAACTGGACTGGCCAGAACTTCGCCATACGTCCATGCCGGTTCTGCCTGCTGAGGCAGAATGTCTCCCTGGGCCAACAGAGTGCTTTGCATTTCGCCTAGCTGGCTAAGAAGTTGTTCGGCCGCCTGCTGGCAGCGAGGCGGGTCATCCACAAAAAGCAAAGTTTCTTTGGGAAAATAGTCCGGCAGTGATACAGCTTTAGAGTAGAAATAAGGCAGATACTGCTCGATGCCGGGGAAATAGACTCCCTCCCTAATCAGCTCAAGATGCTCAGCCACTATTTCGCGCAGACGCCCTCCCGACTCGGGATTGACCCGTTTGCCTGCCTGTTCAGCAATTAGGCTCATTTCTGCTTGCAGAGCAATAACCGCTTCCGCCCGCTCTGCATTTCCCACTATCATCTCTCTGGAAGGAGTGATTTCCAACACAGAGACAATCTGATGTGAGCGCTGCGACGACAAATCAAAACAGCGAATTGAATCTACCACATCCCCAAAAAATTCTAGCCTATAGGGGTAATGTTCCCCTACCGGGAAAATATCCAAAATGCCTCCCCTGAGCGAAATTTGACCTTGAACGTCCACAATCTCCACGCGTTCATAGCCTGCAGCCGTCAGCGCCAAAAGCAAGGCATCTAAAGGAAGTTGCTGGCCCGTGGAAATGGAGAAACAGGCACTCTGCCAGGGTGCAAAAGGAGCCATTTTTGTCAATAATGCTGAAATAGTTGCCACCACAACAATGTTTTTCCCGGCTGCCAGCGCCTTCAGTACGGCGATTCTCTGCGCCGCCGCATCTCCGCTGGCGGAAAGCAAAGTATAACCATAAAGCAAGTCACGTGAGGGGAAGTAAAAAACTTCTTCCTCTTTAAAGATAGCAAGCAAGTCTTCATAAATTTTTATAGCTTGAAGCGAATCGTGCGCCACTAAAAGCACGGGCCTGCCTGTCCGAAGGCGAACGGCTGCCATCATAAGATTCCTGGCACTATCATCCAGACCATAAAGCAATTGGGCTCGGGTTGTGCCTTCCAAACCCTCAAAAAGCGGTGCAAGTTGCGGGATGGACAATAGCTCTAAGGCAAGTTTTTTAAGCATTCAACGCCCTCCCGTAGTTTTAGCCCAGAGGTTAAATCCGCGGGAAAACATAAAATAGACCTTGTTTTTCACAAGGTCTCTGTAATCTCTGACCGGTTGGTTAATGAATTTCCGGTCCGCGCAAAAAGATAGTCTCACTTTCTTCCTCCGGGCCAATGGTTTCCAGACAGTCCTCACACAAAAGGTGAATAGTCATCTTCCCCGAACTGTCAATTTCTATTATATCGTCTTCCGCTTGCGCCGTCAACGCAGCGACACGGGGGCTATCTTGACAAGCTTCCACACTCGCCATCCTGCGCCCACAGTTTCGGCAGATCCAGACAATCAGCATTTTTCACCTCTTTAGTGAACGGTGACAGCCTCCGTACATCACTACCCCCTATTATTAACCAGATTGCCTGGATTTATGCCAACGTCAAGCAAGAACCGGATAAGAGCCTAATAACTTCATCATCACCGCGTTGGCAGCAACTTGCCTGAGCGCTGCTTTTACACGAGTATCATCGGGAGAACCGTCCAAATCCACAAAGAAGATATAATCCCCCAATTGTCGCTTTGCCGGCCGTGATTCAATCCGTGTCAAGTTTACCTCATTTGCGGCAAAGGCTTGAAGCACGTCGAACAGGCTGCCGGCCACATTCTTCACAGAAAATAACAAAGAAGTTTTCAGCACTTGACCTGGCACTGCCGACCCCTTTCCCAAAACCACAAAACGTGTCTGATTTTCGCTGTCCTGAATTTCCTGCGCCAATACCCGCAGGCCATATTTTTTTGCGGCATTGATGCTGCCGATGGCGGCAATACCCGCCCCTTCACGTGCTACAAACGCCGCAGCATCCGCAGTGCTTAACAAAGGCAGCAACTGTGCAGCGGGCCATTGACGGCGCAAATAATTCCTGCATTGGGCTAAAGCCTGGGGATGGGAATAAACTTTACTAATGTCTCCTGTATGCTCCGGAAAAACTAACAACGCATGGTTAATAATCAGAACAAGTTCTGCCACAATCATTAGTTGCAGCCCGGTCGTCAAGACATCTAATGTTTCATGGACAGAACCTTCCAAAGAGTTTTCCAGCGGCACTACGGCATATTGTACCACCCCATCTTCAACTGCATCGGCGCAAGCGGTAATAGTGGCACATGCTGTAAGCACAAATTCTCCCCCTAAAATGCCGGCGAAACGCTTGGCGGCCTCCTCGGAGAAAGTGCCAACCGGCCCTAGATAGGCTATACTGACTGACATGACAACACACCTCCCATTTTCATACTTTTTATACCCTCACCCTATCCCTCTCCCAACGATATAATTTCCTATGCTAAAATAAAAAACCCGACCCAGAAAAGGGACGGGGTATCTTCCGCGGTACCACCCAATTTAGCGCACAGATGCGCTCACTCAATCGCAGATGCGGGAAAACATCACGTTTTCCGAGACCTGTCCCAGGATAACGGGAGGGCTTCCCGGCTCGGCCTACTCTGCAGTTCAGCCTGCGACTCCGGAGGGAACTTGGGGCAAAACGTATCCGGGACGCTCTCAATCTATGGCGCTCCCTCCCTGTGAGACCGTAAATGCCTTACTTTTCTCCATCACTGTCTATAGGATTTGATGTTGAAATCTACTCTAGCATGTCTTCAGCCGCTTGTAAAGGCTTTTTTTTCGTGTGAACATTAAAACGGTTCATAGCCGCCATGATTCCTTCTTCAATAAACAAGGCGGCTGCTCTGACAGCGTGATCTAACATGCCGGCCAAAACTTCCTCCTCAGCTTTAGAGAAGCTTTCCAGCACATAATCTGCTACTTCGGCTGACGGAGAGCGACCGATGCCTATCCGCATACGTGGGAACGATTCGGTCTGCAAATGATAGATAATCGATTTAAGTCCATTATGTCCGCCGCTTCCCCCCTGGGGTCGCAGACGCAATGTGCCCAACGGTAAATCCATGTCGTCATAAACGACCAAGACCCTCTCCGGAGATACGCCAAAATTATTGCAGAGAGCAGCGGCTGCCAGACCGCTGTTATTCATATAAGTCATGGGCTTAGCCAGCACCACATCACTCCCCGCAAATTGACCTTTGCCCCAATATGCTTGGTGGCTCATTTTGTAAAGCGGGATTTTTGCAGCAATGCTAATACAGTCCACCATACGAAATCCCGCATTATGCCGTGCAAGCGAATATTTTGGGCCGGGATTGCCCAAACCGAGAACAACTACCATCTCCGCTTTGTTCTTTCTATTCATATCCTCTTAATTATCCTCCAACTACCTAAGCCGGCTTAATTTAACACTCAGTCAAACAGCTTAGAAACAGAAAGTTCTTCATGAATCCTAATAATGGCATCACCAATAAGCGATGCCACAGACAAAACGCGAATCTTGTCCAACTTCTTTCCCCCGAGAGGAATGGTGTTAGTCACAATAATCTCTTTAACCGGTGCCGTTGCCAAGCGCTCCAATGCCGGGCCGGATAGTATCGGGTGCGTACAACAAACATACACTTCTTTTGCCCCCTGCTCCAAGAGAGCGTGCGCGCCAAGCGAGATAGTTCCGGCGGTATCGATAATGTCATCAATCATGATCACAGTTTTTCCCTTTACTTTGCCGATAATATTCATCACTTCTGCCACGTTTGGTTCCGGTCGCCGTTTATCAATAATGGCAATCGGCAACTGCAGCCGCTCTGCCAATTCACGGGCTCTTGTCACTCCGCCCACATCAGGCGATACGACGACGGCATCGGCAAATACCTTTTGCTGGAAATATTTTGCCAGAATTGGCAGGCTCTTCAAATGATCTACAGGGATATTAAAGAAACCCTGAATCTGGCCGGCATGCAAATCCATGGCAATAACACGGTCTGCGCCCGCAGTTGTAAGCAAATCTGCCACTAACTTTGCCGTAATAGGGTCCCGTGCCCTTGTTTTTCGATCCTGCCGCGCATAACCATAATAAGGCAAAACAGTATTAATACTTTTGGCCGAAGCCCTTTTCATTCCATCCATCATAATCAGAAGTTCCATTAAGTTTTCATTAGCCGGACAGCTAATGGGCTGGACAATAAAAACATCGGAGCCACGCACGCTTTCCCCGATATAAATACTAATTTCACCATCACTAAAGCGTTTTACTTCCACCTGTCCTAAGGGTACACCCACATGTTCGGCAATTTCTTCCGTCAGCTGCATGTTCGCCGTACCGCTAAATATCTGGAGTTTTCGCCCTCGATACACGCCTTACCCTCCCGACTCTTTAACTTACAAAGATTGAATGTTCGCTTTTCATACGCCATTTCCTGCTTTGTTCGTCAAAAATCGTCACTCTTTCCGCTTTCAATAAAACGGGCTGCCATGCCATCTTTATTTACTTGCTTAGCTCTTGCCAGCGAAAGAGCTCCGGGCGGCACATCTTTAGTAATGGTTGAGCCGGCAGCCACAAATGCTCCTTTGCCTATAGTGACCGGCGCCACCAAGTTACTATTGCAACCGACAAATGCTTGCTCGCCTATTACTGTACAGTGTTTTTCCTGACCGTCATAATTAACTACGATAGTTCCCGCTCCGAGATTGGCTTGGCTGCCAACTTGAGCGTCACCCACATAAGAGAGATGCGGTATTTTGCAGTTTTTACCAATATCTGACTTTTTAATCTCTACAAAATTGCCCACTTTTACTCCTTGACGCAGCACCGTCTCTGGTCGCAGCTGAGCAAACGGACCTACCGTAACATTGTCTGCTAATATACAGCCGCCAAGCACCGAGTGCCTCACAGTCACATAGTCGCCAATAAGGCTATCTTTAATCTCTGTGTTAGGGCCAATGACACACCCCGTACCTACTGCTGCCGAGCCTAGTAATGCGGTATTAGGAAAAAGGATGGTATCGGGCCCGACACGGACATCAACATCTACGTAAGTAGTAGCCGGATCTACCATGGTTACTCCGGAAATCATCAGGCGTTGATTTATCTGCTCTCTAAGCAAGGACGCTGCTTGGGCAAGCTGGCTGCGGTCGTTAACACCAAGAGCATGGCGATAATCCTCCAGACAGAACGAGGAAACACTCAGACCCTTGCCGATCAAGAGGGCAATGCAATCGGTCAGATAATATTCCCCCTGTGAATTATCGTTACTCAAGCGCTTTAGCACATCAAGCAGCGCCTCTGCCGCAAAGACATACGTCCCTGTATTTATTTCCGCAACTTTCTTTTCCTGGTCATCAGCATCTTTTTCTTCCACGATCTTCTCTAGCGCACCTGAGGCAGAACGGATAATTTTACCGTACCCAAATGGATTTGGCACAATGGCTGTAAGTACGGTGGCAGCAGCCCCGGTTCGCCTCTGCTCTTTAAGCAGTCCGGCCAGTGTCTCAGAGGAAAGCAGTGGCGTGTCACCACAGAGCACCATTACCTCCCCTCTGCCGGAAAGCTGTGGCACTGCCTGCATCACCGCATGTCCCGTTCCCAATTGTTCTTCCTGGCGCGCGTATCGGACTGACCGGCCAAAGGCAGCTTCTACTTCCGCTGCGCCGTGGCCAATCACCACAATTTTATCTGTACAGAGATTTTCCAGAGCAGCAAGCACATGGCCCAGCAATGTACGGCCACAGATTTCATGGAGTACTTTCGGACGTTTTGATTTCATCCTTTTGCCTTCGCCTGCTGCAAGAATCACGGCTGTCACATCAGTCACTTACTTCTCCTCCTTGCCAGTATTGCAGTTTCTCGGAAAAAACATTTAAACCGCCGCTTAATATTTGTCAAAAGACAAAAAAAAGGAGCTTTCTGCTCCGGAATTACGCTCCGACTAATTCCCTCTCCAGTTCTGAGCCGTACGCCACAAGAACGGCTGACTGGATAATCTCACGCGTCTCTGACGTAATCGGATGAGCAATATCTTTAAATTCTCCGTCAGGTGTCCGTTTACTGGGCATGGCCACAAACAACCCGTTGTTACCTTCGATTACCCGTACGTCATGAACAACAAATTGATGCTCCAAAGTAATTGAAACAATAGCTTTCATCTTTCCGTCACTATTCATTTTCCTAATCCTAACATCGGTAACCCTCATGATATCACCGCCTTTCCCAGCCTCAGTCTGCTTCCCAGTGCTATTTCCACAAGAAGTGAAAAATTCCTGCTTCAGCTAGGAAATATTTAACAAATCGATAACTACAATAACTCCCTTTTTGCTAATTCCAAATCAGAAGGCTTATCTACATCGGTACCGATTTCAGGAAAGCGGGTAATTACTGCTTTCCCGCTTAATGCAAACAAGACAGAAAAGCGCGCCTCCAATTCAGAGAGAGTAAGCCGCCTAAGTATAAAGCGCAAAATAAACCTGCTCCCCAACAGTCCAGCCAGTTTTATCGGGCTTTTCCGGAGAGAAAAAACCTGCTCAAGGCGAGAGAGAGTATTATTTAAGCTGGCCGGGTTCAATAAAAACAGATTGCCTCCGGTAAAAGTGCCATCACGAAGCTTCACATATGTCCGCTTCACTCCAGGGAAACGCTGCTCGTTATCTTCCTTGCTCACAATCGGGTAATAGAAATCCCAATCGTAGGGCTTGCATTGCTTGAGAAAACTACTAACAGCCTCCGCTTTCAGAAACGGAAGATCGGCGGCAACAATCAGAAAATGGGCTCTGGGTTGAAGGACATCGACGCCATTGCGCAAGTTTTCAGGGACATTGTGGGCTTCAGGCACAGCGATGATCCCATAAGGCTCAATAAGAGGCGCCAGCTCGTTTATCGGCCCTACCACCACAATTCTACCCACTTCTCCCGTTTTTTTTAGTGCCTCCAAAACGTATGCCAACATCGGCTTGCCATGAATCGGAATAAAAGCTTTGTTTGCCAAGCCGGTATATTCAATCAATTCTCTTTCTTTTCCGCCTCCAGCCAAAATTACGACATCAAACATCCTGGTCCCCTCCTGTCAGTTCTAAATCGTCTCTGTCAGCCAAGCTGTTGTTCCGGCAGCGCGCAGCGTTTGCTGCAGCCTCCTCGCTGCCACAGTAGCCGTGAACAGGGCAAAGACTGTGGCTCCGCTTCCGCACATTAAAGCTGATCCCATTTGTCCCATTTTATCTCTTAATTCTTGCACAAGCGGGTAGAGGGAAAAAGTTGAAGGCTCCAAAGCATTGGCCAGGCGCGCTAAAATACCGCTCTGCTCAGCGCTGCCGATGGCTGCAATCATCCCTTCAATATCCGGTCTTTCTTTGTTGCCCTCAAAGCGAAAATTTTGATAGACACTAGCTGTAGACACAGGAAAGCCAGGGTTTGCCAAGACAACATAAAAATGAGGACACGAAGGCAGCGCGGTTATTATTTCCCCTCGGCCGGTCCCAAGCGCAGTGCCGCCGGAAAGGCAAAACGGAACATCCGAGCCTAACTTTGCCGCTAAACGAGAGAGCTCTCCCTCTTTAGGAGTTAGTTCCCACAGACGCACCAACCCTCGCAATACGGCGGCGGCATCTGAGCTGCCGCCACCCAATCCCGCTGCTACAGGAATCCTCTTTTCAAGATTAATGTGGACTCCTTGAGACACTCCGTATTCAGCCTGAATCAAGCTAGCCGCCTGCCAAGCCAAGTTCCCGTCTCCTGCTGGCAACTCCGTCATATTGCAGTCCAGAGAAATCTGCCCATTACTATTCTGGGATAAGGTTATGGTATCACACAGGGAAAGGCTTTGCATAACCGTCCTAATCTCATGATAGCCATCTGGCCGCTTTTGCGCTACATCCAAAATTAAGTTAATTTTGGCATGCGCCTTTTCCGTCACAATCATCTTATACCTGCACATCTTTAATATGGCAACAATTTATTAGATTCGCTCTAAATCTGCCAATTCCTTCTACGGCAACGATCCGGGCAGGCCTATCTCCTGAGGAGAATCTTGGTTCTGCGGCAATTGCAGCGCTGCATCAGCAGCCGGTGGCACCACCTCTGCCAGCACCTGCTCTAGTTTTTCATAAAATATTACCACCAAATCTCCGGGGCTGGCCATGGAAAGCGCCTTTCTAACAGCCAGCCGCTCTTCACGTTGCACATAGATGCTCTCTCTGGCCATTCCTGCTGCTAAGGCCCCACGCAACAAGAGTTTTTCTGCCTCACCCGGCTGGCGGCCGCGCAAATCCTGGTCCTCTTTAATAATCAGATAGTCAAAGCGATGTCCTGCTGCTTTCCCTGCCAGTACGATTAGCGCATCACAGCGATCCCCCGGTACGCCCACCACCCCAATTAACCGATTGGCTTTTAACTTTTTCGCCAACTGCCCCAGCTTCAATATTCCGTCCGCATTATGACCATAATCAACTAGCACCCGGATACCATCAACATCATAGATATTGGCTCTTCCCGGGTTGTCACTAAGGGCGTTGGCAAAATCCCGCAAATACTGTCCTGCCTTTCTGGGCGCGAGACCATAAGCCCATAACGCGGCTAACGCGGCCAGTAAATTTTCAACCTGGTGAACAGCCCTGCCTCCTAAAGTTACGGCAAAATCACGAACTCGCCCCATCAGTAAAACGCGCCCGCCTTCTGCGGCAAGGATAACACCCTGCCGCACCAAAACGGCCCTCCCTCCGTTACTCAAATGACGCCGCATCAGCATGTTGTCTGCCTGCATACTAAAGAAAATAATCTCTGTCCAGCAGGCTGCGGCAAAGTCGTTTACATAGCCGTCATCAGCATTGAGAATTACTGTACCGGAAGAATAAACTGCTTCTGCCACCAGGCTCTTCACATGAACCAACTCGTCCATGTTCTCAATCCCATCCTGACCTAAGTGATCTTCCCGAAGATTACAGATCACAGCCACGTCAGCTCGGTCATAACCAAGGCCGCGGCGAATAATTCCGCCACGGGCCGTTTCCAGCACCGCCACATCAACGGTAGGGTTAGCCAAAACCATTCTGGCGCTGGCAGGACCGGTAAGATCGCCTTTTTGCTGCAACTCTCCGTTAAAATATATCCCATCAGTGCAACACAACCCCGGGTAAAGCCCATGGCGGCGCAAGGCAAAGTCGAGCATCCGTGCCGTGGTAGTTTTGCCGTTTGTCCCCGTAACGCTAAACACAGGCACCCGACAGGGAGTGCCCGGAGGGAAGAGCAGTTCCACAATCTTTTGACCGATATCCCGCCTCTCCCCTTTGCTTGGGAAAAGGTGCATCCGCAGACCAGGCGCTGCATTAACTTCAATAATTGCCCCGTGTTGCTTATCAGGGGCTGCACCAATATCCTGCATAATCAGGTCAACCCCTGCAATTTCAAGACCAACTGCCAAGGCTGCGCGTACTGCCAACTGCGCCTGGAGCGGATGAACTATCGCTGTAACGTCGCTAGCCGTCCCGCCCGTAGAAAGATTGTCATTTTTTCGCAGCCAGATCTGTTGTCCCGGCTTTGGCACGCTCGCAGGTGATAATCCTTGTTTTGCCAGCAAAGCTAAGGCGGCTGAATCCAGCTTAAGCTTGGTGAGCGGCTTTTCATGCCCGTTGCCACGTCGCGGATTGTTGTTTTCCTGCTGCACCAGTTGAAAAATATTGTGCAGCCCATCACCTAGCACATGGGCTGGAATGCGTTCTGCGGCTGCGGCCAACTCTCCGCCCACTACTAATAATCTATAGTGTCTGCCGGAAATATACTTTTCAATTAGAATGGAGGAGCTAAAAGCGGCTGCGGCCTCAAAAGCCTGCTCAACTTCATGGCTGGAGCAAATTTCCAATGAAACCCCTTTGCCTTTATTTCCGTTGTCCGGCTTTACCACCACAGGAAAACCTAATAGTCTTGCCGCCCGGCAAGCTTCTTTTTTGCTGCGAACCACCATGCCGCGCGGCACGGGTAAGCCATGCTGTTCCAAAATATTCTTCGTCAACGGCTTATTACCGGCAATCTCTACGGCAATACAGCCTGTTCCCTCACTTATACTGGCAAAAATTCTTTTTTGATATTTTCCGGTTCCGAGACGATAAAGACTGCTGCCCTCTGCCAGTTGCTGAACCGGAATGTCGCGCTTGCGCGCCGCCTGCAAAATAGCTTCCGTGCTGGGTCCCGGTAAAAAACGGAGAGCTGTCTTTCTCGCCTTGGTTATCATATTAGTAAGATTGACAGTGTCACCGTCCAACGCCGCGACAACCACACGCATAGCAGCGAGAGCCAACCCCTTTACAGCTTGACGACAGCGGTATTCACAGATAATTTCCGTTAACTCGTCTTCCCTGTTAGTAGTCTTGCCGTACTCCGCTTCCATCCCAGCCAAACTCTGCAGCTCCAGAAAGACATGTTCAATCACATGACCAAGATATGTTCCTTCCTCAAGTCGCTCCACGAACCCTCCGGGATAACGGCGAGAACAGAAATGCTCCGCCAGACGCGGCAGCATAGCAAGTAAGCGGCCTGCAAAAATACTGTCCGTTCGGTATAGTCTTCTCTCTCCCAAATCAAGAAGTATCTTCATAACAGGACGATGACTGTAAATATTTCGCCCTGTAAAAAACTGAATCTCCCTGATGTTCATCTGCTTGTTTCCTCCTTAGCTGCGGGCAAAAAAACATTGCGTTTATTCAAATGAAAACAGTATTGTTCGGCAAGGATGTGCAAACATATATTTGTCAGTGCCAGCGGTTGGCCGGGGCGTGACTCCGAAATATTCGAATGAGCCACATTCCGACCGTCAATAATCGTCACAGTGCCGGAGCCTATCACCTCACACACCCCGTCTTCATTAATTACAAGCGCTGTGTCCTCATCAATGCCGGCACCAAGCATCTCAGGATTATATGCTACCGCAGCAAGCAACCGTCCAATACGTCCCCGCTGGGCAAAATGCTGGTCAACCACCACCTGGCGCAATAACCCCAGGCCGGGCGCCATCCTGATAATCTCCTTTTTTGGCGTAGCATCATCCACTCCCCCTACCAGCATTGTCTCGCTCATAACTGACGCACCGGCACTCGTCCCGGCCACCACTGCTCCTCGGCAGTGGGCCTGGCGCAGGGCGTCACCCAATCTGCTGCCACCAAGAATTCCTGTAATCCGTAGCTGGTCGCCGCCGGTAAAAAAAATGCCGCTGCACTCGGCAAAAACTTGTTTAAATTCACCTTGATTTGCTTCCTTTCTGCTTGGAACAGCCAGGATTCGCACATCATGAGCGCCAAAATCAGTGAATATAGCGCCGTATTGTTCTCCGGCGCTCGGGTCTGTGCTGGCCGTTGACAAGATTAAAACTCTGGCCTCTCGCCCACCGCACAGCCGCAGGAAACGGTGTAAAATTTTACAGTCCCCTTCCTTATCTTCCGCACCGCCTATCACTACTAGGCTACCTTGTTTTTGCCGCGTCACGTTCAAGCACCTCCGGAGAAAATCCCACACTTGATAGAATTACCACTGCTTTGGCATCCTATGCCCCCAATCAAGGGGACGGTTCTGGTGGCTGCAACCACCAGAACCGTCCCCTTGGTTGTCCCCTTGGTTGGGGTAAAAAAAAAGCACTTTACGCGCTATTCCTCGTTACGAAATACTGGCAGTTCTAGCGTAAAGACAGAGCCTCTACCTGGAGTGCTTTCCGCATAAAGCTTGCCGTTATGAGCTTCAATTAGCCGATAAGAAACTGTCAAGCCTAAGCCTGTTCCCTGCTCTTTAGTAGAAAAAAACGGATCAAAGATTTTTTTCAGTTGACTTTCTTCCATGCCGAAACCTGTATCACTAAACCTAACCACCGCTTTTCCCTTCTCCTCCGAGGTGGAAATAGTCAAACGGCCGCCGTCAGGCATAGCTTGGATAGCGTTGGTGGCTAAATTCAGAAAAACTTGTTTCATATGCGCTGGGTCAACCTTGACAAGAGGTAGCTTTTTCGCGTAGCACTTGCTAATCTCCACATTTTCCAACAAAGACTTGCTCTCGATTAATAGAAATATCTCTTCCAATACCACATGCAAATCTACTTCCCGAACTTTTGGAGCAGTCGGCTTTGTCAGGAGTAAAAATTCTTTAAGAATACTATTAGCACGATCAATCTCCTCAATCATCATGGCACAGTATTCGGCCCCTTTTGTTTCATGCCTAAATTCCTTACTTAAAATCTGCAGAAATCCACGCAGCGTTGTAATAGGGTTGCGAATTTCGTGCGCAATGCCGGCAGCCAACTCTGCTACCAGAGAAAACTTTTCCATCTGTAAAAGCTCATTCTCCAACGCCCTTATTTTTGTTTCATCTTGAAAAACACAGACTGCGCCACTCAGCCCTCCTTCTTCATGGAAAAGAGGAGCGGTGTTTACCGAATATACGCGAACTTCAGCGGGAAATGGAATTTGAACCTGATGCTGTTTAAAATGCGTATGCTTAGTCAACGTCTCATGCAAAAGAGACTGAAAGATTTTTGTACTGCCGACATCCCAGTTTTCTCCCACCGGCAGTAATTCCTGAGCCTCTTTATTCATATACGTAATTTTACCTGCTTCATTCACGGTCAACACACCCAACCCTAAATCTGAAAATATTTCATTGCGTAGTTGGTTATATTCCGTTTCCAAAAACTGGTGCTTACTTTTCAAGCTCTCAAAGCTAGCCACATATTTATGATAAATATTGTTACCGGCTAGAACTTCATTGTTCATCAATTCTATTTCAGAAGGTGTAAGCACATAATTTACAACTCTGTCCGCGTAAACATTCCCCGCCGCAGCTAACGCCGTCTCCGTTTCTTGCAGATAAATCACTATCTGGCAATTGGCAGCTTTTTTAGCTATGGAATGTTCCCTGCTTACCTTGCTATAAGGGAAATTGCGGGAGGCAATCCCCCCTAACATGGCTGTCAACGCAGCGCACAAAACAGGTGTCTTTAACACCACATGGCCAAAAGGACATCTGTAACAGTAAATAACCACTTTTTCTTCATCAGCTGCCTGCAGGACATACTCTCCGCCAATGCTCTGTGCAAAGCGGGAAATCAAATTGCTAAATTGCTCAACGGTTAAATTTTTGGAACAATCAGAAGCAGAGCGGTAGCGGTCTTCCAGCCGCAGCCCGTATTTAATCCCAATTTTATGCAAGAACTGTTCAGTATTATTTCCGCCCAAAAGCTCGTTTAAAAGCACGTAGTCAGCCAACAACTGCAGAAAAAAATCTTCCCGTGAATCCTGTATCATGGCATCGACCCCCCGAATCCAGAATCTTAACAAATCTTTTTTAAACGGGGTGACTCAGTAATTCCCGGTATGCGACCACGTTTGGCCATGGGCTTGCCTTCCACCTCTTTAATATCCATGGTCATGTCAATGGCCGGAGCACGAGAAATAAAACTGCCTACTCCAAACGCATCCACACCCGCTTCACTTAAACGAGGTATTCTTTCTTCGTTTAAACCTCCAGAGGCAAATATTTTTACCTGGTTAAAGCCAGCTTGATCTAGGCGGGCGCGGATTTCCCTCACTAATCCGGGGGTAACGCCACCCCGCTCTCTTGGTGTGTCTAACCTTACTCCCGCCAGCTTTTTGCCTAAGGCCTCAGCGACACGTAAAGTCTCCTCCGCCTCGTCTTTAAAAGTATCTACCAAGATAATCCGCGGATCTTCCTTTGGCATCACGCTATCATAGGTTAGCGCAACTTCGACAGTATCGCCCACAATCAACATTACCGCATGAGGCACAGTACCGATTGGTTTTTGACCAACCAACTTGGCACCAAGAATACAACTGCAGCCGTCTGCCCCGCCCACTATAGCCGCACGTTCCATAACTGGTGCCACGGCAGGATGGACATGTCTTGCGCCAAAACAAAAGACTTTTTTCTCTCCGGCTATCGCTTTACACCGCCGCGCTGCCGTAGCCCAACCGCTGGCGCTGGCCAGCATACCAAGGATTGCTGTCTCATAAATGCCAAAGCGACTATATTGACCTTGAATCCGCATGACTACTTCTTTTTGCTCAAATTCTTCCCCTTCCCCCAACGCCCATATCTTTACGTCTTTACTCTTTAGAAGCTGAACTGCTTCCTCTGCGCCGCATAATACACCGGGCTGACTAGCAAAGATTTCGGCAGTCACCTCTGTCTCGCTCTTTCCGGTACTCCTCAAAATCTCCAGTGTACGAATAAAATAAATGTCTGTGGTGGAACCGGCAAGAATTTCTTCATGTGTCGCCGAATGCACTAGCCGGTTATTCTCTATCTTAAAATCTTGAACATCCTGCAAACCAGACAATTCTTTCACAATTTTTCCCTCCATCTGCCAGACACATCGCTAGAAACTATTCTCTCCAAATGAATATAAGGATAAAACCGTAAACAGACCTTTAATATTCCACATCCTGGCCAAAATCCCTTTTCTGGAGCAGAGATTAACTTTAGCTTATTCCAACTTTTACTATTGTTATTGTCAGAACGGTCAGTTGCTACATAGGATATAACAAAAACCACGCAGACGGGAGAGCAGAGCATGACCAGAATAGAAGTTAATCGGTTAATGAAAAAACTGACCTTTTACCAGCAAGGACAGTACTACAAAACATTTCCTATTGCCATTGGCAAACCAGCTACGCCTACACCGTTGGGTGAATATAAAGTCTATGAAAAAAACCCCCGCCCTCATCCCGGGTTAGGCACACGTTGGTTGGCGTTTACTTACCAGCGCCATGGCATTCATGGCACATTTAATCCCTGGACCATCAACACTGCTGCTACCGCAGGATGCATCCGGATGTATAACGAGGATGTAGAAGAAATCTATCCGCTCGTACCCATCGGCACCTCTGTCATTATTTTTGACCGGGAGGATGCCGTAAAAGTCCCGGAACACATCGGCAAAGACATCTATTATGTCCGACCCGGCGATACTGTGGAAACGATCGCCCGACGCTTCGAAATAACACCGCAACAATTAATTCAGTTCAATAAAATTAAACACCCCCGCTATCTGCATCCCGGCAAAATGCTTCTTATTCCAAAATTCAAAGAGCGTCCGGCACAGTAGCCTGACGCTCTATATTTTCTTTTGTTTAGCGGCCGACAAACATTTGAGTCCAGAAGTGACCAAAACCATTGGGGCCGGAGAAATACCCGCTGCCAAGATGAGTAAATCTGGCATTTAAAATATTTGCCCTATGACCCGGGCTGTTCATCCAAGCTCTTACCACATCTTCCGGCGTTCTCTGCCCACCGGCGATGTTTTCCCCTGCGGTTTGAAACGCTATGCCAAAGCGTCTCATCATATCAAAGGGTGAACCATACAGCGGGGAATTATGCGCGAAGTAGCCGGTGTCGTGCATATCCTGCGACTTTAGTCTAGCCACGCCAGAAAGTGCCAAGTCGATTTGCAGCGGGGCTATTCCATGTTTTTGCCGTTCCAAATTGGTCAGTTCAAAAACTCTTTGCTCAAACTGATTCAGTTGATTAGACGGCGCCGGTTGCGGCTGAGGAGCCGGTTGAGGTTGGGGAGCCGGTTGAGGCTGAGGAGTCGGCTGTGGTTGGGGCGCCGGTTGCGCTTGAGGGCGAGGCACCAGCAACCACTGATTCACAAAAATAGTTGTGCCTGTCAAACGATTCAGCCGCATCAGTTCTGCAACCGTTGTGTTGAAACGCAGGCTGATACGATGCAACGTGTCACCTGACTGCACCCGGTAGAAAGCAGTTTGACTTGTATTTCTGGAAAGCATCAGCGGTGCGGAAACCCGCTGCCATCCGCTGGGTGTCCACCGGAAAATCTGGCTGACAGTCAAAGTATTTGCAAACGTCAAGGCATTGGCGGCGGATGAGTTGGTCATCAATAAAACGGTGATCAGCAGCACCAGTGAAAGAAAGCTCGTCCTTTTTTTACGCACACAAGCACACTCCTTTTGCTAAATTGTTAACATAACTTCACAATTTCCATTATAGACTATCCGGCAACCTCTGACAAAAGCCGTCTTGCAAGAAACTGACTGAGTTTGAGCAAATAACAACAAGACAGCGGCTATTAGCGCCGCTGTCAGAAAAATGCCTTCGCATGGTGAAAGTTACCAGTTAGCTCGGGATTATCAACTGTTGCCCGGGGAAGATTAAATTCGGGTTTGTAAGGTTGTTGGCAGCAATAATCGCCTCCATGGAAACGCCAAACATATTTGCAATTTTCCAGATTGTATCACCTGAGCGAACAATATATGTTTTTGCCGCAGGATGCGGCGGCTTGGGTTTCATGGGCGGCCAAGGCAGAACCGGCCAGACATTGTCTTCCGCTATTTCCTTTTTCACAAACCGGGTAACTTTAACACTAATTTCAATAATTGTTACCTGCCGCGCTGATTCACCTCCAGGATTAATATCCACCTTCACAAATTCCACACGCGCCTTGACATGGGCACGCATTCCGGGTGAAGCGCCTGGAACATCAACAAAATGGACAAAGTTCTCATTGACGTCTACAGCAAAGACTGTCCCTGTCTCCGCATCAACGGCAAAAAGCTGCTTGCGCAAGATGCCCTTTACAATAACTTTGTTTGGGATTACTTCATGCTGAAGATTTCGAACTTGGGCATCGACCGGCTCCCGCACGCTGCGCACCCGACGGGGGAAAAATATTTCACGCTGTACCAGCGTCTGCGATGAACCCATGGCAATAACTTCTTCCAGCAGAAACGGCTTCTTATGGTGATGGGGCAACTTATGCTGAAAACCGGCAGGATGACTCCGGCTTTTGACTGCCACTCCCAGATGCTCCAGCAAGCTGAGCCGTCCTTCCAGATAAAGCAAGCCTCGCAGTATCCCCGTCCTCTCACCATGCTCACGAAGACAGGTAAAAATTTTTGCCTCCCCCGTCACTTCCGCAGCCATTTCACCTGTGGCTGAATTCACCTCAAGAAAATATTTGACCGGAAAGACAAATACCTCGCTAATTATCTGCTCCTTTTCTGTCAAGTATGGGACTGTGGCAGCAATTTCACCTTCAATCTTGACCCAACCACACATTGATGTAACCTTAGCATTTTTGAAATGCCCGCTTAATTCGCCCATACTTTTAGGAGTAGCGGCCATTTCCAGTGGAAATGATAAATCAATGACTTCCGTAAAGCAGCTCTGCAGAGATTCCACGTCTACTGTTTCCGAAAGCGCTTCACCGTCAAAGCCGGATGCCTTATAAACATAAACTTCCTGGTCACCAAACACTGTATAACTGACAAACAGCTTGCATTCACCTTTAAGTATCGTTGCTCTTTGCCCACGCAGATTATCTCGTTCCGTTCGCCAGCCGCCAAGCACCCCTACGTCCACCTGTGCAGTCACCCGATTGCCCGGTTTTACGACAGGCACTTGCACCAGCTCAGTTAACAGGTATGTTGTGGTCTGTTTTTCTACCAACCCGGTATCTTCGTTAAGATAATACGTAAGCTGTTCGATAACTACTTCTGCCACTACTTCCCCGGACAAAGCAACTGCTTTTACATCAAGCACCGTTAGTTCCGGTTCATCAAACTGCGGCGCATTGCCCGGCAGCGACCATGTTAGGGGCACGGTTACGGTAGTGTTTCCCTCAGCCAAAATCAGCGGCAGTACGCGATTCATTTGTTCCGGCTCTTTGTTCATCATAAATTCCCCTGCCTTCCGTTGCTATCGTATGCTAAGGACAGACAAAAGTTTACTGTTCTGTCTTGAAGGAAAAGCAAATAGTTTTCTCTGCATAAAAAAATGTAGCATCAATGATGCTACATTATCCCTTTGGTGGTGCGGGGATAAGAATCTTCTGTCCCGGGAAAATCAGGTTCGGGTCTTTAATTTCTGGATTTGCCGCTAGGATGGCTGCTACTGTGGTATTAAAGCGTATGGCAATTTTAAAGAGCGTGTCGCCTTTCTGTACGACATAGACGGTCACGGCAGGAACCGGCTTCACATCACAATCAGTAACTACTTCAATCTGCACAAACTCCGTAACTTTTACAAAGATTTCAATCACAGAAGTCTGGCGAATCTGCGTGCGGTCGTAGGGATCAATTTCAAAATCCGTAAACTCTACCCGCGGATAAACCTGGACAACCTGCCCCGGCAAAGCTCCAGGTATATCTATAAAACTGGTGAAGTGTTCGCGGACTTCAAACTCCAGCACTTCAGGAAAATCACCTTCACGAACGAAGTATACTTGTTTGACTAAATCTCCTTCGATAACAACTTTATTCTCTATGACCCTAGTCACGATGTTATCAAAACGAGTGTCTGGCGGGCCGGCAATTTTTCTGGCTGGAGCCGGAGCCGTAAGATCTGCCACAATAGTTTGCTGACGAACTCCTTCGCCGACAACCTGGGACACTTTTAGCAGCTCTTTTGTGACTTTTACATCCTTGATGTCGGTGACTACATCAACCTGCACAGTCTCCGTCACCTTGACAAAGATGTCAATGATGGCAGTCTGTTTGCCGAAAGCAGGGTCGTAAGCATCTATTTGCACATTAACAAATTCAACCCGTGGATAGACTTGCACATTGGCGCCCGGAAATGCACCAGGGATATCAACAAAGTGAGTGAACTTTTCATCGACGGACACTTCAAAAACAATGTCGTTATCTAAGCCCACAAAGAAGATCTGCTTATGCAGTACGCCCTCTACAACTACTTTGCCCTCGATTACCCTCGAGACCAAGTTGCGAATTTCAGTATCTATATTTTTAATCTTTCTTGCGGGCCTCTTAAACCTAATGTCTGCAATTACAGCTACCTGGGATGCACCTTCTCCGATCACACTTTCCACTTTTAAAAGCTCAGTCAGAATTCTGTTTTCATCGATTCCCACCACATCGACGACAACGTTCAACTGGATTGACTCAGTCACTTTCGCAAAAATTTCCAGTATAACCGTCTGACGATAAAGCGACTCAACTTTATCGTAGTGATGGCCCTTGTGGCAGTCTTTGCCATGATGATTTTTATCATGATGCTCATCGTGATCTTTGCCGTGATGATTTTTGTCATGATGCTCATCGTGATCTTTGCCAATGTTATCATACTCATTGTCGTCATCTTTGTCGTGGTGGCCATTTTTATCTTTATGAGGCTTCTTGTGGCCGAAGCAAATTTCACGAATAAAATCGTGACCCACAAATTCTACCCTGGAATGTATTTGCACATTCATGCCAGGCAGTGCACCGGGAACGTCCACAAATTGCACGAAGCGCTCATCCGGCACGGTAAACTCCTTCAACTGGCCGGTATCATCATCTACGTAGAAAATCTGTTTATGGACGATCCCTTCTACAACAACTTTGTTTTCAATCACGCGCCCCCGCACATCACGAAGAGTAGTATCTACTTCGGTGATTTTTCTTACTCTCCCCGGCAGGGTAATATCGCGGATTACAGAGGTCTGCGTAGCATTTTCACCCACAACCTGCTCCACTTTCAGTAGATCGGTTATGCATTCGAGTGGCTTAACGTGATCATCTTTACCCATGCTTCATCCTCCCTTCAGTTAATTTCCTACACTATATGCAAATAACGGAAAAGTGTCCCACGCTCCTTTCACAAGGCATCACCCGCTTAATTATATGTTTTAACCTGCCAAAGTGTGTCTAGATGACACTGAAATCTTTAAATATCTATGCAGTGATGAATAAGATATGTCCTTCAATTAAAGAAGCGCAGCAAAATGGCGCGGATCAATAGAGAAACTTGTTGAGCCATACTCCAAACCGATATGGAAATGCAGGAGAGAGCCGATTTTCTATTTAACAATTTCCCAATATCCTGACCTATCCGACCCAATGCGCCGAATGACGCCTGTATCACGGAGTTCTCTGATTTCTCTCGATACCGTGCGTGTCGATAAGCCGGTTTTGATAGCGATATTCTTTTGCGTGATTTTTGGGTCTTCAGATATTGCATTCAAAATCAAAGTTACATTATTTTCGTCGCCGTTATCTACGCCAACTTTATCGCCATGTGGCGTAGATAGTTTGGCGTAATTCAAATTTTTCAAAGTTACGACAAACGACTGTTCTGTGGAACGGAACAAAGGCACGGCATCTTCAGGGTACTGGTCAATGATTTTACGCAGACCGCTTCCACGACGCTCCATTAGTTTCAGACGGCTGAAAAGGTCGCAGATGATAGGGTTTCTGCGGATTGACGGAATATTGTCAATGTTCAAGTCTTGAATTCGTTTGCCGTCAGGCATCCCGCCGGGCGAAGCTATCTCAAGGCGGTCGTCGTACATATCGACGTGGATTTCGCTACCCTGAATCATGTAGTCGCGGTGGACGAGTGCGTTAACCAGAGCCTCGTGAACAGCCTCAGACGGATAGTCGGGCATTTCAATTCTTCCGGTGCCGGTCTTTTTCCATTTGACGGACGAGTTGTGACGCACGAATTTCAGCGCGTCCGTGAGCAGGGAAATAACATTACTCTGAAATTCATCATTGTCGAGAGCATCAACATAAAGCCCGCCCTTTTTCAGTCCGTTCCAACGGGTGCAGAATACCCTCGACTGGTAAATCGGACATTGGTCGGCAAAAAGCGCACCGACATAAGTCAGCGTGTCGTCGCCTATCAACATTCCGAAAGAGCGGTAGTCCCGCGGCTTATCAATGGCAAATCCCGTCTTTTGCTTGTACGTAGCCTCAAATAACGTATAACTGTAATCTGATAACCGATACTTCGTTTCAAGGGCGTCAAAGGTCTGGTGAAGCCCTTTCAGGAGCAATTCGTTAAGAACAGCGGCAGGCGCTTGTGCGGATTCGTTTCCGATGCGATAATAGGCAATCTTTGTGCCATCGCCAGTGTAGTAATATGGCGTGTTTGCTCCGCCAGAAATCTGTACTCGGAGAATTTCCTTGCCGTCGACACAATGCGGTTCAAGCACAATATTTTTGACGGCAGGCTCGATTCTTACCTTTATAAGTTCGCTGATTTGTTCTGCGGCTTTCTGGGCGTTATCCAATCCGATTGCAACACCGTCGTCGGACACGCCGAAGTATATACTACCACCCACGCCATTGGCGAATGCGCTTACGGTCTTCAGCCAACCACGTGGCTTATTAGACTCAACAGCAGACTTGAATTCGTATTCGGTTGCTTCTGCTATGAGAAGCTGATTTAGTGTTGTCATAATTGATATCCTCCTACCACTTGAATCTATCAACCGTCAGATTCGTTATCACTATCTCTTTGCCTTGCACACTACCGCCAGCGCTATGGGTAATCCCGTATTCCTCCATATGGAAACGGTGGTATAAATCCCGCACCAAAAGACAATCGTCATAGGTGATTATCCACGGGAACTTTGCATCTAAGTACTTAATAATCACTCGTTGAAGATTTAGATGGTCTCCTTCGGTAAAGAAATTCGTGTAAAGTTTGCTACCCTTTATCACATAGGGAGGGTCTATATTCAGGAACATCGGGGCTTTCATTTTCATCAGGTGCATTCTGATTAAATACCCGGTGTCTTCGTTGTACAGCTTAATTTTACCCTTGCATTTGGCGACAGTTTCTATTTTGCTACTGACATCTGCCTTGTTGAAACGGCAGTCAACTTTGTACGTCCCTGTTTGCTCTAATCCTCCAATGGGGGTCAGAACCTTTCCTAAGAAATTTCTCCCCATAGTCACAAATTCAAAAGTGTTTTCAACCTTGATTTCGCTTGGTAGACTAACAGTTACTGGCGACCGATACTGGCTCTGAACAGCTATGAAGTAAGGAGTGTTTGTATAAAGAATTGAACTACGAACTAATTTAGCTCGATAACCACTATTACCCACTTGCATCTTAAAGAAAGTCGCTGCGTTGTTTGCGACGTTATTGAACACCTCATATTTTCTCTTGACACCATTTAGTGTATTTGACAAAAAATAGCTGTAAGAGAATTTATCGAGAGAAATCAATCTCCGAGTATCAACGGAAAAGTTTTTCCCGTTAATTCGCAATGTGTAGAACGGCTGAGCCTGAGACGCAACTCTCAACTCGAGAATGGTAGAAAGTTGTTCATAGGCAGATATCTCGTCTTCGCTAAACCTCAAGCCAAGATAAAACATCTTTGTATTATTGTCGAAATAGAATTCAGCTCTGCGCACTCATAACGATACGGTTCAAAGCTTCCAGCTTTGGCAGCTAAGCCTGCGGACACTTCTGATAAGAGAAATGTATCGTATGCTTTTCGCATTCACAACGCTCCTTTCTGTAGAATGATGTTTCTATGTCGATATCACTTAGGTAGATTTCGCTCCCTCCGCTTTACGCATAAGCCGCCGTTCCAGACCACAACCACCCCTCAACCCCGGAAATCTTTGATCGCCACTGTCGTTCGAGTTTGTGTGCTGGCATACCTTTCTTTCGGCGCTTTGATATACAGCCCGATGGCTCACGACTGACGTAGAGATTTCTTAAGCCTGAGTGATTATCTTTACAGTGCTCATGATTTTTTCTGTCCGTCAGGAATGATTTCCATAATATCGCCAATATCGCACTGCAGAGCTGCGCATATTTTCATAAGTACGGTCGTAGTTACAGGCTCATCATGTCCAAGCTTTGTAATCAGGCTTGAACTGATGCCTGCGGCAGCCTGTAACTCTTTCTTTTTCATTTTCTTGTCGATAAGCAGCTTCCAAAGCTTGTTATAACTTACCGCCACGCCATTCACCTCAATACATTAGTCTGAGCATATTTTTTACAATTATATCACAGTAGATGCTTTAAAAACATTTCTAATCGCGCAAATAAATTAAATATCACTTTTTTGTGCTTATTCTGATAGCTATCTCCAGAAAACTGTGGCAGTGTCGTTGCTGTAAGGAGCTGGTCTATATGAAACAGCGTCAGCTGGTAAGAAAACGCTTAGCGTTCTTTTTTTATTGGTGGCAGACAATAATTTTTTGTTATCCTCTGCACGAAACCAACGCAGTCTACCGGCAGCTTGAGAAAACTGAAGTATTTTTTGCAGATAATGCGCTTGCAGAGACTGTTTGGACATATTTTATTCATCACCAATTAAAGAAGCGCAGCCATTTAGCTGCGCTTCTTTAATAAATACTAGACTTAGGCAGGATGCTTTGTTTTTTCGTCTTTGTGTACAAGGGTCAGTTCTACTGTCTCTGTCAGGACATCGGCGTATGAGAAGGAAAGACGCTGGTTATAATTCGGCTCATCAATTCTTACGACAAAAATTGATGGGTACGTATTTTCCAGAACGCCTACCTTCTCGAGAGTTTTCCGACGCCCACGATGGGCACGCAAACGAATTTTTTGTCCGACATGGGATTCCAGGCTACGCCTGATTTGCAGTAGGGAAGTGCTGGCTGCCAATGCTTATCACCCCAGACGTTGTTTACACTGCTATTCTATCATACAGCAAGAATATTGTCAAATTATGAAACTTAATTATATCAACAGATTTTAGCTTATGTCAAGATGTTTTTCCGTCCGAAAGCTGCACTCCTTGCCATAAATATTCTGCCAAAACCAACTAAAAAAGAACTGATGAACCAACTTTTTAAGAGACATATACCCTGAAAATCCCCTCTCCCTTTGGGAGAGGGTTAGGGTGAGGGGGCAAGGAGGTCTAATATGGGGATTTGGGCAGTCCCAAACGGAATTTCCCCCGTGTTTCCACTCCTCCTATACCATCTAACCCTGTTATTGTATGCCTAATAACTTCATAAATATTGACTGAACTATTAATGGAGGTATAGGCCACATTTTCCATAATAAAGACAGGGTCCAGGGCGTGGATCAAGACGCGCTGCGGTGAACTTGCAAAATTGGCACCTGCAGCCAGAATAGCCTCATAATGCGATTGGCAGGCTCCTGCAAAAATTACTAACTCATCTTTTCCCGGTTCATATTGCCTTGCCTTTAAAGTGGCAGCGACAAAGTACTGTGAATTGCGGTAACTCTTAAGGTCCTGAAAGTTTTTTTTGGTTTTGATATAGGCATCATGCCCGGTCATAATTAAAATATCCGGCCTGTGCTTATGCAGAAGGCTCCAAATTTTATGAGGCTGCTCTTTTTCAGGAATGAAAAAACCTGCTGCCTCCAATTGAAGGGAGTGATATGCTTTAAGACACTCCGCCAGATAATCTTCGTCGCCGTCTAAATGCAAAATTTTTCCAGGCAATTCGAAGAACTCATCTGCTGCCCTGCCGCTGACACTACGGGTTTGTTCCCTCTCCAAGCCGCGCCGCCTATAAATTTTTGTAATACATTCTTTTTGCGCATGGTCCGAACGGGAGCGATAACTTTGCAGAGCCAAAGGCTCGGGAGATTTTAGGTCAGAGAGTTTAGCATCTGCCAGCAATCTCATATTTAAACCTTTTAGGACTGCTTCCTGTTTTTTTTCATCAATCGCAATAATTTTAAACATGATGTCCATCCCATACGACTTGCGTCCCACAATATCACCCACGGAAAAGCTCACATTTTAGCACCTGCCTTCCTGCTAACCCTGGCCACAGTTATTTCACACTGCATATATATGAGAGCCGAGACATATTTGTGTCTGAGCGCTATGTGTTGTTAATCACGCTGTTTGACGGTAGTTTTTGCACCGAAAATGTCGGTTGTAAATAGTGTTGTTCACCGACAGTTGCCTGAAGATAGTAAAAAACAAGCCCTGGTGACAGAACTTGTTTGGTCGA
>Ga0208491_10020_pt1 | contig 83605 bp, 96 predicted proteins | sample SubbioCSW11_NovA_FD_184819 | JGI IMG/M metagenome (GOLD analysis project Ga0208491, IMG submission 184819) | Serpentinite rock and fluid subsurface biosphere microbial communities from McLaughlin Reserve, California, USA - CR11_CSW11_NovA (SPAdes) | ecosystem: Environmental > Terrestrial > Deep...
AAGACGCCGCGCACCAAAGAAGCCCCCTCCAGGTAAAAGAGAGTGTCTTTTAAGCCACGGGGACAAGCCACGGGGACGGTTCCCGTGGCTTAGTTTGTTGCTTCGCATCATTGCAGGCATGAAAAGTAAAAGCTTGGAGGGTTAATTGATGCATAGCGCAAAACGAGATTATCTTGCGATGCTTGTCGATAAGTAAAACGTTAAAATGGCATATTAAAACATAAGATCGTTTGATATTTGTGATAGATGTGATATACTTCACTATAGATGGGAGGTGGCTTTTTTGTTCAGAGAAGGCATCAAAGATTTAGTTAGGTGGAAAGCTGGAGCGCAAAGAAAACCTTTATTAATCCGTGGAGCAAGACAGGTGGGCAAAACATGGATAATGAAGGAGTTTGGGAAAAAACATTATGAACAGGTTGCCTATATAAATTTTGATAATAACGAACGGATGGAAGGCTTGTTTAAAGGCAATCTTGGTATTCAGCGAATACTCACTGCTCTTCAAATTGAGTCGGGCATTACAATAGACGCCCAAAATACCCTCGTAATTTTTGATGAGATACAAGAAGTGCCAAGGGCGTTAACATCTCTAAAATATTTTTACGAAAACGCACCGGAGTATCATATTATTGCCGCAGGTTCTCTGCTTGGCGTGGCGCTTCACCCAGGCACGTCATTCCCCGTGGGCAAGGTTGACTTTATGGAGTTGTATCCACTAAGCTTTATGGAATTTTTAATCGCGACCGGCAATGAAAAATTGGCAAACCTCCTAGCAGCAAAGGATTTTGAGCTGATCACAAGCTTTAAAGGCAAATACATTGATTTGTTAAAGCAATATTATTATATTGGCGGAATGCCTGAGGCGGTCAGCACCTTCATTGAAACGAATGATTATGCCAAAGTGCGTGAGGTGCAAAACCGTTTGCTTCTGGCTTATGAGCAGGACTTTTCCAAGCATGCCCCAAATGAAACAGTTCCAAGAATACGGATGCTCTGGACATCAATCCCGGCGCAACTTGCCAAGGAAAACAGAAAATTTGTATATGGACTCATAAGGCAGGGGGCAAGAGCAAGGGAATATGAGCTTGCAATGCAATGGTTGCTTGACTGCGGGTTAATATATAAAGTAAGCAGAATAACAAAGCCTGATATGCCGCTTATAGCCTATCAGGACTTCAATGCTTTTAAAATATTTGTTTTGGATGTTGGTTTACTGGCTGCCATGAGCGGGCTCGATCTAAAATCGCTGTTGGAAGGTAGCCGAGTTTTTGAAGAGTTTAAAGGAGCCTTAACAGAGCAGTATGTTTTGCAGCAGTTAATGACGAATAAGGGTATAACGCCTTTTTACTGGACAGCTGAACGGTCAAACGGTGAGATTGATTTTGTTTTTCAAAGCGGGCCAGATATTATTCCCCTTGAGGTCAAAGCAGCTGAAAACCTCCAGGCTAAAAGTTTGAAAAGCTATTGGCTAAGGTACAAGCCAAAGTATGCCATTCGCACATCAATGTCCGATTTTAGGCAAGAGGAGTGGCTGACCAATCTTCCGCTATATGCAATAAACGCTATTTTGAGTGTATCTTGTGACCGATGAGCGCCTTGCTTTGTTGGGGATGCGAAAGCTGCCGGTTGAAAACCAGATTATTATTTATAGCATACCAGGAAATTATATTGTTCAGGGAAGCTAAGATCCTGTGCGTGGGGGTTAAGTGGGTGTCTCCCCTTGCTTTTGCGGATGCTTAGGGTCCGCAGACTGGGCGGCACCCCGTAGGGGAGGGTTTCAAACCCGCCCGACCCAATTGGCAAAACGCAAAACTTCTTTTTTAACCTGCTGGAGTACCTTGTTTTAAGCTTTAAGATCATCCATTTTATAGGCTAAAAAAATGTGATGGAAGGGTAAGTTTATGGCGATTAATAGGGTTCGCGATCATTTAAAGAAATGGGGTAGAAACGATGATATCATGGAGCATGATACATCCAGTGCGACTGTAGAACTGGCCGCACTGGCACTAGGTGTTGAGCCGGCCAGAATTGCAAAGTCCCTTTCTTATAAAGGAAAGGAAGGCGCGTTGCTTGTTGTTTCAGCCGGAGACGCAAAGACGGATAATGCAAAATTTAAGGCTGAATTTGGTATTAAGGCAAAAATGCTGACCCCGGAGGAAACTTTCGAGCACACGGGCCATGAAGTGGGTGGAGTGTGTCCGTTTGGGCTAAAGACGAATATACCGGTCTTCCTCGATATTTCTTTAAGAAGGTTTGAAACAGTTTTCCCCGCCTGCGGCAGCAGTAATTCTGCTATAGAACTTACCTGTCCGGAGCTAGAAAAATATTCGTTATGCCAAAGATGGGTTGATGTTTGTAAAGAGTGGAATAACCTGAGTATAATGTCCCCATGAAACCAGACAAAATTTTCGGAGTTATGCCTATCGGTTCCCAGACACTTTCAGCATCTATTTGACGACAGGTCTTGGAAAACCACATCCATTGTCTGAAAACCTAAAGGGTTATAACGGAGTAACCATTACTGGAAATGTGAGACTGATTTGTAAAGCCTGATGCCGAAAGATTGGAACCGGTAGCTTTGATATCCGGCTACTCATTCCTGATGCCCAAGGTTCAATGCTTGTCATTGAGTGGCGAAAGCGATTAAACGTCAGCAGTTTGGCACGAATTCCTGAAATATCACTCGGGAAATGTTTGAGGTGGTTTTAATTGAGTTTTACAGAAGTATGGGTATAGGGACGAGGTTGAGAAATATCTGCTGGGGTAGCTGTTTGAATATTTAAGACTTCTTCAAGAAGCTTCACATCGTAGCCTCTCTTGACAATAGTCTTGAAGTCTTTTTTTAACCTGCTGGAGTACCTTGTTTTAAGCTTTAAGATCATCCATTAAATCGCTTGCGCTGTCAAAAGATTTGCTCATGTGGCGATTACTGTTGACATCATCAATTGCGGCGATGGTTTCAGTATTGGGTCTTTCAATGCGAAGGTCAAAAGGAATACCGCCATAGCGAACGGAATAGCACAGGAACATATTCATTGCGGTTGACATGTTTAGTCCAAGCTCAGAAAAAATAGCCTCTGCCTTGCGTTTTAGTTCCTCATCGGAATTTGGTTGAGTGGATATCTTTATTTTGATATAATATGCATATATAGGGAATGGGAGGTGTATCTTATGCCAAACATCAGGCCAAGTTCGGATTTAAGAAACAAGTATAATGAGATTTCCGAGTTCTGTCACAAGTATTCTGAACCCGTCTATATCACTAAAAACGGAACCGGTGATTTAGCAGTGATGAGCATAGAAGCCTATGAAAAGCTTGTGGGCAAGTTTGAATTGTATAAGCTATTAGATGAGGGCCTTGAAGCAGCCAAGGATAACAACGTCGCAACTGCCGAGGATGTTTTTCAAAGAATCGAGCGTGAACTTTCGGAATGAAAAGTTATAAGGTGCTAATGACCGAACCGGCTACAGGTGACTTGATTTCCGAAACAAATATGTGGTAAAGGTTGATAGAATCGAATGATATTGGAGAGGATGCTCAGTGATGAGTAGATTTGAAATCGAAGAAATCATTAAGAAACATAAACCAATACTTCACGAAAAATTTAAAGTGAAGAGCATAGGAATTTTTGGTTCATATGCGCGTAATCAGGAAACCGATAAGAGTGATATAGATATTCTGGTAAGTTTTCGTGAGCCTGTGGGCTGGGAATTTGTTGACCTTAAAGAGTATTTGGAAAACCTGTTCGGGAAAAAAGTGGATTTAGTCACCGAAGGAGCATTAAAGCCACAGCTAAAAGACGCGGTGCTACGAGAGGTTGTTTACCAATGACCAAGAGGGGACATCTTTTATTTTTGAAAGATATACTTTTGGCCATGGACAAAATAGAAAAGTATATCAATAACATGTCTCAACAGGATTTTGAGCAAAAAGACATTGTGGTAGACGCCGTAATCAGAAACCTTGAAGTTATCGGAGAAGCGGCAAAAAGTGTTCCAATAGAAGTTAGAGAGGAATATCCGCATATTCCCTGGAAGAGAATGATTGGCCTGAGAAATATCATGATACATGAGTATTTTGGAATTGACCTCAGCATTGTTTGGACCATTGTGAAAAATAATTTACCTGAGGCAAGAAGACATCTTGAAGAAATGTTTGCACAGATAAAAAGCAGAGACTGAGAGGTAACCTGACAGTAGCTGTTTTTTTCGTACGAGCCAATATTTCGTGGCTTGGCTAGCAAGGATGTATGAGACGATTTCTGTGAGGGGGTCAGGAAGGTTTTTGTTTCTTTAGTGTAGATGTTTATTTGTTCCGCTATGTTGGGGGAGAGAAGGTGTACGAGTGGGACAAATCACCTGTCCCCTTGTCCCTCCTTATGATGGCGCTTGTCTTCCCCGCAGTTTAAACTGCTGTAATATACGCCATTGAATTTTAAGTAAAATAAACATATAATAATATCAACGGGAAGGAGTTGATATTATGCCAAATATTAAACCTGTTTCGGATCTAAGAAACTATAACGAGGTGCTTAAAGGCGTAACGGTGGGTGAGCCTGTGTTTTTAACCAAGAATGGCAGGGGAAAGTTTGCGATTCTGGATATTAAAGAGTACGAGAAAACCCAAGCCACCATCAAGCTTTTATCTGAGATCATGGAAGCGGAAAAAGCTGTGAAAAGCGGTGATGAATGGCTTTCAGCTGAGCAAGTCAGAAAAGCCTGGAGGGCTAATTGATGCATAATATCAGAATTAACCCTCTGGCCCTAAAGGATTTACAGGTGATAAAAAAATATATCACAGAAGAGCTGGAAAGCCCTGCGGCTGCAATAAATGTTATTTATTCAATTATTGAAAGTACTTTTTAACGATGATAAATCTGAGTAATAACCCTTTTAGAACCTATGTCGTTCAAATCCGTTCTTGATTTTGGTGCAAGTCTAGCTCATAACATATGCATGAAAGTCAATAAGCGAGATGAAAGTTCCAGCGAACCCCCCGGGGACTGCACTAACCCCCTATCTGGGTGGAGTGAATTCCACTGAAGGGAAGACTGGCATCAGCGAATCAATTTATGATTTCCTGCTATCCTCAAGCCACAGGATGAACTCTTCGGAGGTCCTGTGGCCTTTTTTTATGTCCTTTTTCCATTGATTGACGTCTTTTTTCCACCTCTCAAACCCCTCTTTATAGGACTGAATATTGGGATTTCTTCTGAACCGCATCTGCTCTGCCGGATAGATTTGGAGCTTGCCCGGAAGGTGGGTAGTGAGTGGCAGGGACTTGGACAGGTTCGCTGGTCTTAGAAGTCTTGGACTCATGTGTCGCTAAATGACGGAGTTCAAAGGTGCAAAAAGCCAGCGAGGCGTACAGACTCGCCGCTGGCAATGATTTTTAAAACAATGTCTATGAGGGCGGTCAGGAAGGTTGTTGAGGGAGAGAAAGTGTACGAGTGGGACAAATCACCTGTCCCCTTGTCCGTCCCCTTGTCCCATGTCCCCTTGTCCCTATTGGTTTAGGATAAACGGGTCGGCAAAGGTTCCGCTTCCGGAATATGCAAACAGGATTCCGGGCAGAGACAAGGCTTCACGTATTCCAAGGGAATCAGCCATTTTTTCATGCTGAAATGCACCGGTTGATGAGATATAAACTCCTCGGTTGGTATTGTGTTTTGTGCTTGTCCAATAAGCGCCCACGCCAGCGATTCTCCTGCTGTTGTCGAAGATTCCTCCTTCCAGCTCAATTCTTGTCGGGCGAGGAGTTGGGTTAGACCAATTGCCGCTGCCGCTGAGGTGAAGCCTCATTACCCGGTTATTTGCGCCGGTAAGCTTCAAATAGGTGACGCCATTGTGGGAGACGTAACTGCCTCCTAGGATGGAAGTGAGTGGCAGTCGGAAACGGGAGGTTGCAGTTTTATCGCTGTCCATGGTTATTGTTTGCTGAGCAGAGGAAAAGAAAGCGTTGCCGATTTGCCATTGATGAAATTGCCATGGCGCTGTGGGAGTAGCGGTTAAGGTGGCGGTTGCGCCTTGGGGATAAAGATGCAAGCCTACTACCGGCGTGGTAGCGCCATTCCCTGAGCGCAGGATATTTAAAGTGAAAATTGCATCGGGTACCACGCTGACCGCGGCTGAAAGCGGCGAACCACCGGTCAATCCGGAGCCCTTTATTAGGATTTGACCGCTGCCGCTAGCGACAGCGGTCAAATCTCCGGAAAGAGTGATTGAAGCTGTGGCAGGGCCTGTTCTGTTTGCCAAAGATACGTTTAACCCTGAGAAGTCGCCGCTCAGTGTGATGCTGCCTTGCCCAAAGCTCTCGCTAAAGGTTTCATTTAGCAAAGTAAGGGTGAAAGTTTGACTAAAGCCCGTTCCCGCAACAACAGCGCCAGGCTGTACCGATAGGGAAAGGGGAGGGTTAAATGTCTGGCGCACAAAGCGGATGGCGGTACTGTGGGTGCCGCCGGTAATTGTCTCGTTGAAAAGGCTTAGATTTTTCAAGCGAACTTGTGAGGAGTGGGAGTAGGGTTGTTGTTTGTCTATCACTGCGGCGATCACTACAGAAAGAAGATCGCTGTCGCTTTTGGTAAAATCTAGGCTAAAGCTAACTTCACCTGCGATATTTTTTGGTATGATCTGGGAAATATTTCTGGCGCGGTATTCAATCTTAGAGCCGGTAAGCAAAATGTAATGGGTATCGGTGCCGATATCCTGCGCCGCAGGAATTTGGGCTGGGTTCAACAATTCCACGGAGGTGGCGAAGCGGAGTTCGTTATGGATAAAGTCAGTAGCCATGCGAGCATTTTGCTGCACATTTGAGCGTTTTTCCGCAGAAACAAAAGAAGTAAAGCCAAATTGCCAAAAATTATAGGCGAGAGCAAGTATAGTAAGCAACAGAGAAGACATAACAATTAGTTCAACCAAGCTTAGACCTTGTTCCTTGCTTAAGAAAGAGCTAGATGAGAAGTCTTTGCTGGTCATTTTAGCACCTCCGGGTTAATTGGCGCGGTTGAGGATGAAGGTGGTAATAGCAATATCATTGACTCTTACTTCCCTAATCTCCCCTGGCACTAAGACGAATGAGTCATCTGCGAAGGTAATTCTAAGCGGTGGTGGAGATGGCGTGATGCTGTTGACTCCGGCATAAATTGCTGCCTCCACTTCTTTTTGAGCCTGGTAAAGGTCTTGGCTTTTGCGGCCTGTCCTTGCTATTCCCGAAAACCCGTTGGTGAACATACTGATTAACGGTACAATGACAATTGCCATAACTAAAAGCGCAACAAGCACTTCAACCAGAGACAAGCCGGATACGTCGTTTTTCCAGTTCTGTAGTTTCATCTTCCTTCCCTCCAGACGCTACGGCGGAAGCCTGCAATGGCAGTGAGTGGTCTAATACCATGGTCAATTTGGCGGAAGTTGACACTGCCGTTACTTGCTCCGCCTGCATGGTTTTTTACTATCAGATTGGCGATAATCGCGCCGTTGATAATGCTGTTGCCGGATTGAATACGGACATCGGCATTTGGGCCGTAGATAAAGGCGTTAATTTGACCGTTGGCTTGAACGGTTAGGGTGGTATTGTCGGCGAGAAAAACAAAAAGATTGTTAGGGTTGGTATGATTAACCACTAAAGGCGTTTGAAAGTCCGCTGAGCCGGTGATAAATAGTTCTAGTCTGCCTGCACCAACCACCGAGATGTCACCCTTGGTAGTCAGAGAGCGCACTACTACTTGTTGAACTCCTCCACCGTTGTCAAAGACTAACGTGGCATTAGGAGCCATTTCAATAGTGCCATAGGCGAAATTTCCGGTGATGGTGCGCGTCTCATTATTGGCGATAGAAATGTCGGCGCCGTTTGGATCTGCGAGGAGAGAGGGGATAAGCGGAGAAGAAAAAACTCTGGCAGAGTTCCTGGCGACCCTGTAGCCATAACCACCTGGCGCGGAAATGTTTCCCACTGATTCCAAATCTCCCGTCACACTCTTCATTTTTGTTACATCCAAATCAGCTTTTGAAAAAATGGCATTATTAAAGATTTCACTTGCTGTTAGCGGGGTTAAATCTAAAATTAATGTTTCTGTTGCTTTCCCGCTTATTCCTTCCGCAGTGATAGTGATTAAGCTAGTTGGATCGCCTGTCACATTTACCTTGAAATTTTTATCATTACCAAGCGCTCCTGTAGCTTTATTGGTAGCAGTTTTCGCAATCATTTCAGTCGCTCTAGACGGGTTTCTAACTATAAACTCTGCGAGGGCATCGGCTCCTGAGCGCGCTAGGTAATGCGCCTGCATCCGGTCTGCGTCCAGTGCAACATGAATAGTGTCTGTAACGCTGTATTGCCAGACGGTAACTCCAAGCAGTGAAACGGTTAGCATAATAAGCAAGACTAAGGGCAGCGCCAGACCTTTCTCATTTTTAGTGAACATGGCCTTCCCTTCCTCTCGTTGGAGATTTTTTTGTAAAGCGAGTTATTCTCATTTTACAGGAAAATGCGGTGATTTTCAACAAATTTTAACATAACTATGGACGTTTCTAGTGGTTTCTTGCCTTTTAATGTAGGCGCACACTGTGGTTATATGAACCATAAGAACCGTACCTGTGGTTTATAAAAAAACCAGCTCAAAGCGAGCTGGTTTTTTTAAGACACGAAACTGTGAAACCACAAGAAGTGTCCCCATGATTAGTCGGCATCCATGCCTTCCATTAATTGAGTGGGACAAAAGACCTGTCCCCTTGTCCCACAAATGCTTTCCTTGAATTGAGTGGGACAAAAAGCCTGTCCCCTTGTCCCACTACTTAGGGAGTATGAGTAGCAGTTGGGAGGACAGGGAAGGTAGCAATGGTGATACCGTAAGTTCCACCAATTCTTTCAGGTGGCTCAGGCAAGGTTTGAATATATGTTGGAATCAGATCGGTAATTGCAGTAGGATTGGTTCCATTTTCGGTAACGTACATAGCGATAGCACCATTAATAATACGCATGTTTGCCTGATGAGCATTTTCGGCGGCGGTATTTTGTACACCATTATACACCGGCACCGCAATCGCCACGAGCACCCCGATAATAACCACAACCACCATCAGTTCAACCAGTGTGAAGCCTTTTTCGTTCTTTCTTGCTTTTTGGACAAGTTTAAACATTTTTACTTCCTCCTTTGCAAGTTTTGGCAGTTACGGAAATTTTCTCCCTATTAGGGTTATACCGCATAAGCTGATTTTTAGACAGGAGAAAGCAAATTTTTTGTGAATATGATAATTATATGTCGGCGGAGGCAGGAAATTAGCGGTTTTTCGGAGAATTGCATTCGGTGAGGGGAGGGGTGTTTGAGGTGCCAATGTATGCTTATCAGGTACTAGATCAGCGAGGCGGTTTGAGCAGCGGCAAGTTGGAAGCGGAAAATGAGTTTTTGGCAGCCGCCCGTTTAAAACGCCTGGGCTTTACCCCGCTCGAACTGAGGGAAGCAAAAGTATCCGGACTACAACAGGCGCTTACTTTGCAGAAAAAGGTTGGCTTGGGTGAGTTAGCGCTTTTTAGCAGGCAGATAGCGTCCATGCTGAATGCGGGTATTCCTTTAACCCGTTGCCTGACTGCTTTGGGTGAGCAGTCTGCCAACATAACTTTACGCAAAACATTACTTGCAGTATCAGCCAATGTGGAGGGTGGGGGGAGTTTTTCCGAGTCTCTGCGCGGTCATCCGGAAGTTTTTAACGAGATGTACTGCGATTTAATCAAGGCGGGCGAGGTGGGAGGCACGCTGGAAAATGTCCTGTTGCGTCTTTCTCAGCAGTTGGAGAGCGAGAAAACGCTTATGGACAATATCAAGGCGGCCATGTTCTACCCGGCGGTGGTGCTCATTTTTGCCGTGTTAGTCTTGACGGTGATGCTTATTTTTATCGTGCCGGTATTTCTGGGCTTTTACCCGGAAGGAGTGCAGCTCCCTTTTCTAACCAGCCTGATTGTGCTCTTTAGTGATTCGCTGCGCAATTTTTGGTATCTCTATATTTTGCTGATGATGGCAGTTGTTTTTGCAGCTAAGTATTATTTGGCCACCGAGTCGGGGAAGCGTGCCTGGGATAAGATGAAATTTAGAGTGCCGATTTTTGGCAGCCTGGTGCAAAAGACTATCGTGGCAAGATTTTCCCGTACCCTGGCTACGCTTTTGTCTGGCGGTATTCCGGTGCTGCAGGCTTTGGAGACGGCGGGACCGGCAACGGGGAGTATACTAGTGGCAGAGGCAGTCAAGCGGGCGGGGGAAAAAATCCAGGAAGGACAAAGCATAGCCGAACCGCTGAAAGAGAGCAAGCTTTTCCCGCCCACCGTCATCTTAATGATTGCCGTGGGAGAAGAGACGGGGGATTTGCCGTCGCTTTTGACGGGGATTGCTGAGTTTTACGAGCAGGAAGTAGCTACTATGTCTAAAGGGCTGACCGGATTGATTGAGCCGCTGATGATAATTTTTGTCGGTGGGATTGTGGGTGTGATGGTGCTGGCGCTTTATTTGCCCATTTTTTCTGTGATTACCCAGCTTTAGATGGAGAGGGGAGTAGATGTAGAGGGAGAGGGAGATAAGCAGAGGGGATTTGGCAATATGAGCATTGGGCAGCAGGGTGAACTGGAAGAGCGGTATTTGCGCTACCGCCAAAGTCGTTCCGCGGAAGATTTGGCGGAGGTGGTTGTTGCCGTTCGGCGGTTGGTCAGCCATTTTGTGCGGATTTATACAGGAAACATTAGTGATGATGCGCTGCAGGCGGGCATGGAGGGGCTGCTTAAAGCAGTACGTCGCTATGACCCGGAGATTCGCGCAGCTTTTAGTACTTACGCCGCTCATTGTGTGATGGGGGAGATCCGGCACTTTGTGCGCAAGGAAACGGCGTATTACCGGCCGGGATGTATCAGGGAGTTGCAGTTTAAGGTCGACCATTATGTGGAAGAAGTGTTGAAGGAGACGGAGGCGCTGCCGGCTATCGAGGAAATTGCCTCGGCACTGAATGTACGCAAAGAAGGTGTGTTGCAGGCAATGCGGGCAGGCTTAGTTGCTTTTGACGAAGTGGATTTGAGCAAAATTCGGGCAGAAAAGCATGAAACCTTTAGGCTGCCTATTGAGGACCGGCTTGTCTTGCAGCAAGCCTTTAATAAATTAAGCAAATTACAACAAAAGGTGATCTACTTTTTATTTTATCGGGATTTAACGCAGGCAGCGGCGGCGGAAAAATTGGGAATCAGTCAGCGGCAAGTGTCGCGGGTTTTACATAAGAGTTTAAAAGAGATGGAAAAAGATTTCAAGCCGTAGGGGGGTCAGGGAATTGTTTGCTGGCGGCGGAAGTATAGGCTTGGAGTTGGATACCGGCTTTATTCGGGCGGCTGAAGTGCGGGGCAAAAGCGGCAAGCTGAAAGTGACGGCAGCGGCAGAGGTGCTGATTCCGAAAACGGCGGTAGTGGACGGAGTCGTCCAGGAAGTAGCAACTGTAAGTGAAGCAATAGATAAATTATGGTCACAGGCAAAATTTAGTAACCGCAATGTGGTGCTTGGTATGTTTAATCAGAGCGTGATTATCAGGTTGATTAATTTCCCCAAGGTGCCAAAGAATAAACTGGAACAAGCCGTTAAGCTGCAGGCGGGGGAATATATCCCCATCCCCCCTGCTCAGATGCTCCTGGATTTGGCGCTGGTGGGAGATGTGGACGGAGAGGAAGGGCCGCAGTATGAACTGCTGTTAGTGGCGGCTCGCAAAGCACAGTTGGAGCCTAGCTTGGCTGCGCTAAAAATGAGCAAGCTGGTGCCGAAGGTGATAGATCTGTCGCCGCTTGCCATGATGAGGGTTGTGCCGCAGGAGAAGTTGGCGGGGAATGTGGTGCTGGTGGATTTGTCGATGGGTTTAGGCAGTGTTCTGCTGGCCGTCGATGGGATGCCGCGTTTTGCCAGGGTGATGCCGGTTGGCTTGGCTCAGTTTCATAGTAGCTTAGGGCATGTGTTGGCAGCAGAACAGTATCACCGCCAGGTAGCGGCTACGCTGGAAAGAGGGAGCGAAGGTCAGGGGTTCGGCCGGTGGGGGCAGTCTGTTGCCGCTGAAATCCGCACCTCGATCAGCTATTATATTAAACAGGAGAATCTTAAGTCAGTAAGCAGGATTTTGCTAAGCGGTATAGGCGCACGGGCAGCGGGACTAGCCGCTTTGCTTCAGGACGAGCTTGAGGTGGCGGTGGAAGCGGTAAAACCGCTTGCTAATCTCAATGGTTGTCAGACAAAAGCTGAGGTGAGCGGGGCTGAGTTTGCAGTTAGTATGGGTCTGGCTCTGCGCGGAATGGAGCAAAGCAAATGATTAATATAAATTTGCTGCCCGCAGAAATTCTGGCCGAGATGAAAATTAACGAGCGGAAGGCCAAACTGATTAAATTTACCTGCACGGCAGCATTATTGCTGCTCGCAGTTTTTGGTTTGCTCTATGTTCTGACGCTGCAGGTTAAAGACTTAATTATTGACAAAGCGCAAGAGAGGGCTGCAATTGAGACGGAGTCTGCTGCCTACGAGCCTTATCAGCAATTGCAAAACCGGATCGAGAGGCAAAGAGAGCTATTAAAAAAGGCTATGGGTTCGCCGCTTGCTTGGCGTGGTCTATTGGCTGCTTTGGGGAGTCATATCCCGCGCAATGTCTGGCTTACTAATCTGTCGCTGGCACAGAGCGGAGAAATGGTTTTGCAGGGTTTGACTTTTGATCATCCTGCTGTGGCCAACTGGCTTGCCGAACTTGCTAAAATTCCAGGAATCAGCAATGTGCGCCTGGTGTTCTCTGCGGAAGAGGCGGCGGATGCGGTTACTTTGGTTCGTTTCGAAGTCAGAGCTGCGCTTGTTGCGGGACAGGAATACGTACCCCTGCAAGAAAGGGGTGAGTAGCTGTGGTGAAAAAACAAGGCGGTCTGCTGATTCCTGCTCTCGCTGCGCTGCTCTTAGCTGGCTTTCTATTAAGTTTGAGTCAGTGGAACGGCTTGCAGCTTGAGCGACGCAGGCTGCTGGAGGAAGAGCAACTGCTGACTGCCGCAAAAGCCAGACTGTCCGGGTTGCAGACACTGGAACGGCAGGGTGCAAAGCTCGCCTTAGAGTGGGAAGTTGTGGAGCAATTGCTGCCTGCCTCGGCGCGGGTGGAAGATTTGTTGCTCGATTTACAGGCGGGAGCAGATCTGGCGGAGATGAGTTTTGGAGAAATACGTTTTGGCGAACAAGTAAATTTTGAAGGGGCTGAAGGTTTAGTAGAAATGCCGATGCAGCTTTTATTTGCAGGCAGTTATCATCAGCTGATGAATTTTCTTGATTATTTGTCGCTCTATGAAAGAGCGATACGGATAGATGAATTAAGATTATCCCAGGGGACTGAGGGCATGACGGTAAATATACGCGCCAGCGCTTTCTATGCGGCAGAATAGGAGTTGCTGATGAAAGAAAAAGGAAGAATGGCAATACTATTTATATTTTTCCTGCTGCTGTCAGTCGGTTGCGGGGAGACGGTGCAGCCGTTGCCGGAAACCGCAACTAATGAAATGCCTGTGTCGGCGGAAGAGGCGCCGGAAATTTTGGTGCCGGTTGTTCCGGGGCGTGATCCGTTTAGCGCTGCCGCTCCTTACGCACGGCTGAAAGAAAGCGGTTTTGTGGACAGAACGGGGCGTGATCCTTTTTTGCCGTTGCCGCGGCAGCCGGAGCCGGCAGAGCCAGTGCCGGCAGAGTCGCCCGTAGTGCCGGAACCGGTGCCGCCGGCGGCAGTGGAGGAGGACCGTCTGCCGGAGGGGTTGATTGTCGCGCTTGAAACTGTTGACAGATGCTGGTTGGATGTGTTTATCGACGGACGGCGGGTTTTACGCAGCAATGTGGCCGGCGGGCAGACGTTGCGCTTTGAGGCGGAGCGGGAGATTGTGCTGCAGCAGGTGGGACGGGAACATACTGTGCGTTTGACGCTAAACGGTAGGGATTTAGGTTTGTTGAGCCACTTTGTGCAGCGTTTGGCTGCGGGGGAAGAGCCTGCTCGCCAGGGAGGGGTGCATGTCAGTCTGGAGCGGCGGCATTCAGGCGGGGTGCTGGTTGGGTTGCGCTTTTTGGCGGTGCCCTCACCCTAGCCCTCTCCCAGAGGGAGAGGGGATAAGAAGAAGGAGGGAGAGGGGAAAAGTAGCGGGGGGAGAGGGGAAAAGTAGCGGAGGGAGAGGGGAAAAGTAGCGGAGGGAGAGGGGAAAAAGAAGGGAGGGAGAGGGATAAGTTTAGGGAGTGAGTAGACAGCAAGAGGGGATTTATAGGCGGGGAGAGGCTTGGTTAATGAGAGAAAATATGCAAGATTTATTAGGAAAGCGGCTGATCCAAGAGGGAATCATTACGCAGGAACAGTTGGATGAGGCGCTGCGGCACCGGGATCTGAAAAAAGGTGACAAGGGGCTGCTTGGGCGGATTTTGGTAAGGCTTGAATACTGCACCGAGGAAGATGTGGCGCGAATCGTGGCGGAGCGAGCCGGGGTGCAGTTCCTTTCGCTGCAGAGTTACCCGCTTGACGCGGCAGCCATGCTGACTGTTTCGCCAGAAGCAGCCAGACGTTACCGCGCTTTGCCTCTTGCGTTTACTCCTGACGGACGACTATTGGTGGCCATGCAGCAGCCTCTTGACATTTTGGCGTTAGACGACCTGCGGGTTCTGACGGGGTACAATATTCAAGCGGTGGTAGTAACAGACAGCGAGCTGGATGCGGCCATAAAAAATTATAGCCAGTCCAGTTTGAATGTCGAACATGCGCGGGATGACAGGCCGGCAGCTGAAACGGATGATGCGGCTACCGTAACTGCTGAAGAAGGAACGGAACGGCCGGCGGTGCAGTTGGCCAATGTAATTTTGACTCAGGCGGTAACGCAAAAGGTCAGCGATGTTCATATTGAAGTGTATGAAAAGACTTTACGTGTGCGTTTCCGCATTGACGGTGTCCTGCATGATGTGATGAGTCCGCCTAGGCAGCTGCACGGTTCTCTGGTCTCGCGCTTTAAAATAATGGCGAAGATGAATATTGCCGAGAGGCGTGTTCCCCAGGATGGCCGGATGTCTGTGAAAATTGAAGGCAAGACTGTCGATGTGCGGGTAGCGTCGTTGCCGGCCAGCTTCGGGGAGCGGTTGACTTTGCGCTTGTTGGAGCGTACCGAGCGCACGATAACATTGGAAGAGCTTGGAGTGGCGCCAAATATTCTCGCAGCCTATAAAAAGCTTGTCAGTCTGCCCTATGGTTTTATTCCGGTGACAGGGCCTACGGGCAGCGGAAAAAGCACCACGCTCTATGCCAGCCTAGGCGCAGTCGATCGGACGGCCAAAAATGTGATTACAGTGGAAGACCCGGTGGAATATCGAATGGAAGGAATTAACCAAGTGCAGATCAATCCCAAGGCCGGGCTGACTTTTGCTTCAGGGTTGCGTTCCATTTTGCGTGGCGACCCGGATATTGTCATGGTGGGTGAGATCCGCGACAGGGAAACGGCGCGTATTGCCATCGAAGCGGCGCTGACCGGACATATGGTGTTTACCACGCTCCACACCAATGACGCGGCCGGTGCGATCAGCCGCCTGACAGAAATGGGGGTGGAGCCTTATTTGACTGCTTCTTCGGTGGTGGGAATTATGGCACAGCGGCTTGCCAGGCTATTGTGCCAGCAGTGCAAGGAGCCCTATCTCATTACCCGGGAAATGGCGGAGGCTATAGCGGGCTTTCCCGTGAATCAACAAGAAGATACGGTCAAGCTGCATAGACCAAAAAACGGCGGTTGCATGCGTTGCAGCGGCACTGGATACTCCGGCCGGATCGGTATTTATGAGCTGCTGGTGGTGACTGAGGAGATTCAGCGTTTGGCGCTGGAGCAGAAATCGTCGAGTGAAATTCAGCGCATGGCCGTAGCTCAAGGGATGCAGACCATGAGGCAGGACGGGCTGATGAAGGCAAAACAGGGTTTTACATCTATTGAGGAAGTATTGAGGGTGATTGTCTGATGAAGTATAATTTAAACGAAATTTTACAGCATACGGTGGAACTGAGAGGGTCTGACTTGCATTTGACGGTGGGCAAACCGCCGGTTGTGCGCGTGTTCGGAGATTTGCTCTCTCTTGATCTGCCGGTGCTAAACCAGCACGATATTAAGGACTTGTTGTATGCGATTATTGATCAGCGACAGAAGGAAGTTTTTGAAACAAAGTGGGAGTTAGATTTTTCTTATGCTATCGCAGGGCTAAGCCGATTCAGGGGCAGCGCCATAAAACAACGCGGTTCGATTGATGTGGTTATGCGCGCAGTAAGTTGGCAGATTCCCAAAATGGCAGACCTGGGTTTGCCGGAGGTAGTAAAAGAGCTCTCCCGTTTGCCGCGGGGCTTAGTGCTCGTGACCGGACCTACCGGCAGCGGCAAGAGCACCACCTTGGCTTCCATGATTAATATGATAAACGAAGAACGTGCAGTTAATATTGTGACCATTGAAAATCCTATCGAATTTCTACATTCCCACCAAAAAGCTATTGTTCGTCAAAGGGAAGTAGGCAGCGATACCCATTCTTTCGGCGATTCATTGCGCAATATGCTGCGGCATGACCCGGACGTGATTTTGATTGGGGAGATGCGAGATTTGGAAAGTGTCAGTATTGCTTTAACGGCGGCGGAAACTGGGCACCTGGTTTTTTCCACACTCCATACTCAGACTGCGCCTCTGGCAGTGCAGCGAATTGTCGATGTGTTTCCGGAGTCAGTGCGGGATTTTGTGCGTCGGCAGTTGGCTGACACTTTAAGAGGGGTAATTTCGCAACAGCTGTTGCCGCGTGCCGACGGTAAAGGAAGAGTGGCGGCGCTGGAAATTCTCTTGAATACACCGGCGGTGGCTAATATGGTGCGGGAAGGGAAACAGCACCAGCTGTATACGGCTATGCAGACGGGGCGTAGTTTTGGCATGCAAACCATGGACAACTCTTTGGCCGAGTTGTGTCTTGGCGGCGTTATCACTCGGGATGAAGCTTTGTCGCGCAGTGTAAATTTGGCGGAACTGGAAAGGGTGTTGCGGTAATGTGGTGGCTGGTGTTTTTTGTCAGCCTTTTCGTCGGTTCTTTTCTTAATGTCTGCATTTACCGCATTCCGCGTGGGGAGTCGGTAGTTTTCCCTCCCTCAGCTTGTCCGGCTTGCGGTCGGCGCCTAAGGCCGGTAGAGCTAATTCCGCTGTTAAGCTATTTCTTGCAGTCCGGTCGCTGCCGCGGCTGCGGCTCGGCAGTCTCTTGGCGCTATCCCGCGGTGGAGCTTTTAACGGCGCTTGTCTTCACCGGACTGTTTCTGCGTTTCGGTTGGCCTGATTTTTTCTTCCAGGTTGCTTTTTATGCTGTTTTGCTCGTGATTTTCTTTATCGATTTAGAGCACCAGATTATCCCTAACAGACTGGTGTTGCTGCTGTTAGTCTATACATTGCTGCTTCGGCTTGTGCAACTGGTTATTCCTTGGCCGACTTCCCTGTGGGGAGGACTGCTGGGCGGCGGACTGTTTCTCTTCCTGGCTGTCGTTAGCCGGGGGGGCATGGGCGGCGGTGATATTAAGTTGGTAACGGTACTCGGGTTTTGGTTTGGGTGGGGGCAGCTGCTGCTCTTACTTTTTCTAGCCTTTTTGGCCGGCGGCCTCCTTGGCGGGCTGCTTTTGGCTCTGGGCTTAAAGAAACGCAAAGATGGGATTCCTTTTGGTCCGTTTCTGGTGTTTGCAGCATTTGTTGTCACCGTATGGGGCGAAAGTATTTTAGGTTGGTATTTGCGGTTAAGCGGCATTTAGTTGCAGGAATAGCAGTCAAGGAGAGGCATCAGAAACGCTGGTGTCTTTTTTGTTTTATAATGTCGATTTTTGGAGGTAAAAAATGGAAATGAGGGAGGAGCGTGGCTTTTTACTGCTGGAGCTGTTGGTGGCGCTGGCCGTGCTGCTGGTTGTACTTGTCCCCATGTTGGGCTTACTCGCCATGGCTGCAGAGGCGCAGGAACGGGCGAGGCGCCATACGGCGGCAGTCTTTCTTGCCCGTGAGACGATGGAGACGATGCGAAGCCAAGGGTATTATCGAGCCGTAAGCGCGGCTGTCGAGCTATCGACTGAAAAAGGCAAATTTTTGACGACGGTAAACGTCTCTGCAGCTGTGCCGGGGTTTACTGGCCTGAAAAAGATTGTGGTGACTGTAGCATGGCAGGAGCGGGATAATTGGCTGGAAGTAGGGTTGCTTACTTATTTGGCGGGAGGTGAAACAATGGGAAGAAAGGGCTTACGCTAATGGAAGTGCTGGTATTTTTGGCTCTAATCGTGCCGGTGCTGGCGGTGGCGCAGCTTTATCTGCCGCTTGGCAGTCTGTTTTGGGAGCGAAAGGCCTCCTTGGCGGAGGCGCAGCAACATGGGCGTATTGCCATGGAAGAATTAAGCCATGAATTGCAATATGCTTACAGAGTAAATTTTGAACAGCAAAGACGAGTGCTTACCTATTACAAGCGTATAGACGGGGTGTTAAAACGTTACAGAATCTATTTGCTGGGGCGGCAGCTTTTGCTGGACTTGCCTACGGGAACAGCAGTCCCTTTGGCTGGCTGGATTGAAGATTTTTGGGCTGAGCCGGCAGGCGAATTGGGGGCTAGAGAGCTGCTGCGCCTAGTGGTGATTGTAGCTCACGGCGAGCAGCGGCTGAAATTGCAAAAGGCAGTTTCGCCGAGAAATGTGGGGAATGAATGGTGAACTGGCAGAGGGGTTATGCGCTGTTGTTGCTGGTGTTTGCTACTTTACTTGTTTTTTTGCTGGGCAGCACCATTTTTCTGATCGCCTTGTCAGATTTGCGGGTCAGCCTTCACTTGGCCGAGGCTGACCGAGCCTTTTATTACGCCGAGGCAGGCGTTGAGCTGCTGAAAGCAAACCTGCCCCGCAGCTACAGCGAGATGCAGGGATTTCGGCTGCAGCTAGAAAAGCTGGATAGCCCGCGTTTTAGCGGGTCTGTCTCTCCCTTAACGGGGGAAAATTACGCATTTTTGCTGACTGCCACCGGTCAGGCGGGTAACAAACGGCGAGAAGCCGCAGCAGAGGCTCGTTACTTCCCCTTCGGGGGCAGTGCGGTGTTTGCCGGTAATTTCCTGGCGGCCGGGGCAAATGTTAAGGGCAGTGTTTACGCGGACTATTTTTTAGTCGGCGAGGGAGAGACAGTTATTAGCGGCGATCTGGCGCTAAAGGAGCTTCGAAATATGGGAGGAAGCTACCTCTGTTTGGGACGTGAATGGCAGCGGGAGGGGGCTCGCTTAAGCTGGTCTGACTTTGACTGCCTGACTGCAAAAGCGAAAACTGAGGGTTGGCCTATGCCGCCTATAGTGAACGATAGCTACCGGCTTGAAGATGAGCTGGGGAGATGGTATGTTCCGGGAGATTTGCTGCTGGACGTGCGGCTTGGCGGTGATCTGCTTGTGGCGGTGGCTGGAGATGTGACGATGAGCAGCTTGCCGGCCGGCCGGGTGGTTTTGTTTGCCCAGGGGGAAATTGTACTGCAAGCGTGTGGAGTCGCTAATGTGTGGGATAGTCAGAGTCTGGTGCTTTATAGTCAGGAGCGGATTACGGTTGCGGGAGATTGTTTGTTGCTGCGCGGGGTATTGCTGGCACCGGTAGTAGAACTTCAGGGCGCATCATTGTTGTACTGCCACCGGGCCGCGCTGCCCTGGCTTGAGTTAGTACCGGCGGATTTGTTGGCTCTTAGTCCAACCTATGCGCTGGAGTGGTTGGAGACGAGAATAAGAAGGTGAAACTATGGAGAGACGGCGTCAAGGAGTTGTTTTGACTGAATTACTGATGGTCTTTTTGCTTTTGGCAATTTTAACTACGATAGCCATCCCTGTGGTACGTTCTCTTGGTCAGTGGCCGCTGCGCGCTGCGTCACAAGAGATGGCGGCGCGGATTAGAGAGGCGCGTCAGACAGCGATGGCTACCGGCAAAGTATGTTTTGTGGTATTCTTCGAGTTTAGCGGTCGCTACCGCCTTGAGTTGCCTGCCGGCAGAGAGTGGGTTGCTCTGCCGGACGAAGTTGTTTTCGGCGGGATTAATTTCCCGCTGTTTGATAACCGCCCCACAATATATTTCCGCTATACCGGGGCGCCTAACAGAGGGGGCCATCTTGTTTTGCGCGATGGAAACGGCAGACGGCGCTTTATTATTGTCACACCGGTGACGGGAAGGGTGAGAATCAGTGAAACGCCGCCCTAGTTACGCCAAAAGAGAGAGAAAATATTTTTCTCTCTCTTTTGGCTGGCAGGTTTATTGTCTGATGGCGTCGAATTGCAAACGTTAGTTTAAGGAAGCGCAAGGTTACCAATATTTTTTTGGTTACGCAGGAGGCATCAGCATGCTGGCAAAAGAAATTATGATTACAGACCTCCCGCTTGTGACGGCAAGTGCAAGCTTGGCCCAGCTTGCCCAGGCGATGGTATCAAATAATTCTTCTCATGTACTTGTCGTCGCGGCAGAAAATAAATTGCTTGGCCTGGTTTCGGGAATGGATTTGCGCACGGCGTTGGCGGAGGGCAATCTGAATTTTAGTGCGGAGCAAATAATGACGCCAAGACACAAACTGCTGGTTGCTTCTCCAGATACGCCGCTTGAGGCGGCGGCCGAAATTTTGGCAGGCAGAAAGATTTCCCAACTGCCGGTGGTGTTAGATGATGTGCCGGTCGGCTATCTGCATCTAAATACCGTATTGGAGATGACTTCACAGTCAGCAAAAAAGAGCAGAAATCAACTTGAGCAGTTTCGGCAGGCGGCTTTACTGGTGGAAGCTATGCGGGAAGGGTTGGCGGTGGTTGATCGGGACTATCGTTTGCGTGAGTTTAATCCTGCAGCAGTTGAATATAGCGGTTTGGCGGCGGAGCAGGTGCTGGGGCAACGGTCCAGGCTGTATCAGGAAGATCATTCCCCGGTGCGACGGGTAATGGAAACCGGCAAGCCGCTGTTGAACTTGGAAGTGAGAACTTCCCGGGAGCGGGTGTTTATGACTAACAATGTCCCCATCGTTGTGGACGGGGAGATTGTGGGGGTAATGCAAACATTTTCTGATATCACCGATCTGAAGCGTTTGCAGCAGCAGTTGTTGCATACTAAAGAGGAATTAGATAAAGCGTTTGCGTTGACTCTGCCCAATTCGAGGGTTGAATATAAATTAAAGGGTACGCCGGAATACAGGGATGTATTTAACGCCGCAAACGGGCTGATTGAAGTGACCGAAGTGATTGAAGACGGCGGGTATCAGCATGTCGTTAACGCTTTAAAGGTAACGGCCGACTTAAACGAAAAAGGTTTGATGGGTCTGTTGGGAATCGATAAGGATATTTTAGTGCAGGCCTTGATTTTTCATGACCTGGGAAAGTCACAGCCGGTGCTAAATGTTGGTCAGGTTGCCGATCCCAGGAAAGTATTTGAACCCGGTATTATACATGCCATGCGCAGTGCGGATATTGCGGAAAATTATTATCAAAAGCCTAAGGATGTGGTAACGCTGATTCGTTATCATCATCATAGCGCAGAGCAGCTGCCGGCAGATTTCCCCAGCCATCTGCTGCCGATGCTGCGCTTGCTGCAGATTATCGACGGGCTTTCGGCGGGACTGACAAGGCGCAATGGCAGGATTGGTTTTCGTGTTAATGGTTCACGCGTAACTATTGTGGAGAACAACGCACATCCTGCCTATAATAGAACGATCGAAGTCGATTTGTATACCGGACAGGATTTTGTGTATAATGGAATAAAATTGCTAAACTCAAAACGGGAGGCAGCCACGAAGTGAAGCGCATTTCCGGCAAGAATCTCGTCTTGATCGGTTTTATGGGTACAGGGAAAACCGAGGTGGGTCGTCTGCTGGCTCAACGGCTAAATCGTTGTTTTGTAGATACCGATCAGGTGATAGTGCGGCAGGAAGGAAAGACGATTGCAGAAATTTTCCGGGAGCGGGGAGAAAAATATTTTCGTCAGCTCGAGCAGGCGCTGGCGGAGGAGCTAAAGAATCAGCAAAATTTGGTGATTGCTACGGGAGGCGGTTTTGTTTTAAACGAGGTTAATTCGGCGGCCTTGCGTCAATCCGCTTTCGTGGTCTGGTTGACTGCCGACCTTGCCGTCTTGCGTGAGCGCTTAAAAGATGATGATTCGCGGCCGCTTTTTAACAAGGAGACTGATTTTGCGGCTCTCTATTCAAACAGGCTGCCGATTTATCGGAGGGCGTCCCATGTGCGGGTGGACACTGCCGAAAAAACGCCGCTGGATGTGGCGGAAGAAATTTTTTGCATCATAGACCGGAATGCTTAATTAAAAAAATGCCGGCGGGCAGGATTTTGCTCCGAATAAATAGAAATACTAAGCAGAAATGGAAACGGTGGTTATGATGCGGAAGATTCTGGTGATGCACGGCCCGAATTTAAACAAACTGGGTCAGCGTGATCCGCTCCTGTACGGAACGGGCACGTTGCAGGAGCTAAACAGCTTGTTGGCTGAGCAGGCTGCTTTGCTGGGCGTTGCGCTGGAGACATTTCAGTCCAACCATGAGGGGGAGCTGATTGATCTTATTCAAACCACGGATGCGGCGGCGCTTATCATTAACCCGGGAGCTTTAACCCACTACAGCTACGCACTGCGCGATGCACTTGCCGATTACGCCGGGCCGGTGGTGGAGGTTCATTTAAGCAATATTCATGGCCGTGAAGCCTTTAGACAGCACTCGGTCACTGCCGGAGCGGCCAGTGGTTTGATCAGCGGTTTTGGCTTTGATAGTTACTTGCTGGGGCTTCGCGCCGCCGCGAGCCGACTGCAAAAGGAAGTTATAACATGATAAGAGGACGTTTGGAACTGTTGCGCAGCCTGATGTCAATTAGAAAGCTGGAGGCCGCGCTGTTCTCAAATCCGGTGAACATTGCCTATCTTTCCGGTTTTACCGGTTCATCCGGCTGTCTGTTGATTACTGCGGAAAAGAGTTGCTTGTTTACCGATTTTCGCTATCTGCTGCAGGCGCAAAATGAAGCAAAAAGGTTTACCGTAGTTGACGGAGGACAGTCTCTTTGGCATAAAGTGGCTGAGTCGCTGGCGAGTTCAGGCATTAATGCTCTAACTGTAGAGGCTGATCATCTGACGGTGGACAGCTATCACAGGATGACTGCGTCGCTGCCGGGCGTTACTGTCAGCGCCATCCCTTCGCTCGCAGCAGAGTTGCGAAGAATAAAGAGCGTTGAGGAACAAGAAGCGCTTGAAGCGGCTGCGCTGCTTACCGACCGGGCGTTTGACCATATCCTGCCTTATCTTAGGCCTGGTGTCCGGGAGAGGGATGTGGCACTCGAGTTGGAATTCTTTCTGCGCAGGCAAGGTGCAGCCGCCGTTTCATTTCAGTTTATTATCGCCTCCGGTCACCGTTCTGCTTTGCCTCATGGAGTAGCGGGAGACAAGCTGCTGTCTTATGGGGATGCGGTAGTGCTAGACTTTGGTTGCATTTTAAACGGCTACTGTTCCGATATGACTCGAACGGTATTTGTGGGAAGCTTTTCGGAGCGTCAGCAGCAGGTATATAATACTGTGCTTGCGGCACAGGAACGTGCGTTGGCTCAGATTCGGGCCGGCATAACCTGCGGTGAAGCAGACGCCTTAGCGCGAGACGTACTGGCAGAACATGGTCTGGCCGATTATTTTGGCCACAGCTTGGGACATGGCTTGGGCAGAGAGGTCCATGAGGCTCCGAAGGTTTCTGCGGCAGCAAATGAGCTGTTGGCTGCAGGGATGGTGATTTCAGTGGAACCCGGTGTTTATATTGGCGGCGAATTTGGCGTTCGCCTTGAGGATGTGGTAGTGGTGCAAGAAAAGGGTGTGCGCAACCTGACGCAGAGCAACAAAGGCTTGCAAGTTGTGGGAGCGTAGATGATGGAGGGGACAAGATGATTTCAACCAGCGAATTCAAAAATGGCATTACCATAGAACTTGACGGAGATATCTTTACAATTGTCGACTTTCAGCATGTAAAGCCGGGTAAAGGAGCGGCTTTCGTCCGCACCAAGCTGAAAAATGTTAAGACGGGCGGCGTGACTGAGCGAACATTCCGGGCAGGGGAAAAAGTGATTAGGGCGATGATGGATCGGCGTGAAATGCAGTATCTTTATAGTGCCGGTGATGAATATTATTTTATGGATACGGAAACATTTGAACAGATGGCGCTTCGCTCTGAACAGCTGGGCAATGAAGTAAAATATTTAAAGGAAAATATGAATATCGGTGTGGTAATTCACCAAGAGCAGGTTATGGGCATTGAACTGCCGGTTTCTGTCGGTTTAATCGTTGCTGATACCGAACCGGGCATTAAAGGTGATACCGCCTCCGGTGGCTCCAAGCCGGCTAAAATGGAGACCGGCCTAGTGGTGCAGGTTCCGTTTTTTATCAATCCCGGTGATGTGCTGCGGATTGATACTCGTACCGGTGAATATATTGAGAGGGTTTAGGTCAAAGATGCCAATTAAAAGGAGGGTTTTTCCGATGGAAGATCTAAAATCTCGCGTGGCGTATCTGAAGGGGCTGGCCGCAGGACTGAATTTTGATACTAATTCCAGGGAAGGCAAACTGTTTGAGCAGGTAATTGAGGTAATTGATTCTTTGGCTGCGGCTGTAACAGAATTGCAGGATGACTTCGACGATTTGGTGGATTACACGGAAGCGCTTGATGAAGATTTAAACGAACTGGAAGAGGATTTCTATGAAGATGATGAGTCGGATTCGGACGATGACGATGATGATGATGATGACGACGACGACGATGATGATGACGACGACGAGCTGTTTTCTGTTGAATGTCCGGACTGTCACGAGATTGTCTATATTGATGACGATATGTTGGAAGATGATGATGTGGTGGAAATCCTCTGCCCAAATTGTGAGCGTGTAGTTTTTGTTAACGATGATGAAGACTTTGAATGCTTTGATGATGATTTGGACCTGTCTGATAACGAGGACAAATAAGAAAATAGATGCATATGCCCTCACCCTAGGAGTTGTTGGGTGGAGAAGTAAAATTAGTCGGTATCCTGCAGTCGTGGGATACCGGCTTTTTTTTTGGGACAGGGGGACAGGTGATTTGTCCCACTTGTCCATGCGACCACCCCGCCCTTGCGGGCACCCCTCCAGGGGAGGGGAATTTTCGGGCGGGTTCATGGGACAGGGGACAGGTGATTTGTCCCACTTGTCCACGCGACCACCCCGCCCTTGCGGGCACCCCTCCAGGGGAGGGGAATTTTCGGGCGGGTTTCAAACCCGCCCCTACAAAAAGGTGCTCAGAACCCTGCCCTTGCGGGGGAATTATTGTAGCAGGAAATTAAATTGTCTTTGTCATAAATGCTTGCCTGTCCCCATAAAGATATTGTGGTGAAGTTAAAAATGGCAAAGATGGAGTGGAAAAATCAAATACTTCCTATTCTCCCTCCGCGCTTGCAGCATATTTTTGCCGCACTGAGTGGACAGGCGGCAGAGGAGTTAGAAGAGATACGGCTTCGTTCGGGCAAAGCTTTAATGATTCACTCGCACCGAGGGGAAAGTTTTGTGGGGCTTAGCGGCGTTACCGGCAGCTTCTCTCAGGCAGTGATTGTAACGGCGGCTGAGTTGCAGGCTGTGCTTTTAGCCGTTGTCGAATATTCCCTCTACGCCAGAGATGAAGAATTGCGGCGGGGGTATTTAGCTTTGCCGGGCGGCCACCGTGCGGGTTTTGTGGGACGAGTGGTGTCGGAGGAGAGCCGGGTTAAGCTGTTGCGTGATATATCCGGCATTAGTATTCGCATTGCACGGGCGGTTAAGGGAGCCGGTGAGGCGCTTTTGCCGCAGCTTTATTGTTCGCGTCTGCAGCGTGTCTACCATACACTTCTTGTCTCCGCACCGCAGGCTGGCAAAACTACGATGCTGCGTGATTTGGCAAGGTTGTTCTCCGACGGTGATCCGGCAAAGGGGCGTCCCGGCCTGAAGGTGGGTATTGTAGATGAACGTTCAGAATTGGCAGGCTGTTATTTGGGAGTGCCGCAGCTGGATGTGGGAATGCGCAGCGATGTGCTGGATGGCTGTCCCAAGGCGGAAGGGATGATGATGCTGGTCCGTTCCATGTCGCCGCAACTTCTGGTCACCGATGAATTAGGCAGAGCAGAAGATGCCAGAGCGGTGGAAGAAGCAGTTAACACCGGCGCATCTATCTTGGCCACTGTACATGGACATTGTTTGGCAGATCTGATGAAACGACCCAGCATTGCATATCTTTTGCAGCAAACATTGTTTGAGCGGATAATTTTCCTTTCCCGGCGCAGAGGGCCGGGAACGGTTGAAGAAATATATGGCGGCGAAACAGTGAAAAACAGGTTAAAGGCGGAGGCGAGCGGTCATGTGTTTTAAGTGGGCTGGCGCCGTTCTGATTGTGATGGCAACAGCGCTTTGGGGTAACCAACAGGCAGTGCAAATGCAACGGCGTGTAAAGCAGCTGGAAGAATTCAGGCTTGCCATGCGCCTGCTCATGGCAGAAATTGGCTACACTGTCACTCCCTTGCCGCGAGCCCTAGAGCATGTGCAAAACCGTTTGGGCGATGAACGGGTGAAACAGTTCTTTGTGGAAATCGTTCGCCAGTTGGGGCGACCGGAGGTTGGTGATGCTTCCTTGGCATGGCTGCGGGCGTCTGAGGTATCGCGGGGACAACTTTCTTTGAGAGCAGACGACTGGCCGCTGATTATGAGGGCGGCAGCCGGTTTAGGCGGTCTAGGGCGGGAAAGCCAACTGAAACAGTTGGAAGCGGTGGAGATCCAATTAGCGAGCCACACCGCCAGTGTCGCGGCAAGCTGCTCTCGCAGCGAAAGAATGTGGCGTTACTTGGGTGTGTTGGGCGGTGCGGCGCTAGTGATCATCCTGCTTTAAGCTGTGAAGGGGAAACAGCTGCCCTCGACAGAAGAGGACTTTTTGGGGGCAACGGGAGTTTTGCTGACAAAAATGCACGGCGCTATCGTATTCGAATATCACAGAACCTAAGAGGCTTGAGATGGGAGAGAGAAGCTGTGAACGGATTTAATGTGGATCTGCTTTTTCGTATTGCGGGCATCGGCATTTTTATTTCTGTTCTTAACATTGTTCTGAAACAGGCTGGCAAGGAGGAGCAAGCACAAATGCTGACGCTTGTTGGGGTAGTAGTAGTGCTGTTAATGGTGATTCAGCTGATAAATGAACTATTTTTAAGTATTAAAACAATTTTTAATCTATTTTAGGCTGCATCTGAAAGGCAGGGTGTCTCTTTGGAAATCGTCCAAATTGTGGCCTTAGCTCTGATTGCCACATTTTTTGCGGTTCTGTTGCGTGAACAGAAGCCGGTTTATGCTATGTTCGTGGGGACTGCGGCCGGTGTAATTATTTTTCTGCGCCTAATGGGATATTTGGCTGCAGTGATCGAGTTCCTGACTGAGATCACTCTGCAGGCAAATATCTCCATGGTTTACCTCAATACTCTTTTGAAAATAATGGGCATTGCCTATCTTGCCGAGTTTGGCTCCCAAATTTGCCGTGACGCAGGAGAAGGTGTTATTGCCGGGAAAGTGGAGTTTGCCGGAAAATTGTTGATTTTGGTGATGGCGCTGCCACTTTTGGCGGCTGTGTTGGAGACTATCCTTAATTTCGTTCCGTAGGTGAGATGATGAAAAAACGGAAGCTCCTTTTTCTGACTATCTGTCTTGTCTGCCTATTGAGCGTAGGTACGGCCGGTGCTCAAACGCCGGGTGATCTGGCGCGCAGTCAGCTTGAGCAGCTTGAGCTGACAGAGATTGAGGCTTTCTGGCAGGAATTGCAACGCGACACAGGCGATTATCTTCCTCAGTTTCACTGGCGCGACGTCTTGCTCTGGTTTATCCCTGGGCAAGCTTCAGGTTTATCTCTTTTAGAAGTGCTCAGTGGGCTGTGGCGTTTTCTCTGGCGGGAAATCTATCATAATTTGAGTCTGCTCGGTAAATTACTTTTTTTGGCTGTAGTGGCCTCACTGTTAAAGAATTTAGAAAAAGCGTTTGCCAACGAATCTATTGCCGCTCTTACGCAAGCCATAGTATATTTGGCTCTAATGGTAATTGCCATGCAAAGCTTTGCTGTGGCCGTTGAGCTAGGACGCGCCGCGGTAGATAGAATGGTCGAGCTGATTCTGGCAATTATCCCGCTTTTATTGGCATTGCTGGCATCACTGGGCAATTTTGCGTCTGCAGCTATTTTTCGGCCGTTAATTATTTTTGCGGTAAACTTTTTTGCAACTCTGACCAGGGATCTTGTTTTTCCGCTGATTTATCTTACAACCATCTTGTCTATCGTTAATTATTTTTCACCGCGGGTTACAGTTAGCAGGTTGGCAGATTTGCTGAAAAATGTCTCGGTCTGGTCGATGGGCTTGTCAATGACTATTTTCACCGGTCTCTTGTCAATCCACGGCGTGGCATCATCAGTTGGGGACGCAGTAACGATTCGCACAGCGAAATTTATGACCGGCGCATTTTTGCCGGTAGTGGGGGGGATGTTGACTGACGCGGTGGAAACCGTCGCCACTGCCACACTGATTTTAAAAAACACGGTGCATTTATCAGGTTTGCTGCTGCTTTTTTATATTGTGGTTTTTCCTCTGTTTAAAATCTTGGCGCTCGTCTTTATTTATAAGCTGGCGGCGGCGCTAATTCAGCCGCTGGGAGAGACAACCTTGTGTGATTGTTTAAATACGATGGGCAATTGTCTGGCCTTAGTTTTCGCCGCCGTAGCCATTGTCAGCGTCATGTTTTTTTTGGCTATTACCATTATTGCCGGAGCCAGTAATACGTCATTTATGTTGAGGTAGGTGGTTTTTTTGCTTGCCACATTATCTGAAATAGTCCGCAACATTGTGGTATTAATTATTCTTGTAACTCTGCTTGACTTGCTCTTGCCTCGTAACCATTTTCGCCCATATATAAATATGGTAGTGGGATTAGTGCTGATGTTAATGCTGCTAACTCCCTTTCGCTCTCTCTTAAATATTCCTGCCACGCTGGCTCCGGCGCTAGAAATGCGCTTGTCTATGGAGGAGTCGGAAGTCAATAAACGTTTTGCCGTGCTGGAGCAAATTAACTGGGAGCTGACCTTAGAGCGTTATAGAATGTTGATGTTAGAAAAAATATCTGAGATTTTGGCGCAGGAAGAGTTGGAAATTGTTGAGATAGCTCTTGAGCTTGAGGAAAATATCAACCACCCGCAGTTTGGACAGCCTCAGCAGATTATCGTGCTGGCGAAAAAGACTCAAGCAGTGGCATCAAGGACCGGGCAAGTAGAAAATGTGGAAATCAAGATCGGCAGGCCGGCAGCGGAGAGAACAACAGAGAGAGTTGCAGACAGCAGAATGGAGCGCTTGATTGGGGAAATGCTTGGGGTTGCCGCAGAGAAAATTGAGGTAAATGTGCTAAGCAACGTATAGCAGCATATATATTCGCAAAGGTGTTTCACAGTGCTGCTGCCAAATAAAGGCAAGAGTGCGTTTTAAGAAATTCTTGTGAGGGGGTGGAGGGGATTTTTAAAAAACTTTGGCAGCGCTTCGCCGATTTTGCTAAAGGGGAAAGAGCGGCGAAAGGAGGGCGTTCCACAACTTTTCTGCTGGCGCTGGCCTGTATCGGTATCGTTTTGATGTTTTTCAGTGCCAGTCCGGAGCAGCAGAGGACGCCTCCTCCCCTCGACAGTAACAGTGAAGCTGTATTGAATCCTTTTGGTCTCAAGGGAGACTATAGGGAGAGGCTCGAAGGCGAGCTTGAAGACAGGCTGCGGCAAGTCAAAGGAGTAAAAGCCGTGTCAGTGCTGATTACTTTGGAAAGCGGCAGCGCTACGAAATATGCGCAAAATACCGAAAATACTGAGCGGAGCACGACGGAAAGAGACGAGGCCGGCGGTCAGCGGGAGATTAAAGAAACAACCGAGCGGAAACAGCTTGTCATGACCCGAGACGGCAGCGGCGAACAGGCTGTGGTTACAGAAGAGCGGCAGCCGAAGATTAAAGGGGTGTTAATCGTCGCCCGTGGTGCGGAAAATCTGCTGATCAAGGAACGGATAACCATAGCTGTGGCAGCGGCTCTGGATCTGCCGACGCATCGGATTAGCGTGCTGCCTATGGACTAGGAGGAAGGTGGATGAATGTGAGCAGAAAAATTATGACGCTATCTATTCTGGCGGTAACGCTGACAGCAGTCTGGTGGCTTGCAGGCCTAGGAGGGGAGTCGCGGAAAACCGATGTACCGGCAAATGAAGCAGTACCTGTTATCATCGACGATCCCGAGGCGAACCCGGGAGAGTTGGAACTGGAAGAATATGAAGCATTTTTTGTGGAATACAGACTTGAGCGAGACCGTGTCCGAGGTAAGGAGCTGGAAATGTTAAACGGAATGATCGGCAATCCGGACATTTCGCAGGAAGGCAAAAAACAGGCTGAAGAACAATTGTTGGCCTTGGTGGAAACAATGGAAAAAGAGTTGCTGGTGGAAAACATGTTGAAAGCACATGGTTTCGCAGACGCTGTCTTTTTTTACCGTGGCAGGATGACTAATGTTGTTGTGCAGGCGGAAAATTTACTGGACCAGGAATTTCTGCAGATTGCGGAAATGGTCAGCGGGGTCACCGGGGTAGGGATGGAGGAGGTAACGGTGGTGGAACATAGCGGCCCATAGCAGGAATTTCGCTGATGGGCATGGAATTGTATTCCAGAGCATTCTTTGGTATAATAAATATCGTCACAGCTCCTGTTGTGGCAAGGAGGGATTTTTGTTGGCTGAACATGAGACGTATGCAACGACAGAATTTGGTAACATTAAGATAGCGGATGATGTGGTGGCAATTATTGCCGGTCTGGCTGCCAGCGAGGTGGAAGGCGTGGCCGGGATGAGTGGCGGCATTGCCGGTGGTATTGCAGATATGCTGGGCAAGCGGAACCTGGCTAAAGGTGTTAAGGTTGAAGTGGGCGATAAGCAAACTGTCATAGACCTTTATATCGTTGTCAGGTTTGGAGCAAGGATTCCTGATGTGGCCTGGAATATTCAAGAGAATGTAAAAAAAGCAGTAGAGTCTATGACGGGCTTAGAAGCCGCTAGGGTAAATGTTCATGTGCAAGGGGTCAACTTCGGCACAGCAAAGGAGCATGAAGAAGAAGTTGACGAACGTGTCAGGTAAGTAAATTCTTCTTGAGGAAATTATATCGTTTCCAACTTAATGGGGGTGTCTTAGGGTGATTCCTTTTCGGTCGGGTTTGAAACCCGCCCCTACCAAAAGGTGCTCAGAGCCCGCAGACCCGCCGAAAGGCGGCGGCAGCCCGTAGGGGCGGGTTTCAAACCCGCCCTTGCTATATGGATAAGACGCTCGGTATTGCACAAAAGGGAGTGGTATAGGCATGACTACTGGTGAGAGGCTATATCTGGGTTTACTTGCGCTATCGTTTGCTGCAGCCGGTGTCGCGCTTGGCGCGGTTGCTACCGCCTATTTTCCTTTGGATTTTTTACGGACAAGCTTGGAAGCAGTCTATGGAAACCGTAATTTTATGGTTTTGGCCGCTGTGATAATTTTGTTGGCTGTGGCAGTATTGGCGGCAAGTTTGCGCCGCAGCGAGCGGATAGAGTCAATTTTGCAGCAGGGACCACTTGGTGAGGTGAGGATCTGCTTCAAAGCAGTGGAAAACCTGGTGCTGAAAGCGTCTAAAAGTATTAAAGGGATTAGGGAAGTAAAAACAAAAATCGTTTTTAGCGACAGCGGCGTCGTTATTTTTCTCCGTGCAGTTATTTACCCGGATCAGATAATCCCGCAGTTGACTGCGGAACTGCAGGCTGCGGTGAAAGATGATGTGGAGAAAATTACGGGTAGCAGTGTTGCCGAAGTAAAAGTGATGATTGAAAATATTGTTACTGACGGCATGAAGACTGCTCACTAACGACTTCTGAAAGAGGGTGAGGACGTGAGTGCAAAGCTAATGCGCAGGCTTTTGGCTGAACATTGGGGAAAAGTGCTGGGTGGCTTAATTGGTCTGGCTGTCGGCCTTTCAATAATTACTTATGGCTTGTGGAGAAGTTTGCTGTTATTTTTGTGTATTGCTCTGGGTGTATCTTTAGGCAAACTGTATGACCGCCATGATGGGCTGCAGAAGATACTGCAGCGTATCTGGCCTGACGGCGATTGACGGGAGGAATTAGATGAGCCGGCGGCTAGCAAGGGAAATTGCCTTTAAAGCATTATTTCAGGAAGATGTGGGTAAAAACTGCCTGGAACCAGTGTTCACTGAATTATTGACGGAGAGCGGGTTAAGCGGTGACCATGCCTTATTTGCCCGACAGTTGGCTGAAGGCACTCTTTTACACCTGGCAGAAATTGACAATATACTTGCTAAGTATTTGGTAAACTGGGAGTTCGGCAGACTGGCTGCCGTTGACAGAAGTGTATTGCGGCTGGCAACATATGAGCTTCTCTATTGCGCCGATATCCCTACCGCCGTTTCCATTAATGAAGCTTTGGAGCTAAGCAAGCTCTTTAACAGTGATGAGTCGGCAAAGTTTCTAAATGGTGTGCTGGACAAATTGGCCCGCGACCAAGAAGGCGGCAAGGAGGAGTCGTAATGTTTCTGGGAGTAGATACTTCATGTTATACAACGTCCCTGGCCGTAATCGACGCCGAGGGACGTTTGCTTTCCGAGGCAAGAAAGTTGCTCACTGTGCCGCGGGGGGAGCGTGGTCTGCGGCAAGCAGACGGCGTGTTTCAGCATGTGCAGAATCTGCCTGAGCTGGCAGCCGTTTTGAATAAAGAGGTCGGTCCGTTAAGACTGCAAGCGGTGGCAGCCTCAACGCGGCCCCGGCCGTTGACTGGCTCTTATCTGCCTGTCTTTACAGTGGGGGCATCATTTGCCCGTTCTTTAGCAGCGGCTTTCGGCGTACCGTTTTTTGAGCTGTCACATCAGGAAGGACACTTGCTCGCGGGCCTATGGTCAGCCGGAGTTGAATGGCAGAGTTTTTATGTTGTTCATCTTTCCGGCGGCACCACGGAAGTGCTGGCGGTGGAGATGAAGGATGAGTTGATGCTTTCCGAGTTGGGTGGCACGGAAGATTTGCACGCCGGTCAGTTCATTGACCGCGTGGGGGTGGCGCTTGGGTTGCCGTTTCCTTCCGGGCCCAATTTGGAAAAGCTGGGTGTTTGCGCCGGCCCAACTCCTTTGGCTGTGCCTGTGGCAGTCAAAGGAGGCATTTTGTCTTTTTCCGGACCCGAAAGCCATGTTCAACGAGCGCTGCTGCAAGGCGTTCGTCCTGACGACGCGGCAAGAGGAGTGGAGCACTGTGTTGCTCAGTCAGTCTGGTACATTTTAAAAAATATTCGCAGGGAGTATGGTGTGAAACCGGTGCTTTTTGTCGGTGGGGTTATGGCTAATGCTTACATTCGCAGCTATTTGTCGGAAAAAATTGGCAATAATGCTGCTTTCGCCAGCGTTGCTTTTGCAGGGGATAACGCTGTGGGCGCAGCTTTATTTGCGCATAAGTTCACTTGTTAGAAAAGTTCTAAAATTCCTGCATCTTGTACTGTGAAAAAAGGAAATATGACTAATTTGGCGAATTAACCATACTTGGAGAGAAGCAGTTTAGTCATAGGTAAGGGAGGAAGCGCTATTGTATAAGCTGGTTACGAAAAGAGTGCTCTCAGACGTTTCAACATTGTTTGAGGTAGAAGCACCGCTAGTTGCCAGGAAAGCCAAACCGGGGCAGTTTATTATTCTGCGCATTGATGAAAAGGGAGAACGAATTCCCCTCACCATCGCAGACTCTGACCCTGAACGGGGAACCGTCACCATAATTTTTCAGGAAGTCGGGCTCACGACAAAATGTTTGGCCAAAAAAGAAGCAGGCGAATATATTGCCGACTTTGTAGGGCCGCTTGGCAAACCAATGGAATTTCCCGAGCATCCTGGGCGTATTATTGCTGTGGGCGGTGGTGTGGGGATTGCCCCGATTTATCCCAAGGTTAAAGGGTTTTATCAAGCGGGAATGGATGTATTTTCGATTATCGGGGCACGTACTAAGGATTTTTTGATTCTTGAAGATGAAATGCGGCTAGTCAGCAAAGAGCTGCATGTTTGCACAGATGACGGCAGTTATGGCCGCCATGGTTTCGTCTCCGACGTGTTGCAAAATTTTCTTGCTGATGGCGAGCAGATTGCGGAAATTATTGCGGTTGGTCCGTTGCCGATGATGCGGGCGATTGTTAATCAGACCCGTCCCTATGGAGTAAAAACTGTTGTCAGCTTAAACCCGATCATGGTAGACGGCACCGGGATGTGCGGCGCCTGCCGCGTTACAGTCGCTGGCAAGACAAAGTTTACTTGCGTGGATGGGCCGGTGTTTGACGGACATCAGGTCGATTTTGATGAGCTGGTCGCCCGTTCCCGCATGTATCAGACCGAAGAGAAGCAGGCTTTGGGTCATTGTCGTTGTGGTTGCGGAGGTGAGAAGTGATGGAGCCAAACGTTACTAAAAAGCATCCGATGGAAGAACAGAAAGCGGCGGAACGAGTTAAAAACTTTAGCGAAGTTCCTTACGGCTATAATATCGATACAGCCATTGCCGAGGCGGAGCGCTGCTTGGAATGTAAAAAGGCGCCCTGCCGGCAAGGTTGTCCCGTTGAAGTAGATATTCCTGCTTTTATCGGTTTAATTAAGGAGAAAAAGTTTGGCGAGGGCGTCTTCGCTCTTAAAAGCAAAAATAATCTGCCGGCGATATGCGGCCGTGTCTGTCCTCAGGAAAGCCAATGTGAATCTTTCTGCGTCCGGGCCAAAAAAGGGGATTCTGTAGCTATCGGCCGCCTTGAACGTTTTCTTGCCGATTGGGAATTGGAGCATGGCGTAGACGTTCCGGCGCTTCCTGTGCCCACCGGCAAAAAAGTGGCTGTGGTAGGAGCAGGCCCTGCAGGACTTACCTGTGCCGGCGATTTGGCCAGGATGGGTCACGATGTCACCATTTTTGAAGCGTTCCATATGCCGGGGGGCGTGTTGGTTTACGGGATTCCTGAATTTCGTCTGCCTAAAGAAATCGTGCGCAAAGAAGTCGATTATATCCAACGTCTCGGGGTTAAGCTGCGCACCAATATTGTCATCGGCAAAACTATCACCATAGATGAACTGTTTAGCGAAGAAGGATTTCATGCCGTCTTTATCGGGACTGGCGCCGGCTTGCCCACTTTCCTTGGTATCCCCGGGGAGAACCTGCTTGGCGTATATTCAGCCAACGAATTTTTGACCAGAACAAATTTAATGAAAGCCTATCTTTTCCCGGAATATGACACTCCGATTAAAGTTGGGAAAAATGTGGCTGTGGTCGGTGCCGGCAACGTGGCAATGGACTCGGCGCGCACAGCTTTACGCCTGGGAGCCGAGAACGTCTATATTGTTTATCGCCGTTCTGATAAGGAAATGCCGGCTCGCTTGGAGGAGATTCATCATGCGGAAGAGGAAGGCGTTCAATTCAACTTACTGACCAATCCGATTAAGATCAGCGGGGACGAAAACGGTTGGGTTAAGGGGATTGAGTGCGTGAAAATGCGTCTCTGCGAGCCGGACGAGTCCGGCCGTTGCCGTCCCGAGCCGATCGAAAAGTCTAACTTTGTTTTTGCCGTTGATACGGTGGTGGTGGCTGTGGGGCAGACGCCGAACCCGTTAGTGCCCCAGACAACCGCCGGTTTGAAAACAGGTCGCCGAGGAACTATTGAGGCTGACGAATCGGGGAAAACTTCGCGGGCAGGTGTTTGGGCCGGCGGCGATATCGTTACCGGTGCAGCTACCGTTATTAACGCGATGGGCGCCGGTAAAACCGCGGCGAAGGCAATGGATGAATACTTGAGAAGCCTGCCGACAGCTTAACAGAAGATTATATTTTAGTTTGATTTTCCGGCAAAGCAGGAAAATCAACGGCGCAGATAAAATAATACATTCAGGGAGGGATTTATGATGAGTGCAAAATTGATCAAAGGGCCCGAAGTGGCCGCAGCAATCCGGGACCAAATCGCAGTCGATTTGGCAAGCTTGAAGGAAAAAACGGGTAAAGTTCCCGGCTTAGCCGTGATCCTTTTAGGTGAAGACCCGGCGTCCAAAGCGTATGTAGGTAACAAGGAAAAAACGAGTAAAGCTCTCGGCTTCTATTCCGTCGTCCATCGAATCCCCGCAGAAACTACTCAGGAAGAATTGCTGAAAATGATTGACGACTTAAACAATGACGAAGATATTCACGGCATCTTGGTGCAGCTTCCGCTGCCGGACCACATTCATGAAAAGGCAGTGATTGACGCAATTGCTGTTGAAAAAGATGTTGACGGTTTTCACCCGATAAACGTAGGCAATCTAATGATTGGCGATGATTGCTACATACCTTGTACGCCGCATGGCTGCATGAAAATGCTGGAATACATCGGCTATGATCTGAAAGGTAAAAATGCAGTCGTGGTCGGGCGCAGTAACATTGTCGGCAAACCGGTGGCGCTGCTTTTACTCCAACAACATGCCACTGTCACCATCTGCCACTCCCGTACGGCTGACTTAGCAGCCGTCTGTCGCGAAGCTGACGTTTTGGTGGTAGCCGTGGGCCGTGCAGAAATGGTTAACGGTGATTGGATTAAGCCGGGTGCCGTAGTTATTGACGTCGGCATCAATCGAGTGGATGATAAGCTGGTGGGCGATGTCCATTTTGAGAGCGCTAAAGAAAAAGCATCGTATATTACCCCTGTGCCCGGCGGCGTAGGCCCCATGACTATTACCATGCTGATGCTAAATACGCTGGAGTCATTTAGGCGCAAACACAATTTAAAGTAAGAAAACAGGAGGGATTACCATGGCTGCCCGCATTATCGATGGCAGTGCCATCGCTAAGGAGTTACAACAGAAAATCAAAGCAGATGTGGCCAAGTTTAAAGAGCAAAATAAAACTCCAGGGCTGGCCATTGTACTTGTTAACAGTCCGGTAGCGCGTACCAATATTGCCGAGCTGAAAAAACGGATGTGTGACAGTGTGGGTATTTATTGTGAAGTACACACGCTTAATTCGCTGTCGGGGCAGGCAAATGTTATGGCGCTGGTGGAAAAGCTTAACGCTGATCCAAAGATTACCGGCATCAACATCCACCCCATGCCTAACCACATTGATTACCGGGCGGTGGTTCATGCCATTGATCCGCTCAAAGATGTGGAGGGCGTTCACCCCGAGAATATGGGCAATTTTTTGATTGGCGATAAGCGCTACATTCCGTTTACTCCGCGCGGCATTATGAAGCTTCTTGAAAGCACGGGAATTGAGCTGAAAGGCAAACGTGCCGTGATAGTAGGGCGAAGCCAGCATGTTGGTCTGCCGGTGGGCTTTTTGCTCTTGGAGCGGCACGCCACCGTCTCTTTTGCCCATTCGCGTTCTTGGTATCTGGAGCAATTGACTTGTCAGGCCGATGTGTTAGTAGTGGCTGCCGGTCATGCGGAGATGATTACCGGTTCTATGGTAAAGCCCGGGGCCGTTGTCATTGATGTGGGTACTAACCTGGTCGGCGGGCATTTGGTGGGTGATGTTGAGCATGACAGCGTCAGCCAAGTGGCCGGTTGGCTGACCCCCGTTCCCGGAGGCGTAGGACCGATGACTGTGGCCATGTTGTTGAACAATCTGATAGGATGTTGTGATTAGATGCTAAACGGTTCTGAGCGTATTCTTTCAGTTGCGCAAGTAACGCAATATATTAAAAATTTATTTGCCGCTGATTCACAGCTTAATAGGCTGCGGGTCAGCGGTGAAATTTCTAATTTTAAAGCTCATTCCTCCGGCCATATGTATTTTACGCTAAAAGATGCGGCTGCTGCTATACGTTGCGTAATGTTTAAGAGTGCAAACGGGCGTTTAACATTTCGTCCCGCAGACGGCATGAAAGTGGTGCTGGGCGGACGCCTGTCCGTCTATGAACGCGATGGAATGTATCAGCTCTATGTGGAGTCCATGGCGCCTGAAGGGGTGGGCAGTCTTTTTGCCGCTTTTGAAGAAATGAAAAAACGATTGGCGGCGGAAGGCTTGTTTGCGCCGGAAGCAAAAAAACCTTTGCCCCGTTTCCCTGAACGCATCGGCTTAGTCACTTCTCCCACCGGCGCTGCAATTCGCGATATTCTTGCCACACTTTCCCGCCGCTTTCCTCTGGCCGATGTGCTGGTGGTGCCGGTTCTGGTTCAGGGAGTGGAAGCGGCCGCGCAAATTGCTGAGGCCATAAATTTTTTTAACGGTATTCCGGCTGTGGATGTATTGATCATCGGCCGTGGCGGCGGCTCCATTGAAGAACTTTGGGCCTTTAACGAAGAAGTTGTTGCTAAAGCCATTTATAGTTCCCGTATTCCCGTAGTATCTGCGGTGGGCCACGAAACCGATTTTACGATTGCTGACTTTGTGGCAGATGTCAGAGCTGCTACGCCTACCGCTGCGGCAGAAATTGTTGTGCCGGATCAGCGAGAGTTGCAGCAGTTTTTAGCAATGGCAAGAAGCAGGATGACGGCAGTGATGACGGCTAAGTTGGAGCACAACCGCCGTTATGTGGAAAGAATAGCATCAGCCCGTGAATTTACCCGTCCCTCCCAGCGTTTTGACCAACACCGCCAGATGCTGGATAATTTAGCTTCCAGGCTGGAAAATCGCCTCTCTTATCTGATGCAATCTTATACTGCTAAACTTGATTTTCTGGCGGGGAAGCTTGGAGCGCTAAATCCTGAGGCCGTTCTGGCAAGGGGTTTTGCTATTTGTCTGGATGAGAACGGCAGAGTGGTAAGAGATGCACGGCAGCTTGCAGCTGATGATCTGCTGCGTGTTCGGCTGCAGCAAGGCAATGCAGACGCCAGGGTTATACAAACTTATGCGGAGGAAGTCTGATGACTAAAGCAAGCCAAGGCAAATTGACACTAACATTTGAACAGGCGCTGAAGCGCTTGGAAGAAGTGCTGGCCAGCCTGGAGCGCAGTGACTGTCCATTGGAAGAAGCGTTGGCTCTTTACCAAGAAGGAATGGGTCTGCTCCGGCAATGTCGTCATAAGTTAGCGGATGCGGAAGGAAAAGTAGCCGTTTTGTTAAAAGAAGCAGGCGAGTTTATCCCTTTTACGGGTGAGGGGGAAAGCTGATGACATTTGAGATCAGTAAAACTGTGGCGCAAGTGGATGAAGCTCTTAATCGACTTCTTCCTCCGGAAGATACTTTCCCTCCGGAAATTCATGGCGCCATCCGTTACAGTGTTTTTGCCGGCGGCAAGCGCCTGCGGCCACTGCTGACATTAAGTGCTGCCGAAATATTCGGTGTGCCTCAGCTCCATGCTATGCCGGCTGCTTGTTCGTTGGAAATGGTGCATACCTATTCACTGATTCATGATGATCTGCCGGCGCTTGATAATGACAATTACAGGCGAGGACGTTTCTCAAACCATAAAGTCTACGGTGAAGCAATTGCTATTCTGGCGGGAGACGCGCTATTAACCATGGCATTTGAAACGCTGGCTGGGGAAGCATCGGCCTATTTTCCTGCCGCTACCGTAGTGCGTTTAATGGAGGAACTGAGCAAAGCAGCCGGAGTGAGCGGCATGATCGGCGGTCAAGTGGCAGATATTCTTTCTGAGGGGAAGCAAGTCAGTGCCGAGCGACTGGATTATATTCATCGCCACAAGACAGGAGCACTATTTAGCTGCGCCATTCGCAGCGGAGCCATCATGGGCGGCGCATCGCTTGCAGAGTTACGGATTCTCACTTCTTTTGCCGATAAGATGGGTCTGGCCTTTCAGATTGTCGATGACTTACTGGACATCACCGGTGAACAAGCATTGTTGGGCAAAAAGACCGGTGCCGATGCTGAGCGTCAAAAAGCAACGTATCCTGCGCTTTTTGGCTTGGATGCAGCTCAAAAAAGAGCGGTTGATCTTTTGTTTGAGGCTGAGCAAGAATTGGAACCTTTCGGTGAGGCTGCGGCGAGTCTTTATTATCTAGCTCAAAAACTGGTTCACCGCCAATGCTAAGCGGAATTAAGCACAGTGCGGCTATGTAGTCATTGTCAGCCTGCGCGCGGCTCAGTGCCGCTAGCGTGCAGAATCACAGCACGTTTTAAAGCGACTAAATCATCTTTTTTTGTGTTACAGTGCCCGGTGTGCTATTTGTGTGTCCAGACAAGATATGTTACAATAAGCATTGAATCCGTAAGTGGCGCAGTATTCTAGTTGACGCGACCGTTTCCGAGGACGGGCCTAAAAATCCGTAAAGGGCATAGCGATGAAGTTCTTGGTGCTGGCTGCCGACGCCCAGTTGGGGGCTGGTGCTGAGAGTTAAGGGGATGGGGCGATCTGCAAAGGCATGCAGGCGTTGACCCTAACCCCGTGGAGACCCAAGTGCGTGGTGAATTGCCGTAGTTGGCAAAGGATTACGGCTTGGGAAGAGAACCTGTATGCGGTTCGCGCTGTGTACAGTGTAGCCTGCCTTGAGTGGCAGCGGTGGAGTGCTTGCATGAAACCGCTGCTGCAACAGAGGATAGGATCGGTAACCGCGTTATCGAGGAAAACTCCTAGACTGTTCCTTTCAGGGAGATCCGCCAAGGATTAAAGTACGGACTAAGTGGTAATTCAGCCTCACTGCTGGCGACACAGTGAAATTAATCTTAAAAGGAAACTGCCCGGATGGCGACGTCTGGGTGATTAATTGGGAAAGCCTGCTGGACCTCAAGCCGTAACGTTTACTTGGCGGGTTGCTCACCTACGGGTACATACATTATAATACTAGGTAGGCTCTTTTTTTATTGCAACGAAAAATATCTGTCCCTACTTATCAGGAAGAAATGGGAACCAGCTTTGGTTTCGATGAGGTGCCATGGTTAATAATCGTAAAAGGAATGAGAACTTGCGCTGGAGTATAACTATTACAGCAGGGACATTTATTCTTGCCACCCTGATAAGTATTGTGGCGCAGTTTTTGTTTCGCAGCGTTGCATCCTTCTTTTTGGCGGTGCTTATACTATTAGCGATCATCTTCACCGGGATTTTATTCGACATGATCGGGATTGCGGCTACCGCCGCAGATGAAGTGCCTTTGCTGGCAAAGGCTGCAAAAAAAGTAGCCGGCGCGCGCGAGGCATTATATTTGATTCGCAACGCTGACCGCTTCGCCAATTTTTGTAACGACGTGGTGGGAGATATCGCCGGTGTTATTAGCGGCGTTATCGGCGCTTTATTGGTGTTGCGGCTTATCACCAGCGGGATCTTTGCTGAAAATCCGCTTATCAGCATTATTGCCACAGGGGTTATTTCCGCCGTAACGGTGGGGGGCAAGTCCTTTGGTAAGGCGCTGGCCATCGAGCGCTCCACAGAAATAATCCTGACGTTTGCCTATATTTTAACTCGTATAGAAGCAATCTTGCCAGGTAAGATATTTTTTGGACGTAGTCTGCCGCCACGGCGAAAGTGAGGCGCTGATAAGTTGGGTGCTCGTTTGTCTTCGGTTAATGGGCCGGAAGATCTAAAAAAAATGGATGTGCGTGAATTAAATGAGCTGGCTTGTGAAATCAGGACATTTCTCTTAGAGCATGTCTCGCAGACTGGCGGTCATTTGGCTCCTAATCTTGGGGTAGTGGAACTGACGCTGGCTTTGCACACTGTATTTGATAGCCCCCGTGACCAGCTGATTTGGGATGTGGGGCACCAGAGTTATGTGCATAAAATCCTTACCGGCCGGCGCCATCTTTTTAATACACTGCGACAGTACCAGGGATTGAGTGGTTTCCCCAAGCGTAAAGAGAGCGAACATGACATCTTTGAGACAGGTCATAGTTCGACCTCTATTTCCGCAGCGCTGGGACTGGCACATGCCCGTGACTTGCGGGGGGAAAATAATCATGTGATCGCTGTCATTGGCGATGGTTCGATGAGCGGCGGCATGGCGTTTGAGGCGTTAAACAATGCGGGTGATGCCGGTACAAACCTGATTGTGGTATTAAATGATAACGAGATGTCAATTTCGCAGAATGTGGGCGGTTTAGCTGCATATCTGGGGCGGCTGCGTACAGACCCGAAGTATTTTCGACTGAAGGAAGATGTGGAAGAAATAGTCAAACGGATCCCGCATATTGGAGGGAAAGTGCTTAAATCGGCGGAGCGAGTCAAAGATGCCGTCAAGTCCCTGATTGTGCCGGGAATGTTCTTTGAGGAATTAGGGTTTACCTATCTTGGCCCTGTTAACGGACATCAAATTGACTCTTTGCTCGGTGTCTTGCGCGGCGCAAAGAAAACTCACGGGCCTGTCTTAGTCCATGTGCTGACAAAAAAAGGGAAAGGATTTATTTCCGCTGAATGTAAACCCGACTTTTACCATGGAGTTGGGCCCTTTGATTTAAGTGCTCCGCCTGATCCGGGGAATAGCGGTGGTGTACCGTCTTTTACAGAAATATTCAGTGAGGCTCTAAGGCAAGCTGCGCAAGAAAACGATAAAATTGTGGCTATTACTGCTGCCATGGCGTCGGGAACCGGTCTTGATAGTTTTGCCCAGGCATACCCCCGCCGCTTTTTTGATGTGGGAATTGCCGAACAGCATGCCGTAACGTTTGCGGCGGGATTAGCTATAAAAGAATTTCGACCAGTGGTGGCTGTTTATTCCACCTTTTTGCAGCGTGCCTATGACCAGATTCTGCATGATGTCTGCATTCAGAACCTACCGGTGCTGTTTGCCTTAGATCGCGCCGGAGTTGTTGGCGAAGACGGAGAAACGCACCATGGTCTCTTTGATATCGCTTACTTGCGCCAGATGCCCAATATGTCCTTTATCGTCCCTCGTGACGGAAATATGCTTCGCGCCGCGCTGCTTACCGGACTTGCGCATCAAGGGCCAGTGGCGATTCGTTATCCCCGGGGCAAGGCTTGGGGTGTGCCGGCAGGGGCTGCCGAACTTCTTCCCTGGGGGCGCGGTGAAGTGCTGCGCACCGGGCGGGACGTAACTGTGCTAGCTGTCGGAACGCTTGTCGAGGCAGCCTTGGCCGCCGCTCTTCAATTGGCGGAAAAGGGCCTTTCTGTAACCGTTATCGATCCGGTTTTTATTAAACCGTTGGATGAGGAATTGATTCTTGCTGCGGTGCAAGACAGTCGTTACGGCTTAGTTACTGTGGAAGAACATGTGTTGGCAGGCGGATTTGGTTCGGCGCTGCTGGAATTTTTGGAGCAAAAGAAGTTAACTGCTATTCCGGTAAAAAGGCTTGGTATTCCTGACTGCTTTGTGGAGCATGGTGCCAGGGAGTTACTGCTTAGCAAGCTGGGTTTGACGTCCCAGCAGATTGCTTTAAGCTGTCTGGAATTGGCCAGGGAGACGGAGAAGACTTTGCCATGGGTACAGAGCGGAAGAGAATAGATGTGATACTGACGGAACGCGGTTACTTCCCTAGCCGCTCGGCAGCCCGCGCAGCGCTGATGGCAGGGCTTGTTTTTGTTGATGGCTGCAAAGTAGATAAAGCGGGTACACTGGTATCGGCTGAGATGAGTATTGCTGTCAAAGAGCTGCCTCGTTACGTTTCTCGCGGCGGTCTTAAACTTGAGAAGGCGCTCTGTGACTTTAAGCTTAATGTAGCGGGACGAGTTGCCCTGGATGTGGGCGCTTCAACCGGAGGATTTACGGACTGTTTATTGCAGCACGGCGCGCTCAAAGTTTACTGTGTGGATGTTGGCTACGGACAGCTTGACTGGCGGCTGCGGCAGGACAAGCGCGTTATTTCTCTGGAACGGACTAATATTCGTAGCTTGCTGCCCGAACAGATTACGGCTCAAGTGGAGTTTGCCACTGTAGATGTTTCATTTATTTCTTTAAAACATGTCTTGCCGGTGTTGAAGCTGTTAAAGGTACCGGAAGCGGTAGTATTGGTGAAACCGCAGTTTGAAGTGGGGAAAGGCAGAGTGGGCAAAAAAGGGGTTGTGCGCGATCCGCAGGACCATCAGGAAGTGCTGGCAAACGTGGCTGCCGCCGCTGTAAAGGAAGGCTACCAGTTGGGCGGCATGACATTTTCCCCCATCAAGGGACCGGAGGGAAATATAGAATATCTCTTTTATCTGACCGTCAGTGGGCCGGCCGTCCCTGCAGATTTCACCGCACTGGTAGCTGCCGCTCATCAATGGCTGGTTGAAAAAGGAAACAGGCCTGCGACTGACGAATAATATTCTGTGGCAGGTGATTTTTATGGAAAATAAAGACTGGTTTATATTGGGCTTTTTGCTCATTGCAGCTTTTTTTTTCTGGGCAGGTCGCCGTCGTTCAGGGAGGATTGCAGGTCAAAAGTCTGCAAAGTCGAATCCGCGCGCACGAGCCATTTTGGAAGAAGCAGGGTATGAGATACTGAAAATCAAGCCCACATTAACTGTCCGCATGGAAGTTGACGACCAACCGTATCCCTTTGTCTTAAAAAGTGATTTTATTGTTTCCCGCGGAGGGCGTCGTTATATTGTTCAGTTGCAGCAAGAAAATAAACAGCTTAGATTACAGTCAAAATTAGGCAGAAACACTCTCTTGCGCGATGTTTTGGCTTTTCGGGCAGACGGCATTCTAGTAATCAATTTGCGGAAGGAAACGCTCAGCCAGGTGCGCTTTAGGATTTAAGCGGGAGGAATGATTCATGAAAGGAATCGGGATTGTCCCTAATTGGAAGAAAAAGAAGGAAGCTGAAGCTATCCTAAGCCGAATTGTTTCATTTTGCCAGGAACGGAGCATCAGAGTTTATCTTCCGCAAACTGCAGAGTTACCAGCTCAGGCTGCTATCGATAACCTGCCGTTGCCGGAGTTTGTCGGTAAGACTGATTTTATAATTGTGCTGGGGGGTGACGGCACTATACTACGAGTGGCACGTCAGTTCTCCGGTTCAAACCTGCCTATCTTAGGTGTTAACCTTGGTCAGATGGGTTTCCTGGCAGAAGTCGAACCGCCTATGCTGGAAATAGCCCTCCAGATGCTTCTGGATGGCAAATATAATGTGCAGCATCGTTTAATGCTCTCTGCACGAGTATTTAGAGATGGTCGGCTGGTAGCTGAATATACTGCGCTTAATGATGTGGTTATTTCCAAAGGGCCGTTTTCCCGGATTATTTATCTTGATACCTATGTTAACGACAAGCACCTTGAGACCTACCCCAGCGACGGAATTATCATCTCTACGCCAACGGGTTCTACCGGTTATTCGCTTTCTGCCGGTGGCCCCATTGTCAACCCGGCTCTTGAGGTAATGATTATTACGCCAATTTGTCCTCATCTGCTTCATCACCGTACTGTAATTGTGGCTAGTAACGAGCGGGTTTCCATCCGACCTTGGACACGGCAGGCAGAGGTGATTATCACCGTTGACGGACAGGAGGGTTTTAAGCTGCATGACCATGATGAGGTGCAGGTGACAAGAGCGCCGTTGACCACGCCGCTTATTCAGCTGCATGGCACTGACTTTTATACGCTTCTCCACCGCAAGTTGGCTAAGGTGATCTATCGGGAGCCGGAAAGGATGTAAAGTAATGCTTCGACTGCTGGAAGTGCAAAACTTGGCGCTGATTGATAATCTCTCTTTCTACCCTGCCGAGGGACTTAATGTGATTACCGGTGAAACGGGTGCAGGCAAATCTATGTTACTGGGTGCCATTAGTCTGCTGCTAGGCGAACGGGCCACTGCGGAAGCTATTCGAGCGGGAGAAGAAGAGGCATCGATGCAGGCCGTTTTTTCACACGCGCAGCCTTATCTCGACGCTGAAAACGAAACGGCGGAAGATTTGTCGCTCTCTCGAGAAATCAGGGTGAGTGGTCCGAATATTTGCCGCCAGAATGGCCGCGTGCTGCCGCTCGCGGCAATGTCGGCACTGGGACGGCGCTTGGTCGATTTGCATGGACAAAATAAACAACAGTCTTTGCTGGAGTCTGATACCCAGCGCGAATTACTGGACCGATTTGGCGGACCCAGGTTGCTTGCTTTGCGTGACGAAGTAGGAGAGAATTACTGTAAGCTGACATCTCTTCTTGGTGAGCGGGAGAAACTGGGCGGCGACGAAGCGGCGCTTGAGAGGCAGATCGATTTTTTGCGCTTCCAATTAACCGAGATCGAGTCAGCAGGGTTATCGGCTGGAGAAGAAGAGGGCCTTGAGCGCCTATTCCGACGGCTCAGTCATGCACAGCAATTAAGTGCAATTTCGGCCAAGCTATATGATGAGCTATATGAAGGTGCCGACGCTGTCGCTATTGTTGATCGCCTTGGGATGGCAGAAAAAGAACTAGCTTCGGCTGCAGCCATGGATGAAAAATTAGCTGAAATCTTAGAGAATGTGCTTTCGGTAACGAACCAGCTGACAGAGGTCGCTCGCGAATTGCGCAGCTACCATGATGGCATTTGCTTAGATACAGCGGAGCTGCAGGAAGTGATTTTGCGTCTGGAGACGTACAAAAAAATAAAGAAAAAATACGGACCAACCATTGCCGACGTGGAAAAGCTGGCAGCTGCTATTTCTCTTGAGTTTCAAGAAATCGAGGGGCGCAACCACAGACGAACCGCTATCGAACGAGAAATTAGTGCGACAGAGGAAATTCTAAATAAACAGGCAGTTGAATTAAGATGTTTGCGCCAAGAGGCTGCCGTTCTATTGGTGGAGAAAATCAACGAGGTCATGCAAGTCCTTTCCTTGCAAGGAGCCAGACTGGAGATAGTTTTTCATCCCTTGACGAATTGTGCCGCGCACGGTTGCGACGCTCTTGAATTTGTGTTTTCTGCCAACTTGGGCGAGCCTTTACGATCTTTGGCGAAAACAGCCTCCGGTGGTGAAATATCGCGGGTCATGCTGGCGATAAAGAGTGTACTGGCAGAGCAAGATGCGGTTCCCACATTGATTTTTGATGAAATTGACGCCGGTATCGGCGGGTTTACTGTGCGGGCAGTAGCCAATCGGCTTCGACAGTTGGCACGTCACCGGCAAGTTATCTGTGTCACCCACCAGCCGTTGATTGCCGCTGCCGCAGACCATCATTTTATCATCTATAAAGAGGTGGCTCTCGGCCGAACGGTAACACGCTTGCGCAAACTTAAAAATGATGAACGCGAAAGCGAGCTTGTGCGGATGCTGGGTGGTGAGGAAGGGGCAGCTCTGGCTCATGCCCGTCAGCTTCTGCAAGAGAGTCATGTTTCGCGGTAGAGAGATGAATTGTAAAACAGAAAATAAAAATGAGGGCGCAACAATTTGCTGAAATTCCGGCCTCGCCAAAATGGCGAGGTTTTTCTTTTTATTTTTATTTGTTATTAAAACCAGATGATGCAAATTTGTTATGTTAACTAAACCAGTATAAAAGAGCTAGTTCAGGTTAACTTAAAAATACGATTGAATGAAAAATTTTTGGAGGTGGTTTCTCCGACTGAAGCAGGATAGGAGTGATAATTGCGTGAAAGACCTAGAACGCAGGCAGAAGCTGGCCTTGGCGATACTTGGAATGCTCTTGCTTGTAGTCGCCGCATTTCCATGGAGAATCTGGGTAAATTTACAAAATGACGTATTGATTCTTAAGGGCGAACAGTATTATGTTAACATCTCTTCACCCCTTACCGTGCAGGTAAAAGGTGACAAGGACGGCGTGCTCTCCCTTAACGGTTATCCCATTTCTTCGGAAGCCAGCAGTTTAAGTCTGTTGTCACCCATTCAATTTAGCGCGCAGGGGATCGGTTCAGTAAACTTGGAATTTCGTTTGTTTGGCTTAATTCCACTTCGCCAGCTTACAGTAAATGTTTTACCGGAGATAAAATTGGTGCCTGGCGGCCATTCTATTGGCATTAAATTGCATAGTGCCGGCGTGCTGGTAGTCGGTCACCATCTTGTTCAGGGCGAAGAAAGCTCCCTTTCCCCGGCAAAGGAGGCAACCATAGAAATTGGCGATTTGATTTTAGCCATTGACGGCTTTGTGTTGGAAGATGCAAATCAAGTGGCAGAATTGATCGCAAGTCGCGGCACCGGTCAGCGAACGCTTGTCTTTGAAATAAAGCGCGGCGACCAGTTCTTAACAAAGTCAGTGAAGCCAATCCTTTGTCAGGAAACAAAGCGGCCAAGAATCGGGCTGTATGTCAGAGACTCGGCTGCTGGGGTAGGTACTTTAACGTTTTATGATCCGGAAACACAACTTTATGGCGCATTAGGTCATGTAATTACAGACGTTGACACCAATCAGCCCATAGAAGTGAAGGACGGTAAAATTGTAAAGGCAAATATAGTTAATGTAAAGGCAGCGAGGCGCGGAGTTCCCGGTGAAAAGACGGGAATTTTTCAGGAAACAGATGAAATGCTGGGGAATATTAGAAAGAATAGTACATTCGGGATTTTCGGAAGCCTCACTCGGTTAGGCTCTGTGCCGGGCAGCAGCAGTTATGCGTTGCCAATGGGTCTGATGTCCCAAATCAAAACGGGGCCGGCAGAAATTCTCACCGTTTTGGAGGGCGACGAAATTGAGCGCTTTGCAATCGAAATTCAAAGAGTATATCGCCAGACAAAGCCAAGCGATAAAGGGATGATCATCCGCGTAACAGATGAACGTCTTTTGGAAGCGACAGGCGGGATTGTTCAGGGGATGAGCGGAAGTCCGATAATCCAAGACAATCGGCTAGTAGGAGCAGTAACCCACGTTTTTGTTAACGATCCTACCCGAGGTTATGGGATTTTTATAGAATGGATGGTGTTGGAGTCAGGCATCTTGACGGCGATTGGTGAGAATGTTTAAAAACACGCCTTTTACTAGGGCGTGTTTTTTTTAATTTGTCAATTTTAGTAAAAGGAATATTTAACCAAATGTCGAATATTTTAGGTGGACTCAACAAAGCCTTTCACTAAAAGACCATATTTTTAGGAGGAGAAGCAGATGCTAAAGGTTTTCATTGCTGATGATAACAGAGAATTTTGCGACTTACTGATTGAGTATCTGGAACAGCAGCCTGATATTGACGTTGTGGGGAAGGCCTACAATGGTAAGGAAGCGTTGGACTCAATCGCCAAGAACCCTCCCGATGTGCTGCTTTTGGATATAATTATGCCTCATCTTGATGGACTGGGTGTTTTGGAGCAAGTCAGTCAGATGAAGAACCGGCCTAAAGTGATTATGTTGACTGCGTTTGGGCAGGAAGATATAACGCGGAAGGCTGTTGAGCTGGGCGCCTCTTATTACATATTAAAGCCGTTCAATATGGATGTTTTAGCGGAAAGAATCAGACTGCTAGGAAACGGACAGATATCTGTTCCCAGTGTGAACGGGTTGGTGCGCCCGGCAAAAAGGACAAGCTTGGAAGCTGACGTGACAAGCATTATTCATGAAATAGGAATTCCTGCCCATATTAAAGGCTACCATTATCTGCGTGAAGCAATCCTGATGGTGGTGGCTGAGGTAGATTTGCTCGGTTCTGTGACAAAAATACTATATCCTCGGATTGCAGACAAATTCGATACTACCAGTTCCCGCGTAGAGCGTGCCATCCGTCATGCTATAGAGGTAGCTTGGTCACGCAATAACATTGAGACAAGTAAAAAGTTTTTCGGTTATACAATCAATACGGAGCGAGGCAAACCTACCAATTCGGAGTTCATTGCCCTGGTTGCCGATCGGATGCGTTTATACGGCAAAAGTGTGCATTAGCGCATTAAGAGTTGCTTAGCTTGGAAAGAGAAACAGCGGCGGATAAAAATCCAGCCGCTGTTTTTGCTAAGGAAATATCTTTTGATTGTCCTCACCCTTGCCTTCATCCTAACCCTCACCCTAACCCTCTCCCAGAGGGAGAGGGGACAAAGGGGGTTTTTCCAGAGGGAGAGGGGACAAAGGGTGTTTTTCCGGAGGGAGAGGGGACTTAAAATATTAAAGCTTGATCTTGCCGAGAATTGCTTCCACCGCCTGTACAGCAGCAGATTCATCAGGCAAATCAATTAAAGCCTTGCCTTTGACATCGAACTGGGCGACCATAGGATCTAGAGGCACCGTGCCGATTAAGGTGAGTCCAGTCTTTTGAATTTCTTCCTGCAAGTCTTCTACTTCATTGCTCATCACTTTGGTAACAACCAGGTAGATTTCTTTTACGTCCAAATTTACACTTTTTACAATATCATAGACTCGGGTGGCGGAGCGGATGCTGCGGGCTGCCGCGTCGCTGACGACAATCAGTGTGTCTACATTGGAGATAATCCTGCGGCTGAGGTGTTCCAACCCCGCTTCATTGTCAACAAGCACATAGTCGTAGTTGGTACGCAGTTTTTCCAGATGTTTACGCAGCAAATCATTGGGATAGCAGTAACATCCCGAGCCTTGAGGATTTCCCATTACCAGTAAGTCATATGCTTTACTTGTTTCCACCAGTGCGTCCTGCATCTTAAACTCGATATACATTTCTTTAGTCATCCCGCTCGGAATGGCTTTTGGGTTTTTGGTATCTTCCAGCAGGCATGACATGGTATTTTCTACTTTCAGCCCTAACGCTTCGTTCAAGTTGGCATTCGGGTCGGCATCAACTGCCAAAATAGATGTACCCGGTTTGTTCTTTTGCAAATAGCGCAGCATTAGTGCCGTGAAAGTAGTTTTACCAACGCCTCCTTTACCGGCGATAGCAATTTGTTTCATTGGAAATCCTCCCTGTCAGTAGATAATTATTTTTTGCCGTATAACCTTTTCGAGGTCAGACAGCGTATTGCACGGGTACATGCGCAGCACTCCTTGAAACGAGCGGACTGACTTGCTGCTTTGCCAGTCGCCGTGAGGCAAAGTGTTTAATAAGACAACATCTTTTACTATTCTTTTTATTTGTGCCAATTCCTGCATTGTTTCGTCAAGCGCCATCGTTTTTGTGTCGCTGACAATCAAGAGAATACTGTGTCCTGTTAAAAGATCAGGGTATTTTAGGCGCAGACTTTTTAATGCAGCACCTAGGTTAGTGCCGCGGCCCCACTCCTTTGAACGTTTGATTACTTCCAGCATTGTAAGTGTAAAATCATCTCTGTGTTGAAAATAGTCGCTTACTCTCTCCAAGTCCTCGGAAAAAACAAAGCTTTCGATTTGGCCGACTACATCGTTGATACCGTAAATAAACTGGAGGACAAAACTGGCATAACGAGCCATTGACCCCGACACATCACAGAGCAAGACAAGCCGCGGTTTTTGCCTGCGACGGCTGCGGTAGCGCAGCCTAAGCAGTGTGCCGCCAAAGCGGATATTGTGCCTAATAGTTTTTCGCAGATCTAATTTTTGTCGTTTTTTACTCTGCCGGTAGCGGCGGGCAAGGCGGGTTACCATTTGTCTGGCCAGCTTGCGGATTAAGGCCTCTGCTCGGGGCAGATCTTTTTCGGCGATATTTTGCATGTCCTCCTCAAGGAGAGTGGAGGAATAACCGTCACTGTTGCTTTCTGTTTTTTCTAATAGAGCATTTAATTCTTCATCTCCTGTTTGGGGTAAAGGGGTAAGGTCAAGTTGATTGCGGAGGCTTTTGCGCCAGTATGCTAAAGAACCTTTGACGACACTTTCCAGAATCGGCTGGAAATGCTTTTCTACATTTTTCCCTTCAGCAGTTTTTTTTATATATTCCAGCAGCTTTTCTTTGTCTCTTTCCGGCATGCCGGAAAATACCGTTTTTTCACTGTCTGACAGCCTGAGGGGCATGCCTTGGAAAGTCAGTTCTTCCGCGGCCTTAGTCAGTGTTTGTTGTCGTTGTCTTTGCTCCTGCCGGTAGTTGGCATAATATTCTTCCTTAGTCTCCGGTGGGGCAAAGAAGAGAGCAAATGCTTTGTCGAAGAGTTGCTGTTCCCCGGAACGTTTAACTAAGGTGGCTTTCAACCCAGCCCGCACCGCTTCCCTGTCAGAGAGATCCAGCATAGAGAGGGCATTCAGCGCGTCGAGAGCCTCGCCGCTACCAATGCGAATTCCAGCGTGGCGCAATAGGTGAATAAAACGGATCAGGTTAACTTCCAGGTAGTTTTCCATAACCGTCACTTCTCCGTCCGTGCGTATTCCACCAGTCGGCCGGAACCAATATTTTTGTCAAATATTACTAGATCTGCTTTCGTTTTGAGGAGCAAGGCCATGGTCTGCTCAATGGCCGCAGGGTTCAGGCGATCTTGATCTAATGCCAGAATCGCTCTCACCCAGTCTAGAGTTTCCGCGATAGAAGGCTTTTTCTTGATCTCCTGAATGTCACGGATTAACGATACGGCTCTGGCTACTTCGAGCGACAGTTTTTCTCCGACAGCAGGAATTTTGGCACGGATGATAGCAATTTCCCGTTCTACCGTAGGATAGTCCAGGTATAAATAGGCACAGCGACGTTTTAACCCGTCGGAGAGCTCCCGTTCGTTGTTGCTGGTCAGGATTACCACCGGAATTTGGCGAGCAGTAATGGTGCCAAGCTCAGGCACTGAAACTTGAAAATCAGAGAGCACTTCAAAAAGAAACGCTTCAAATTCTTCGTCGGTCTTGTCAACTTCATCGATTAAGAGTACCACTTGTTTATCAGCCTGAATGGCTTTTAAGAGCGGACGCTCCAAAAGATATTCCAGGGAAAATAAGTTCTGCTCCAAGTCTTCGCTGCAAGCCGTCTCTTTAGAAATTTGAATTTTCAAAAGCTGGCGTTGATAGTTCCACTCGTAAAGGGCTTTATTTTCGTCAAGGCCCTCATAACATTGCAGACGAATCAAGTCGGCGTCAAGCACTTGGGAGAGCACTTTCGCAAGTTCAGTTTTGCCGACACCGGGAGCCCCTTCAACTAAGAGTGGTTTTTTCAGCTTGAGGGACAGAAAAACAGTAATAATCACGTCTTCATCTGTGATATAGCCCGCGTTGAAAAATGCTTTACGCAGGTTGTCAATTGAGATATCCAGCAAATCTCTCACCCTTCCACTTGAAACTGGTATTATTATACCAATAGAAACAGTGCGCGCAAATGACATGCAGCACATTTATCTGAAATTTTCCGCTTTTTGGCTTATTTTTTTAATTCCTCTCTGTCTTTACGCAAGATGCGGTTTTTTTCTATATCTCAGTTACATACTAAAGACAAAAGTTTTTTTGGAAGGGCAAGACAATGAGTTTAAAGGCTTATGGTCAAGTTAAAAAAGGAAAGAAAACAAAATTGTTGGCCAAACGACTTCAGCCCGGAGATTTCGCGCTTATTGATCACCTTGATCTGGATGAAGTTGCGGCTGAAGCGTTGTGCAAGCAAAGAGTGAAGGCTGTAATTAACGTTGATTCATCCATTTCCGGCCGTTACCCAAATAATGGTCCGGCAAAGCTGGCAGACGCTCGGATTGCTCATTTAGATCAGGCGGGAGCTGAACTCTTTGAAAAGATAAACGAAGGTGATCTGCTTTCTATTCAAGGCAACTGTATCTGGCGTGGCTCTGAACTATTGGCCAGGGGACGAGTAGTAGACAAAGACTTGATAAAACATAAACTGCTGGCCGCGGAGAAAAATCTGGCTCAATTGTTGGACGATTTTGTGCAAAATACGCTGGAGTATGCTTTAAAGGAAAAAGAATTGATTTTAGGCAGGTTGGATTTGCCCGACATTGTCACCTGTTTTATGGACAGGCATGTGCTGGTGGTGGTAAGAGGGCAGTTTTATCGGGAGGATCTCCAGGCTGTCAAGCATTATATTGATGAAGTTAAGCCTGTGTTGCTAGCTGTGGACGGAGGAGCAGACGCACTGCTAGAATTTGGATATACTCCTGATTTGGTAGTAGGAGATATGGATAGCGTAAGTGACCAGGCGCTGAAAAAGGCGCGGGAGCTGGTTGTCCACGCTTACTCAGACGGCAAGTCACCCGGGATGGAGCGGCTAAAAATGCTGGGGTTGACTGCCGTCATGGTGAAAGCAGCCGGAACCAGCGAAGATATAGCCTTGTTGCTTGCTCATGAAAAAGGCGCAAAACTGATTGCGGCTGTAGGCACTCATTCCAATATGATTGACTTCCTGGAAAAAGGGCGTAAAGGCATGGCCAGCACATTTTTAGTTAGGCTCAAAGTCGGCAGCCGGCTGGTAGATGCGCGAGGAGTAAGTCAGCTATATCGCGCGCGAATCTCCGGACGTTCCGTTGCTTTACTTGCGCTTGCCGCCGGTATTCCATTTTTGGTTTTGGCACTGGCCAGCCCAATCATTCTCCATATTTTTCGCCTGATTATGATGCGGCTTGGTATGGGGCATTAAGGAGGTCCGCCATGTTTCGGATTAAAGACCATATCATTTCTTTAGTTGCCGTATTTTTGGCTCTCGGCTTAGGCATTTTAATTGGCACATCTCTTAGTGATGAGATGCTGATTACACAGCAGCGGCTGCTGATTGAGCAGATGACCAAAGAGCAAAAGGGTTTGCGGGAAGAGCAGCGAGCAATGGAGTCCCGCCTGCAGATAGTTAACCATGATTTGTCCCTGTGGAAAAAGTATCAGGAAGCATTATACCCAATTTTGGTTGACGGCGCGCTTACAGGCAAAAGACTTTCAGTTATTGTGCATGGAGCGGAAATGCCACCAGGCGTGCTGGAGATGCTGAGGGATGCCGACGCGATTCTCTGCAATGTAATCCACATTAAGGAGCGTCAAGCATTAAATGCCGCAACCTCAGGACTGGGAACAGCTTTGGTAGCGCTTGCAGCAAATGAATTGTTAACGACAGAAATGGAGAAATCTCTTGCTTCATTTATTGCAGACGGGAGAATTTTGCTGGAACGGCTGGAGAGAGGCACCCCTGACGCCGTTATTTTGGTGTTGGGAGAGCAGGAGTTTGCGGACAAACGCTTGGTTAATGAATTAGTTGCCGGCTTGCCCCGGGAACGCTTTACGGTGGTCGGATTGGAGTGCAGTAGTGTGAGGGCTTCACTTTTTGAGCAATTAAAAGCTGCGGGCATTTCCACCATAGACAATGCTGATACAGTTTTTGGACATTTTTCCCTGTTAGCCGTCCTCCGGGGCAGTGCGGGTAACTTTGGAATTAAGCCATCGGCAGATCAGTTGATGGCAAATTTTTGAGGTGGCAGATGGCTATTTCCGCAATTATCCCGGCGCTCAACGAGGAAACGAGAATAGGAGAGACAGTAAAAGCTTTGCGGGCAGTCAGCGAAATTTCTGAAATCATTGTCGTCGATGATGGCTCTCGGGACAGAACAGCTGCTGAGGCCGCTCAGGCAGGCGCAGACCGTGTTTTGGTTTTGACGAAGAACAGAGGCAAAGGAGAGGCGCTGGCGGCAGGGGCGGCGCTTGCCCAGGGCGAGATCTTTTGTTTTGTGGACGCAGACCTAGGTGCAACTGCCGCAGAGTTTGCCTATCTATTAAAACCGGTCTTGCGGGGAGAGGCGGACATGGCTGTGGCAGGGTTTCCCGCCGGCAGACGCTCTGCCGGCATCGGGCTGGTTAAGAGGTTGGCTTCATGGGGAATTCATGCTCTTTCCGGCTATCTGCCGGTGTCGCCTCTCTCCGGACAGCGTGTGCTACGGCGCTGCGTCTGGGAAAAGGCGGCATCTGCCCGGAATGGGTTCGGTGTAGAGGTGGGGTTGACGGTAGATTGTGTGCGGCACGGCTATACTGTCGCTGAAATTCCTCTGCTGATGACTCATCGGGAAACGGGACGCAATTGGCACGGATTCAGGCACCGGGGGAAGCAGTTTGTCCATGTTTCGAGAGCATTGTTGCGGCTATGGCTAAATAGGCGGCAGAAACAATTATGACAATCTTAGTGTATCTTGTTGTCATTTTTGTTGCCTCTCTGCTTTTACTGCCGTTTTGGGCTGAGCTGATGCGGTGGGGGAGACATCTGGAAGTAAATTATCGGGGCCGTTCTATCCCGCAAAGCATGGGTGGAGTATACCCGTTAGTATTTCTGTTGGCCGCTGCCTGGGCTAACCGGGCTGGTCTCATCTCAACGGAATTTTTGATCCGGATGATGTTAGTGACTGTGGGTCTTGGGGTTCTTGGTCTGGTGGACGACATTTGGGGCAATGACCGCGATAAAGGCTTCGGCGGGCACCTCAAGCGATTTTTTAGTTATGGGCAGGTGAGCACCGGTCTTCTTAAAGCAGTTGCCGGTTTTTTTCTGTCTCTCTTGGCTGTGGCGGGGCTACAAGGGTTTTTTTTGCTTATCTTCTGGAGAGCTTTAATGGTAGCTCTTGCTGCAAATCTGCTAAATCTCCTGGATCTAAGGCCCGGACGTTCATTGAAATGTTTTTTCTTGCTTGCTCTCCTTTATGCCGGCTTAGCATCTTCTGAGTCAGGTATTTTGTTGTTATTTCCTTTCCTGCTAACATCACTTGTGTATCTGCCAAAAGATTTGGCTGAAAAAGGCATGTTGGGCGATGCGGGAGCCAATGCGTTGGGAGGCGCTCTGGGGTTGACGGTAGTCTTAACAGCTCCTTTCACGTTTCAGCTTGTCTTGTTCCTTCTTTTGCTGCTGCTGAACATTATGGCTGAAAGGGTGTCGTTCAGCCGGATAATAGTTAGCACGCCTATACTGCATTTTTTTGACAATCTAGGCATAAAAAATGGAGATAAATAGCATCTTTAGAAGGAATAGCAATATTTTTGCAGAATTATGCGAGAAGAAGGAGAATTTAAATGTTTAGCCGCCGTTTGGCAGACGTGCTTAGTGTCGCTCCAGCGGGAAGCGACTGCGAAGAACTTTCCATTGCCATCGATGGGGAGACGAGTAAGGCGCTGAATTATGTTTCACTGACAGGAAAAGTGCTAGTAGGTGACCGGGTAATTGTTAATACTACCGCAGTGGAGTTAGCTCTAGGAAGCGGCGGTTACCACTTTGTGTTGTTGAACTTAAAGCAACCGGAGCAGTTTCTTTCCGGTGTCGGCCATATTTTGAAATTGCGCTACACGCCAATGCAACTGCGTGTCCTTTCTATAGAGGAAGAAGATTCTCCCTATCACCAGGTTATGGCACAGGCTGCTTCCCTTGCTGGCATGCCGGTGGCTGTGGCTGAATTACATAGTATGTTGGCACCGCTTGCTCTCTTGCTTAAACAAGAAAAGCCAGGTATACGCCTAGCTTATCTGATGACAGATGGCGGCGCCCTCCCGGCTTTTCTCAGCCGTTCGCTCTGCGAATTGCGCCGGCAGGAAATAATCTGCGGCACTATTACCACAGGACACTCCTTTGGCGGCGATTTGGAAGCGATCAATGTCTACAGTGGTTTACTGGCCGCTCGCCATGTCTTGCATGCCGACGTAGCAATTATCTCGATGGGGCCAGGAGCGGCAGGTACGGGTACTAAGTATGGCTTTAGCGGTTTGGAAACGGCTGACAATATAAATCGTGTTTTCTCTCTTAAGGGTCAGGCGGTGATGGTGAGCCGAGTCAGTTTTGCCGACGCCCGCGAAAGGCACAGGGGAATCTCGCATCATACGCTTACCGCTCTAAGTACAGCGACGCTGGTTAGCGCCGATGTGCCGTTGCCGCTGCTGGCCGCGGCAGAAAAACGGTTTCTGGCGGCACAGGTGAAAAGGTCGGGCTTAGCTGATAAGCACAGAATTTTCTACTACGACCAACTTTCTCTTAAAATTTTGGCAGAAAACAAGCATTTCTGTTCAACCATGGGTCGTTCGCTGGAGGATGACAGCGTTTTTTTTCTGGCTGTGGCTGCTGCTGCCCGCCACCTGTCTGCTTTATTGGCCGGCGTCAGTGCAGTTGTGAGAGAATAAAAGCCCGCAACGTGATGCCTACAGGAAGTGAGCTAAGATAGACACGAAATTCCCGGACGGTTCCGCAGAAAATCAAACGATTTCCTTGTTTAAAAGTTTGCACCAATCTTCCTCCTTTATTGTGGAACTAGCGGAGCATGTCCCAGCTTGTTGATTTTAGATATATTCAAGTCGGCTTAAATTATGCATCGGAGGAGTCAAGATGGAAAAAACAGTATCTTCGCAGCTGATTTTAATTGCCTTGCTTTTGGCGGCAGATATCCTGGGTCTATAGGACATAAACGGCAGCACTGAAGCATACACTGTCCAAAATGGACGGGGAGGATGCGCGTGCTGCAAAAGCTGCAGGAGTTGCTTGCTGAACACATCAGGTCACAATGGTTTTTGTACCTGTTGGTTATTCTCTTTTTTACCGTTGGAGTGGTGGCTGGTGCGCTTTCCGTCCGCCTGCTGGATGAAGGACAGAGCAGGGAACTAAATGAGTATTTTTACAGCTTTGTTGAATATCTTGCACAACAGCAACCTATGAGCCAGTCGTTGATTTTGCAGCGTTCAGTGTCGCAGAACGGCATATTCGTCATCTTTCTCTGGCTGTGCGGGGTAGTGTTTTTTGGCTTTATCTTTGCTTTAGGCGCTATTCTTTACCGTGGATTTACCATCGGCTTTACTGTGGGTTTCATGGCAGAACAAAATACGATGCAGGGAATCTTGTTTGCAGTGGGAGCCGTTCTGCCGCAAAATCTTCTTTTCGTACCGTTTACTGTTATGGCTGGAGTTTTGTCTCTTTCTTTTTCACTGATGCTGTTACGGCGCCGCCTGACAAGAAAGCAAATTCCCCTGGGTCCATATTTTTTCCAGTACACGTTAGCTCTGTTTTTAGTCGCTTTGGCATTTACCGTAGGCAGCTTGGTGGAAGCCATGATTACGCCAGTATTTATGAAAGCAATAGTATCGTTGCTATAATTGCTCAGAAGATGATGGGAAAGAAGGTGATAGAATGATTATCGGTGTACCGAAAGAGATAAAAATGGATGAAATGCGCGTGTCTGTAATACCAGCGGGCGTGCAGGCGCTCGTTTCAGCAGGTCATCGCGTCTTAGTTGAAAGGAACGCTGGCAGCGGTGCCGGTTTCTTGGATCAGGCATATGAGCAGGCCGGCGCCGAGTTGCTGGATGACGGACAGGCAGTCTGGGGAGAAGCCGAGCTAATTGTTAAAGTAAAAGAGCCTCTACCTTTAGAATATGGGCTGATGCGGGCAGAGCAAGTAATTTTTACTTTTCTGCATCTGGCTGCAGTGCCGGCATTGGCAGCTGCGCTTGCTGACAAAAAAGCGGTGGCAGTAGCGTATGAAACCATACAACAATCAGATTGCTCTTTGCCTTTGCTGGAGCCTATGAGTGAGATTGCGGGTAAAATGTCTATTCAAGTCGGTGCCAGGCTGCTGGAAAAGACATTCGGCGGACGGGGTGTGTTGCTTGGTGGTGTGCCGGGGGTTCCCCCCGCTGATGTAGTAATTATCGGTGCCGGCACAGTAGGTCAAAACGCAGCCCGAATTGCATTAGGGATGGGTGCTCAAGTCACAATGCTGGATCTGAACGTGCAAAGAATGAGGATGGTTTATGATTTATTTGCCGGTCGGGTCATTACTACCATGTCAAACAGTTACAATATTGCCAAAGCAGTTCAGCATGCTGATTTACTGGTGGGCGCAGTCTTAATCCCCGGAGCGAAAGCACCGCGGCTGGTGAGTGAAGAGATGGTGAAAACTATGAAAGCCGGCGCTGTAATCATCGACGTGGCCATTGACCAAGGCGGAATCATTGAAACTATTGACCGGATTACTACCCACAGCAGTCCTGCTTATCTAAAACACGGCGTGTTACATTACGCTGTGCCTAATATGCCCGGCGCAGTTCCCCGTACGTCAACTTTTGCGCTCACCAATGTTACATTCCCCTATCTCCTGCAATTGGCCAACAAGGGTTACAAACAAGCTTTTGCTGAAAATCCCGTACTGGCAGCAGGAGCAAACCTGGTGAGCGGCCATTATACCCATCCAGACGTGGCGCATGCTCTCGGTCAAGTATATACCCCATTATCCAGCTGTATTTAATGCTGACGATGGCAGGCGATTTTGCCGGGTAAGTTCTAAAATTAGGCTTCTGCCATATTCTGATGGTGAAGGGGGATTTGTCATGATTTTGTTGTTAAGACGGCGGATTTACCGTCTGCTGATTTTTATTTTAACCATGCTGCTTATTTTGCCGTTACTGCAATATTATCTCTTACTGGCGCTGAACCCTCAGTTTGTGCAGTTTGCTGAGCCCCGCGGAGCAGCACTGAAAGTTTTGGCGGGAGTAGATAATTGCTTTGAGGAAAAAGGGGTTCTCTTCAAATTATTAGCACCCTTACATGAATTCTATCAAAATGGGATATGATTTTCTTGGGATAAAAGGATTTTTTTACTAGATGTGGAATCAAGTAAAAAGTTTGCCGGAGATGAAAAAAAGGAGAGCTTGTATGGATAGAACGCTGAAGGACTATATCTACTACGTTTCTGTTGAAAAAGGCTTGGCAAAAAACACACTGGAGTCTTATAGGCGCGATCTATCCGGATACTTAAATTATTTGCAGCAATCCGGCATAACTGCAATGGAAGAGAGTTCACGCGGCAATATTGTCGGTTATTTGTTGAGCCTGAAGCAGAGCGGTAAAGCCACCACCACCCTTTCCCGTAATCTGTCTTCTATTCGTTCGTTCTATAACTATCTTTTTCAGGAAAAAATGATCGTTGAAAACCCGGCCTCAGACCTGGAGTCTCCCAAAATAGCGAAGAAACTGCCCCGGGTGCTTTCCTTGCAGGAAATGGATTTACTGTTGGAACAGCCCGATCAGCTGCATGTCACAGGTGTCAGGGATAAGGCTATGCTGGAAGTGATTTACGCTACCGGCATCCGGGTATCAGAACTAATTTCCCTTGACACCGGCGATATAAATTTGGAAGCAGGCTTCATCCGTTGTCTGGGCAAGGGTTCTAAGGAGAGGATTATTCCCCTTGGTTCGGTGGCTGCCCGCAATGTGGATCGTTATTTGACAGAGGGACGGCCGAAACTTGTGCGTCAAAAAGGTGAAGAAGCGCTGTTTGTCAATCAGCATGGGAAAAGGTTGACCCGGCAGGGTTTTTGGAAAATTTTAAAGCAATATGCCCGCACTGCCGGAATCAGCAAAGATATTACGCCGCATACTATGCGTCACTCGTTTGCCACACACCTGCTGGAGAATGGTGCTGATTTGCGCTCTGTCCAGGAGATGTTGGGGCATGCAGACATTTCTACCACGCAGATTTACACGCAAGTGACAAGAAGAAAACTGCGCGATGTCTATGAAAAAGCTCATCCGCGTGCCTAAAGATGCTGGGAGGCAGACATGAAGAATAGCAGAGTTTTAATTATTGTTCTTGACGGTTTAGGCGTGGGGGAGCTCCCCGACGCCTCATTTTATGGTGATGCCGGCAGCAATACATTGTCTAACACAGCTAAAGCGGTGGGAGGCTTGCGTGTTCCTTTACTGGAATCTTTTGGGCTTGGCTGCCTGACAGATGTGTCAGGTGTACCATGCACTGCCCAGCCTGTTGCAGCTTACGGGAAAATGGCCGAGCTTTCCAAAGGGAAAGATACCACCACCGGGCACTGGGAAATGACAGGAATTGTTTTGGACAAACCGTTTCCGCTATTCGAGGACGGGTTTCCGCCGGAGGTGATTGAGCCGTTTGAAGCGGCTATCGGCCGCAAAGTGTTGGGCAACGTAAAAGCGTCAGGCACAGAAATTATTCAGCAGCTGGGAGAAGAGCATCTTAGGACAGGCTATCCGATAATTTATACCTCCGCTGACAGCGTGTTTCAGATTGCGGCTCATGAAGAAATTGTCCCACTTGAGCTCCTTTATGAATGGTCTGCGGCAGCACGAAGCCTGCTGCGTGAGGAGCATGCGGTTGGTCGTGTAATTGCCCGTCCGTTTACAGGTCGGCCGGGAGATTTCCGGCGCACCTCAAACCGTAAAGACTATTCTTTGCTCCCGCCACGGCCGACGCTCCTTGATATCTTGGCTGCTAACGGTTTCCCAGTCGTCGGTATAGGAAAAATTGACGATATCTTTGCAGGGCGCGGCGTTACTGTTTCCTACCAGAGCAAAAGCAATGACGAAGGGATGGCAAAGCTTCTGGAAGCCATGGACCGATTCCCGCAAGGGTTGATTTTTGCCAATCTGGTGGACTTTGATATGCTTTATGGCCACAGAAATGATGCGATCGGTTATGCCCGTGCTCTGGAACAGTTTGATCTTTTACTTAATAGTGTTTTAGCTAAATTGCAGGAGAGCGATATTCTTTTTCTGGTATCAGATCATGGCTGCGATCCAATATTCCCTCATACCGACCATACGCGGGAATATGTGCCGTTACTTGTCTACGGCTCAAAAGTACGCCCGCGAAATCTGGGAATCCGTCAGACGTTTGCCGACTTGGGCGCTACAGTAGCTGCGCTGTTTGGGCTGCCGCAGCTGGAGGTTGGGACAAACTTTACAGCTGAACTGGGGTTGGTTGAGCAGTGAACGTACTTGCTATTATCCAGAAAAAGCGGGACGGGAAGATTCTGGCACCGGAGGAAATAAGCTTTTTTATCAAAAATTACCAGAACGGCATTATTCCTGATTATCAGGCGGCCGCTTTTTTAATGGCTGTCTATTTTCAAGGGATGGATAGCGGGGAAACGGCTGCCTTAACTGAGGCGATGGTTAATTCCGGGGAAACCTTGGATTTTTCCTTTCTTGACAGCCCGGTTGCCGACAAGCACTCCACCGGCGGCGTTGGCGATAAAACAACGCTGATTTTGCTGCCGCTGCTGGCAGCTAGTGGTGTCACTGTGGCTAAAATGTCGGGGCGTGGTCTTGGCCACACCGGCGGAACGATTGATAAGCTTTCTTGTATTCCAGGCTTCCGTACAGAGCTGAGCCGCTCCCAGTTTTTAGCTCAGGTGCGAAGTCTGGGTTTTGCGATCACGGGTCAGTCAGCTGAAATGACGCCGGCAGACGGTATGCTTTATGCTTTGCGCGACGTTACGGCTACTGTGGACAGTATTCCTTTGATCGCTTCATCAGTGATGAGTAAAAAAATAGCAGCCGGAGCCCAGTACATTATTCTGGATGTGAAAGCAGGCAGCGGTGCTTTTATGCGCGATGAGCAGCTGGCACGCAGGCTGGCGGAGGAAATGGTTGCCATCGGCCATGCGTTAGGCAGAAAAACGGTGGCGCTGATTACCGCTATGGACCAACCGCTAGGGTTTGCGGTGGGTAATCATCTGGAAGTGCTGGAAGCTATCGCGGCGTTAAAAGGTGAAGGACCAAATGATTTGACGATGCTGACGATTGAACTTGGCGCAGAACTGTTGGTAGCTTGCGGGTTGGCAAAAGAACTGCCTGAAGCCAGGGAAAAATTGGCCGCTTCTTTGCGAAACGGTTCCGCCTTAGCAATGTTTCGTCGCTTTGTGGCAGCCCAAGGAGGAAACCCCTCCATAATGGAAGAGCCGCAAATGTTGGGTTCTCCCGCATATACAGCAGTGCTTCGTTGTACTCAAAAAGGAGTGGTGGCTGGTCTTGATGCGAGAACTGTGGGCCTTGCCGCAGTGCTCCTAGGCGCCGGCCGCGAAAGAAAAGATGACTCCTTAGATTTGACTGCCGGCATATATCTGCACAAGAAAATTGGTGATTCGCTGCAAAAGGGCGATATTTTGGCTGAACTTTTTACCAGCTCCGCAGATAGGCTTGCCATTGCCCAGGAAAAATTAGCTGCTGCCTATTTGATTGGAGAAGCCCCGCAAGAAAACCGTCCGCTCATTCTTGGACGAGTTGAGTAATGACTGAAAATACAAAAAATAAGTTGCCGCCTGCGGGCGGTATATTTTTTTTTTGTTGCCGGAAGATATGTAGAGATACTTTACCTCAAGAAGGAGGAAAAATGATGCGAAAGAAAATAATTCTGAGCGTGCTAAGTTTTTTAATTGTATTATCGGCAGCGTCACATGCTGTTGCCCAGGATTTTAACTTTAACTCTAAGGCGCAACTTTTGATGGACACAAGCAGCGGAAAAATCCTCTATGAGCAAAATATTCATGAGAAGCTATATCCTGCCAGTGTGACTAAAGTCATGACGATGTTACTCGCAATGGAAGCGTTGACAGAGGGAAAAGTTAAGCTGGACGACTTGATTCCTGTAAGCGAAAAAGCGGCGGGGCTTGGCGGTTCACAACTTTTTCTCGCCCCAGGCGACCGAGTCAGCTTTGAAGAAATGATGATTGGCATCGGCGCTGGCTCGGCTAACGACGCCTCGCTGGCTATGGCTGAGTTTTTGGCCGGTTCGGCTGAAGTTTTTGTAGCCCAGATGAACGAAAAGGCTCGGGAGTTAGGGATGGCAAATACCAATTTCGCCAATCCCCACGGACTGCATGACGAGAACCACTATACTACTGCCTTCGATATTGCCTTAATGTCCTTAGAGCTGCTTCGTTACCCAAAAATTCACGAATGGATAAGCATCTGGTATGACGAGCAGTTTCTGCAAGGTAAGATAAAAAAAAGCGAAGGTGTTTACCTGAGTAATTCTAATCAGATAATTCGATTCTATGAAGGCGGGGATGGCTTAAAAACAGGGTTTACGCGAGAGGCAGGGAATTGTGTCTCAGCTACCGCCACCAGGGAAGGTACCCGTTTTTTGGCGGTCATCCTAGGCGCCCCCGGTCGGCCAGCTCTCTTTAGCGAAGCCAGAACGCTGCTTGATTATGGTTTTGCTAATTGGCGGAGCCTGCCGGTGGCAGAAAAAGGTCAAGTGCTAGGACGTGTTAAGGTAGATAAAGGTTCAGTTGAGGAAGTTGAATTTGTAGCTAAGGGAAACTTCTCGCTGCTCGTCAGAAAGGGAATGAAGGATAAAGTAATCCATGAAATAATTATCCCTGAACGTCTGACGGCACCGCTTGAGACAACGACTCAAATCGGCACCTTGCTTGTCAAGTCGGCGGACGGAGAAGAATTGGGGCGAGTAGCGTTAGTGCCGGTGGCAGATGTGCAAAGAGCAAATATAGTTACCTTCCTGCGCCGTTTTGTCGGGCACTGGCTCCGCTTTGGCAGATAAAGTGTTAAGACGAGAGACTGACGGAGGCATCATTTTTTGGGTTATGCAGCCTCACTCAGCTGCTTTGCTCGCACGTTTTCGCAGCTGCGAACCGCGATTTTCGCTAACATGCCAAAACCTCCTGGCAGATTGCATGTGAACCGTTGGCATGTTTTGACGCTGCAAATCGCAGTTCGCTTAACGCTGCTATCACTTAACGCTCGCTTCAGCATTCTGAGCAAGGCTACGCACAGAACCCTCTCCACCCTTTGGGGGGAGAGGGCTAGGGTGAGGGGGGAGGGAGTTTTCCTTTTGGATGACGCAACATCTTGTTGCACTCCCTGCGGTCAAGCTATGGCTATTCTTCCCGTGAATTTCACTAAAAGGCAGGAGTTTCTAGATAGTTGTAGAATTAAAAACAGGAAACAAAATAAACCGAATCGAGAGGACGAGGGGGAGAATGCCTGTGGAAATAGTTATGAAACGGGCAGGGAGCACGCTTTTAGTACGAATGGCGGGCGAATTGGATCATCATGCTGTAAGCGGGCTTAGGGATAAAATTGACAGCAAAATCACGCTTGATAACCTAAAAAATGTAATTTTCAACTTCGGCGGCGTTGATTTTATGGATAGTTCAGGCTTGGGTATGGTTCTGGGTCGCTATAAATTGGTATCGGCACAGGGAGGCAAGGTGTTAGCCTGTTCTCTGAGGCCGCGGGTGCAACGCGTGTTTGATCTATCGGGTCTGCAGGCAAAAATTCCTGTCTTTCTATCGGAGCAGGAAGCCCTAAAGAATGTGTAGGGGGGAAAGCAGATGGATAATCATATGAAATTAGAAATTCCGAGCAAATCGCAAAACGAAGCTTTTGCCCGCGTTGTAGTTGCAGCTTTTGCCGCGCAGGCTGACCCTACCATTGATGAGATTTCCGACCTCAAAACGGCAGTGAGTGAGGCGGTGACGAATGCCGTAATTCATGGTTACGAAAATGGCTTCGGTACAATTATTGTCACTGCCGTACTAAAAGACAGGCGACTGGAAGTGTCGGTAACAGATTACGGTGTCGGCATTGCAGATCTTGAACAGGCTCGTGAGCCGCTTTATACCTCAAAACCGGAATTGGATCGTTCCGGGATGGGCTTTACCATTATGGAAAACTTTATGGATGAATTCAGCTTAGCTTCTGAGCCGGGTAAAGGAACTACTGTAACTATGGTGAAGATTTTCAGTCAAATTAAGACCGGACGAGATGCATAAGTGAATTTCATGGATGAGTCAGTAAAAAAGCATATTCCGCTTGTGCGCAGCTTGGCGAAACGTTACTGCGGTGAGTTTGCCGAGGAAGATGATCTTTTTCAGGTGGGCTGTATCGGGTTGTTAAAAGCCTTGCGGAAATATGATTCGGAACGCGGCACCGCCTTTACCACCTATGCTGTGCCTGTCATTGCTGGAGAGATAAAGATGTACTTGCGGGGACAGGGTGCGCTGAAATACAGTCGTGCGCTGGCGAGTCAGGCCGGTCGGGTGAGAAAACTGCAGGGTGAATTGGAGCAGCGCCTCGGACGGCAGCCCGCTTTGAGTGAGTTGTCGGCCGCTTGCGGCCTTGCGCCGGAAGAACTTTTAATGGCTTTAGACGTGGTGAGCGTTCCCCTCTCTCTTGATGCTATTGAGCCGGGAGTACAGGCGGAATTGGCTGTGACGGCTGCAGAATCAGATCAAGTGGTTGACCGGTTGGCCCTGCGTGAGGCGCTCACTTTTTTGCCCGAACGAGAACGCCGGATAGTGCTTTACCGCTATTTTCGCCATAAGTCACAGCAGGAAACTGCTGATATCCTGGGTATCTCGCAAATGCATGTTTCCCGTCTGGAAAAAAAGATAATCAATGAATTAAAGAAACAGCTTGCCTAAAAAGCTCTTTAAAAAAGCTCTTAATTTTGAGCCTTATATTTTTTTTCCGCTGCGGGGAAACTACCGACAAGATAAGGAGGTGAGTAAATGGCTGTCGCAAAAATCATTGAACTTGTCGGTGAATCCAACAAGGGTTGGGAGGATGCGGTGCAGAGGGCAGTTGCCGACGCAGCGAAAACTGTGGAAAATATTACTGGTGTGGAAGTTTGCAATATGACCGCAAATATTGATCACGGCAGAATCTCGGAATACAAGGTAAATGTAAAGGTTGCTTTCGGTGTGCTTGATCGCTAAACGGCTAAACTAACCCTCCGAGTCGGAGGGTTTTTAACAGGAATTGAAAGGTTCAAGAGTTAAACATATGGTAAAGGAGGTAAAGCATGGGTGTTAGGGTAGGGATTCCACGCGCGCTGTTGTACTATCACTATTATCCCGGATGGGAGGCTTTTTTTCGTGCGCTGGGTGCGGAAGTGGTTTTGTCGGATGAAACTACAAAAGCGATTTTGGATCGCGGTGTTCGTGACGCCGTTGATGAGGCATGCCTCCCGGTGAAACTCTATCTTGGTCACCTGGCAAACTTGCGGGATAAAGAAGTCGATTATATTTTCGTTCCCCGTATCGTTTCCGTAGAACGAAAAAGGTATCTATGTCCAAAATTCCTCGGTTTGCCGGAAATTGCGCGTTTTTGTGTGCCTGGATTGCCGGAACTGCTTGATATTGAAATAAATGTTTATGAACGGTATCATAAATCTAAGCAGAGCCTGGAAAAATTGGCAAGCCTCTTTGGTTATTCAAAGCAGGCTGGCAAATTGGCTCTACAAGAAGCAAAAGTAGCACAAAAAGCTTATGAGGCTAGACTCAGGCAAGGTTATACACCCCAAGATGTCTTCTGCGGGAGAGAAAAAAAGGAGAATGGTCGTATTAAGGTGGCTGTACTTGGCCACGCGTACAATCTCAATGATCCCTACACCAGTATGGGGTTGCTTGAAAAACTGCGTGAAATGGGTGCCGAGGTAATTACAACTGAGATGATGCTTCCCGAGGAGATTAAGCGGGGTAATGATTTTTTAGAAAAAGAGATATTTTGGACATTCGGCAAAGAATTGCTGGGTGCGGCGTTTCATTTGTTGGATGAGGGGAGCATCCAGGGGATAGTGCTGGTAGTTTCTTTTGGTTGCGGACCAGATTCGCTTATCTGCGAATTAGTCGAGCGCATCTATCGCAGGGAGAAAACCGTGCCGCTTTTAATGCTTACACTTGATGAACATACAGGACAGGCAGGGGTTATAACCCGTCTTGAAGCATTTATGGATATGCTGCGCTGGAGGGAAGCAATATGAGAGTGACTTATCCGCATATGGGCTTAATTTCTATTGCTTTCCATGGCTTGCTCAGAGACTTGGGTCTTGATGTTTTGCCACCGCCACCCATTACTAAAAAAACCATTAACTTAGGAGTGCTTCATTCTCCTGAATTTGCTTGCTTTCCCCTAAAAGTTAATATGGGTAATTTTATCGAATCCTTAGAGTTGGGAGCCGATACCATTGTCATGGCTGGAGGGAGCGGACCTTGCCGTTTCGGCTATTATGCTGAGGTACAGCGGGAAATTCTTACTGATTTAGGGTATAAGTTTAAGATGATTGTTTTAGAACCGCCCCAAGAAAGAGCTATTTTGCTGGAGAAATTAAAAGAGTTGGGCGCCAAACGCAGTTGGCCAGCAATTCTGCGGACGCTGCAGACTACCTGGCGCAGAATCAAGGCTCTTGACGAAATTCATGCCCAGAGTTTGCGGATTCGTCCGCGAGAGTTAGCAAAGGGAAGTACAACGAAAGCATATGAGAAAGCGTTGCTCCCGTTGGCAGCAGCATGTACGCCGCGGGAAGTCAGCCAAGCATTGCGAACAGCGCGGAAAATCCTTGGCGGCGTGCCAATTAATACAGAAAAGAAAGTGTTGCGTATTGGTTTTGTGGGAGAGATTTACATGCTTCTTGAACCTTACGCAAATTTAGAAGTGGAAAGATTGCTGGGGGAGATGGGGGTAGAAGTTGACCGTTCCATTTATATGTCCCACTGGATTAAAGATCATCTCTTGCTTAAATCTCTCGGATTGGCTGGAAACAAACCGACAAAAAAGGCAGCTGCTCCCTATTTAAATCACTTTGTGGGCGGGCACGGCTGGGAGTCGGTGGGAGATACTGTCCGCTATGCTCAACGTGGCTTTGACGGTGTAATTCATGTTTTGCCATTTACCTGCACGCCGGAAATTGTGGCGCAAAGTATTTTGCCGACAGTCAGTCGGGAACAGGGTATCCCAGTGCTTTCTTTCTCTTTAGATGAACAGTCGGGAGAAGCCGGTTTTCAAACTCGTCTGGAAGCATTTCTCGATTTGTTAGAGCAGCGCAAAAACAGAGTAAAGTTTGTTGCACCGTAATAACTCTAAAATGTCTGCGCTTTATAAACTGCTGAACAAGCAATTTATTCCCGGGGATGAAAATGCTTGCGCGGGGCAAGTTACTTAATTGTTTATTTATGGTATAATGGGTAAGGATTTGAGGGGAGGGGCAGGATGCAGGCAATAACCACTCATCAGAATGCAGATTTTGATGCTTTAGCTTCCATGGTAGCCGCCGGCAAGCTTTATCCGGATGCTTGTTTAGTAGTGCCTGGCTCGCTAAATCTCAATGTCCGTGAATTTGTCTCCCTTTATAAAGACACATTCCATTTATTAGGCCAGAAAGAAATTGATTTGACGTCGGTGAATAGCCTGGTAGTAACTGATACCAGGCAGAAAAATAGAATCGGTCCGTTTGGGAAGATGCTGGAGCAGATTACTGAAATCCATCTCTATGACCATCATCCTGATACGGACGAGGATTTGACCGCTCAACTGACTGTCTTGGCAGAAGTAGGCTCTACCACAACACTGTTACTGGAGCGGATTTACCGGCAAAAAATTCCGCTCTCATCTTTTGAAGCCACTCTGTTTGCTTTAGGTATTTATGAAGATACAGGCTGTCTGACCTTTGAGACTACCACAGCCAGAGATGTGGAAGCGCTCTGGCGACTATGGCAGTCAGGCGTTAATCTGAAAGTTGTTAATCACTTTCTGAATCGACCGCTGAGCGACGAGCAGCGGATCATGCTGGATGCCTTGTTAACTTCCACAGAATATCATGAACTGCGCGGTGTCAGGGCGGCGGTGGCGACAGCGGTAAGTGCCGGCTATGTGGGCGGGCTGTCACTGTTAACTCATAAGCTGCTGGAAATGGAAGCTGTGGATGTAATTTTTTCTGTAGTGGCAATGGAGGATCGCATCTATGTCGTAGGCCGCAGTCGCCTTGATTATCTTGATCTGGGGCTGGTGTTAGCGCCGTTAGGCGGTAAAGGGCATAAACATGCCGCGTCGGCTGCCGTGCGGGATAAGTCGCTAATAGAAGTGCGGGATATTTTAGTTGGCTCTCTCTATAAGCAAGTTTCTCCTGTAAAAATGGCCAGGGAGATTATGTCGGTACCGGTGCGTACTATTTCACCGGATACTTCAGTGGAGAAAGCAAGAGAACTTATGTTGCGCTACGGTCACAGCGGTTTTCCCGTAGTAGATCAGCAGGGTTTGGTCGGGATTATTTCCCGGCGAGATCTGGAAAAAGCAGCGCATCACGGCTTAGGCCACGCGCCGGTGAAGGGATATATGAATAAGCGGCCTTTGACGGTACCTCATGATTTGCCTGTGCGCAAGATTCAGGAGATGATGATTGAGCATAATGTCGGCCGCCTGCCGGTTACCGACACCGAGGGCATCATCGGGATTGTGACGCGCACCGATGTGTTAAGAAATATGGAAGGCGGAGAAAAAGTCCGTTGCGGAAACGGGCGTTGCCTGCCTGCCGCCGGGGACGATCTGACGCCGCTGATTAATGCCCGCTTGCCAAAGAAAATACAGAGCCTGTTACTGCTTGTGGGACAAAAGGCAGAGATGGAAAATGTGCGCGTTTTTGCGGTTGGCGGTTTTATCCGTGACCTGCTTTTGCAAATTCCAAATCACGACTTGGATCTGGTGGTGGAACCGGCGGCCATTCCTTTTGCTGAAAAACTGAACGAACTTTTGCGTGGTCAGTTGACTACCCACGAGCAGTTTGGCACTGCTTCCATAGTTATCTCCGGTGGAATTCAAATTGATCTTGTCACTTCCCGCCAGGAATTTTATGCCCGTCCTGCTGCTTTGCCTGAAGTGGAACAGAGCAGTGTGAAAAATGACCTATTTCGCAGGGATTTTACTATCAACACTTTGGCCTGCAGTCTAAAAGTCTCTGAGTTTGGCACGCTGATAGATTTTTTCCATGGGATAGAAGATCTGGAAAAAGGCTTAATCCGTGTCCTGTATAACCTAAGCTTTGTGGAAGACCCGTTGCGTGTTTTGCGTGCCGTTCGTTTTGAACAGCGCTTCGCTTTTCGTTTGGAAGAAACAACATTGTCACTTTTGGAAAATGCTGCCCAGACTCGTGTTATGGAGAAGGTAAGCAAAGAACGGCTATATGATGAAATTCAGTTGGCTTTATTGGAAGAAAAGGCTCCGGAAATCTTGATACGCTACTTTGAGCTGCAACTTGCACCACTGCTTTTTCCCGGAATTTGTTACAGTGAAAAATTGAAAAATCGCCTGACCTCTGCCCGTGAAATGATTGCCTGGGCCGGACGAAACTGGCCGGATGCGGCAGTATCGCCGTCTGCGCTTTATCTGGCGGCGCTGATGCTTGATCTGCCTTTTCAGGAAGCACGTCACCTTTGCAGACGGCTGCGTTTGCCCCGGAATGAAGTGGAGCGGGTGCTGGCAGCGGTAGAATCAGTTCCACAACTTCTGTCGAGGCTGTCGGCGTCGGAATTGCTGAAAAACAGCGAGCTTTTTCATCTTTTTAGCGGCCGGCCGGCAGAAGTATTGCTCCTTTTGCAGGCGGAGAACAGTTTAAGCCGCGTTTGGGAGAGCACCTCTTTGTATTGGGAAAGGTTGCGCCATATCAGACCGGATGTGGGGGGCCGTGATTTGCTGGCAGAGGGCTATCTGCCGGGTCCGCTTTTCCAGGAAGTTTTACTTGCTCTAAGGGATGCTCGCTTGGATGGAGTGGTTTCGAAACGGGAAGAGGAACTGTCTCTCGCACGAGAACTTTTTGCCATGAAGGAGATAAAAAATGCCTAATTTCTTTGGCGGTGGATTGGAAATGTTTTACCGAATTCCTGCCTTGCTGTTAGCTATTACTTTCCATGAGGCAGCTCATGCATTTATGGCTTATCGTTTAGGGGATCATACGGCAAAAGACCAAGGCCGGCTCAGCCTAAATCCACTCAAACATTTGGATCCGCTGGGCACTCTGGCTTTACTTATTTTTCGTTTCGGCTGGGCTAAGCCGGTTCCGGTGAATCCAATGTATTTTAGAGGCGACCGCCGCCGCGGGATGTTCCTTGTGGGCTTGGCGGGACCTGCAACCAATTTCATTTTAGCGTTTCTTTCGATGTTTGCCTTGTTAACAATCCCTTTTTTGCGTGAGGGTCATCTTGGCGCCATTATTGTTCAGCTCTATTGGTATAATGTATTGCTGGGAATCTTTAACCTTCTTCCTTTGCCGCCGTTAGACGGTTCGAAAGTTTTCGCTTATTTTCTGCCGCGGCAGACGGCTTATAAGCTAAGTCAACTGGACCAATACGGCCCTCTGATTCTGATTTTATTAATTTTCACTGGGGCCTTATCGACAATCCTGGGGCCGCTGTTTAATGTGGCGCATAACATGATTTCAACGCTGGTTTCACTCTTGACCGGTTTTTAGAGAGGGGTTATTCATCGTGGAACAGAAGAAAGTAATTCTCAGCGGAATGCGACCGACAGGGCGGTTGCAGCTTGGCAATCTGCTGGGGGCGCTCGATAACTGGGTAAAATTGCAGGAGCAGTATCGTTGTTTTTTTTCTGTGGTGGATTGGCATGCTCTGACTACTGCTTACGAGGATACGTCGGAGATTCGGGAAAATACTTACCAGATGTTGATGGATTGGCTTGCCGCCGGTTTGGATGCGGAGAAAAATGTGATTTTTCGTCAATCTGATGTGAAGGAACACGCAGAATTGCATCTTTTGCTTTCTATGGTCACGCCGCTTTCGTGGTTGGAGCGTGTGCCTACTTATAAAGACCAAATTGAGCAATTACGGGAGAGGAATCTGGCCACCTACGGATTTCTGGGTTATCCCCTTCTTCAGGCTGCCGATATTTTAGTCTATCGTGCTGATGCAGTGCCGGTTGGCGAGGACCAAGCGCCGCATATTGAAATGACCAGGGAAATCGCCCGTCGCTTTAACTTTCTCTACAAGGAGGCGGTGTTTCCCGAGCCGGCCACTATCTTAAGCCAGGTCAAGCTCTTGCCTGGCATAGACGGAAGGAAAATGAGCAAATCATACGGCAATACAATTGAATTGTCGGAAAATCCGGAGGAAGTGCGGAAAAAGGTCAGCCAAATGCTTACAGATCCGGGCCGCCAACGCAAAACAGATCCCGGTAATCCTGATATTTGTGTTGCCTTTGCCTTTCATGGAGTGTTCAATTCTGCAGAATTGCTTAATGTGAAGGAAACCTGCCGCAGGGGAGAGATCGGCTGTGTGCAGTGTAAGAAACTGTTGGGTGAGCAGGTAGCTGCCTATCTTGAACCAATTTATGAGCGTCGTCAGCAGTTGGAGGGAAAGCGGGAATATATTCGCGATATTTTGCAGGCAGGTGCCAAAAAGGCACAGGAAGCGGCGGGAGCAACTATGGAAGTAGTGCGCGGCGCGATGAATCTCACGCTGTAAGAGGTGAAGATACCGGTGGAATATCAAGTGAGCTTGCCTGTCTTTGAGGGGCCCTTTGCTCTGCTTTTTCACCTGATTGAGAAGGCTGAAGTAGATATTTACGAAATTTCTATTTCGGAGATTACGGCACAATATCTCGCTTATCTGCAAAACATGGAGAAAGTAAATCTTGATTTGGCTTCGGAATTCTTGGTCATGGCTGCCACTCTGTTAAAGTTGAAGTCTAAGAAACTTCTCCCTGTTACTGTTGAAAGCGATCTCGATCCGGAAGAGCTCAACTTAACTATAGATTCCCGGGAAGAATTGGTACAGCGTCTGTTGGAATACAGACATTTTAAAGCGGTTGCTACTGAATTGCGCAGCTATGAGCAAGCGCAAAAACGTGTTTTCGTTCGTTCTCTTTGCGGCGGAAAAATTGTGCTTGTAAACCCGGCTGAGGAGGCAGACGCCGGCGCCGTTACTTTGCCGGGGTTGATGGAAGCGTTTCAACGACTGTTGGCAAAAAGGGAACAGCTACCGCAAGAGATTGCTCCCGATGATTTCTCTGTTCACGATAAAGTCAAGCAGATCATGTATTTGCTGCGGGGGAAAAATGAGGGTGTGGATTTTTTAGCGCTCTTTCCACGGGGTGCCGGTTTGGCTGAGATTATCGCGACATTCTTTGCCCTTTTGGAACTTGTGCGCATCCGTAAAATCAGAGTTTGGCAGTCTGCTCCCTTTAGCAGCTTATTGGTCGCGCACAGGCAAAATCCTGGAGGTGGCAAAGGTGTTAATTAAACCGCTGGTGGAAGCATTGCTTTTTACGACTGAGGAACCGCTCTCCCCAGATAAGCTTGCTGAGATTACAGGCGTTGCCATAAAAGAAGTGCGTGAGGCTCTGTGGCAGTTGCAAAAAGAATATTCCCACGCAGAGCGTGGTCTTCAAGTAATGGAAATTGCCAAAGGGTTCCAGTTAGCAACGAAGCCGGAATTGGCACCGGTGCTGGAAACCATGTTTAAGGGAGAGAAAAGTTATATTCTTTCTCAGGCAGCCCTGGAAACTTTGGCTATTATCGCTTATCGCCAGCCTGTAACAAGGGTTGATATTGAATCCGTGCGCGGCGTGAAAGTTGACGGCGTGCTGGAGACACTGCATAAGCGTCGCTTTATTCGGACTGTCGGTCGTAAGGACGCACCAGGCCGACCTATTCTCTACGGCACAACCAAGGAGTTTCTAAAATATTTCGGTTTAAAGGACTTAAGCCAGTTGCCGCACCCTGCCTTAACTGAATAGTTGACACAAACTTAGCACGCAAGCAGGCGTGCTTTTTTTTGGGCAGGAAATTATCTCAAAACACGGAGCGTCTTTATTAGGTATTGCATCCTCACCCAGCTGCAAACCGCAATTCTTGCTAACATGCCAAAACCTCCGGGCAGAGTGCAAGTGAACCGTTGGCATGTTTTAACGCTGCGAATCGCTGTTCGCTGATCGCTGCTTTCACTTAACGCTCGCTTCAGCATTCTGTGAAAGTCTGCAATTCACTGAAAGAAAGGACGCATTATGAACAAAACCTCCGAGTTGATTGCAAGTGAACCGTTGGCATATAAAAGGCTTGTTTGTATTTTTCTACTTATAACGGGAATGGTAAAAAAAAGATGCGAGTGGTGGTCAGATGGAGTTATTGTGGCAACTTCTCCCCGGGTATATTGCTCTGTTTTTGCTCGTCCAATTGCTCCCGGTGCGCATAAATATCTTTTTCGTTAGGGATGATAAAGATGAATTTATGGCTATCCGCGTAAGCACCTTTTTTTCACTGATTCGCTTTGCAGTGGAGGTTCCGGCGGTAAAGCAGAAAAAAGCGCTGGAATTCACACTGGACGCAGAGCTGAAGGCCGGGCAAGATGAGTTGATCAGGCAGAAACAGGAAACAGTGTCGCTGCTTGATCTGGATTGGAAAAAACTGCGGGAAATGATCGTCTATCTGCTGGAAAACAGTAAAATGCTGCGGTTTCTCTTGCGTTTTTTCAGTCGGGCCATAACGATAGAGAAGTTAACTCTACGGATACGGGCAGGAGTGGATGATGCAGCGTTGACAGGGCTCTTGGCGGGATTGTACTGGATTTCCACCGGATGGTTTACTGCCAAAGTCAGGCAGTGGTTTAGTATCAAGTCTGAACCGGTGTTTCTCATAAACCCGGATTTTAGAGCTCAGCCGGTTTTCGCAGGTAGGTTTGATACTGTTTTCTCTCTGCGCATGGGCCACTTTGTGATAGGCGGCAGCTTGCTTTTGCTTACAAATTTCCGAGGGGGTAGTGTTTGATGATGCAGGAACATCCGATTCAGGGATTGATGAAAACGGCCATGGAAAATATTAAGGAAATGGTGGATGTAAATACAATTATCGGAGACCCGGTGGAAGCGCCGGACGGCTCCCTAATTATTCCGGTCTCAAGAGTATCTTTCGGTTTTGCTGCCGGTGGCAGTGAGTTTGAAAGCGGCGATGAGCCGGAAAAAAAAGCAAAAAAAGAAGAAGGATCTGTCTTACCCTTTGGTGGCGGCAGTGGTGGCGGTGTTACAGTCCAACCGGTAGGGTTTTTGATCGTGGGCAGCAGCGGGCAGGTGCGTATGTTGCCGGTTGATCGTCATGCCATGTTTGAACGTCTGATGGATATGGCACCTCAATTGATAAATCAGGTGCAAAGTTTGATTAGAAACAATGGCGGCCAGAATACTCAAGGAGAAACAACAAACTACCAGATCTAGAGCGAATAAAATAACTTCATAGTACATATTCACAAAGCCATGCGAATAAAAATGAGCATGGCTTTTTGTTGCTGCAGAGGAAATCACCTCATATTTGGGAAGCTACGATTTATGATTGGGAGGAGAGTTGATGCGAAAAAACTTTGCGGTTTTTTTCTTTGTCTGCCTATTTATGCAAGCCGGACTTGTTTTTGCCGTAGACAGCCCGCTTGTTACCGCCCGGTCAGCCATTTTGATGGATCAGGCCACCGGCAGAATTCTTTTTAGCAAAAATGCGCATGAGCAACTGCCCATGGCCAGCACTACAAAAATAATGACTGCCATCCTCGCTATTGAGTCTGGACGGATGGAGGAAACGGTGATCGTCAGTGAATATGCTTCCTTGGTGGAGGGCTCGGCGGTCGATTTGGAGGCCGGTGAAGAAAAAACTGTGGAAGAGTTGGTTTACGCCCTGATGTTACGCTCGGGAAACGATGCAGCCACAGCTATCGCTGAGCATCTGGGTGGTTCTGTGGAAAAGTTTGCCGAGAAAATGACTAGGCGAGCCCGAGAATTAGGAGCAAATCAAACCAGTTTTTTGAATCCTCACGGTCTGCACCAAGAGGAACACTTCAGCACAGCATATGATCTGGCGCTAATTGCTGCTCACGCCATGTCCCTGCCGCAGTTCCGGGAAGTCATAACAAAAAGAGAAAAAAGAATTTCTTGGACCGGCAGGCCTTATGAGAGAGTTTTGCGCAACCAGAATAAACTTCTGCAGTTGTATGAAACTGCAAACGGGATTAAAACCGGCTGGACTTCATTAGCAGGACGCTGCTTCGTGGGTGCGGCCGCCCGCAACGGTTGGCAGCTGGTGAGTGTTGTGCTTAATGCTCCGCAGATGTGGGAAGACACAGTCAGGTTGCTTGATTTTGGCTATGCACACTATCGCTGGGAGACAGTGGTAGAAGTTGGCAGGCCGTTGAAAACTATGCAAGTGCAAGGAGGCGTGGAGGACAGGGTAGTATTATTGTCCGGAGAGCCTTTGGGATTGCCGTTGAAAGAAAATGAAGCGGATCTATTGCGTTTCCATTTTTCTGTGCCGGAGCTGCTGCGGGCGCCGCTTCAGGCAGGCGAAAAAGTGGGAAGTCTGCATATTTACTTTGGCAGCCAACAAGTGGGGGAAGTTCCGCTGCTGGCGGCTTCGGAGGTGAGGAGGAAAGGACTGGGCGGTTTAATCTGGGGGATATTCTCTCGTCTTTTTTAATTTGTCGCGGTACTGTTACATAGGTAATTTTGTCCAGGGCGGTGGCTTGTTTTGGTTAATTCAATTTGGTTTGGGATGATGTTTATCGCTTTGTTGGCTGCTGCCGTTACTGGACGTATGGAAACTGTGACTGAGGCAGTTTTTTCATCTGCGGAAAAAGCGGTAACGGTGGCTTTCTCATTGATTAGTATAATGACTTTTTGGCTAGGGATGATGAGGCTGATCGAAAAGAGCGGCTTGATTCATTGGATTGTCCGGGCTCTGCGACCACTAGCTACTTTTCTCTATCCCCGTATTCCTAAGGAACATCCGGCAATGCATGCCATTTTAATGAATATGAGCGCTAACCTGCTTGGTATGGGCAGTGCTGCCACACCCTTCGGCTTGAAGGCGATGAAAGAGTTGCAGGAGCTTAATGATGATAAGGAGACGGCAAGCGATGAAATGTGCACTTTTCTGGCGGTAAACACTTCAAGTTTGACACTGATTCCCACTACTGTGGTAGCTCTGCGGGCGGCTACAGGCTCCATAAATCCTACGGAGATTGTGGGTACAGTTTTGGTTGCCACCACCTGCTCAACGTTGGTAGCGATATTTTTTGATAGGATTTTTCGCCATTTTTACCGCAGTCGTCGACAAAGGGGGAGAAGCAAATGCTCCAGATAATCACTGACAGCGTGGCGGCTTGGATTATTCCCAGCTTTATCTTTGTGATTCTCGTTTATGCCATGTTGAAAAGGGTTGATGTTTTTGATGCATTTGTGGAAGGGGCTGAAGAAGGATTCAGTACTTCGGTAAAGTTAATCCCTTTCCTTGTGGCAATGTTGGTAGCCATCGGCTTGCTGCGTTCCTCCGGTGCCCTGGACTTGTTTATCGGTTTGTTAACGCCGTTCTTAGTAAGTTTTAATATCCCGGATGAAGTGGTGCCGCTTGCCATCATGCGTCCTTTATCAGGCAGCGGCGCTCTTGCCATCACTACAGAAATATTAACGAACAGCGGTCCGGATTCATTTGTCGGTCGGGTGGCTTCCACCATGCAGGGCAGCACCGATACCACTCTTTTCATTTTGACTTTGTACTTTGGTTCCGTTGGCATCCGCCGCACAAGGCATGTGCTGCCAGTAGGGTTATTGGCTGATCTGGTCGGGTTTGTTGCCGCCATCACAGTTTGCAGAATTGTTTTTGGCTAGGAGAACATCTGCCTGCGCCGCAATAAAAAAATACTCAGGCTGGTCTGCCTGAGTCAGATTGCAGATGAGGATTACTGCCCATATATTATTGTGTCCAAAAACCTGGTCTGTTGAGCAGGTCTGAGCCTGGCAAGCCGTTAAACTCGTTTAATTCGGCAGAGTCAAGCTTCCCGCCCTTGAAGAAGAGATACAATCCGGTGGGATCCTGATCAAACGGGGTGAAAATCCAAATCTCCCTGCTAAACTCGGGATTGACAGCAATGCTGCGAATCAGAAACGGCGGCTCACCAAGCAACTCACGGACTCTAGCTGTACTTTCGCCCTTCAATGTGCTCTCCGCGCCCTCGGGGAAATATTGTTCCCAGCCATCTTTAGGTATTCTTTTGATTTCTTGCCCCTGGCGGAGTTCTGCCGCCTCCGTTTCCAAAGCGGTTATCTGACCTTGAAGTGTTTCTTTTTCAGTACGCAGGCTGGTAACTTCCTGCTGCAGTTCGTCGAGGCGGGCCTGATTTCCCTCAGCACATCCTGCTCCCAGAGAAAGAATGGTCAACAAAAAAACAATGATAACAGGCAAAACCCTGTTTTTTTTCTTGCGCAAACTTATCACCTCCAAGCATGTTCGTTTATAAGGCAATTATAGCATATCCCGTTCTTCACTAAAATTGCATCTGAAAAATTTGCTCGGAGGATAATAGCAATACAAAAAAATATTGCTACAGAAAGAAATTAAAGGCACTGTCAGCTCAGATGCGGCATACCAGTATTTCCTCAGCGGGACCGCATATTCTTTGATTGCAGCCGACAATATATAAGGAACCTCTCGTGCTAACAGGCACATCCCAAATGAACCTAACGGAGCGTTGCGGCGGGGCAAGAGTCTCTATTCCAATTAAAAAAGAGGGCCTAAAAATCATTTTTCCTCTGGCAGCGAAGAAAAAGTAGACTAGACTGACCGGTTCGGAAAATACGACACGGATAAAAGTTCTCGGCGCTAGTATGGTAAATCCGTTCAATACTTGCAGTGGCGTGCCTGTGGCATCGAGAAGCTCCACGGACAGTACCTGAGGGCCTAAGGTCAATAGCAGCGTAGAGGGCAATATATCAAAATCCGGAATACAGATAAGCTGACGGACGAAAATAGTGCCCGAGCGGCTGGATAACTGAGGATTAGCGCGCAAGATTCTCTGCATGCTGCACTTAAATTTCTTGGCAATCTTATACAATGAGTCTTCTTCTTTGACTTTATAAAGATAACCATCGCATGTTTTGGGCGGCTCGGGTATTATTTCTGTACTCGCCAGTTTTGCCGCTTTTCGGTAAGCTGTTATCCCTGTTTTGCGCAGTGGCGACATTGCTTTATCACCTCCGTTTTTTAATTAGTATATGGCAGATAGTGATTGGCGGTGAATAATAAACAAGATTATAGGAAACGGCTTTCAGGCACCGCAACCTGAAAGCCGTTTTTAGAAACAATTTGATTTAGAGTTCTGTGAAAATATAAGATTTTTCGCTCAAAATTTTTCTGGTCTAATGACGCGAATGTCTTCTAGGTAAGCAATGCCGGCGAATTTGTCTGCAAGAAATTTGTGGTAAACGGCTTCCATAATGGCGAGAGCTTTAAGCTCGTCGCTGACAATTATCTCTATACAGACATTCTCACTAAAATTCAAAAGCCCTCCCAAGCCTGAACGAAGCCCGCGCTCGCCTTTTCCCGTAAGGCTTCTGTAGACTGTGTAGCCTTTAACTTCATGTGTGTTAAGCAGCTGGATAACCTTTTCTTCTATTACTGCTTCTGTGATAATAACTACTTTTTTGGCCTCTGCCAACAAGATTTAACTCACCGCCAGTCGTATTTTTATTCCGCCATCAGGCGGTTAAAGAGCGCCTGCTAAAAAAACTGCCGTATGATAAGCCAGGGGAATGCCGACGATGACGTTAACGGGAAGTGCAACGACTAACGCCAGGGCAAGTGAGAGGGATGGGTTAGCTTGGGGCAGGGCAGTACGCATTACGATGGGGGCGGAAATAAAAGAAGCCCCTCCTGCTAAGCCGATAGCGAAAATTGTTACCCCGCCCGGGCTCAAGCCGATTAATGTAGCGATCGTCGCCGCAACTAATACATGAATGACCGGCATCAGCAAGGCGTAGCCAAGGACGAATTTATTCACCTTTTTGAGTTCCGCCAGGCGCGCGCCAGCTACCAAGCCAATATCCAGCATGAAAAAAGAGGCTACCCCAAAGAAAAGCGTGTCAAATAAGGGCAAAGCCCTTGCCATGCCTTGGGGGCCGGTAATAAAGCCAATCACCAAGCCGCCTATCAGCAGAACAGTCGTTCTGGCGGTGAGGCCTTCGATTAACAATTCTTTGGTGCTCGGGCCATTGCCGTCCTTCTTGCTGCTAAGGCTGCGCCGAGCCAGGAGAATAGCTGTTACCAGTGCGGCCGTGTCCATGAATGGGTAAAGCGCGGCTACAAAAGGTTCGTATGTTACTTTAATTTGGTCTAGGAAAGTGATCGACAGGATTAGCGTCATACTGCTGACAGCACCAAAGTGGCCGGCTATCGAGCCGGCATTGGCAGGGTCTATGGAAAATAAGCGGGTAAGCATGGTGTAGCCTGCCAAAGCGAGCAGGCAACCAATTAAGGTGGCCGCTATTGCTCCGATTGCCACTTGGAGATCAATGCCGGTTTCATTTACGGCAACACCTGCCCTGATACCGATGGCAGTCAATAGAAAGAGACCCATCGTTGCGCCGGCCTCATCAGGTACTCTTAAATCTGATTTGATTACTGCAGCCATAATCCCCAGTGCAAAGAAGAGTGTGGGGGGCGAAAAAAAGCTTTGTAAAATCACTTCCGCAGTCAAAGCCGCAGTCACCTCCAGATTATGTGATAAGCTTTTGCACAGTGAAGGTTTTCAGCCTCTGAAATTGATAGTGATAGTATAGCACAGCATTTTTTGTTTGGCAAAGATATTTATTTTAAAGAACACCACAATATAAAGAAAAAATAGATGCATCTACCCCTCGTTAGTTTGACAGCTTAACTAAAATGAAAACCCAGAATCCCTTGCAATTGCCCAGAAATACAGAAACCCAAAAACAAATTTTCTACCGGTCGTACTGTTAAATCCCTGGGCTACTTAGATGTGTTGGAAAAAGAGTATGACGGCCACATCGCTCATTTCAAAGATGTTGCCCGCAAGATGACGGAAGAGGAAGCCACAAAGAAGCTGACGCTGACCATTAACATGGATGAACAGGTTAACAAGGGGCGGACAACTGGAAAAACTTCTGCCATGCCGCGATCTTAAAAATCTACCATGAACTTGGGTTGCATCGCTTTTTAAGCAACCGGGCCTGTAATGAAGCGTTTAAGTTCAACTCTCTCTTATCTGCCGGGTGACGGGAAAGGAGACATGTTCGCCGCCATAGCGGTTGCTAGGTTTTTTGGTATCAATTCGCTTTTTTTTAGCCTCTGCAGATGTTTAATTAACATTGTGACTTCCCATATCAGAACCCAATCCAATACTAAATATTTTTTCTTATAAAAAATGCCTTCGTTACATAAATCGATAAAACTATATCCGTTATCCAGTAAATTTGTTATTTTTTCTTCTCTAGCGTCAATCCAGTCTAAAAAGCCTCTCAATCCTTTTTGAAACTCATCCTTTGTGAAAAATTTTTGATCATGAGAGTTCACATAATATTTTGCATCTAAATCAACCAACTTTTGAGCAGAAGAGAGTAATTCATCAATGTCGCTGTCATCCCCTCCATACCAAGGACCAAATTCACTCCCAATATTATAGTCTGTAGCAAAGCACAACCCTTGTTTAGGAAAGAAAAAACAGCAATGACCTTCTGAATGACCTGGTGTGTGGATAACATCCATCTTTGTATATCCGAATGAAAATTGCTCTTCGTTGGAATAGATGCCATCTACTTTTCCAATAGGCTTATAAAAATCGGGCTCATAAACAAAACCCTGTTCAGGATGGATGTTCCTTTGACTAGCAATTCCCCTTTCCCAATTTTCAACCCAATCAGAACCTAAAACAAGTTTAGCGCCATATTTTTTAGCGAAACCGGTTAAGCTTGCTAAAGCATGAATATCTCTCTGGTGAACCATTATCTCTGCTTTTAAAAAAAGGTGGTTGTATCTTATATGATCAAGGTGGTAATGGGAATTGATAACCAAGCCCACCTCTTTACTTAATTGCTCCAAATTGTCCTGACCAGCACCAGTATCAATTACCGTTTTTACTTTATCCGCAATAAAGACTGAATTGGAAAAAGGAAAACGGCCTGATTTATCCCCCCAGATAATTATCAAATTTTTTATCGTTTCCATTATTGTCACAACCTACATTTCAGTTATCAGGCATAATGATTAGGAAGATTATTGCAAAAGAACAGCGTCCGTTAAAAAATATGCCTGACATTATTTACACTTGTTAAATTCAAACAAACAAAACCACTCGGAGAACATCTTGTAAAGTTCGTTCATGACTTCCCAAGACTTTTATCCCATAACCTTCTAAGGGTACGGGCAATCGCATAAAAGAAAATTAAAAAACTGAAAAGCCAACGATATCAAGTAAAACTATGTATAGGGAATTGCAAAATGAATGCAATTCCTTATCGTTTTTTCCTTAAATGTATAGTATAATATATTATACATATTTAAGGAGGGCTCGTATGTCAAATTATCCGGATTGGGTGAACGCATTTAAGGAAAAAGGGACATCCGTAAAGAAGGTCGGCAATGAGTACTACTTGTATCGTACCACTTCAAAGCG
>Ga0208491_10021_pt1 | contig 83353 bp, 79 predicted proteins | sample SubbioCSW11_NovA_FD_184819 | JGI IMG/M metagenome (GOLD analysis project Ga0208491, IMG submission 184819) | Serpentinite rock and fluid subsurface biosphere microbial communities from McLaughlin Reserve, California, USA - CR11_CSW11_NovA (SPAdes) | ecosystem: Environmental > Terrestrial > Deep...
GCCGACGCGCGACCTGCGGACGCGACGGCTCAGGCTCCGCGTCCCGCTCCGCATTCGCCGCCGCTCGCCCTCCATGGCTCGCTTCGCTGTCCGCCAGGCCGCGCTGGCGCGGCGCTCGCTGACGGCCATCCGCCGATCAATGCAAACCTGTACCTGATTAGCCCTGACCCTCAGCCATGAAAATTGCACGCCAGCCGCAGACTCGGCTCCGAGCACGGCTTGCAGCGCATCATGGCGACCGCCAGTCGCGGCAGCAAGTCAGCGAGGCGAAAGCGCCGGTTGAAGCGGTAGGCGGCTTCGGCCAAGTAGCGTCGGGCGTATTTGGCCTGACGGACGGCGTGGTAGGTGCCGCTGATGGCGCGTTTGACGTTGCCGAGCACGACGTTGACCCAGCGCGCGCCGCGCACTTCGGTCGCCGCGCGGCGACCGGCGGTTTCCAGCACGGTATGCGCATGGCCGGCATCGGCGATGCGGCGGAAGCAGGCGAGGCCGTCGGTGTAGGCCTCGGCTTCCGGCGCCAGGCGGCGGGCTGCCCAGTCCTTCAACGAGGCGCTGTCGAACGCTTTGACCGGCTCGATCACCGCGAAGGCCGGACGATCGAGATCTTCGTCGGTCTCGACCGCGATCACAAACGCCTGCTTGTTTTCGGAGCCGCGACCGCGCTTGCCACCGTTACGCTCGCCGCCGAGATAGGCGTCATCGATCTGCACGGAACCCGTGAGCTGCCGGGCTTCTTCGCGCTCGGCCATGGCCTGCATGATCTTGTGCTTGAGGCGCCAGGCGGTCTTGTAGTTGACGCCCAGGTGCCGCATCAGTTCCAGCGCCGCGAGGTTGGTCTTGGTCGCGCTCAGCAGGTGCAGCGCCAGCAGCCACGTCCGCAGCGGCAGCTTGCTGCCGGCGAACAGCGTGCCCGCGGTCAGGGTGCTCTGATGCCGGCAGGTGCGGCACTGGTAGTAGACCTGTGCGCCGCGGCGGAAGCGCGAGCGGCGCCGGCCGTCGCAAGCCGGACAACGAAAGCCATTGGGCCAGCGCCACTGGTACAAGGCGCGGTAGCACTTGACCTCGGTTCCGTAGCGCTCGATGAACTCGGCCATCGACAGACCCGGCTGGAACTGCACGGTATTGATGCTCATGACCCACCTCGTCGGCTTCAGGTGGGACAGACTCTCAGCCAACCGTCGCAAATCCTGCGATTTCCGGCTGAGGGTCGGGGCTAATCAGGAACCTGTAACCGGCTTAGCGCCCGTTCCATCATCACCGGCGCAGCATCGAAGCACCCCGCAAGGCAGGCTGGGGGCCTGCGGCGGATTTCGAGGGCCAGCCCAGCGATCAGACGCCAGGCCCGCAGGGTGCGCCCCGGATGGGCGCACCGACCGCGGGCACCAAGGATGTGCCCTGCGGTCGGCCCGTCGGGGTTCTTGCCGAACAGCAGCCGGCCCGAGTCCGCCGCAGGCCCCCGGCCTGTCGCGGCGGGGGTGTTGCTCCGGGCTCCCAGCCTGCTGCGGCGTGGGTGCTGCTCCGGGCACCCCGACCCGTGCGTCGTGGCTGAACATGGTCGAGCGCTTCTTCCGCGACATTTCGGAGAACCGCATCAAGCGCGACAGCTTCTCCTGCGTCGCCGAGCTTGAACAGCCCATCGCGCTCGCGGCAAGGCTGCGCAAACGCAGTCAGGGCGACCATAAGTGCAGAACAACTTGGCGCAGTACACTAGCCGCACGAGGCCGCAGCCCAAGCCGGCCAAGCGCTTGCTACGCTTTCGCCCCCCGAACCCGCCCAGGCCTGCATGAGCATCAAGAGCGACAAGTGGATCCGTCGGATGTCCGACGTTCCCAACGGCATGATCGAGCCCTTCGCGCCGAGCCAGGTCAAGCACGCCGCCGACGGCAGCCGCATCGTCAGCTACGGCACCAGCAGCTACGGCTACGACGTGCGCTGCGCGCGCGAGTTCAAGATCTTCACCAACATCAACTCGACGATCGTCGATCCCAAGGCCTTCGATCCGTCGAGCTTTGTCGATCTCGAATCGGACGTCTGCATCATTCCGCCCAACAGCTTCGCGCTGGCGCGAACGGTTGAGTATTTCCGTATCCCGCGCGATGTGCTGGTGGTCTGCCTCGGCAAGAGCACCTACGCGCGCTGCGGGATCATCGTCAACGTGACCCCTCTCGAGCCCGAGTGGGAGGGCCATGTCACGCTGGAGTTCAGCAACACCACGCCGCTGCCGGCCAAGATCTACGCCGGCGAGGGCGTGGCGCAGATGCTGTTCTTCCAGTCCGACGAGGTCTGCGAGACGAGCTACCGCGATCGCGGCGGCAAGTACCAGGGCCAGACCGGCGTGACCCTGCCGAAGACCTGAGGCCGTCCTCAGCCGCCGTGCGGCAGGGCGGTAGCGGGCAGTTCGGCCATCGCCCGGGCCAGGCGCGAGGCGAGGGTGGGCGCTTCGCCGCCATAAGGCCGCCGCTGGCCAGCACCCCAGACCGGCCCCGGCCAGGCCGCATCGCCTTCGCGACGGCCGACCACGTGCACATGCAAGGGGCGGACGACGTTGCCGAGCGCACCAATATTGAGCTTGTCGATCGGGGCGAAGTGCTGGCGCAGCAGGTTGCCGGCCTGGTTGATCTCGGCCAGCAGCAGGCGCTGGGAAGCGCCGTCGAGGTCGATCCATTCGACGGCTCCGGCCACGCGCGGCACCAGCACCAGCCAAGGGAAGCGGGCGTCATCGACCAGACGGAGTTGCGACAGCGGGCCGTCGGCGACGAACACCGAATCGGCTTCGAGGCGGGGATCGAGGCGGAAGCTCATTGCAGGTGCGTAGCGAAGAAAGCCAGGGTCTGGGCCAGTGCGGCCTGTGCCGAGGGCGGGTGGAAGTCGGCGCGCATCTCGCAGTTGAAGCCGTGGCCGGCCGGCCAGACGGCGAACTGGGCCTCGGGCAGGTGCTGGCGGTGCAGGGCGAGGTGCATAGCCGACCACACCGACAGGGCCGGGGCGATGGCGACGAAGCCGGCCTCGGCGAAGCGATCGACCACGCCGCGGATGTGGGCGTTGAGCCCGAAGATTTCCTGCACCACCAGTGCCCCCTTCGCTGGTCCGGCCGGATCGGCGCGCCAGGCCGAGAGAGGGCCGTTGGGGGTGGACAGCGAGACGGTGTGGCCCATGGTGCCCTCGGCGGTCGGGGTGGCGATGGCCGGTATACTGGCGAGCCCCCACCTGCCTGCGCAAGCGGCCCCGCCGCCGGCGCTCCGTCATGCCCGCCAAGACCCTTCCCGCCAAGGCCCCGCCGATCCGCAGCCCGAAAATCGGCTTCGTCAGCCTGGGCTGCCCCAAGGCCCTGGTCGATTCCGAGCGCATCCTGACCCAGCTCAAGGTCGAGGGTTACCAGATCGTGCCGAGCTACGACCGGGCCGATGTGGTGGTGGTCAACACCTGCGGCTTCATCGAGTCGGCGGTCAAGGAATCGCTCGATGCCATCGGTGAGGCCCTGGCCGAGAACGGCAAGGTCATCGTCACCGGCTGCCTCGGCAAGCGCCCCGAAACGATCCGCGAAGCCCACCCCGAGGTGCTGGCGATCACCGGCCCGCAGGACTACGCCAGCGTCATGGGCGCGGTGCATGCGGCGCTGCCGCCGCGCCACGATCCCTTCACCGATCTGCTGCCCTCGCCGCGCAGGCGCAAAAAGGACGAGGGCATGATCGAGGGCGTCGGCCTCAAGCTGACGCCCCGGCATTACGCTTACCTGAAAATCTCCGAGGGCTGCAACCACCGCTGCAGCTTTTGCATCATCCCTTCGCTGCGCGGCGATCTCGTGTCGCGCCCGGTTGACGACGTGCTGCGCGAGGCCGAAAAGCTCGTCATCGGCGGGGTCAAGGAGTTGCTGGTGGTCTCGCAGGACACCAGCGCCTACGGCGTCGATGCCCAGTACGCCGCCCGGCGCTGGCGCGACCGCGACTACGCCACCCGCTTGAGCGATCTCGCCCGTGGCCTGGGCGAACTCGGCGTCTGGACGCGGCTGCACTACGTCTACCCCTACCCGCATGTCGACGAGGTCATCCCGCTGATGGCGGAAGGCAAGCTCTTGCCCTACCTCGACCTGCCGCTGCAGCACGCCAGCCCGCGCATCCTCAAGCGGATGAAGCGGCCGGCGGCGGCCGAGAAGCAGCTCGAACGCATCCTGCGTTGGCGCGCCATCTGCCCGGAGTTGACGATCCGCAGCACCTTCATCGTGGGTTTTCCCGGCGAGACCGAGGCGGACTTCGAGCAGCTGCTGGACTTTATCGATGCCGCGGAACTCGACCGTGTCGGTGCTTTCGCCTACTCGCCGGTCGCCGGCGCCCGGGCCAATGAGCTGCCCGACCCGGTGCCGGAGTCGCTCAAACAGGAGCGCCTGGCGCGTTTCATGGCTTTGCAGGCCGAGATCAGCGCCGAGAAGCTGGCGCGCAAGGTCGGTACGGTGCAGAAGGTGCTGATCGACGCCATCGATGGCGAGCTCGCCATCGGACGGTCGATGGCCGATGCGCCGGAGATCGACGGCACCGTGCAGGTCCAGGACGGCGCGGCGCGGCGCCTGAAGCCCGGGCAGTTCGCCGACATCGCCATCCTCGGTGCGGACGAACACGACCTCTACGGCCGGGTTGCGACGGCCGGGTCGAAGGCTGCTAATCTGGAAACGTGATCCTTTCCGAGGGCAGTGTGATGGCGCATCCATTCATGTCCGGCGACTGGCGTCGCAACCCACTGGCCACTGGTTTTGCAGGGCTCGCGTTGGGCTTGCTGCTGGCCTACGGCATCGGTCTCTGGCAACGCCACGCGGCCTTGGCCGAGCGCGACACGGCACACCAGACTGCACTTGCTGCGCAGGCCGCCGAGAAGGCCACGCTCGAAGCCCGACTCGCGGAGATCGAAACTGCGCACACGACGGCCGAATCGCGCATCGCTCTGTTGCGCACCCGGCTCGGGGTGCAACGTACGCTCATCGATCTCGACCAGCGCAATTTCGGCACCGCCAACGAACGCCTCGAGGCCGCTGCAGCCACGCTGCAAGCGGCCGACCCCGCTCTGCTCGGCATCGACCCGCCGGTGCTGGCCGGGGTCCGCGAGCAGATGATGGCCACCCACCTGGTGGTGGCCAGCGATCTGGAAGCCCAGCGGCTCGGCCTGCTTGAGCTGGCCGCCCGCCTCGAAGCGCTGGACCCGTGAGGCTCGACCACCTGCCTTCCCTCATGTCGGGTGCTTGAGCCGTGGCCGAAGTTCTGGCCGGCATCGCCGGTTTTCTGCCCTGGTGGGCCTGGCTGCTGGCCGCGCTGGCCTGTCTGGGCGGCTTCACCTTGGCCTGGATGAGCGTGCTCGCGGTCTACACCGCCTACGGCGCCAATTACCGGGCGATGAGCCCGCGTCAGCGCCGGCTGGGGCGCTTGGCCTCGCTGCTCACCCTGCTGGCCGTGCCGCTCACCGCCGTGCTGGGGTTTGCGGCCCTGATGGCCGCTGTTTGGGGCCTGCTGAGCTGAGTCATACGTCAAATGCAGTGACGGACACCACGTTTTCATTGACCGGCCACCGCCGCCTATGAAAGTCTGCGCCCGTCATTCGAACGCGGCGCCATGTCAGCGCCCAGGGGCAGAACGGTCGATCCATGGCCTTCGCGAAACGGAGTTTCTTCGCCAAACGCCAGCACCGCCTGCCTGGGCGTGTCGCTTTGTCGATCACCCACGAGCGCGTGGGGCTGGTGCTTGCGGGCCGGGGTAGCGGTTTCGCTGCCGAGCGGGCCTCGGGCAGCGATGCCGGCGCCAGCTTGGCCGCCCTGGTCCGTGAGGCTGGCGCCACCGGCATGAGTGCCGAATGGCTGCTCGATCCCGGCCAGTACCACCTTTTGCAAGTTGAGAAACCGGCCGTGCCGGCCGCCGAATGGGTGCAGGCCCTGCGCTGGAAAGCGCGTGACCTGCTGCCGTACCCGATCGAAGACGCGGTGCTGGATGCCTTTGAGGTGCCCGGCCTCGACAGTCGCGGCCGGCCGCCCAGTCTCTACCTCGCGGCAGCCCGCAAGGACGAGCTGCGCCCGCGCATCGCCGAGATTGCTGCCGCTGGCCTGGTGCTGGAGGCCATCGGTATCGCCGATCTGGCCTGGGCCGCGGTGGCCCATCAGGTCATTCCCGGCGATGACAGCCTTGCCGTGCTGATGCTCGATCCGCGTGGCGGCAGCATGCTGGCCCTGCGCGAGCAGCGGCTGTTCGTCTCGCGCCGTTTCGAATTCGACAGCGACGACCAGCGCGCCTTGCGCGATCCGCAGGATGAGCGCAACGAGCGCCTGTTCGAGCGGGTCGCGTTGGAACTGCAGCGCACCCTCGATTATTTCGACCGCAACCACCAGCGGCCACCGCCGCGTCGCCTGCTGCTGGCATCCGGCATCGATGGCGCGGAGGGCCTCGATGCCGCCTTGCGCCGTCTGCTTGGTATCGATGTGCAGCGGCTGGATGCCACCGCGCGCTGGCCGTCTCTGGCCGCCCAGCCGACCGCGGCAGGCCATCGCCTGGCCCCACTCGCCGCCATCGCCAGCGGGAGTGCGGCATGAGCCAGCGCATCAATCTGTACCGGGATGATCTGCGACCTTTCGAGGCGCGTGGCGAATTGCGCCGCCTGCTGGCCGTGCTGGCCGGGGTGCTCCTGCTGCTGCTGGTCTGGGGCGGTTGGACCCAGTGGCGGGCCGCCGAGGCGCTGGCCGCCCGCGATGCCCTGCACGCCGAGCAAGCCGACCTCCAATCGCGCAGCGAGGCCGCGAGCCAGGCCCTGGCCCGGCGCCTGCCCGACCCGGAACTGACCCGTGCTCTGGTGGAGGCCCAGCAGGCGGTCGATGGTCGCCGCTGGATCGAGGCCCGCCTGCGCGAGGCCGGCACCAGCGTGGTGCCCTTCGATGGTGTGTTGGCCGGCCTTGGCCGGCAACGCCCCGAACCGCTCTGGCTGACCCGTATCCACCTCGCCGATGCCGGGGCCCGGCTGGGCCTTGGCGGGCACACCCTGGACGCCGAGGCGGTGCCGGCTTTCCTGCAGGCACTCTCGACGGAGCCAGCCTTGGCTGGACGCCGTTTCAGCCGTTTCGAAATGGGCCGCGGCGAACAAGCCGGCGCGCCTTTGCGTTTTGAACTCGCCACCGACTGCGAGGCTCTGGCCAAGGGCTGCGATGGGGATGCCCATGGAGCCTCGCCATGAGTCGTTTCGAAACTCTCGAGCAGCGTTTTGAAGCCCTGCAGCCTCGCGAACGGCTCTTGCTTTCCTGGGTGGCCGGCGTGCTGTTGGTGGCGGTTCTCTACGTGTTCTGGATCGAGCCGCAGGCCAACAGCGGGCGGGCCTCGCGCGAGGAGATCGGTCCCTTGCAGGTCCAGGTCGAGGGCCTGCGGGAAGCGGTCGGCCGGCTCGAGGCCGAACTCGCCCGCGACCCCGAGCAGGCCCACCGCGAGGCCTTGGAGCGCCTGCGAGCCGAGACCGCCGCGCTCGATGCCGCGCTCGTGGCGGACGGTCAGCGGGTGATCACCCCGCAGCGCATGGTCGGCCTGCTGCGCGACCTGCTGGGTCGCGACCAGCGCCTGCGGGTGGTGGCGGTCAGCGCCCTGCCTTCCGACATCCTGCACTGGAGCCCGGCCGCCGCCGCATCGGTCGACTCGCCGGATGCCGCCCCATCAGTGGCCCCGACGCCGCCGACCCTGCCACTGCTGCACCGCCACCGCGTCGAACTGCGCTTCGAGGGCAGTTACGCCGCCACCCTCGACTACGTGCGCGCCCTGCAGGCCCTGCCGTACCGGCTGCGCCTGCAACGGCTCGACATCGATGCCAGCCGCTGGCCGGTGTTGCAGATCGAGGTCGAAGTTGAAACCCTGGGCCTCGGGGAGGGCTGGATCGGTGTCTGAATCCCGCATGCCATCGGCTTTGCTGGCCCTCGCCGTCGCCCTTGCTCTGGGGGCGGGCGGGTTTCTGGCCGCAGCCCCGGTGCCCGATCCGACCCGGCCCGCCATCGCGCTGCCGCCCCCCGGTGCTGCAGCGGCCAGCGTCGCCGCCGCGCCGGTCTTGCAGTTCACCCAGGTCGCGCCGGGTCGTTCCAGCGCCATCGTCGATGGCCGGCGCGTCCGCCCGGGCGACCGCATCGGTGATGCCCGTGTGGTCGCCATCGGCCCCGGCTGGCTGCGCCTCGAAAGCGCGGCCGGAACCACCGAACTGCGCCTTTCCCATTCCTCCCTTGCCCGCCCGGTGAACCGCTGATGCCCCGTTTCCTGACGCTACCGCTGGCTGCCGCCGCCTTCGGTGCCGCCCTCGCCAGTGCCCAGGCCCCGGTCCCGGCCACCGCCGAATCCGCGGTGCCGGCAACGACGGCCCCGCCGGCGGCCGTGACCCGCGCCCTGATCGCCGCCCCGGCCCGGCCTCCAGCCTCGCCCCGCTTCAACGTCGATGTCGACGAAGTGCCGGCCCGGGCCTTCTTCATGAGCCTGGTGCAGGACACGCCGATCAACATGGTGGTCCACCCCGACGTCACCGGCACCATCAGCCTCAGCCTCAAGAACGTCAGCGTTGGCGAGGTGCTGGAGGTGGTGCGCGAGGTCTACGGTTACGAGTACGAGGCCCGCAGTGGCGGCTACATCGTCATGCCTGCGCGCCTGCAGTCGCGGGTGTTCGAAGTCAATTCCCTGCACCTGCAGCGGATCGGTGAATCCCGCACCCGCGTCAATGCCGGCGACCTGACCGGCGGCAACGGCGGGCAGGGCGGGCAGGGCGCTAACGGCCAGGGCGGCGGCGAGGGCGAGGCGGGCGATCGCGCCGAGGCCTTCACCAGCCGTGTCCGCACCCTCACCGAGACCGACCATTGGAGCGAACTGGAGCGCGCGATCACCACCATCGTCGGCGATGCGGCCGGCCGCAGCGTGGTGGTCAGCCCGCATTCCGGCACGGTGGTGGTGCGCGCACTGCCTTCGGAGATGCGCGATGTCGAACGCTACCTCGATTCGGTGCAGGCGGTGGTCGCCCGTCAGGTCATCCTCGAGGCGCGCATTCTCGAAGTCACTCTCAACGACCGTTTCCAGACCGGCATCAACTGGGCGCAGGTGGTCGACAGCGGCGCCGGCATCATCGGCCAGACCGGCGGCGGTGCCATCTTCGGCCCGGACGGCCTCTCCGAGATCGCCGGCCAGTTGGGCAACCTCAACCCGAATGCCCCGACCCTGCCCGACAACACCCGCACCTCGGCCTTTGGCGGGGTGTTCAGTGTTGGCTGGGACGGCGGTGATTTCGCCGCTTTCGTCGAACTGCTGCGCCAGCAGGGCGATGTGCGGGTGCTTTCCAGTCCGCGGGTCTCGGCCACCAACAACCAGAAGGCGGTCATCAAGGTCGGCAGCGACGAGTTCTTCGTCACCGGCGTCACCGGCAGCCAGAACCAGACGATCGGCAACCAGACCCAGCAGACCGACCCCTCGCTGGAGCTGACGCCGTTCTTCTCCGGCATCTCGCTCGATGTCACCCCGCAGATCTCGGCCGAGGGCGATGTGCTGCTGCATGTGCAGCCGACCATCTCCGAGGTCCAGGACCAGACCAAGCTGATCGTGGTCGGTGATCGTGATTTCCGCCTGCCGCTGGCGGTCAGCACGGTGCGCCAGAGCGACACCGTGGTGCGCGCCGCCAACGGCCATCTGGTGGTGATCGGCGGGCTGATGCAGGACAGCCAGTCGCGGCAGAACGCCCGCACCCCCTTGCTGGGCGACATCCCGCTGTTCGGCCACCTGTTCCGCCAGACCCGCAACACCGGCCGCAAGACCGAGCTGGTGATCCTGCTGCGGCCGACCGTGGTGCAGTCGCAGGCCGACTGGGACGCCGCCGCCCGGCCGCGCCTCGAGGCCACCCGCGCACTCGGGGACGGGGCGCCCTGAGCGCCCTTGCGGCGGCCGGCATGTACGAACAGCATTTCGGCCTGCACCAGCCGCCGTTCGCGCTGACCCCGGACACCGGCTTTTTTTTCCGCAACGAGGCGCACGTCGAAGCCCTTGAGGTGCTGCGCCACGCGCTGGCCCAAGGTGCCGGCTTCATCAAGGTGAGCGGCGAGGTCGGCACCGGCAAGACCCTGCTGTGCCGGATGCTGCTCAACGGCCTCGACGGGGACTGGGTGACGGCCTGGGTGCCCAACCCCTACCTCGAGCCCGATACCCTGCGCCGGGCCATCGCCGATGAACTCCGGGTACCGCTGGGGCCGAACCCGCGCCAGCACACCGTGGTCAAGAAACTTCAGGAGCGGCTGATCCAGTTGGCCGGCGAGGGCAAGCGGGTGGCGGTCGTCATCGACGAGGCGCAGGCCCTCTCCGACCAGAGCCTGGAAGCGCTGCGCCTGCTGTCCAATCTGGAAACCGAAACCCGCAAACTGCTTCACGTCGTGCTGTTCGGCCAGCCGGAGCTCGATGCGCGGCTGGCGCAGCCGCAGCTTCGCCAATTGCAGCAGCGGATCGGGTTCGCCTACACCCTGCGGCCGCTGGATGCCGAAGGGGTGGCGCTCTACCTGCAACACCGACTGGCGGTGGCCGGCCACAACGGTCGACCGCTGTTCGGGCCGACGGCCCTGCGTCGGCTGCACCGCGCCAGTCGCGGCATTCCGCGCCTGCTCAATGTGCTGGCGCACAAGGCCCTGCTGCTGGCCTACGGCCGTGGCCTGCGCGAAGTCGGTGCGGCCGAGGTGGAGCTCGCGGTGCGCGATACCGAAAGCGCCCGCCGCCCCCCGGGCCGATGGCGGGCGCGGCCTTGGGCTTGGGCCGCTTTGGCCGCGGCCCTGCTGCTGGGCCTGACGGCGACTGGGTGGGGCTGGGCGGGAGGACGGGCATGAGCGTCATCAACCAGATGCTGAAAGACCTCGATGCCCGCCAGCGGCGCACCATGAACGGGCCGTCGCTGGGCATCGACTCGCCGGCACAGCGTTTGCGCGATGGCCACGGCCGGATCGTGCTGCTGGGGATGCTGGTGCTGGCACTGGCCTTGAGTCTGGTCGGTTGGTGGCTCTGGCGAGCCGCGCCTGCTGCCCCTGCCGGTTCTGCACCGGCCGCTGCCGTGCCTGCGCCCGAACCTGTACCTGCACAAGCGCCGGAACCCACACCCGCTCTCGAACCCACGCCTGCACCCGAGCCCATGCCTGCGCTTGCCCCCCAGCCGGCACCGGCTGTCGCCATGCCCATGCCCTCGACTGCGCCCGCGCCTGCACTTGCACCTGCGCCCGTGCCGGAGCCTGCACTCGAATCCGCAACACCGCCGCGCATTGAACGCTTGCCGGTGCCGCTCGATCCGCTCGAGGCCGTGCGCGAGGCCTTGGCGACCGGTGATGCGGCCACCGCGCTGGCCCGGCTCGAAGCCGATCCGAGCGCCAGCACGGCCGAGGCCATCGCCCTGCGCGCGAACGCTTTGCAGCAACTCGGTCGCCACCGCGAGGCCGCCGCCGCTTACGCGGCCGCCCTGGAACGGCAGCCGGAGGTCGCCGCTTGGTGGGTGGGTCTGGGCATGATGCTGGAGGCCGACGGTCGTCCACGCGAGGCGCAGGCCGCCTACCAGGAGGCGAGCCGGCGCGGCCCGCTCGATGCGGCTTTGGCAGACTATGCGCGCGCGCGGGCCGAAGCCCTCGCCGCCCCCACCCCGAGGTGATTTTGTGTCCACGCTTTCCCGTCCCGCCGACAAGAAGATCCGCCTCGGTGACCTGCTGGTCGAGAACGGCCTGATCAGCGCCGAGCAGCTCCAGCACGCGCTGGGCGAGCAGCGCCGGCTCGGTGCCAAGCTTGGCCGCACCCTGATCGACCTCGGCATGGTGCGCGAGAACGACATGCTCGCCCTGCTGTCGCGGCAGCTGGCCATTCCGCTCATCGACTTGCGCAGCTACCGCTTCGATCCGATGCTGGTGCGCAAACTGCCGGAGACCCTGGCGCGACGTTTCCGCAGCATCGTGTTGAAAGAGGAGGGTGAGGCCTACCTGGTCGGCATGGCCGACCCCACCGACCTGTTCGCCTTTGACGAGATCGCCCGCCAGCTGGGCCGCGAGGTCCGCATCGCCCTTGTCCGCGAGGACGATGTGCTGCGCACCTTCGACAACGTCTACCGGCGCACCGAGGAGATCAGCACGCTGGCTCAGGAGCTCTCCGAGGAGGTCAGCAACGACGGCATGCTCGACCTCAGCCAGCTGGCCCTGGGCGAGGACGCCGCCGATGCGCCGGTCGTCAAACTGCTGCAATCGCTGTTCGTCGATGCCCTGCAGGCCGGCGCTTCCGACATCCACATCGAGCCCGACAGCGACTGCCTGCGCTTGCGCCAGCGCGTCGATGGCGTGCTCAACGAACAGGTCATCCGCGAGAAGCAGATCGCCTCGGCACTGGTGCTGCGGCTCAAGCTGATGGCGGGCCTGAACATCTCCGAGAAGCGCTTGCCGCAGGACGGTCGTTTCCACATCAGCGCCCGCAACCGAGGCATCGACGTGCGCGTCTCGACCATGCCGGTCCAGCACGGCGAATCGGTGGTGATGCGGCTGCTCGACCAGAGCGGGGCCATGCTCAATCTCGAAACCTTGGGTATGCCGGCCCCGATGCTGGCGCGCTTCCGCCATGTGCTGCGCTCGCCCTCGGGGATGATCCTGGTGACCGGCCCGACCGGCTCCGGCAAGACCACCTCGCTGTACGCCGCCCTGCATTCGCTCAACGGTCCCGAGCGCAAGATCATCACCGTCGAGGACCCGGTCGAGTATCGCCTGCCGCGCATCAGCCAGGTGCAGGTCAATGCCAAGATCGGCCTCGATTTCGCGGCGGTGCTGCGCTCGGCCCTGCGCCAGGACCCCGACGTGATCCTGGTCGGTGAGATGCGCGACCAGGAGACCGCCGAGATCGGCCTGCGTGCCGCCATGACCGGCCATCTGGTGCTCTCCACCCTGCACACCAACGACGCCGTCGGCACCGCCGACCGCCTGCTCGACATGGGCGCGCCGGGTTACCTGCTGGCGGCTTCGCTGCGCTGCATCATCGCCCAGCGACTGGTGCGGCGGGTCTGCGACAGCTGCGGGGAGTCGCATCTGCCGGATGCCAACGAGCAGGCCTGGCTGGCCGAGTTGCGGCCCGGCACCAGCACCGCCGGCCTGCGCCGTGGCCGCGGCTGCCAGCATTGCAACGGCACCGGCTACCGTGGCCGGGTCGGCGTTTACGAATACCTCGAGCCCACCGTCGACATGCTCGAAGCCCTGCGTCGCGGCGGCCACGAGGGCTTCGTCCACGCCGCTTCGCGGGCGCCGCTGCACCGTCCTCTGGCGCAGGCGGTGCTCGATTACGCCCTCGATGGCGTCACCACCCTCGCCGAAGCCAAGCGCATCGGCGGCGAACTGATGCCGGCGATGCGCTGACGATGCCGACCTACGCCTACACCGCCCGCGATGCCCGGGGCCGCGCCGTGGCGGGCCGGCTCGATGGCCTGTCCGAAGAGGCCGTGGCCCGCCAGCTCGGCTCGAACGGCCTCGTGCCCCTGACGATCGCCGAGCAGGCCGAACAGACGCCCTACCACCACCAGCTCGCGGCACTGCTGGGTCTGGACCGCCCGAGCCGCGTCGACCTCGTGCTGTTCACCCGCCAGATGTACGCCCTGAGCCGGGCCGGCGTGCCGATCACCCAGGCCCTGCGACGGCTCGCCCAGACCGCTCGTAACCGCATGCTCGCCCGCACCCTGCTGGCCATGCTGGAGGAGCTCGAAGCCGGCCGTGACCTCGCCACCGCGATGTCGCGCCACCCGCGGGTGTTCGGCCCCCTGCTGGTGGCCATCGTCCGCGTCGGTGAGGAGTCGGGCCGGCTCGACGAGGCCTTCCTGCGCCTCAGCCAGCACCTCGAACGCGAGCAGAAGGTGGTCGAGCAGGTCAAGAGCGCGGTGCGCTACCCGGTGATCGTGCTGGTGTTCGTGGCCGCCGCGATCTTCATCCTGATGAGCTTCGTCATCCCCGAATTCGCTCGCCTGTACGGCTCCTTCAACGTCGAGTTGCCGCTGCCGACCCGCATCATCATCGGCACCGCCAACGTTTTCGCGGCCTCGTGGTGGCTGATCCTCGGCGCCCTGTTCGGCCTCGCCTGGTGGCTGGGCCGCTACGTCCGCACCGCTTCGGGCCGCCTGCGCTGGCACGGCCTGCTGCTGCGGATGCCGGTGATCGGCAGCATCGTCCAGCGCGCCACCCTGGCCCGTTTCGCCCGCGCTTTCGCCATGGCCACCCGCTCCGGGGTGCCGGTGCTGCAGGCCCTGTCGGTGGTCGCGCTGGCAGTCGAGAACGAGGTCATCGCCCGGCAACTGCTCGGCATGCGCGGCGCGATCGAGCGTGGCGAGGGCCTCTCCCGTGCCGCCGCCGGCCAGCCCTGCTTCACCCCGCTGGTGCTGCAAATGCTGAGCGTCGGCGACGAGACCGGCCAGATCGACGAGATGCTGGTCGAAGTCGCCGATTTCTACGAGCGCGAGGTCGATTACGACGTCCGCAACCTCAACGACCTCTTGCAACCGGTGATGACCCTGATCGTCGCCGCCATCGTCTTTGTGCTGGCCCTGGGCGTGCTGCTGCCGATGTGGGACCTGGTCGAGCTGGCGAGAGGCTGAAGCATGGCCGGCTCCGGAAGGCCGAGCGGCCGCCACCTGCCCGATGCCCGCTGGCTGGGCACGGTGGCCCGGGTTGCCACCCTGCTGCTGGTGGTGACCCTGCTGGGCCTGTTGGTGCGCGCCGGCATCGACATCATCGTCGAGAGCGAGCGCACCGCACTGGATCTGGCCGAAACCAACCTGCGCAATCTGGTCTGGCTGGAGGCGCAGCGCACGCTGGCCCGCGAAGGCCCGGCCGGCCTGCCGCCGCTGGCCGGGCAGGACCCCCGGCAGTGGGCCGAGCCGGGTGGTTCGCCGGCCGGACCGGGCGCGGCACCGCACGACCCGGAGGCGGTGGCGGCCGGGCTGCGCGAGCGCTGGCATTTCGACGAACGCCGCGGCGAGCTGGTGTACCGCTCCGGCTGGCTGCCCGGCGGCGAACGGCGTTGGCGGGTGGAACTGATGTTCGACGGCGCCGACAGCCCCACGCCGGGCCTGCCGCGTAATCTGCGTTTGGTGCAGCGGCCGCCGCGCGGAGACGAAGGCTGAACGCCGCGCCGCCGGTCGCGGCGTTGACGTGACGCCGCCGGTCGCGGCGTTGACAACCCTTGACCCGGCCGGGGCTTTCCTTTCCGGGACAAGCCGTTAAGCTAGAAACGTGATGCAGTGCCCAAAGGCCGGCCTCACCCCATCACTCAAGAGGTTCCTCCGATGCGTCGTCAATCCGGTTTCACCCTTATCGAACTGGTCATCGTGATCGTGGTGCTCGGCATCCTTGCCGCGATCGCCATCCCGCGCTTCATCTCCCTGCAGCGCGAGGCGCGGATCGCCGTGATCGACTCGCTGTTCAACTCGGTGCGTTCGGGTGCCAACCTGATCTACGCCAAGTCGGCGGCCGAAGGCGAATCCGACCTGGCTTCGGCGGCGGTCGATATCGACGGTACCGGGCCACTGGGCTCGGTCAGCACCAACTTCGGTTATCCGCAGGCCACCTCGGCTTCGATGAACCTGCTGTTCGACAGCCTTTCGCCGCGCTACGCCTTCAGTGGCGGTGGCGCTGCTGGTGGTGCCAGCCTGACCATGAACATCGATGGCATCCCCACTTGCGCCATCACCTACCAGTCGCCTGCTGCGGCTGGGGCCACCCCGGTGGTCGGCCGTCTCATCACTGGATGCTGATCGCTTTTCCTATTTCCCCTCGGAGTTTACGCCCATGAAAAACCAGAACGGCTTCACCCTGATCGAACTCGTCATCGTCATCGTGCTGCTCGGCGTGCTCGCCGCCATCGCCGTGCCGCGCTTCGTCAACCTGCAAGACGACGCCCTGCGGTCCCAGCTCTCAGCCAACGCTGCCGCCATCACCTCGGCGATGAACATCAATTACGCGGCCTGCGCGGTCAACAACTTCACCGCGGGTGGCGATTGCCTGGCGGTGGACAGCTGCGACGACGCCTCCTTGTTGCTGACGACCCCGCTCGTCGGGTACACCATCACCCCTACTGCCATCATCACCGGTGCCCCGGGTACCACGGCCGCCTGCACCTTGACCCAGGGCAGCGGCACCCCCGCCCCGACCGCCACCTTCACCGCCGTCCGCACCGCGCCCACGCCCTGATCGCGTCCACCCCGGTTGACGCATCCAAGCACGGGGGCGGCAGGGTGACCGGCCGCCCCTTGCTTTTTCCGGCCTGCGGTTCCCGCCATGTCCGCCCACCGCGCCCTGCCACCGCTGCCTGCAATCCCCCCGGCCCTTGGCCGCCGGCGCGGTTTCACCCTGCTGGAACTGGTGGTGGTGCTGGTGCTGCTGGCGGCCCTCGGGGCCATCGCCCTGCCGCGCATCCTCGACGGCGGCGGCTTCCGCAGCGCGGCCTTCGCCGAGCAGGCGGCGGCGGCCCTGCGCTACGGCCAGCGTCTGGCGGTGGCGAGCGGCTGCGAGATCCAGGTGCAGGTCCACACCAGCGGTAGCGGTGGCTACAGCGTCCGCCGCCGCGCCGGCGGCAGCGACAGCGCCTGCGGCCCGGCCGGCCAGCCCTTCACGGTGCCCATCCCCAGCCCGACCGGCGGCGATTTCAGCGCCGAGGCCAGTGGCGGCGTGCAGGTCACGCAGGGTCTCACGGTGGTGTTCGACGCCCAGGGCCTGCCGGCCGGTGGCGGCGGCACCGCCATCGTGTCCGGCCGCAGCATCGTGGTTGACGGGGAGACCGGCCTTGTCCGCTGAGCACGCCCGCGGTTTCAGCCTGCTCGAGGTGGTGGTCACCCTCGTCCTGCTCTCGGTGGCGGTGCTGGCGATCATCGGTCTGGTCGCCCAGATCGGCGGCCGCAGCGCCGCGCCGGTGCTGCACACGCAGGCCCTTTACCTGGCCGAGGGCTACCTCGAAGAGGCCCTGCTCAAGCGCTACAGCGATCCCGATGGCATCGACGAAGGCTGCGCGGCGAGCCGCACGCTCTGGGACGACGTCGGCGATTTCGCCTGCCTCGCCAGCCCGGCCCCGCCCACCGACCCGCTTGGCCACAGTCTGCCGGGCCTCTCGCGTTACCGGATCCAGGCCAGCGTCGGGCCGCCGACCGTGGTGGGTGGCGCCACCACCCGCCGCGTCGAGATCCGCGTCACCCACCTCGATGGTGGCATCGACCTGCGTCTGGCCGGGCTGAGGGCAGACTACTGATGGCTCGCCGAGCGCCTGATGCCATGCGTAGCCGGGGCTTCAGCCTGCTGGAACTGGTGACCGTGCTCGTGGTGCTGGCGGTGCTGGGCCTGGTCACCGCGGCCATCCTGCGCCAGCCGATCGAGGCCAGCGCCGATGTGCAGCGCCGCGCCCAGCTCGCCGACAACGCCGACCAGGTGATGTCGCGGATGGCCCGCGACCTGCGGCTGGCCCTGCCCAACAGCATCCGCGCCAGCCCCGATGGCCGCGCCATCGAGCTGCTGCTGGCGCCCTCGGCCGGGCGTTACCGGGCGGTGGCGGCCAGCGTGGCCGCTGGCCCAGAAACCACCGACACCCTCGATTTCAGCACGGCCGACACCAGCTTCGCCCTGATGGCACCGCTCACCGAAGCGCCGCTGGCCGGGCAGTGGGCGGTGGTCTACAACCTCAGCGCCGAGGGCGATCAGGCCAATGCCTGGGCCGGCGACAACCGCGCCACGGTCGGTGCCGGCAGCACCCCCACGCGGGTGGTGCTGGCGCCGGGCTTCCGGTTTCCCTTTGCTTCACCCTCGCAGCGGGTCTACTTCGTGAGCCAGGCCGTGCAGTACCGTTGTGGGGCCGATGGCCTGCTGCACCGCCATGCCGCTTACGCCCCCACTGCCGCCATGCAGGTGCCGCCGCCGGGCAGCTCGAGCGTGATGGCCGAAGGCGTCAGCCTTTGTGTGTTCCGCTACATCGCCGGCGATGCCAGCCGCCAGGGTCTGGCCACCCTGCAACTCGGCCTGAGCCGCGAGGGCGAGACCCTGAGCCTGCTACGTTCCGTCCACCTGCCCAACCAGCCATGAGAACGTTTTCCCCGCAGCGCGGTTTCAGCCTGATCGCCGCCATCTTCGTGGTGGCCCTGGCCCTGCTCGTGGTGCTGGCGGCGGTGCTCACGCTGAACGCCCGCAGCCGCAGCACGGTGCAGGCCTTGGACGCCAGCCGGGCGCTGGCGGCGGCCCACTCGGGGCTGGAGGTGGCGATCGCCCGCAGCCTGGGCGGCGGCTGCGCGGCGGTGCCGGCCACGCTCAGCCTCGAGGGTTTCGAGCTCAGTCTCGCCTGCACGGCCTTCGCCGCCGACGAGGCGCCCGTCAGTTACAGCATCTTCCGTCTGCAAGTGAACGCCCGCCGTGGCCGTTTCAGCGACGGCACTTTCGTTTCGCGCACGGTGCGTGCCACGGTGACGCAATGAACGCTGTTGGTTCCGCGATGGCCCTGCGACCCCTGCTGCGCATGCTGGTCTGCCTGCTGGCTTGGCTCGCCCTGCCGGCATGGGCCCAGGACACCTGGCGCGATGATTTCACAACCACGGAATGGGATGAAAACACCGGAACCCGGCCCTTTGCCGCAGCGTGGTCGCGCGACGGCGAGGCCGTGCGCGTCAGTGGCGAAGAAGCAAGGCTCTGGGAGGACGAATCCTACATCGCCAGGACGGCGAACCTGTCCGGCCACGATGTCGCCACGCTCACCTTGCGGGTCCGCAGCCTGGGCCGCCTCGAGCCCAGCGACCGATTGCGGGTCCAGATCGCTCCGGATGCTGACGGCCCCTGGACGACGCTCGAGACCTTCTCCGATGATGTGCCGGTCGCCGTCGATCGCAGCTACTCCCTCGACCGCGCACTGGTCACGGCCGCCACGACGATCCGCCTTTTTGTCGAGAACACGGAGGGGGGCGGTGAACGCTGGGCCGTTGATTTCGTCGAACTCCGTGCGATCGCGCCGACCTGTTTCTTCGATGACTTCAATGCCACACCGCTGAATCCGGCGGACTGGGCGACCAGCAGCGTCAGCGGCAGTTTCGGCCAGCCGCGAATCATTGGTAATCGTCTGCGTCTGACCGACAACACCGGTAACGTCTCCACGGCGGCCTCTTTGCTGCGTCTTTTTCCGGGTGCCGACAACCGGGTGGTGGTGGAATTCGATTACCTCGCCTATGCCGGTAGCGGTGCGGACGGGATTGCCATCACCCTTTCGGATGCCGAAATCACGCCGGTCCCGGGTGGATTTGGCGGCTCGCTGGGTTATGCCCAGCGGACCGGCATCGCCGGCTTTGCCGGTGGATGGCTGGGGGTCGGGCTGGACGCGTTCGGCAATTTCTCGAACCCGACCGAGGGCCGGGTGGGTGGCCCGGGGTTCAGACCGGATGCGGTGGCCCTGCGCGGCTCGGGGAGCGGCACCAGCGGTTACCCCTTCCTGCGCGGCACCGCCACGCTCAGTCCCGGCATCGACATCACTGGTACCACGCCGGGGCCGAACCATCGCTACCGCATCACCGTTGACAACCGCGTCGGAAGCGGTGGGACCCTGGTGGGTGTCGAGCGCAACACCGGCAGCGGCTTTGTCACCCTGGTCGCACCCTTCAATATTTTTGCGGTGAATCCGGCACAGGCGACGGTGCCGGACCATTTCCGACTCTCCTTGACCGGATCGACCGGTGGATCGACCAACATCCACGAGATCGACAATCTGCGGGTCTGTGCCACACGCGTGAATCCGATCATCGAGGTCGACCACTACCGCTTCTTCCACGATGGCCAGGGCCTGACCTGTGGCCCGGAGAGCATCCGGATCGTCGCTTGCCGTGATGCGAACTGCACCCAGGAAGTCGCAGGCCCCTTGCGGGTGACGCTCTCGCCCTCGGGCTGGGTCGGGGGCGATACCCCGACCATCACCAGCGGCCAGACCTTGCAGTTCCGGCGTACCACGCCCGGCAACGCTACTCTCGCCATCACCTCCAGCAACCCACCGCGCCGGCCCTTCACGCCGGATCGTTGTTTCATCGGCGGCGTCCAGCAGGCCAACTGTGTCCTGCAATTCGCCGACTCGGGTTTTGTCTTCGACGTCGCGAATCACGATGCCGACACGCCGCAGAGCGTGCTGCTCTCGGCGGTGCGCCGCGATGAGGTCACCCAGGCCTGTGTGCCCGGTTTTGCCAACGTCACACGCAGCATCGCCTTCGGATCCCGGTACCAGAACCCGACCACCGGCAGCCTAGCGGTGCGCGTCAACGGCACGGTCGTGGCCACCGGCGGTTCGCCCGCCACGGCGCTGCCGCTGGACTTCGATGCGAATGGTCGCAGCACGCTGTCGGTGCAGTACGCCGATGCCGGCAGCATGCGCCTGTTCGCCCGCTACACCGGCTCGACCGCCACCGAAGATGCCGGCCTGGTGATGGACGGGCAGGACGATTTCGTGGCACGCCCGATCCTGCATCTCGAAGTCACCAGCCCGACCAACCCGGCCGCCACCGACGCCACCGGCGGCGTGTTCACCGTGGCCGGCCAGGATTTCGCCAGCCGGGTGACGGCGCGCAACGTCAACGGGGTGGCCACCCCGAACTTTGGCCGCGAGAGCCCGGTCGAGGCGGTCCAGTTGCGCTCGAGCCTGGTGGCCCCGGCCGGCGGCAACAACCCGGCCCCGGTGGGAAGCCTGGGTGCCGCCGTCAACGGCGTGCTGAGCGGCAACTGGCGCTGGGACGAAGTCGGGATCATCGGCCTGGCGGCGCACCTCGTCGACAACGACTACCTCGGTGCCGGCGACCTCAGCCGGCCGGCGGCGGCGGTGTTGCCGCGGGTGGGGCGGTTCGTGCCGCAGCGCTTGGCGGTGTCGGCCAATGCCCCGGCCTTCGCCGCGAGCTGTGCGGCCGGCGGTTTCGGTTACGTCGGCCAGGAATTCGGTTTCGCGCTGGCCCCGCAATTCACCGTCACCGCTCAGACAGCCCAGGGCGGGGTCGCCGGCAATTACGTGAACCTCGGCACGGCACCGGGTGCGCGCTTCTGGCGGCTCGCCGGCAGCCTGCCCGGGCGCAGCTACGCCAACACCGCCGCGACCGCCGCCGTGCTCTCGCGCAGCACGGTGGGTTCGGCCTACGCGCCGACGGGCGTCGATGCGCCGCCCTTCGACGGCAGCGGCGTGCTGCAGGCATCGGACCCGCTCCTGCTCGACCGGCTGAGCTACGCCCGGCCGTCCGCTCCCGAGGCACCGTTCCTTCCGCGGGTGACCCTGACCGTGCCGGCCGCCGATCTCACCGATGCCGATGGCCGCTGCCATGACCCCGATGGCAATGGCAGCTGCGATGCTTTCGTGGTGCCGGGCATCACCGGGCCCGAGCAACGCTGGGGCCGCATCGCCATGGACAATGCCTTCGGGCCGGACCTGATCGACCTGCAGGTGCCGATGCGGGCGGAGTTCTTCAACGGCAGCAGCTTCGTGCTGAACACCGACGATGCCTGCACCCTGCCGAGCCCGCTGACGCTCAGCGATCCGGCGCCGGCCGATGCGCTGCTGCCGGGCGAGACCTGCGTGCAGGACAGCGGCGCGCCAGGAGCCAGTGGCATCGGCTGCACCGTGCCCGGCCCGTTGGCGCGGCGCTATGCCGCCACGCCGACGGCGGGGCGCTGGAACCTGTGGTTGCGGGCGCCGGGCGCCGGCAATGTCGGCATGCTCGACCTGACGCCGACGGTGCCGCCCTGGTTGCAGTTCAACTGGCGCGGTGCCGGTATCGAGCCGCCACGGGCGCGGGTCGGCTTCGGTGTGTTCCAGGGCGATCGCCGCGCCATCCACACCCGTGAGGTCTATTGAGGTCGAGGCGGGCTGATGCTCAATCGCCGTAGCGCACGGCGAGCACGGTCAAGCGCGCCGGCCCTCCGGGCAGTAGGGCTTCGAGGCTCTCGCCGGCGCGTTTTTTGAGCAGGGCCCGTGCCAGCGGCGCATCGATGCTGATCCAGCCCCGCGCCGCGTCGATCTCGTCCGGGCCGACAATGCGGTAAACCGCTTCGCGGCCCGCGTCCTCGTCTTCCAGCACCACCCAGGCACCGAAGAACACCGCCTCCGGATCGGCCGGCCGGCCTTCGACCACGCGCAGACTTTCCAGCCGCCGGCTCAGATGGCGCACCCGGCGGTCGATCTCGCCCAACTGCTTCTTGCGGTAGCTGTATTCGGCGTTCTCCGAACGGTCGCCCTCGGCGGCGGCGGCGGCCAGAGCCTGCACCACCTCGGGGCGGCGCAGCCGCCAGAGGTCGTCCAGTTCGGCCTTGAGGCGATCGTGCCCCTCGCGCGTGATCAGCGCGGTCGAGGGGCTCTGGGGAGCACGCCAACGCGGCACCGTCGGATCGGGCTCAGCCGCCGAGGGTGTAGGTCAGCGGAGCGCCCGGACCCAGCGGCAGACCGAGGGTCACCCAGATCGCGAACAGCGTCGACCATCCGATGAGGAAGACGATCGAGTAGGGCATCATCGTCGCCACCACCGTGCCGATGCCGGCCTTGGGGTCGTAGCGCTGCAGGAAGACGATGATGATGGCGAAGTAGCTCATCATCGGCGAGATGATATTGCTCACCGAGTCGCCGACGCGGTAGGCCGCCTGGGTCAGCTCGGGCGAGAGGCCGAGCAGCATGAACATCGGCACGAACACCGGGGCCATCAGCGCCCACTTGGCCGAGGCCGAGCCCATCGCCAGGTTCACGACCGCGGTGACCAGGATGAAGCCGATCAGCAGCGGGATCTTCGGCAGGCCGATCGCCTGCAGGGTCTCGGCGCCTTGCACCGCGACCACCACGCCGAGCTGGGTCCAGTTGAACAGCGCCACGAACTGCGCGGCGAAGAACACCAGCACCAGGTAGGAGGCCATGGTCTCCATGCTCTTGGTCATGCCGTGGATGACATCGCCATCGTTCTTGAAGGTGCCGGCGGCGACGCCGTAGACGATGCCGATCACGCCGCCGGCGACGAAGACCAGCGCGATGATGCCGTTCAGGAACGGTGCGAGGGATCGCATCGTGTCGGTTTCACCGGCCAGACGCAGCGCGCCGTCCTGTGGCACCACGGCCAGCAGCAGCAGGCCGACCAGCACCACGGTGGCGAGCCCGGCCCAGCGCAGCCCGCGCTTTTCGCTGGCGCTGATGGGTTCGATGCGTTCGTCGCCCTTGCCGTAACTGCCGTCGGGATAGCGCCGGGCGACGATCTTCTCGGTGACCCACCAGCCCATCAGCACGATCAGCGGGGTGGAGGCCTGCATGAAGAACAGGTTGGCCAGCGCATTGACCGAGTAGTCCGGGTCGATGATGCGTGCAGCCTCCTGGGTGAGGCCGGCCAGCAGCGGGTCGATGGTGCCGATCAGCAGATTGGCCGAGAAACCGCCGGAAACACCGGCGAACGCGGCGGCGATGCCGAGGATGGGGTGGCGGCCGGCGGCGATGTAGAGCAGGCCGGCCAGCGGCACCAGCAGCACGTAACCGATGTCGCTCGCCATGTTCGACATCACGCCGGCGAACACCACGATCGGCGTGAGCAGGAAGCGCGGGGCGTTGAGCACGACCACCCGCAGGCAGGCGCCGATCAGGCCGGAGTGTTCGGCCACGCCGATGCCGATCAGCGCCACCAGCACGGTACCGAGGGGTGCGAAACCGGTGAAGTTGGTGACCAGCCCGGCCATGATCCGCTGCAGGCCTTCGGTGCTCAGCAGATTGACCACTTCGACCGCGTTGCCGGTGCCCGGATGGGTGACCGAGAGCCCGATCTGGCTGGCGATCCAACTCGCCACCACCACCAGCAAGGTGAGCACGAAGAACAGGGTGGCCGGATGCGGCAGCAGGTTGCCGCTGCGTTCGACCACGGCGAGGAAGCGGTCGATGGCGGCGGTGCGCGGTACGGGGGGCAGGGCCGGGGTCTGGGGCATGCGGGCGTTCGGGCAGACGAAAGTTTCCGGATTGTGCACGAGCCCGAAGGCCGCTGCCGGCTCGCGCGCGTCTTGGCTTGAGCCGGGAACGGACGACGGCTAGTCTGCGGGTCCGCTTCTTGATGCCGCTCCCATGCGCCGTTTCCTGCTGCCCCTGCTGTTCGCCGTTCACACCCCTTGGCTCAATGCCGCCGTTGCCGACAGCGGCGAGAACGAGGCCGTGATCGCGCTCTACGAACGCTTCGAAGCGGCGGCCCAAGCCCATCGTCAAGCCATGGCGGCGGTGGCGGCCGGCGAGGGCAGGGCGGCGCGCCGCGCCGCCAGCCGCGCTCTCGACGGCATGCTCGACAGTGCGCAGGCCTGTGCCCACACACCGGCCTGCGACACGGCGCAGTTGCTGGCTCGTTTGGACGGTCTGCTCGGTGCCGGCACGATGCTCGCCGGTGAAGGCGCCGCAGCGGCACCCGCACTCGAGCCGGCCGATTCGCCGGTGTTGGCGGCCTTTCCCGATGCCGGGGGCACGCTGGCGAAGTTCAACGGCCGCGACCTGCGCGAATTGATCGTGCAGAACGAGGCGGTGCTCGCCGCCAAGGCCGAATGGCTCACCCATCTGCGTCCGCAGCTGATCAATGCTTTCGAGCAGTACCAGCACCTGCGCTTTCTGATGTGGCCGGAGTACGAGCGCGCCGGTCTGCCCGAGGCCCTGCTGTTCGCCATCCTCGCCCGAGAATCGGGGGGGCGCGTGCATGCCATCTCGACCGCCGGGGCGGCCGGCCTGATGCAGTTCATGCCGGCCACCGGGCAGCGCTTCGGGCTGGGTTGGGTCGATGGTTTCGACACCCGCTTCGATCCACAACTCGCCGCCCGCGCCAGCGTGCTCTACCTCAACGAACGCTTCGCCCAGCTCGGTCACGACCTTGAACTGGCCTTGGCGGCCTACAACGGCGGCGAAGGCCGCGTCGGTCGTCTGGTCCGTGCCGCGCCGCCCGGCACCCGCTTCTGGGATCCGGCCATTTTCAACGCCCTGCCGCGTGAGACCCGCGATTACGTGCCCTACGTGCTGGCTGCGGCCTGGCTGTTTTTGCACGCCGAGGACTATGGTCTCGTGTTTCCCAAGGTGAACGGTGCCGCCACCGTTCTGCGCCTGCAGCAGCCGGCCAGCCTCAACCAGCTCACCATCTGCCTCGGCAATCCGAGCAACCGCTACGGTTATTTCCGGGTGCTGCGCAACCTCAACCCGCGCTGGCTGCCGCACGAGGTGCTGCCGGTGGGCACCGAACTGCGTATGCCGGTGGACGCGGTGCGGCTCTACGACCAGCACTGCCTCGAAGGCCCGCGGGCCACGCAGGCCTTGGCTCTGGTGCAAGCGCGCCGACCTGAAGTGCCGGCAAGCGCGCCGCGTGTCGCTAGCCGTGTCGGCGGCCACACCGTGCGCAGCGGCGACACCCTGAGCAGCATCGCCCGCCGTCACGGCTGCAGCGCCGCCACCTTGGCCCGGGCCAACGGCCTGCGTTCGCCCTACGCCCTGCGGCCCGGCCAGCGGCTCGACCTTGCGGGCTGCGGCGGCTCGTGAACACCCGTTCCGGCAGCCGCTTGCGTCCGCTGTGGCTGATGGCGGGTGCTTTGCTGCTGGGCTACGGCTTGCTGGTGGTGCTGTTCTGGAGCCAGCAGCGGTCCTTGCTGTTCCATCCGGCCTTCACCCGCGACACCACGGCAGCTCCGGATTTCAGCCTCGCGGTCGAAGGCGCCGAACTGCAGGGCTGGGTGGTCAACCCGGGCCAGCCGCTGGCTTTGCTCTATTTCGGGGGCAATGCCGAGGACGTGTCGCATTTCCGCGATGATGCCGCGCGGCTTTTTCCTGCCCACACCGTCTATCTCGTGGCCTACCGTGGCTTTGGCCACAGCAGCGGCGAGCCGAGCGAGCAGGCTCTGGTGGCCGATGCCCTGGCCTTGTTCGATCATGTCGCGGCTCGGCACACGGCCGTCGATGCGCTGGGGCGTTCCTTGGGCGCCGGGGTGGCCGTGCCCTTGGCGGCCGAGCGCTCACTGCGCCGGGTGGGCCTGATCACGCCCTTCGACAGCGTCGATCGGGTGGGTGCCCACCACTACCCCTGGCTGCCGGTGCGCTGGCTGGCGCGTGACCGGTTCGACAGCCTGGCGCGGGCAGCGGAGGTCGAGGAGCCGGTGCTGATGGTGGTGGCGGGCCAGGACCGTATCGTGCCACCGATGCATGCCGAACGTCTGGCCGGGGCCTTTCCGCGGCCGCCGCAGCAGGTCTGGCTGGCTGAATCCGGTCACAACGATGTGCAGCGGTTTCCGGCCCACGATGCCGCCCTGCGGGACTTTTTCGCGCCCGAAACCGAGGGGTTTAGGCTCGAGGGGCCGTAAAGGCGTAAGCTGAGGGTTCCTGGCCGACCGCCAGCCGCGCGCCGCGCGCGACCCCGACAGGGCCGCCCGTTTCGCTCCCTCCACGCGCCACCGCCTGCAGGCGGACGCCCCTTCGGGAGTACCGGCATCAGCACCTATGCCGCCCGTTTCATCGACGTCGACGTGCTCGGCGACCCTTACCGCCTGCGTGTGCTGAGCGACCGCCAGCAGTACGCCGACCCCGATGGCGACGCCGAGCGCGTCGGCATCTCCAGTGCGCAGTGGCCACTGTTCGGGCAGCTTTGGCCGGCCGGGCAAACTCTGGCCGAGGCCATGGGCAGCGACCCTGTGGCCGGCCGTCGCATCCTCGAACTGGGTTGCGGCATTGGCCTTGCCAGTCTGGTCCTGCAGCGACGCGGCGCCGATGTGCTGGCCACCGACATCCATCCACTGGCCGAGACCTTTCTCGCCTACAACGCCGCGCTCAACGGCTTGGCGGCGGTGCCTTTCCGCCGCTTCGACTGGAGCCGGGCGCTACCGGACCTCGGTCATTTCGACCTCATCATCGCCGGCGACGTGCTCTACGAGCGTGGACAGGCCCAGGCGCTGGCCGAAGTCATCCTGCACTACGCCGCCGCCGAGGCCGAGGTGGTGCTCACCGATGCCCGCCGCAGCTACGCCCCCCGTCTGGCGGCGCTGCTGATCGAGGGCGGTTTCGTGCAGCGCACCGGGGTCGACGCGGCTTCGCGCACGCCGGTGGCGACCTGGCGTTTCGAACGTGGCCGGAGGCCGACATGAAATCCCCCCGTTCAAGCAGTAAGGACGGCTGCCACCGCTGCGATGCCGTTTGCTGTCGGCTGACCGTGATGGTCGAGCCGGAAGACCGCATCGCACCGCACCTCACCGCCACCCTCACCGGCGGTTTGCTGGTGATGGCCCGTGGCGAGGATGGCTGGTGCGTGGCGCTCGATGCCGAGCGCATGCAGTGTTCGATCTACGACGCCCGGCCCGACACCTGCCGGCGCTTCCGCATGCTCGGCCCCTACTGCATGGCCGTGCGCGAAGACTACGCCCGCGACAACGCCCGCGGGATTCCCGTCCAACTCGAGGCTGATCGCCCATGACCCGCAAGACCGCACCCACCGCCACCGCGCCACCGCCCTACCAGCGTCGCGCCGAACCCAGTCGCCAGCTCACCAGTGAGCACATCGACGCCCATCTCGCGGCTTTCGCCGCGGCCGGTGGCAAGGTCGAGGTGCTCTCCACCACCACGGTACTCAAACGCATCCAGGCCGACCCGACCCGCGACGCGCCCAAGGGCTGAGCGCTGCGGTCGGCGAGGCCACCTGTAGACTTGCCGCATGAGAACCCCCGAAGCCCTGCTGGCCCTGATCGACGACGGTGTGATCGACGAAGTGCTGCGCCCGCTCAAGAGCGGCAAGGAAGCGGCCGTCTACGTGGTGCGCAGCGGTGACGAGGTGCGCTGCGCGAAGGTCTACAAGGACATGGCGCAGCGCAGTTTCCAGAAGCGCGTACAGTACCAGGAAGGCCGTCGCGGCCGCGGCAGCCGCGAAACCCGCGCCATGGGCAAGGCCACCAATTTCGGCCGCAAGCAGGCCGAAGCCGCCTGGAAAACCGCCGAGGTCGACGCGCTCTACCAACTGCGCGAGGCCGGCGTGCGAGTGCCGCAGCCGCACGGTTTTTTCCACGGCGTGCTGGTGATGGAGCTGGTGACCGACGCGGCCGGCTTTAGTGCGCCGCGCCTTGGCGAAGTCGAACTCGAACCCGACCAGGCCCGGGCTTACCACGCCAACCTGATCCGCGATGTGGTCCGCATGCTCTGCTGCGGATGGATCCACGGCGATCTCTCGGCCTACAACGTGCTGGTCGGCCCCGAGGGCCCGGTGGTGATCGACTTCCCGCAGATCGTCAGTGCGGCCGGCAACAACAACGCACGCTCGATGCTGCTGCGCGATGTCAACAACCTCACCGCTGCGCTCGGCCGTTTCGCGCCCGAGCTCTTGGACACCTGGTACGGCGAGGAGATGTGGGCGCTGTTCGAGGCCGGTTCGCTGTTGCCGGACACCCCGCTCAGCGGCCAATGGACGCCCGACGAATCGGAGGTGGACCTTGACGGAGTACGCCAGGCCATCAACGATGCCCGCGAAGAAGCGATCATCCGCCAGCAGGGCCGCGAGGCCGCTGAAGCCGAGCACTGAGCTCTTTTTTTCCGGAGGAATACCGATGCCGAATGAAGCAGGAACCGCCCGCCATTTTTCCGAACTGATCATCGCCAAGACGCGCAGGGCGCTGTGGTCGCTGGCCGCCCTGTTGTTGCTGGCACCGGCCGTGGCCATGCTGTTCACCGCCGAAGTGCGCTGGGATGCGGCCGACTTCCTCCTGTTCGCTGCGATGCTGCTGGTGGCCGGCGGTCTGGTGGAACTCGCCGTGCGGATCAGCCGGCACCGCGGCTTCGTGCTGGGCGCGGTGCTGATCGTTGGCTTCGCCTTCCTGCTGCTCTGGGCCGAACTGGCCGTGGGTCTGTTCGACTGAACCGTGATGTGCATGCCATGAGCGCCGCCACGCCGTACCCGATCGGAACCCCCGGCCAGCCCTGGGGCGAGGCCGAGCGCACCGAATGGCGATCGCGCCAGCCTGTGCAGCGCCGCTACGCGGACGAGGTGCTGCCGCGCATCGATGCCCTGCGAGACCGCTTCGAGGTGATCGAGTACGGTCGCATCACCGTGGACGCCGAGGCCTATCCGCTGCTGGCACTGCGAAGCCGCGACCGCAATGATGCCCTGCCGACCGTGCTGGTCACTGGCGGCGTGCACGGCTACGAGACCAGCGGCGTGCACGGCGCGCTGGCCTTTCTCGAACGGCACGGCGACGAGTACGCCGGCCGCGCGAACCTGCTGGTGGCGCCCTGCATCAGTCCCTGGGCCTACGAGCGCGTGCAGCGCTGGAACGCCGCCGCCATCGATCCGAACCGCATGTTCCGCGAGGGCAGCCCCTGCGCGGAGTCGGCCGCACTGCTCGCGCTGCTGGCGCCGCTGGCCTCGACCATCCGTCTGCACATCGACCTGCACGAAACCACCGACAGCGACGAGAACGAGTTCCGCCCGGCGCTGGCCGCCCGTGACGGCAAGGCCTTCGAGCCCGGCGAAATCCCGGACGGCTTCTACCTCGTCGCCGATACCTTGAATCCGCAACTCGATTTCCAGTGCCGCATCATCGAGGCGGTAGCGAAGGTGACGCACATTGCACCGGCGGATGCGAAGGGCCGGATCATTGGCGCCGAGGTGGTCGCGCCGGGCGTCATCCTCTACCCGTTCCGGTCGCTGGGCCTGTGTGCCGGCCTCACCGATGCGCCCTACACCACGACCACCGAGGTCTATCCGGACAGCCCGCGCACGACGTCGGCTGCCTGCGTCGATGCCCAGGTGGCGGCGGTGCGAGCGGCGATCGATTTCGTGCTCGCGGCTTGAGCCTGACTCAGCGCGATTGTTTGACCTGGTACATCGTTTGGTCGGCATGCCGCAGCAGCAGGTCGGCGGTGGTGCCGTCGTCGGGGTAGTGCGCGACGCCGATGCTGGCGCCGATCTGCAACTCGTGCCCGCCGATCCGGAAGGCTTCGCCGAGGCACTGTTCGATCCGCTTTCTGACGCGTGCAGTGGTCTCTCGATCGACGGGGCCGTCCATGAACAGCACGAACTCGTCGCCGCCCACACGGGCGATGCAGTCCGTGTCGCGTGCGCAAGCTTGCAAGCGTTCCACCACGGCCTTCAGCGTGTCATCGCCAATGGCATGGCCAAAGCGGTCATTGACCGGTTTGAAGTGGTCGAGATCGAGGTAGAGCAGGGCGGGTCCGTTCTCGTCCGGGCGCACGGCATCGATGGCCTGCTCGATGCGTTGCATCAGGTAGCGACGGTTGTAGCAACCGGTCAACGCGTCGTGGACGACAGCGTGGCGGAGTTGCTCCTCCACCTCCATCCGAGCACTGATGTCCTGTGCCAGCGAGAGGACGCCCTGCGTTGTACCTTCGCGATCGATGAAGGCCGAGTGGAACCACTCGCAGTAGATGGGAAGGCCGGCGCGGGTGATGTTGCGGCAGACCAGGCGGTTTCTCGACGTGTGACCGCTGCGCAGTTCACGCATCGCGGCACCGGTGGTGACGATCCAGTCGGGATGCACGAGGCTCAGCTCTTCGGCGTTTCGACCGACCACCTCGGACGATGCCCAGCCGAAGATGCGTTCGGCCTGGCCAGCCCAGCGGCGGATGCGGCCCTCGCGATCCCACTCGATGACCGCCAGCGGCGAGTTGTCGAGGTAGATCGCGATCTCCTGCAAGGAGCGATCAAGCGCATCGCGGGTGCGCCGGAGTTCGTCCACTTCGATTGAACAGCCGAACACGCCGAGCACCGTACCCTCGGCGTCCCGATGCGGGCACAGCGAGATCGAGATCCACTTTGCGGGGCTGCCGGGCTTTTCGAGCAGGCGCTCGTAACGCAAAGGCTCGCCGGCCATCGCCCGCTGCAGCCTTGGCGAGGCTTCCTCGTAGGCCTCGCGACCGTAGACCTCGACCACGCTGCGTCCGACCAGAGCCTGCGGCGTGACACCGAACCATTCGGCATAGCGCTCGTTCGCCCAGGCGATCCGGTGCCCGGTGTCGAAAAAAGCGATCATGATGCCGGTCGATGAGGTCAAGCCGGCCGCCAGTGCGGCCGCATCGGCGAAGGTGCCGGCAATCGGGATGATGTCGGTGGGCAAGCGGGACATGGCTGGTCGTGAAGACTAGCGTTCCGGCCCAAGTGCGATGGGTCTGTCACAAGGATTGACGCTGCCAAGGTGCATCACTGTGACGGAGGCCGCACAAAGCAGCCGAGTGCATCGGCGATCAGATGGCGGCGGTGGTCCCGGTCATCCCACACACGCTGTCGGCTAGAAGCGCAGGGTGAGGTAGGCCAGAGGGCCATTCACGACGAGCCGCAGCGCACCGTTCCAGTCTTCGGCATCGACGCGCAGGTTGGTGCGTGTGCTCGCGTAGGCCACACCGATGCCGAGACCACCGGCGATCAGGCGCTCCAGCGATACGCCGTGGTTGAGCAGCGTGCCGTCGTAGGGACCGAGATCCACTTCAATGCCACTGAACTGCGCACGCAGCAGCCAGCTTCGGCTCAGGGCATGTTCGAACTTCAAGCCGAACACCGGCACGGCACCAAGGGCCGAGACCTCGTCCTCGCCCAGTGGGCGATCGGGAAGGAAGGCCGAAGCCCGTGCATCGATCCGGAGTTTCGTCACCCCCAGAAGAACCGCTGCTTCGGTGCGCTCACTGCGGTGCAGGGAGTAGCCGTAATGGACCTGCAAGCCACTGAATTCGAAGTTGCCCTCCACGCCGCTGCCGGCCGGGATGGCGAGGTTGCCGAAGACGAGGTCACGGCTGGCCACAGTATCGCCGCTGGCAGCGATCGCGAAGTATTCGCCGAACAGTCGATGCCTGTGGCCGACCCTCAAAGCGCTGGAGAAGCGAGCCACGTCCCTGTCGCGACGACGGTCGAAGGCGTCCTCCAGTTCAAAGCGCCGGTGCATCGATGCCTCGGGCCTTGCCTGCAGGTTCGCTTCGACACTGGGGAAGAAGGCGCCGGCCGAGAGTTGCAAACGCTGGCCCGGGAGTGTGGCCGCGTTCGCGGTGACCGGCACCGACGCGACGGCGGCAAGAAGCGCGAGAAGGGCGAGGCAGGCACGCATGGCGATCGTCAAGACAGGCATCCCGACCCGGCATGTCAGGGCAGAAGGCGGTTGCATGGTGCCGGACGTGGGACTCGAACCCACACGCTTTTAAGGGCGGCGGATTTTGAGTCCGCTGCGTCTACCGATTCCGCCAGTCCGGCTGGCCCGCCCAGTATACCGGTGCCGTGGTGTCATCGCGCCGGGGGCGCGGTCAACGCTCGAGAAAATCGCCTACCGCCGGCGCGAAGCGTGCGAGGTCGACCAGAAAAGCATCGTGGCCCTGCGGTGAGGGCAGGGGCAGGAAGCGGCTGTCGGCGCCGCCGGCGCGCAGGCCTTCGGCGATCTGCTCCTGCTGCTGCAAGGGGAACAGGATGTCGGTGTGCACGCCGATGGCGAGGGCCTGCTCCAGCCGGACCGTGGCGAGCGCGGCGATGACCTTGGCATCCTCGTCGCCGCCATCGCCGCGTGTGGCACCCGGTGCGTAGTCGGCGGCATCGAACCAGTCCATCGAGCGCGAGAGGTAAAGGTAGGCGTTCGGGTCGAAGTGGCGGACGAAGCGTCGCGCATGGCCTTCGAGGTAGCGCTCGACTTCGAACTCCGGCCCGAAGGGATCGTCCTCGCGGCATTCGGCTTCGAATTTGACGCGCCCGAAGCGGCCGTCCCACTCCATCGCCGAGCGGTAGGTGACCACGCCCAGCTTGCGCGCCATCCGCATACCGTTCTCGGGGTAGCGGGCCTCGCTGTACTGGCCTTCGTGCCACATCGGGTCGAGCCGGATGGCCTCGCGCTGCAGCGAACGGATGGCGATCGAGAACGGCAGCGAACGGGCCGCGCCGCTGATGTTGAGGTGCCGACGCGCGATGCCCGGATGGCGCAGCAGCAGGGCCAGCGCGCTCATGCCGCCCATCGAGTTGCCGATCACCGTGTCGAGGCGATGGATGCCCAGCGTGCGGATCAGGTGCGCGGCGGCATCGGCACCGTCCTCGATGCTGAGGTCGGGGAAGCGCAGCCGGTAAGGCTCGCCGTCGTCGGGGTGGGGCGAGGCGGCGCCGGTCGAGCCCTTGCAACTGCCGAGCGGGTTGACGCAGAGGACGAACCAGCGATCGGTGTCGATGGCCTTGCCGGGGCCGAGCATGCCCTCCCACCAGCCGGCTTCCGGGTTGCCTTCGTTGCTGGCCGCATGGGCGTTCGGCGACAGGCCGGGCAGGATCAGCACGGCATTGTCGGCTGCCGCGTTCAAGATGCCCCAGGTCTCGTAGGCAAGGCGTGCACCATGCAGGGCGCCGCCGCGCCGCATCGGAAGCGGCGAGGGCAAGGCGGCGAAGCGCGTGCCCGGCGGGATGAATTCGCTCATGGCTCCGGTGTGAGCACGAGCGGCACGATGGCCTCCTGCCCGACCTCGGCGGCCACCGGTGCGGCCTGCAGATCGCCACGACCAGCGCCATCGACGGCACCGGCCAGCACGAAACGGGCCGAAACCTCGACCCGGGCCAGGCTGGAGAGCCGGGCGGTCGGCATCAGGCTGTCGGCATCGCTCAGGCGCAGTTCCAGCGGGAAGACCGGGCTGGGAATGCGTCGCGCCGCCACCGGCGGGGCTTCACGGTTGGCCGCATCGCGGGCCGAGACGAACAGCACGGCACCGGCAGGCAGCGCGGCCAGCACGGCGGGATCGGCCTCGATCCGCACGTTCAAGCCGGGTCCTTCGGCGGCAACCGGCGCAGTGGGCAGGGGCGGCAGGCCGGCATCGGCGCGGGCGCGATCGATCTGCGGGCGCAGGGCGGCGGCGGTTTCGGCATCGACACTGGGCAGCAGAGTTTCCCAATGGCCGGCAGCGGCGGCGGCATCACCGGCCTGCAGGGCGGCCACGCCACGGAACCAGAGGCCACGCTGGTGGGTCGGGCGGTTGCGCAGGGCGGCATCGAGCAGGGCCGTGGCCTCGGGGCCGAAGCGCCGCTCCGGATGGCCGAGCGAGAGCGCCTCGGCGGCTTCAACCTGCAGGTCGGGGTTGTCGGGGGCCAGGCTCAGGGCCTTGCCGAAGGCCGCGTTGGCGGCCGTGTAGGCGGCGCTGGCTTCGGCGGCGCGTCCACCGGCTTCGGCTTCGCGGCCCAGGCTCTTGCGGGTACGGCCCAGCAGGATCCAGCCCTCCAGGCTGTCGGGCTCGTCGGCGAGTTGGCGCTCGAGCTGGCGCGCCGCTTCTTCGATGGTGGTGGGCGCGACGCGGTTGCGCGGGTCGAGGGCGTCGGGCTGGCCGAAGGCCAGATAGAGGCCGCCGGCCGAGAGCGGGATGCCGGCCAGCATGAGGAGGGCGGTCATCCGCGCCTCGCGCCAGAGCGTGGGCAACACGAAGGCCAGGGACAGGACCACGAGCGCGGACGCCCCGATCAGGAACATGGGGGTCTCGGCATGGCTCAGCATGGTTTCAGCAATCCTCGGATTCGGGACGGACAGTGGGGAGTGGGCGCTGACGGCGGATGACGGCGACCAGGCCCCAGACACCGGCGGCCAGCACCAGGAAGGGGCCGATCCACAGGGCCCAGGTGGTGGGGTTGAAGCGCGGCCGGTAGAGCACGAACTCACCGTAGCGGGCCACGAACCAGTCGCGGATCTGCTCGTCGCTGTAGCCCTCGCGCATCCGCGCCAGCAGCTGGTAACGCAAGTCGTCGGCGATGCCGGCCGGTGAGTCGGCCAGTGACTGGTTCTGGCACATCACGCAGCGGATCTCGTGCGAGAGCGCGCGGTAGCGTTCGGCCTCCTCGGGGCTCTGGAACTCCTTCGGCATGATCGCCGACGCCAGCCCGGCGAAAGCGAGCAGGGCCATGGCCAGCACGCCGCGTGAGCGGCGCAGCATCACGGTGTTCATCGTCCGGCTCCGAGGGCGTCGAGCAGGGGCAGCAGTTCGCGTTCGACGGTTTGCGGCGAGATCGGCCCGACGTGCTTCCAGCGGACGATGCCCTCGGCATCGACCAGAAAGGTTTCCGGGGTGCCGTAGATGCCCCAGTCGATGGCGCTGCGACCGGTCTCGTCGACCACGATGCGGTGGTAGGGGTTGCCCAGTTGCCGCAGCCAGCGTTCGGCGGCGGCACGCTCGTCCTTGTAGTTGTAGCCGATCACGGTGATGCGCCCGCTCAGGGCGAGCTCGGCGATCACCGGGTGCTCGATACGGCAGCTCGCGCACCAGCTCGCGAAGACATTGAGCAGGTAGGGCTGGCCGCGCAGATCGGACTGGCGGACGATCTGCGCGGGGTTGGCGAAATCGGGCAGGGCGAAATCCGGTGCCGGCCTGCCGATCAGGGGCGAGACGATCTCGACCTGGGTGCGGCCGGCATTCATGATCACGCCCACGCCAAGCAGCACGGCGATGGCCGCGAACACCCCGAACGGCAGCCAGCGCGAGATCACGCGGGTGCTCCGCGGCTCGCGGCCGGCAGCGCCTCGGTTTCGTTCACGCGGCGGCGGAAACGGCGGTCGAAGGCGACCACGAAGGCGCCGATCGCCATCAGCAGGGCACCGATCCAGATCCAGCGGATGAAGGGCTTGACGTAGAGCCGGACCGCCCATTCGGTTCTGTTGGCATCGAGCGGATCACCGAGGGCGACGTAGACGTCGCGGAAGATGCCGGGGTCGTAGCTGGCCTCGGTCATCACCTGGCCGCCGGCTTTGTAGTGGCGCTTCTCGGGGTGCAGGGTGGCGACCGGTTCGCCGTCGCGACTGACCCGCACGGTACCGAAGTCGGAGACGAAGTTCGGCCCCATGCGCTCTTCGACGCCGACGAATTCGAAGGTGTAACCGCGCACCTCGAAGCTCATGCCCGGACGGGCGGCGACGTCGCGCTGGATCTGGGTGCTCTCCAGCACCAGCACGCCGACCACGAACACGCCGAGGCCCGCGTGCGCCAGCACCATCCCGACGTTTTCGGCGGTGAGGCTCTGGCGCTGCACCTTGAGGCGCCGCCACAGGTAGACCCCGACGCCGGCCAGAACCCACAACCCACCGGCGATGCCGGCGGCGGTGCGCAGGCTGCCGTTCGGCCAGAACAGCAGCACCAGCACCAGCACGATCAGGGACAACACGAACCACGGCAGCATCAGGCGCAGCAGCAGCGGCATGTTTTCCTCGCGGCCCCAGCGCGAGAGCGGGCCGAAGGGGATCAGCAGCACGACCGGTGCCATCAGCAGGGTGAACAGCACGCCGAAGTAGGGCGCGCCCACCGAGATCTGGCCGAGGCCCAGCGCATCGACCAGCAGCGGGTAGAGTGTGCCGAGCAGGATCATGATGGTCGCGGCGGTCATCAGCAGGTTGTTGGCCAGCAGCAGGGTCTCGCGCGAGCTGGCGACGAAGGGCTTGCCCTCGTTCTTCGGGGCGCGCAGGGCGTAGAGGGCGAGCGAACCGCCGACCACCACGGCGAGGAAGGCGAGGATGTACATGCCGCGCTGCGGGTCGGTGGCGAAGGCATGCACCGAAGTCAGCACGCCGGAGCGCACCAGGAAGGCACCGAGCAGCGACAGCGAGAAGGCGGCGATCGCCAGCAGCAGGGTCCAAGCGTGGAAGCTGCCGCGTTTTTCCGAGACCGCCTGCGAATGGATCAGCGCGAGGCCGGCGAGCCAGGGCATGAAGCTGGCGTTCTCGACCGGGTCCCAGAACCACCAGCCGCCCCAGCCCAACTCGTAGTAGGCCCAGTAGCTGCCGAGCAGGATGCCCAGCGTCAGAAAGCCCCAGGCGACATTGGTCCAAGGCCGCGACCAGCGCACCCACTGGGCATCGACACGGCCGTCCAGCAGGGCGGCCACGGCGAAACCGAAAGCCACCGCGAAGCCGACGTAGCCGGCGTAGAGCAGGGGCGGATGGAAGATCAGTCCGGGGTCCTGCAGCAGCGGGTTGAGGTCCTGACCCACGGCAGCCGCCGGCAGCAGACGCTCGAAGGGGTTGGAGGTGAAGGCGGTGAAGCTGAGGAAGCCGACCGAGACGAAGCCCATCACGGCCAGCACGCGGGCCACCACCGGCAAGGGCAGGTCGCGCGAGAAGCGGGCGACCGCCGAGATCCAGATCGCGAGGATCAGCACCCAGAGCAGCAGCGAGCCTTCGTGCGCGCCCCAGACGCCGCTGATTTTGTAAACCAGCGGCAGCAGGTGGTGGCTGTTGTTGGCGACGTAGGCCACCGACAGGTCGTGTTGCACGAACACCCAGGTCAGCAGCACGTAGCTGATAGCGATCAGCAGGGTCTGGCCATACGCCAGCGGTCGGGCGAGCCGCATCCAGGCGACATTGCCGCGCTGCGCACCAACCAGTGGAAAGACGGTGAGTGCGGTGGCCAGCAGCAGGGCCAGCAGCATCGCGAAATTGCCGAGTTCGGCGAGCATCAGTAGGTGCTTCCCTGAGGAGTGTTGGGGGCGTAGGTGGCAGCACCAGCACCAGCACCAGCACCAGCACCAGCACCAGCACCAGCGGCACTCTGTTTGGCCTTGGCGGCGGCGATCGCGTCGGCCACTTCCATCGGCATGTAGTTCTCGTCGTGCTTGGCGAGGATCTGGTCGGCGACCAGCCGGCCGTCCTGGATGCGGCCGGTGGCGATCACGCTGGTGGCCTCCTCGAACATGTCGGGCAGGATGCCGTCGTACATCACCGGGAAGTCATGGAAGCGGTCGGTGATCACGAAGCTGACTTCCAGTGAACCGGGCTGGCGGATCACGCTGCCCTCGCTGACGATGCCGCCCAAACGGAAGCGGGCGTCTTCGGGCACCTTGCCCACGGCCACGTCGGTGGGCGAGTGCAGGTAGGTGACGTTGCTCTGCAGCGCCCAAAGGATCAGGCTGCCGCCGATGCTGGCGGCCATCAGCACGAGAATCGCCATCCACAGGCGACGTTTGCGGGTCGGGTTCATGGGGCGGGGCGCTCAGGATTCGATGGGCGGCGGTCGCGCAGCAGGATGCCGCGCAAAATCGATTGGAACTTGATCCGTGGCAAAACCGCGTCGGCGACCAGCAACACGGCGCTCACACCGAAGGCGGCTGCGATGAACCAGGGGTGCAGGTGTTCCATCAGCGCGACCCCGCCGCCAGCGCACGCGCCCAGGGCTGCGCCGATTCGTTTTCGAGGTTGAGCACGCGGGCGCGCTGCAGCAGGGAGCCCAGGTACCAGAACTTGGTGGCCAGGGTGGTGAGCAGCAGCGGCCAGAGCATCGAGTAGTGCATGCGCGATTCCGCCGAGAGGATCTGGATCGTCTCGCCCTGGTGCAGGCTGTTCCACCAGTGCACCGAGAAATGCACGATCGGCACGTTGACCACGCCGACCAGCGCCAGAAAGCAGGCGGCCCGCGCGGCGGCGCGGCGGTCCTCGATGGCGTTGTGCAGGGCGATCACCCCGAGGTAGAGGAAGAACATCACCAGCATCGAGGTCAGCCGCGGATCCCATTCCCACCAGGTGCCCCAGGTCGGCCGGCCCCAGATCGAACCGGTGATGAGGGTGATGGCGGCGAACATGGCACCGACCGGGGCCGAGGCCACGGCCAGGGTCTCGCAGGCCTTGATCCGCCAGACCAGGGCGATGAAAGCCTGCACCGCCATCGCGACAAAGATGAACATCGCCGACCAGGCGGCCGGCACGTGGATGTAAAGGATGCGGAAGACTTCGCCCTGCTTGTAGTCGGCCGGCACCATGAACAGGCCGCCCCAGGTGCCGATGAGCAGCAGGGCAATGGCCAGCCCGAAGCACCAGGGCATCCAGCGGGCGGTGAAGCGGTCGAAGTGGGGCGGTGAGCCGGTGCGGTGGAACCAGAGCAGCAGAGCGTTCATGAATGCACGATTCGAAGGGCGGCGGCGGCGGCCAAGGGGGCGAACACGAGGGCGAGGATCCCTCCCCCGGCCAGCAGCAGCAGCGCACCTCCATGGTCAAGACCCTGCGCGGCGGCGGCCACACTGCCCGCACCGAAAACCAGCACCGGCACGTACAAGGGCATCACCAGCAGGGGCAAAAGCATACCAGAGCGCCGCAGTCCGACCGTGAGGGCGGCGATCACCGCACCGACCAGACTGAGCAGCGGACTGCCCAGCAGCAGGGAGATCATCAGCACCGGCAGCAGGGCGCGGTCGAGGGCCAGCATTTCGGCCAGCAGCGGGGCGATCAGGATCACCGGCAGCGCCGTGGTCAGCCAGTGCACCAGCACCCGCACCGCCACCAGCAGGGCCAGCGGCGCGGGCGACAACAGCATCTGCTCCAGCCCGCCATCCTCGGCATCGCTGCGGTAGAGCGCGTCCAGACCGAGCACGCCGGCCAGGAGCACACAGACCCAGACGATGCCGGCGGCCAGCGGCGCCAGCTTGCCCGGCTCGGCGCCGAGCGCCAGCGGGAACAGGCTGGCCACCATCACCGCGAACAGCACCGGTTGCAGGGCATCGCCGCGGCGTGCCCAGACCAGAGCGAGGTCGCGGCGCAATTGCGCGGCGGCGATCCGCAGGTAGCTGGGCGCACTCATCGGACACCGCCATCGAGGGCGAGGGTGCGCACCCGGCCGGGTGGGGCTGCGTAGGCGCCGTGGGTGGTGATCAGGGCCGCGCCGCCGCGCCCGGTGTGGGCGGCGATCATGCGATCGACCAACGCGATGCCTTCCAGATCGAGGTTGGCGTAAGGCTCGTCCATCAACCACAGCCGGCCGGGATGCAGCGACAGTCGGGCCAGGGCCAGGCGTTTGTTCTGGCCGGCGCTCATGCGCGCCGCCGTGGTGTCCTCGTAGCCGGCCAGACCGACCGCGGCGAGGGCGGCTTCCAATCGGGCCGTGCCGCCGTCGGCGGCGTGCAGGGCGGCGGCATGGCGCAGGTTCTGCAGGGCGGTGAGTTCGGCCTTGTGCCCGTGGCGATGGCCAAGGTAGGCCACCTCGCGGGCGCGGTGGTCGGTGTCGACCGGCCGGCCAAGCAGGATGGCCTCGCCGGCCGTGGCTTCGAGCAGGCCGGCCAGCACCCGCAACAGGGTGGTCTTGCCGGCACCGTTGCCGCCCAGCACGAGCAGGGCTTCGCCCGCCGGCACCTGCAGATCAAGCGGGCCGAAGATGCGGTCCTGGTTGCGGTGGTAGCTCAGCCCTTGGGCGAGGAGCAGCGGTTGGGCGGTGGCGGTCATCGGGGCGGATGCTATCGGCCAGCGACCAAGGCCGTCCATGACCGTTCACGCCAAACCGAGCCGGTGGACGCGCTACACTCGGGCGGTCGGTGTTTCCAGGTTTCGGTATGCGCGCATCGTCGTGGGCCCTTGTGCTGGTTCTGCTGCTCGGCACCGATGCCGTCTGGGCCGCGCGCGTGTCGGCCGAGGGCCGCGGGGTGTGGATCGTCCGCTTCGTCGAGCCGGCCTTGGCCTCTCATGTGGGCGCGCCCCTGCCCGATGGCGAGCTGCTTGCCGCCACCTCGCCGCTGGCCACCGGTGAGCCCCGACTCGACATCGATGCCCCGGCAGCCCGGGCTTACCTCGAGCATCTGGCCGAGCGCCGCGAGGCCCGTCTGCAGGCCGCTACGCAGAAACTCGGGCGTGCGATCGAGCCGCTGTTCGTTTATGACGCGGTGCTGAACGGCGTGGCGCTGGAGCTCGACGCCGACGAGGCGGCCCGGCTTGCTGCGCTGCCCGGTGTCGCGGCAATCGAGCGCGAGTTTATCGATCAGCTCCAGGACGATGTGGCGACCGACTGGACCGGCGCGCCGCAGGTCTGGAGCGGTGCGGCCGGCGTGGCTTCGCGGGGCGAGGGCGTGGTGGTCGGGGTGATCGACACCGGCATCCATGCCCAGCATCCGGCCTTTGCCGCGGTTTCGCCCCTCGACGGCTACTCGCACCCGAACCTGCGCGGCGGCTTCCTCGGCCTGTGCGCCAGCGGCCAGGCCACTTGCAACAACAAACTGCTCGGCATCTGGGACTTCACCACCGGCAGCTCCGACCGTGAGCCGAACAACGGCCTCGATGTCGACGGCCACGGCAGCCATGTGGCCGGCATCGCGGTCGGCAACCCGCTGCGGCTGGAACGCCCGGTCAGCGGGGCCGCGCCCTTGCGTTACGAGATCCGCGGCGTGGCGCCGCGAGCGCACCTGATCAGCTACAAGGCCTGCGAGGGCGGCGACACCGGCTGCCCGGGTGCCTGGACCCTGGCCGCGATCAACCAGGCCGTGCGCGATGGCGTCGATGTCATCAACTATTCGATCGGTGGACAGAACGCCAGCCCCTGGGGCCGCAGCGATTCGCTGGCCATGCTGGATGCCCGCAACGCCGGCATCCTGGTGGTGGTCGCCGCCGGCAACCGCGGCCCGGACGGTGGCACGGTGACCAGCCCCAGCGACGCACCCTGGGTGCTGGCGGTGGCCAACAGCCGCCACGGCCGGCGCTTCGCCAACCGCCTGCTGCTTTCCGGTGGCGCGACCGCGCCACCCGGCGGCGGGGTGCTGGTCGGCGATGCCCTGACCGGCGGCCTGGGGCCGGTGCCGATCGTCCGTGACCCGGCCGCGCCGCTGTGCAGCCAGGGCAGTGGCGACACCACCTTGCCACCCACCGGCGTGAGCAATCCCTGGCCGACAGGTCGCTGGAACGGCCAGATCGTGGTCTGCGACCGCGGCGTGCAGGCCCGGGTCGCCAAGAGCAACAACGTGCGGATCGCCGGCGGTGGCGGCATGGTGCTGGTGAACACCGCCGCCGAGGGCGAGGGCCTGGTTGCCGATGCGCACAGCATCCCCAGCACCCACCTCGGTTTTGCCGATGGGCAGGCCCTGCTCGGCTGGATGGCCAGCGGCAGCGGCCATCGGGCACGGCTCGAGGGCACGGCCGTTGCGGTCGACATGAACCAGGCCGACCGCCTCAACCCGAGCAGCGGGCGCGGGCCTTCCCCGGTCCTGTCGAGCGTGCTGAAACCGGATCTCGCCGCCCCCGGCACCGACATCCTGGCCGCCGATCACGACAGCTTCGGCGATGCCAGCCTGACCGGCACCTCGATGGCCAGCCCGCACGTCGCCGGTGCGGCGGCCCTGCTGCGGGCGGCGCGACCCGGTTGGCGCGCCGACGAGCTCACCAGCGCCCTCAGCACCACTGCGCGGCCGGTGCTGCGCCCCGCCGAAGGCTCTGCAAACCTCACCCCCTTCGAGCAGGGCAGCGGCCGCCTCGACATCGCCCGGGCGGTTCGCGCTGGCCTGGCGTTCCGGGTCGGTCCGGGGCAGTTCGCCGCTGGCAGCGCCGATCCCGCCGCCCTGAACCTGCCGTCTCTGGTGTTCGCCCAGTGCCAACCCGATTGCGGCAGCCTCAGCCGCACGGTCAGCGATCTGGTCGGCGGTGGCCGTTGGGCACTGGAGGTCGAGGCGCCCGTGGGCGTGCGGCTCACGCCTTCGCTGGCGGAACTGAATCTGGCCGCCGGGGCTTCGGCCAGCTTCAGCCTGGCCGCTCGCATCGAGGACCCGGCCTTGTACGGGCGCTGGGTCGCCGCCGCGCTGCGCTTGCGCCGGGTCGCCGCCGATGGCGTGTCCGACCTGCGGCTGCCGGTGCTTCTGCGGGCCACGGTGCAGGGCCTGCCGCCGCCTCAGACCCGCAGCCTTGCCGCCGATGCCGGTGCCTTCGACATGCCCTTGCCGGGCCTCAGCCTGCCTTTGCCGGATGCCCGCTTCGCCGGCACCGCCCTGGTGCCGGTCAGCGCAAGCCCCTTCAGCCTCGGCCCCGACCCCACGCCGGAAAGTCGCTTCGACAATCTCAGTGAAGGTGTGGCCTGGCGGAGCATCAGCCTGCCCGCGCCGGCCTCGGGGCAGCCAACGCGTTACCGCATCGAGATCGAGTTGCAATCACCCCCGGGCACCAACGCCTCGCTGCTGGCCGGCAACGGCGCCGCGCCGGCTTCGCGCAACCTGATCTGCGAATCGGCCAGCCGTTGCGTGCTCGAGATCGAACACCCCGGTCTGGGCGCGCGGGCCTACTGGGCGATGATCTGGAACCGAACCGGCAGCGGCAGCTTCAACCTGCGCCACAGTGTGCTGCCCTTGGTGCCGGCCGATGCCTCGGCCACAGGCCGGCTGGTAGTCACCGGGCCGGGTGCTTTGGCGGCCGGGCAGGGCGGGGCTCTGCGGGTGGCCTGGTCGGACCCGCTCTGGGTCGAAGGCAGCGTTCGCCGCGGGGCCGTGCTGATTTCAGCCGCACCGGGGGGCACGCAGCCGATGGCGGCGATCCCCTGGACCTTCACCCGCACCGAGCCCTTGCCGGTGCCGCGGGCACTGGCGGCGGATGTGCCGCTCGCTCTGCGCTTGCCGGCGGGTGCCGCCCACGACCGCCTGTTCATCGACCTGCCGGAAGGGGTCAACCGGCTTGAAGTGGTGCAGGACGGTGCGGCGACAACCCACCTGCATCTGGCCCATCGCCCACCGCTCGAACCGGCAGCGGCCGTGCCCGCCATCGAGCCGGCCCCGCCGCGCGGCGCCGCCGTCGCCGCCGACACCGGCGGCAGCCCGCGCAAGACCCTGGTGGTTCATGCTCCGGCCGCCGGCCGCTGGTACCTCACGCCGACCCAGGCGGGTGCGACGGCGGCCGAGTTGCAACTGCGCGCCCGCTTCGAAGGGCAGGGGCCGCAACTCCGGCCGGGGGCCTACTTCAACCCCGGCCGCCCCGGTTCAGGCGTGTTCCTGCACCCGGCCGGCAACGACTGGGTGGCGATCTGGTTCACCTACCGGCCGGACGGCAGCTCGACCTGGTACTACCTGCAGGCCCCGGCCCCGGCCGCTCACGGCCAGTGGCGAAGCCCGATCTATCGGGCCGCCTGGAACGGCCGCAGCGCCCACCTCACCGTGGTCGGCGAGGCCACGTTCACGCCGCGCGGCCACGATGCCGCCACCTTCACCTTCACCTTGGACGGCGAAACCGGCAGCGAGGCCTACCGTCTGCTCGGTCGCGGTTGTCCGGCACTGGGCCCGCAGACCGCCAGTGGCAGCCAGCACTGGTTCGACCCACGCCGCTCGGGCAGCGGCTACAGCGTGCAGTTCATGGCACCGCCCTCGGTGGGGCAGCCCTACGAGTTCTACGCCGCCTTCCTCTACGACGCGCTCGGCGAGCCGCGCTTCCTGGTCGCCGAAGGCCCGCCGCAGCCGGTGCCCGAGGGCCTGTTCCGCCTGCAGCAGCTGACCGGCGCTTGCCCGCTCTGTCCGATGCCAGCCGCCGGCGCGATCCGCCGCGATGCCGGCACGCTGGGCCGCCGCCTGCAGGACGGCCGGCCGGTCGAGTTCCGCATCGACGCCCTGTTCGGTGCTGGCGTGACCGGGGCTTGGCAGGTCACCGATGCCCTGCAGCCGCTGGATCCGCTTGGGCGCATGGCCGACTGCGCTCCCTGAGGCATCGTCGTGGCGGTTTATGATCGACCGCCGGCCCATGCCGGCCTCCCTCACTGCGGGCATTCCATGCGGATCGACACCAAACTGCCGAAGGTCGGCACCACCATTTTCACTGTGATGAGCGTGCTCGCCGCCGAGCACGGCGCGGTCAACCTCGGCCAGGGCTTTCCCGACTTCGACGTGCCGGTGCCGCTGCGCGAGGCGCTGGCCCGCGCCATGCGCGAGGGCCGCAACCAGTACGCGCACACGGCCGGCATCCCGCCGCTGCGCATCGCCATCGCCGACAAGACCCTGCGCTGCTACGGCCATCGCCCGAACCCGGACAGCGAGATCACCGTCACGTCCGGTGCCAGCGAGGCGATCTTCAATGCCATCGCCGCCGTGGTTCGCCCCGGCGAGGAGGTGATCGTCCTCGACCCCTGCTACGACTGCTACGAGCCGGCGATCGATCTCGCCGGTGGCCGTGCGGTGCATGTGCCGCTGGATGCCGCCACCTTCGCCGTCGACTGGGCGGCGGTGCGTGCGGCGGTGTCGCCGAAGACCCGGCTGTTCATGTTCAACACCCCGCACAACCCCTCGGGCGTGATGTTCGATGCCAGCGACATCGCCGAGCTGAAGCGCTTCGTCGCCGATTTCCCCGACGTGCTGCTGCTGTCGGACGAGGTCTACGAGCACATCGTGTTCGATGGCCGCCGTCACGAGAGCGTGCTGCGCTACCCGGAGCTGGCCGCGCGGGCTTTCGTCATCTCGAGCTTTGGCAAGACCTACCACTGCACCGGCTGGAAGGTGGGCTACTGCGTGGCGCCGCCGGCGCTGAGCACCGAATTTCGCAAGGTGCACCAGTACAACACCTTCTGCACCTTCACCCCGGCGCAGTGGGCCTTTGCCGAAATGATCGAACGGCATCCCGAGCATGACGAGGAACTCGGCGCCTTCTACCAGGCCAAGCGCGACCGTTTCGCCGCGCAACTGGCCGGCACCCGGCTCAAGGCCTTGCCGGTGCCGGGCGGCTATTTCCAGCTGGTCGATTATTCGGCGGTGAGCGATCTGGATGACCTCGATTTCTGCCGCTGGCTCACCATCGAGAAGGGCGTGACCGCCATCCCGCTATCACCGTTCTACGAGACGCCACCCGCCGGCCAGCGCCTCGCACGGCTGTGTTTTGCCAAGAACGAAGCCACGCTGGATGCCGCCATCGAACGGCTGGCGAAGCTGTGAGGCCCGAGCGTGATCTGCGCGTCGCCCTCGTGCAGGGCGATACCCGCTGGCACGACTCGGACGGCAACCGTTTCTATTACGGCGGGTTGATCGCGCCGCTGGCCGGCCGCAGCGACCTCGTGGTGCTGCCCGAGACCTTCACCTCGGGCTTCAGCAACGAGGCCTTGGTGGGTGCCGAGGGCATGCAGGGGCCGACGGTGACGTGGATCCGCGAGCAGGCCCGAAGCCTCGATGCCGCCGTCTGCGGCAGCGTGCAACTGCGCATCGATGCGGCGCAGGCGGTGGAGGAGGGCATCCTGCCCGGCGTCTACAACCGCCTGCTGTTCGCCCTGCCCGATGGCGGCCTGGTGCACTACGACAAGCGGCATCTGTTTCGCATGGCCAGAGAACACGAACGCTACGCCGCCGGCAGCAAGCGCGTGTTCGTCGACTGGCGCGGTTGGCGGATCTTTCTGCAGGTCTGCTACGACCTGCGTTTTCCGGTGTTCATCCGCAACCGCTTCAACCACGAGCGGGCAGGGGGCTTCGACTACGACCTCGCCCTGTTCGTCGCCAACTGGCCGGCAGCGCGGGCCCATGCCTGGAAGACCCTGCTGCGCGCCCGCGCCATCGAGAACCTGGCCTGCGTGATTGGCGTCAACCGCGTCGGCACCGACGGCAACGGCATTGATTACGCCGGCGATTCGGTGGCCCTCGACCCGCTGGGCCAGCCGTTGGTGGAGGGCGATGCCGAGGTTCGCGTGCTGGAGGCGAGCTTCAGCGCCGTGCAGCTGCACGCTCACCGGGAGCGCTTTCCGGCCCAGCTCGATGCCGATGCCTTCGAGTTGAAGGCTTGAGGCCGCGCTCGACGACGAGCCTCTGTCGGTGCCGGCGTTGGCGGCTTGGCCGGTGGCGCGATCGGCGCCTACCAGGATCGTCAGCGAGCCCAGAACCGTCGCGTGGAAATCCGAGTTCTGCCCTTGCGCTCCTGATCGAGCGGCCGGGTCGCCAGACCCGCGCCGCCAGCACCGCGTTTGCCGTACGTGAGCTGCTCGTGGCCGTCCTCCGGCACGGGCAGCTGTTCCAGCTTCGCGTAGCCCAATTCCGCCGGGTGGCAGCACGCGACTCATGCGCTGCGGGCCAGCCTTTATGAGTTCGCATAATGAATATTATGTCAAGACTGGGCGGATGCGACCCAAGGTTCGATCTCAGTCCTTGGCTTGGTCCCCGTACCGTTTCGTGAGTGCCCAGGCGATTCGACGCCTTTGATCCTCGGCCATCGCTGGACCGAAGTTGACTGTGCGCATGAAAGAAGGTGCCTTCGGGTTGATCACCCGCACATCGTTGCTGGCCGTTGGAATCGAGGCGGTAAGTTCCACGTACCAGCCTGGCAGTGAAAGTACGGGTATCACCCGAACTGGATTGCCCGTCGTGCCAGTCAAGAACTCCGCCAGCCAGCGTGCTTGGCGAGCGGCCTGCTCGATGGGTTTGCTTTCAATGTGCTCAGAAAAGCGAAGCGTTTTCCCATCGTATCGCACGCGGGCGCTATCCTTGTTGCTTACTGAAGATTTCTTCCGCGATTTTGATTCGACAGCGAACACCACGCCCTGCCCGACCACCACATGGTCGATGTTGAAGCCGTCAGCGGGCAGATCGTGAAATACCATCAAGCCATCAGGAACCAAGGTCTCAAGACCTTGGGCAGTCGCACACTCAGCCGCCAGCCCTTCGCGACAGCGACGCATAACTTGTAGATGACGATTCGCCTGTGCAATTAAGATGGCACTGCCAACACCAACCATGAGGAGGTAAAGAGCGATGATCCATACATTGATCGAAATAAACTCCGGTGATCTAAAGCTTGCCTCCAGTGTCAAAATCACTAGTGGGATGGCGGGACCCGCAAATAAAGCCATCGCTGCCACAGACCAAAAACCATCGGTTGCATCTTCGAGCTGCTTCCTGATCTGCGCACCGGCTTGATTTCGAAGTGCTTTGGCGTCAAACGGAGTTCGCCGCACATTGCGACGCTCACTCCATTTCAAAATCAGTAGCCCGCCGAAGGTAAGAATCAGCGGAAGGAAAAGCATTGGAGCCAGCAGAATCAATGGGATGCTGATATTCAAGCGGGTGGCCTATGATGCGCAGGAAAGCTCTTCGATTCCAAGCTGGCAGAGGAATCGAAACACGGGATTATAGAACTCCGTCTTCCGCGTGTGATCGTCATCATCACCCGGTGGAACCACGATCACCGTGCCCTGCCGGGCGCGGGTGAGCAGCACGCGGTAGGCGTTGACGAGATAAGCGCGGCGGTCGTCCTTGTGGATGTTGGTCCAGCGGTCGCCGATGAAGCTGTGGTGCGTCCACGCGTGGCCGGCGTGCCGCAGGTCGCCATCCCACACCACGCAAGTCCAGTCGAGCTCCAATCCCTGCACCTGAAACTCGGTGGCGACGTCTTCGAGGTAGTAGGAGGATCGCGTGTCCTCCTTGCCGGCCAAGAACCAGTGCACGGGGTCGACTTTCACGCGCACGTCGATGGCGTGCGGGCGCAGCCGCTGCGCCTCGGATGACACCACGATGCCGTAGCGCTCGCTGCCGCGGGCTCGGGCGCGCAACCACGCCTTGGCCGCCGTGAGGTCGCGGGTGACGCGCAGTGGAAAGCGGGCCGTGGCCTCGGGCAGCAGGGCTTTGGCGCCGTCCACGTCGAGGTCGAGCAGGCGGTTCACAAACTCGGAGTAGCGCTCCGAGCGGAACGAGCGCACCGAGGTCGCCAGATGCAGCGACGGCGCCTCGTGCAGCTTCTCGCGGGCCTGCACCTGCGCCTTGAGCGCGGCCACGGTGGCGTCGCCCTGTCCCAGTTCGGGCGAGACATACACTTCCCACTCGGGGAAGCGGCGCTCGACCGAGCCTAGCCACTCGGCGATGCCGGCCTCGCCGGTGTTGATCTCCTGCCCGTTGCCGACCAAGCACACCACCACCGCCCAAATGGGGTGGCGGTCGAGGCAGGAGATCAAGAACTCCGGCTCCGAGAGGTCGAAGCCCGCCTGCCCGCGCTTGCGCTGCATAAAACTGGCCGTCTGCTCGCGATTCCACGCGCGCTGGGCCTCATCGAAGATGGCGACGTGATCGATGGGCGGCGCGCTATCGGCCAACCCGTCATCGCGGAAGTGATGGACGCTCTGGATAAAGCTCTTCACCTGCCGACGCGCTTCACCGATGCCGAGCGCGCGGCCCTGCTCTTTCTCGCGGCGCACGCGGTCCCGCGCCAAAGCCTCTTGCAGCACCTGCACCAAAGGCCCATTGCCCGAGAGGTAGACGGCATGCAGCTCGGCCTCGGCATTGGTGCTCTGCGTGGCGACATCGAGGCCCACCAGCGTCTTGCCGGCGCCGGGCACGCCGGTGACAAAGCAAATCGCCTTGCGGCCCTGCTCGCGAGCCTGCGTGATGACTTGGCCAACGAAACCCGAGGTCTGGCCGAGGTTGGCCGCATCGCGGCGCGAGATATCGGCCACGTCGTGCCGGGCGTAGAGCGCCATCGCCGCCTCGACGATGGTGGGCGTGGGCTTGTAGCGGCCTCGCACCCACGCCTCGGCATCGATGGCCGGGCCCTCGGCCAGCTCCAGTGCCAAGGCGATGCCCTGCCCCAAGGTCTCGGGCGTGCAGCGCATCGGCAGGAATAGGTTCGGCACTGCGGCGTCCATAGCCGCCTGAACGGTGACGGCGCGAGCCTCGGTGGCCACGAGGATCGGCACCACCGGCACGTCGTGGCTGGTCTCGTGGAAGTGCTTCAGGTCGAGCGCGTAGTCGACCACTTGGTCGAGGTCGGCCGCCAGGAAGGCCTTGGCGCCGACCTTGAACTCGATAACGAACACCGCATGCCGGAGCACCAACACCGCATCGATGCGCCGACCGAGGCGCGGAACATCAAACTCTAGGAAGAGATTCCCTTCAGCAGCCCACGGCGCCAGGGCATCTCGAAGGCATTCGATACTGCCGCGCCATGCGGATACCTGTGCTTGATCTACATCGAATGCAGAGCGCTGCGTTAGCTCGCCGACAATGGCGATCGCGTCAGCTGCGAGAAAGCAAGCGACCGACTTTCCGCAACCGAATCGGCGACTAGACCCAAGATAACCTTGCGCTCGATCCATGGCGCCTCGTAGACCCTGACTGAATGCAGCAGCGTGAGATTGGGGCAGCGACGCTACTGACCCAAGGTCACCGCAAGCCCAATATGCATACCTGAAACGTCTTCGAAGATGCAGCGTCTATTTGGCACACCCATTCCGCCCTCCAGATTGCGAGATAGTTATCGCGCGCCATGAAAGGACATTCATCGCCGCTCACTACCTTTTTGCTCTGGTGCCTGCTCTAGCTGCCGATGTATCGCGCGGCCTCCTCTCAGCAACTCGCGCGTGCAACTGATCGATCTCATAACGCACAGAGGCAATCCACGGGTGGAGCTCTTCCGATACCGAGGGAAAAACCGACAAATCCTCGGACTTCAGCTGAGTCAATAGTGCATTACAAATCTTCATCCACCCAACGTGGGGCTTTTGCGCTTCGTCGCGTAGAGCATTCGCAACACGCTCACTCGTCAGCGGAGTAACCAAAGCAAGCTGCGAAACGTAAACATTGTCACTAAAGACTAAGCGAGAGTGCGCCAAACCTGATGGACTGACCCGAACAAGAGTCTCGTCCAACAACGTCCTTACTGACGGGTCGTAGGCCTCGATCAGGGCTCTCGAGTAAAGGCGATCGACGTAGTAGCGAAACGTTTCTCTATGCACGCCGAGCGCGTGAAACTTATCCCACAGATTGGAAACGCTGATGAACCGATCATGCGTAGTCGACGCTTTCTCATCGATCATCGCGAGCAACCTGAGGATGTACAGCGCCATGAATGGCGATGCCAGGGTGCCTGCCGGACGCGCAAAGACATTTACGAGGAATGCGTGCTTATCTTCGTCGTAAAGCGTGCCGCGCTGGAGGACAAGTGCATTCATCAGAGCAGTGCGCTTCGGCCTGACCTCACCCGCCGCCACGTACATTTTGAGAAGTTCCTCAAGGCCAATCCATGGTGACGAGAGAACCTCACCCGCCAACTCTAGGCTTCGACGCACATCGTAATTGCACAGACGACCGATGACCGCCGTTATGTCCGATGTCGAGACGAATATCGACTCTACGGCCGCGCAGAACGAGCTCAAGTCATCAATGGTCAGACGCATCCCTTGACCAACCATTGCACTTTTGCCCTTCTCCGCGGGCTCTGTGCGTAACTCCTCCCGAAGCACCTCAAGACGCTTTGCGAAAACATCCTTAAGACTAGGCACTGGAAGAAAAAATGCGCGGGAGTGGAAGCTTTGCAGCGGACCCGCCTTGCTCAACGACCAAACGGTTGTGTCTGTAACAGGGCAAACGAGAAACGAGGCAACGCTCGTCGACAGTCCCACGGCGTACTGAAAGACGCGATCCTGCGTGGCTCGCGGCAAATGATCCACGTTGTCAAAGACCAATATCGGAAGCCGCTGCTCCCCCGCCAAAGATCGCTTTAGCAGGTCAAGGAGGAACTCACGAGGCTGATTTCGACGCAGCGCAGCAAGCTCTTCACCGAATCGCTGACGGAATAGAACCCTATCTTTCTGATACAGCGGCGCGTACTCGCCAGCGCTCATCCGCTTGTACATGGACCAAAACGCGCCACGAAGCTGGTCATAGGTGGGCGACGACCCGAACAACTCGCGCTCCGCTTGCCGAATCAACTCACCCGACATCCAGTCGATCAAGCTAGTCTCTGATCCATCACTCTTCAGAAGATCAACATTCAACAGGAGCACCTTCTCCTTCACGCTTGCCGGAAGAACCTTTGAGAAAAATCTATCCAGAAACGTGGTCTTGCCAGAACCCTTGTTCCCAACAAGAAGAACAAACTCGCCGGATCGCAGCTCGATCGACGACTCAAGTAACCCTTGCAAGCTATCTGGATTGCTGGCATCGATACGCTCAAGTCGTCGCATCGCCCTGTCAATCAATTCATTGACGATTTTTTCGAAGGCGACATCAGTTTCCCTGCTCGAGCGAGTTTCCACAAAGCAGTCGATCAGTGCGGCGCGCGACCGGGTGTTGATCTTTATGAAGGATTTCCTGAAAAGCTCACTCAGAGAGAAAGCGAGATCGGAAATCTGCGGCACCTTCTTGTAGCCGCGATCGAATGCGCGGAAGTACGAAACGGATAGCGGAATAGAACCCGCTTCCTTCTCCCTCAGGAACGCAGAGAGCCTTTGCTCTTGAAGACCCTGCTCAGACAGAAAGTCATAAAACAAAGCCCAGGAAGCAACCACCGCTTCGTAGGTAGGAAAAACCACCGCAAGCCCCTCTCTCGGCGGCTTGCCATCCGCTCTCGACGCCAGAAACATGATCCATTGACGCCCATTCGTAACCACGCCGATGGCAGAGCCAAATCTGGCCGCATATCCAATGGCCTGATCGATCCCTGACGCGGCGCCCTTCAACGCCGATCCATCAAGCGGCACGAGAGCCATAGAATGCTGCCGAACTGCGCAAAGCTCAGCGCCGTCGCGTTTTGCTTCCATTACGGCCCTGCATCGCCCTGAGCCAAACAGAGCATAGTCGGCGTACCCGGCACCCTCGACATAGGGTTCAACGCGAATCGAGTCCCTTTTCCAATCAAGCTCCCTTAGGAGAAACTCGTCGATAACGTGAAATCGGGTCTGGGCTTCATTGCTATCCGCTTCCAGTGCCTTTCGGTACTCGCCAATTCGATCCGCAAGACCAACCTCCTTAGCCGATGACATCGACAGCGTTCCCATATCGAATCTCCGTTGTCGCTGAGTTAAACCGAGAGCAGCGGCGATAGCTCCAGCATCAAGCTCGACCGACAGATCCCTGTCCGCAGATTGCTACATATTCCTTCGATACTCCCCACCCACCTCATACAGCGCATGGCTGATCTGTCCGAGGCTGTGGGTCTTCACCGCTTCGATCAGCGCGGCGAACAGGTTCTCGCGCTTCCGGGCGGTCTGCTGCAGGGGCTTGAGCCCCTCGGCCGCGCCGCCATTCCGCGCGCCCTGGTAGCTGCGCACATTGGCGATCTGCTGGCCTTTCTCGTCTTCCGTGCTGCGGATCAGCTCGATGGTGGTGGTGATCTCGCCGCCGTGGTCCTTGCCGAGGAAGGTGTTCACGCCCACCAAGGGCAGGCTGCCGTCGTGCTTCTTCTGCTCGTAGTACAGGCTTTCTTCCTGGATCTTGCCGCGCTGGTACATGGTGTCCATGGCGCCCAGCACGCCGCCGCGCTCGCTTAATGCCTCGAACTCCTTGTACACGGCCTCTTCCACCAGGTCAGTGAGCTGGTCCACCACGAAGCTGCCCTGCCAGGGGTTCTCGTTGAAGTTCAGGCCCAGCTCCTTGTTGATGATCATCTGGATGGCCACGGCGCGGCGCACGCTCTCTTCCGTCGGCGTGGTGATGGCCTCATCAAAGGCGTTGGTGTGCAGGCTGTTGCAGTTGTCGAACAGCGCGTACAGAGCCTGCAGCGTGGTGCGGATGTCGTTGAACTGGATCTCCTGCGCGTGCAGGCTGCGGCCGCTGGTCTGGATGTGGTACTTCAGCATCTGGCTGCGCTCATTGGCGCCGTAGCGCTCGCGCATGGCGCGGGCCCAGATGCGGCGAGCCACGCGGCCGATGACGGTGTACTCCGGGTCCATGCCGTTGCTGAAGAAGAAGCTCAGGTTGGGCGCGAAGTCGTCAATCTTCATGCCGCGCGCGAGGTAGTACTCGACGATGGTGAAGCCGTTGCTCAAGGTGAAAGCGAGCTGGCTGATCGGGTTCGCCCCGGCCTCGGCGATGTGGTAGCCCGAGATGCTCACCGAGTAGAAGTTGCGCACCTTCTCATCGACGAAGTACTGCTGGATGTCGCCCATCATCCGCAGCGCGAACTCGGTGCTGAAGATGCAGGTGTTCTGCGCCTGGTCCTCCTTGAGGATGTCGGCCTGCACGGTGCCGCGCACCGTGCTCAAGGTTTCGGCCTTGATGCGGGCGTAGGTCTCGGCGTCCAGCACCTGGTCGCCGGTCACGCCCAGCAGGCCCAGGCCGAGGCCGTTGTTCCCCTCGGGCAGGCCGCCGGAGTACACGGGGCGCGTGCGGCCTTGGTAGAGCTTGGCGATCGTCGCCTCGGCCTGCGCCCAGCGCGCCGCATCGGCCCTCAGGTGCTTCTCCACCTGCTGATCAATCGCCGTGTTCATGAACATCGCGAGGATGATCGGCGCCGGCCCATTGATGGTCATGCTCACCGAGGTGCTGGGCGCGCACAGGTCGAAGCCGGAGTACAGCTTCTTCATGTCGTCCAGCGTGGCGATGGACACACCGCTGTTGCCGATCTTGCCGTAGATGTCCGGGCGCTCGGCCGGGTCTTCGCCGTAGAGCGTCACGGAATCGAAGGCGGTGGAGAGGCGCGCGGCCGGCTGGCCCACGCTCAGGTAATGGAAGCGGCGGTTGGTGCGCTCCGGCGTGCCCTCGCCCGCGAACATGCGGATGGGGTCTTCGCCGCTGCGGCGGTAGGGGTAGACGCCGCCGGTGTAGGGGTAATGGCCGGGCAGGTTTTCCTTCGAGAGGAACACCAGCAGCTCGCCCCAGCTCGTCCATTGCGGTGCGGCGATCTTCGGGATTTTCTGGTGGCTCAAGGACTCGCGGTAGTTCTCGACGCGGATCACCTTGTCGCGCACGGTGTATTCGTTGAACTCGTCCGTCACCGACTTCAGGCGGACCGGCCAGGCACGCAGCAGGGATAGGCTTTCCGTGGTGAGCGTGTTCAGCGCGTCGTTGTAGCGCTGGCGCAGGGTGAGCAGCGAGCGATCAACGGCAGGCGATGCACCGTCCTGCCCGCTCGCCAGACCGGGGGCGAGGTCGTCGTTCGCGTAGGGCAAAAGCGCCTTCGGTAGCTTCGGGTCCGCCAGTTCGCTCAGCGCCGACCAGCAGGCCTGGGCGCGCTCGGCGGCCTCACGCTGGCGCTGGATCTCGCCATTGATGCGGCGGCCTTGCTCGGCGATCTCGGCCAGATAGCGGATGCGCGCGCCGGGGATCAGCACGGTGGCGCGGGGTTCCTTGAGGCTGGTGTCGATCACCGGCGCGAAGTCGCAGGCGTTCGAGGCGATGCCATCGCCCAGCTTGGTCTTCAGGCGCTGGCAGAGGTTGGCGAACATCCAGCTCACGCCGGGGTCGTTGAACTGGCTGGCGATGGTCGGGTAGACGGGCACTTCGTCGTCCGGCATCTGGAAGGCGACGCGGTTACGCTTCCACTGCTTGCGCACGTCGCGCAGGGCGTCCTCGGCGCCGCGGCGGTCGAACTTGTTGAGGATCACCAGCTCGGCGTAGTCGAGCATGTCGATCTTCTCGAGCTGGCTGGCCGCGCCGTAGTCGCTGGTCATCACGTAGACCGGAAAATCGACGAGGTCGACGATCTCGGAATCCGATTGGCCGATGCCGGCGGTCTCGACCAGAACCAGATCAAAGGCCAGGCCGCGCAGGAAGGCGATGCAGTCCTTGAGCACGGCGTTGGTGGCCACGTGCTGGCGCCGGGTCGCCATCGAGCGCATGAAGACGCGCGGAGAGCGTAGCGAGTTCATACGGATGCGGTCGCCCAGCAGCGCGCCGCCGGTGCGGCGGCGGGTGGGGTCGACCGAGATGACGGCGATGCGCATGGCCGGGAAGGCCTGCAGGAAGCGGTTGATGATCTCGTCGGTGACCGAACTCTTGCCCGCGCCGCCGGTGCCGGTGAGGCCGACCACCGGGGTCTTGCCGCCGGCCAGTTGCCAGCCCTTGCGCAGCGTGGCGAGTTCGGCCTCGGCGATGGCGCCCTCTTCGATGGCGGAGAGCATGCGGCCCACGGCAATCTCGTCGTCCGGGCTCACGGCCGTGGGTTTCTGGGTGCTCAAGCGGGCCTTGTGGGTGCGGGCGACGAGGTCTTCGATCATCCCGACCAAGCCCATCGCCATGCCGTCGTTCGGGTGATAGATGCGCTCCACGCCGTAGGCCTGCAACTCGGCGATCTCCTCCGGCGTGATGGTGCCGCCGCCACCCCCGAACACGCGGATGTGTGAGGCGCCGCGCTCTTTGAGCATGTCCACCATGTAGGTGAAGTATTCGGTGTGGCCGCCCTGGTAGCTGGACAGCGCGATGCCGTCGGCGTCTTCCTGCAGTGCGGCGCGCACCACCTCCTCGACCGAGCGGTTGTGCCCGAGATGGATGACTTCGGCACCTTGGGCCTGGATCAACCGGCGCATCACGTTGATGGCGGCATCGTGGCCATCGAACAGGCTGGCGGCGGTGACGAAGCGCAGTGGGCTGGCTTCGGCGGCGGTGTCCGGGAGGGGATTGGCAGGGGCGCTCATGACAACCACGGTCCAGCTTGGAGTGAAAGCTCGATTGTACGTCGCCCCGCCCTGCCCCGCGCCCTCCACGCCGTCGACTAGAGCGATTGCTTTACAATGCGCGCCGCCGCCGGCACGCATCCGGCGGTTCGCCTACCCGGAGCCCCGAATGATCTTTGAAACCCTCGCCAAGACCGGCCACGAGGAAGTGGTGTTCTGCCACAACCCGGACGCCGGCCTGAAGGCCATCATCGCCATCCACAACACCGTACTCGGCCCCGCGCTGGGCGGCACACGCATGTGGCCCTACGCCACCGAGCAGGATGCGGTGAACGATGTGCTGCGGCTCTCGCGCGGCATGACCTACAAGGCGGCGGTGTCCGGCCTGAACCTCGGCGGCGGCAAGGCCGTCATCATCGGCGACCCGAACCGGGACAAGTCGGAAGCGCTGTTCCGCGCCTTTGGCCGCTTCGTCAATTCGCTGGGCGGCCGCTACATCACCGCCGAGGATGTCGGCATCGACGTCAACGACATGGAATACGTGTTCCGCGAAACCGAGTTCGTCACCGGGGTGCACCAGGTGCACGGCGGCTCCGGCGACCCCTCGCCGTTCACCGCCTACGGCACGGTGCAGGGCCTGCTGGCCGCTCTGAACGTCAAGTTCGGCAATGAAGACGTGGGCAAGTACAGCTACGCCGTGCAGGGCGTGGGCCATGTCGGCATCGAGTTCGTGAAGCTGCTGCGCGAGAAGGGCGCCAAGGTCTTTGTTACCGACATCAACCAGGCCGCCGTGCAACGCGCAGTGGACGAGTTCGGCTGCGAGGCGGTGGGCCTCGACGAGATCTACGACGTCGACTGCGACGTGTATTCGCCGACCGCGCTCGGCGGCACGGTGAACGCGGCCACCCTGCCAAGGCTCAAGTGCAAGATCATCTGCGGTGCGGCCAACAACCAGCTGGCGAACGATGAGATCGGCGTCGAGGTCGAGAAGCGCGGCATCCTTTACGCGCCGGACTACGCGGTGAACGCCGGTGGCCTGATGAACGTCTCGCTCGAGATCGACGGCTACAACCGCGAACGCGCCATGCGCATGATGCGCACCATCTACTACAACCTCGGCCGCATCTTCGAGATCAGCACGCGCGAGGGCATTCCCACCTTCCGCGCCGCCGACCGCATGGCCGAAGAGCGCATCGGCAGCATCGGCAAGCTGAAGCTGCCGCACCTCGGTTCGGCCCGTCCGCAGTTCATGGGGCGCAAGGGCTGACATGCGCGCCTTCCCGCTCTCCGAGGACATCAACGCCCTGCGCGATGCCGTGCGCCGCTTCGCCGAAAGCGAAATCGCGCCGCGCGCTGCCGCCATCGACCACGACAACCTGTTTCCGGCCGAACTCTGGCGGAAACTGGGCGAGATGGGCCTGCTCGGCATCACCGTGCCGGGCGAGTTCGGCGGCTCGGAGATGGGTTACCTCGCCCACCTCGTGGCGATGGAGGAGATCAGCCGCGCTTCCGGCTCGGTGGGCTTGAGCTACGGCGCGCACTCCAACCTGTGCGTGAGCAATCTCTACGCCAACGGCAACGCCGCGCAGCGCGCCAAGTACCTGCCGAAGTTGTGCAGTGGCGAGTGGGTGGGTGCCTTGGCGATGAGCGAGCCCGGCGCCGGTTCCGACGTGGTGGGCTCGATGGCCTGCCGCGCCGAGCTGCGCGATGGCAAGTGGATCGCCAACGGCAACAAGATGTGGATCACCAACGGCCCCGAGGCCGATGTGCTGATCGTCTACATGCGCACGGCGGGCAAAGAGGCCGGCAGCCAGTGCATGACGGCCTTCCTCGTCGAGAAGGGCATGAAGGGTTTCAGCACCGCGCAGAAGCTCGACAAGCTCGGCATGCGCGGCAGCAACACCTGCGAGCTGGTGTTCGAGGACTGCGCAATTCCCGCCGAGAACGTGCTCGGCGAAGTGAACCGGGGCGTTGCCGTGCTGATGAGCGGCCTCGACACCGAGCGCCTCGTGCTCACCGGCGGCCCACTCGGCCTGATGCAGGCGGCCATGGACATCGCCCTGCCCTACGTGCGCGAACGCAAGCAGTTCAATGCCGCCATCGGCACCTTCGGCATCATGCAGGCCAAGATCGCCGACATGTACACCGCGTTGCAGAGCAGCCGCGCCTTCGCCTACCAGGTGGGCCGCGACTTCGATGCCGGGCACCGCAGCCGCGTCGATGCCGCAAGCTGCCTGCTGCACGCCTCCGAAGCCGCCGTGCAGGTGGCGCTGGAAGCGATCCAGACCCTCGGTGGCAACGGCTACATCAACGAATACGCCACCGGCCGCATCCTGCGCGATGCGAAGCTGTACGCGATCGGCGCGGGGACGAACGAGATCCGCCGCATGCTGATCGGCCGCGAGTTGTTCAACGGCAAGTCCTGAGGCGGCTCTGGGGCGGGTTTGCGGCGATGGCGGCGCGGGACGGATAATCCGGGTTTTCCCAGCGGAACCTCCCCATGTCGGACATCGTCATCCTCGGTGCCAAGCGCACCGCCCTCGGCGCCCTCCTTGGCCAATTCACCGGCGTCCCGGCACCCACCCTCGGTGCTGCGGCCATCCGGGGTGCGCTGGCGCAGTCCGGCATTCCAGCCGACGCCGTTTCCGAAGTGATCATGGGCTGCGTGCTGCCGGCCGGCCTCGGCCAGGCCCCCGCCCGGCAGGCGATGCTCGCCGCCGGCATCCCGGCCGCCGCCGGTGCCACCACCATCAACAAAGTCTGCGGCTCGGGCATGAAGGCGGTGATGCTGGGCGCTGATCTCATCAAGGCCGGTTCGGCCGAGGTGGTCGTGGCCGGCGGCATGGAGAGCATGACCAACGCGCCGCACCTGCTGAACGGCTCGCGCACCGGCATCCGCTACGGCAGCGCCGAGATGCTCGACCACATGGCCTGGGACGGCCTCACCAACCCCTACGACCGGCAGCCGATGGGCGGCTTTGGCGAGCTTTGCGCCGACAAGTACACCTTCACCCGCGAGGAGCAGGACGCCTTCGCCGCCGAGTCGGTGCGCCGCGCCCAGACGGCACAGGCGGCGGGCGTGTTCAGGGATGAGATCGTGCCGGTGATCGTGGCCGGCAAGAAGGGCGATACCTCCATCGACCAGGACGAGCAGCCGGGCCGCTGCAGCATCGAGAAAATCCCGACGCTGCGCGCCGCGTTCAAGAAAGACGGCACGATCACCGCGGCCAGTTCGTCGAGCATCAACGACGGCGCCGCTGCGTTGGTGCTGGCCTCGGCCGACAGGGCCAAGGCCCTCGGTATCGCCCCGCTGGCCCGCATCGTGGCCCATGCCAGCCACGCCCAAGCCCCGGAGTGGTTCACCACCGCGCCGGTCGGAGCCATCCAGAAGGTGCTGGCCAAGGCCGGCTGGACGGTCGATTCGGTCGACCTGTTCGAGGTCAACGAGGCCTTCGCCGTGGTCGCCATGGCCCCCATGCGCGAGCTGGGCATCCCGCATGCCAAGCTCAACGTCAACGGCGGCGCCTGCGCGCTCGGCCACCCGATCGGTGCCTCGGGCGCCCGCCTGCTGGTCACCCTGCTGAACGCCCTGGCGCGGACCGGCGGCAAGCGCGGCGTGGCCGCCCTGTGCATCGGCGGCGGCGAGGCCACCGCGGTGGCGATCGAACGGCCCTGAACCGCGCTGGCACAGAAAAAAACCTGCCGAAAGCCTTGACTCCGCCGTGGTTCTTGTCATCATGAATGGAACGTGCGCCGAGATTCAGCGCACGTTTTTCTTATCCCACCCGAACACCCGAGGATCCTTCCATGTCGCTGAACAAGTCGCTGTTCGCCATTGTCGCCGCCCTGGCGCTGGCTGCCTGCACCCCGCCGGCCGATGAGGCCGCTGCTCCGGCCGACGCCGCCGCTCCGGCTGCCGACGCGACTGCTCCGGCTGCCGACGTCGCCGTGATCGACCCGGCGGCTCCGGTTGATCCGGCCGCTGCTCCGGTTGACCCGGCCGCTGCTCCGGTTGACCCGGCGGCTCCGGTTGACCCGGCGGCTGCTCCGGTTGATCCGGCCGCTGCTCCGTCCTATCCGGCCCAGTAATCGGTCCGCGAGCGTCACGCTTCGAAAGCCGCCGGGTTCGCCCGGCGGCTTTTTTGTACCCGCTGCTCGCCAGCGCCTGAGCCCTTTCGGGTGTCGGCTCGTTACACTCTCGGGCTGCCGCAGACCACGCCCATCACGATGCCCGTCCTGACCAGTCCGATCGACCCGCGCGCCCCTGATTTCCTTGCCAACGCCGAGGCTTTGAAAGCCGCCGTCGCCGAACTCGAACAGCGTCTGGCCCGCGCCGCCGAGGGCGGTGGCGATAAGGCCCGGGCCAAGCACACCGAACGCGGCAAGCTGCTGCCACGGGAGCGCATCGAAGCCCTGCTCGACCCCGGCTCGCCCTTCCTCGAGATCGCCCCGCTGGCGGCCGAAGGCCTGTACGAGGGCGCCGCGCCAGCTGCCGGCATGATCTGTGGCATCGGCAATGTGCACGGCCAACAGGTGGTCGTGGTGGCCAACGACGCCACCGTCAAGGGCGGCACCTACTTCCCGATGACAGTGAAGAAGCACCTCCGCGCGCAGGAGGTGGCCCTCGAAAACCGCTTGCCCTGCGTCTACCTCGTCGATTCCGGCGGTGCCTTCCTGCCGCTGCAGGACGAGGTGTTCCCCGACAAGGAGCACTTCGGCCGCATCTTCTACAACCAGGCCCGGATGAGCGGCTTGGGCATCCCGCAGGTGGCGGTGGTGATGGGTAGCTGCACGGCCGGCGGCGCCTACGTGCCGGCGATGTGCGATGAATCCATCATCGTCAAGGAGCAGGGTACGATTTTCTTGGGCGGGCCGCCGCTGGTGAAGGCCGCGACCGGCGAAGTGGTCGACGCCGAAGCCCTCGGTGGTGCTGATGTGCATACCCGCATCTCCGGCGTGGCCGACCACTACGCCGAGGACGACCGCCACGCGCTGCAGATCGCTCGCGACGTGCTGGCCCACCTCAACCGCAAGAAGGCGGTGTCGGTCGCCGTGCGTCCAGTGCGCGAACCGCTCTACCCGGCCGGGCAGCTGTACGGCGTGGTGCCGAAGGACACGCGCAAGCCCTTCGACATCCGCGAGGTCATCGCAAGGCTCGTCGATGGCAGCGAGTTCCAGGAGTTCAAGGCGCGCTACGGCACGACGCTGGTGTGCGGCTTCGCCCACCTGCACGGCTACCCGGTCGGCATCGTCGCCAACAACGGCATCCTGTTCGCCGAGAGTGCACTCAAGGGCGCGCACTTCATCGAGCTGTGCAACCAGCGCAACATTCCGCTCGTGTTCCTGCAGAACATCACCGGCTTCATGGTCGGCAAGAAGTACGAGAACGCCGGCATCGCCAAAGACGGCGCGAAGATGGTCACCGCCGTGGCCTGCTCGCACGTGCCGAAGTTCACCGTCGTGATCGGCGGCAGCTTCGGTGCCGGCAACTACGCCATGTGCGGCCGTGCCTACGGTGCACGCTTTTTGTGGATGTGGCCGAACGCGCGCATCAGCGTGATGGGCGGCGAACAGGCCGCCAGCGTGCTGGCGACCGTGAAGCGCGACGGTCTCGAGGCCGCCGGCAAGCGCTGGAGCGCCGAGGACGAGGAGGCCTTCAAGGCCCCGATCCGCGCCCAGTACGACACTCAGGGCAGCCCCTACTACGCCACCGCGCGGCTCTGGGACGACGGCATCATCGACCCCGCCGACACCCGCCGCGTGCTCGGCCTCGCGCTCTCGGCCGCACTGAACGCGCCGATCGAGCGCACCACCACCACCGAGCAGCGCTACGGCGTGTTCCGGATGTGATCCGGCGGCGGCCGCGGCCGCCTGCTTTTCCGAGCGGAGTTCCCATGCCTTCATCCATCGACTTGCAGCAGCGCGGTGCCGTGGCCTGGCTCTCGCTGGCCCGCCCCGCGGTGCACAATGCCTTCGACGCCGGCTTGATCGCGGCACTGAACAACGCGCTCGACGCGCTGGCCAGCGACGACAGCGTGCGCGCACTGGTGCTGACCGGCCAGGGCAGTACCTTCTCGGCGGGCGCCGACCTCAACTGGATGCGCGGCATGGCGGCCGCCAGCGAGGCCGAGAACCTCGCCGACTCGCTGGAACTGGCGCGGCTGATGCGCAGCCTGAACTTCTTTCCGAAGCCCACCCTCGCCCGCGTCAACGGCTCGGCCTACGGCGGCGGTGTGGGGCTGGTGGCCTGCTGCGACATCGCCATCGGTGTGGAGGGCGCAAAGTTTTCGCTGTCGGAAGCCAAGCTCGGCCTCGTGCCGGCGGTGATCTCGCCCTATGTTGTTGCCGCCATCGATGCGCGGCAGGCGCGCAAGCTGTTCCAGACCGCCGAGGTGTTCGAGGCGCCGGAGGCCGCCCGCATCGGTCTGCTGCACCGCTGTGTGCCGGCGGCTGAATTGGATGAGGCCGTCGACCGCGAACTGCACTGGCTCGGCAAAGGCGGTCCTCTCGCCCAAGCCGAGGCGAAATCGCTGGCATTGCGCATGGGCGGCATGACGCGCGCAGATGCCGAGCGCATCGACACCGAAAACGCGCGGCTGATCGCGCGCTTGCGGGTGTCGCCCGAGGGCCAGGAGGGCCTCGCCGCTTTTCTCGACAAGCGCGCACCGCGCTGGGTGAACCCCTGATGTTCCACACACTCCTGATCGCCAACCGTGGCGAGATCGCCTGCCGGGTCATCCGCACCGCCCGCAAGCTGGGCATCCGCACCGTGGCGGTGTACTCCGACGCCGACGCCGAGGCCCAGCACGTGCGCCTTGCCGATGAAGCCCATCGGATCGGCGGCCCTGCGCCCGGCGACAGCTACCTGCGCGGCGATGCCATCCTCGAGGTGGCGAAGCGCACGGGTGCGCAGGCCATCCATCCGGGCTACGGCTTCCTCTCCGAGAACGCCGACTTCGCCGACGCGGTGGCCGCCGCCGGCCTCGCCTTCGTCGGCCCCTCGGGCAGCTCGATGCGCAAGATGGGCAGCAAGGCCGGTGCCAAGGAGCTGATGCATTCGGCCGGCGTGCCGGTGGTGCCGGGCTACACCGGCGAGGATCAGGACCCGGTGCGCTTGCAGCGCGAGGCCGATGCCATCGGCTACCCGCTGATGATCAAGGCCGCGCACGGCGGCGGCGGCAAGGGCATGCGGATCGTGCGAGTCTCGGGCGATTTCGCCGCCGCGCTGGAGAGCTGCCAGCGCGAAGCGAAGAATGCCTTCGGCCGCGACCGCGTGCTGCTCGAGCGCTACGTCGAGAAGCCGCGCCACATCGAGATCCAGGTGTTCGCCGACGCGCACGGCCACACCCTGCACCTCAACGAGCGCGAGTGCTCGGCGCAGCGCCGCTACCAGAAGGTGGTCGAGGAATCGCCTTCGCCCTTCCTCAGCGCCGCTCTGCGCGAGGCGATGGGTGCGGCGGCCGTGCAGGCCGCGAAGGCGATCGACTACGTCAACGCCGGCACCGTCGAGTTCATCGTCGGCCAGGACGGCAGCTTCTGGTTCATGGAGATCAACACGCGCCTGCAGGTCGAGCACCCGGTGACGGAACTGGTGACCGGGCTGGATCTCGTCGAACTGCAACTGCGCGTTGCCGCTGGCGAGGCCCTGCCCTTCGCGCAGCACGAGGTGCGCCAGCACGGCCACGCCATCGAGCTGCGCCTGTACGCCGAGGACCCTGCGGCGGGCTTCCTGCCCGGCTCCGGCAAGCTGGAGCGCCTGCGGCTGCCGTCGCCCTCCGCGCATGTGCGCCTCGACGGCGGCGTGGTGGAAGGCGACACGGTGACGATCTTCTACGACCCGATGATCGCCAAGCTCATCGTCTGGGACGAGACCCGCCCGCGTGCCTTGGCCCGCCTGCGTGAAGCCCTGATGGACTGCGACATCCGCGGCCCGAAGTCAAACGTGACCTTTCTCGAAGCGCTGGTGCGCCACCCGAGCGTGATCGAAGGCACGATCGACACCGGCTACCTCGACCGCGCGCTGGAAGACGTGCTCACCCCGGCCACGCCACCGCCTGCACCGATGCTGGCACTGGCTGCGGCGGCGGTGCTGCTGCACGATGAACAGATCACCCGAGCCTGCACCGCCAGCGGAACCGACCCGACCTCGCCGTGGGCGATCACCGACGGCTGGCGGCTGGGCCATGGTGGCGCGCGTCGTCTGGTGTTCGACAGCGCCGGTACGCGCCATGTGCTGAGCGCACGCGGGCATGACGGAGATTACGAACTGATGCTTCGCCTCGACGACTTGAAGCACGGCGTTGCGCAAGGGGAGCTTCAAGTTGTGGGGCCCTTGCGTGTCGAAGGTCTGCGCATCGATTCTCTGGGCCGTGCGTCTGCGCGCGTGGATGGCGTAGGCCTTGTGACCCGCATCCATGTCGATGCTGAAACGGTGCTGCTGCATGACGGCATGCAGCGTTGGCTCATCGATCGCCTTGGCGCCTACGCCTTCGCCGGAAATGCCGGTGCGGGCGGCGACGGCACGCTGAAGGCACCGATGCCCGGCCGTGTGGTGCTGGTCAAAGTGCAGCCGGGCGACACCGTGACCGAAGGCCAGGAATGCGCGGTGATGGAGGCGATGAAAATGGAGCTGGGTCTGAAAGCCCCTCGCACCGGCATCGTCAAGGCGGTCCGCGTCAGCGCCGGTGATTTCGTCGAGGCCGATGCCGTATTGGTGGTGTTGGAATGACTGCCGACGCTCACGCCCATGCCGCGAGGGCTGATGCCGTCCGCATCGTCGAGGTTGGCCCGCGCGATGGCCTGCAGAACGAAAAGGCGATGATCGCCACGGCCGACAAGATCGCGCTGATCGAGAGGCTCGCGGCCACGGGCTTGGGCACCGTCGAGGCGACCGCCTTCGTCAGCCCGAAGTGGGTGCCGCAGATGGCCGATGCCGCCGAGGTCTATACCGGCATCGCCAAGCGCGAGGGTGTGCGTTACCCCGTGCTGGTGCCGAACCTGCAGGGCTACGAGCGGGCGCGGGCGGTGGGTGTGACCGAGATCGCCGTGTTCGGCGCAGCCTCCGAGGCCTTCAGCAAGGCCAACATCAACGCCAGCATCGCTGAATCGCTGGAGCGCTTCGCGCCGGTGCTCGACGCGGCCAAGCGCGACGGCGTGGCCGTGCGCGGCTACGTCTCCACCGTGCTCGGCTGCCCCTACCAGGGCGAGGTGCCGGTGCGTGAGGTCGTGCGCGTGGCCAAGGCCCTGCACGCCCTGGGCTGCTACGAGATTTCGCTCGGCGACACCATCGGCACCGGCACGCCGCGCAAGGCCCGCGCCATGCTCGAAGCCGTGGCCGGCGAGCTGCCGATGGCGGCACTGGCGGTGCATTTCCATGACACCTACGGTCAGGCGGTGGCCAACGTCGCCGCCTGCCTCGAGGCCGGCGTGCGTGTCGTGGACGCCGCCGTGTCCGGCACCGGTGGCTGCCCCTACGCGAAGGGCGCTTCGGGCAATGTCGCCACCGAAGACATCGTTTACCTGCTCGATGGCATGGGTTTTTCCCACGGTGTCGATCTCGACGCGATCATCGAAACCGGGCGCTGGCTGTCGGCTCGGCTCGGCCGCGACTCCATGAGCAAGGTGAACCGTGCAAAACCATGAACTCCTGCGCGCGGCCGTGGCCTACGCCGGCCGTCGCCCGACCCGCGAACACCCCATCGCCTTCGACGTGGGTACGCCACTGACGGTGATACGCAACGATGACGAGTGGCCGGACTTCCACTGGTGCGTGACGCCACAGGGCAGCGAAGGCTGGGTGCTGCGCTCGGCCTTCGAGCTCGCCGACGAGGCCTCGCTCGACGCCCTGCCCGCGCGGGCGGTCGCCATCACCGACTACGACGCCCACGAGTTGGCGCTGGTGCCCGGCGAACGCCTGCTGGTCGGCGACGACCAGGGCGGCTGGCGCTGGGGTTATTCAGTCACTGGCGACGCCGGCTGGGTTCGCAAGTCCGACCTCACCCAAGTGGAGGATGCCCCGCGCTTCGTGATGCGCCCGATGCGTTCGACCGATGATGCCGCCATCGCCGACATCATCCGCAGCGTGATGCCGGAGTTCGGCGCCGACGGGCCGGGCTTCGCCATCCACGACGCGGAAGTCGCGGCGATGCATTCGGCCTACGCGCGGCCGGGCACGGCGTACTTCGCCATCGAAGTGTCCGGCACGGTGCTGGGCGGCGGCGGCATCGCGCCACTCGATGGCGTCGACGGCGTCTGCGAGTTGCGCAAAATGTATTTCCGGCCCGGGTTGCGCGGCATCGGCGCAGGCACCGCGCTGATCGGGCGCTGCCTGCACTCCGCACGGCGGCTCGGCTACCGCCGGTGCTACCTCGAGACGCTCACCGGGATGGACGCAGCGCAGGCCCTGTACGAGCGCGCCGGGTTCGAGTGCATCCCCGAGGCGATGGGCGCGACCGGCCACTTCGGCTGCAACCGCTTCTACCTGCGCGCACTGTGAGCGATCGCCCAGCGGCCGCGCGATGCCGGCTCAGCTCGTGCGCCGCGCCCGCGACTCGATGAAGAAACTGCTGCGCTTGCGCGGTTGCAGGTAGTCGAAGGCCGCACGCGGCAGCGCCTGCGGTTTGATGGCGCGCTGGATCGACAACTCGGAATGCTCAGCCAGTGGAACGATGAGGGCATCATCGGGGCGCAGGTTCGGCTCGTGGATCAGCACCCTGGGTTTCAGCGCATTGGTGGGATCGACCGCGACCGACAGCGCGAAACGGCCGTCCGAAAGGTGCAGCACCGAGCCGGGTGGATAGATGCCCATCATCCGGATGAAGGCGTTGAGCGCGGCGGCATCGAACTTCTCCTTGGTCTTCCGGTAGACCGCTGCGATGGCGTCATGCGGCGTCAGTGCATGGATCGGGTTCGGCGGGTTGCACAGGTTGTCGTAGTGATTCACCAGCGCAACGATCCGCGCCGCCGGATGGATGGCCTCGCCTTTCAGGCCTTGCGGGTAGCCGCTGCCGTCGCTGGCCTCGTGGTGCTGGGCGACGACGGCGGCCGCGGCCTCGCCGAGGCCCATGCGCTCGGCCAGTGTGCGGCTGTGCTCGACATGGCTCTGGAACATCCGGCGTTCCGTCGGGTTGGGTGAGTCGGCCTTGCCGCGCATGACGTCCGGCAGCTCGATTTTGCCGACATCGTGCAGCAGTGCGCCCACGCCGACGGCCTCGATCATCGCGTCTTCAAAGCCCATGGCCCGGCCCAGCAGCACCGAGAGCACCGAGACGTTGATGGCGTGCAGTGCAGTCTCCTGCCCGGCTTTTTCGGAGAGCAGACGGATGGCGACATCCTGCTCCTGCTGCACGGCCCGGACCATGCCGCTCACCTCGGTCTCGGCGATGGCGCGTGCCTCTTCGGGCTGGGCCCGCACGTTTTGCAGCACGCTTCGAAAGGCCCTGGATACGGCGCTGAAGCGGCGTTCGCAGCGGTCGAGGCTCTGCCGCTGCGCATCGAGCGCATCGGTTGGCGGTGCGGTGGTGGGCTCCTCGTCGAAACTGGACACACGCACCCCCTGCGCCAGCCCATGCCCCCTCCGGGCCCTGTGTTCCGCTCGGCAGTGTGCCGGTAAGCCCGCTCGTTAGGCAGGGGCTCGGGTAAAATCGCGTGCCTTTCCCGGAGCCTCCCATGCACCTCGCATCCGTCCGCGCCGTCGTCACCGGCGGCGCCTCCGGCCTCGGCTTTGCCGTGGCCCAGTTCCTCGTCGCGAACGGCGGCAAGGTCGCCCTGTTCGACCTCAACGCCGAGCGTGGCGCAGCCGCCGTGGCCCAGCTCGGTGCCGACAAGGCGTTTTTCTTCCGCACCGACGTCAGCGACGAGGCCAGCGTCGCCGCCAACGTGCAGGCGGCGAAAGGCGCCATGGGCGGCCTCAATGCCGCCATCAATTGCGCCGGCGTCCTCGGTGCAGGTCGTGTTCTGGGCAAGGAGGGCGCGATGCCGCTCTCGACCTTCGCCAGCACGGTGATGGTGAACCTCGTTGGCAGCTTCAACGTGGCCAAGGCGGCGGCGGCGCTGATGCAGACGAACGAGCCGGGCGAAGACGGCGAGCGCGGCGTCATCGTCAACACCGCATCCGTCGCCGCCTACGAGGGCCAGATCGGCCAGGCCGCGTATGCCGCGAGCAAGGGCGGCGTGGTCGGCATGACCCTGCCGATGGCCCGCGAGTTCGCCCGCATCGGCGTGCGGGTGATGACCATTGCGCCGGGTGTGTTCCATACGCCGATGGTCGACGGCATGCCCGAAACCGTGTACCAGAGCCTCTGCGCCCAAGTGCCCTACCCCTCGCGGCTCGGCCAGCCGGAGGAGTTCGCCGAGACCGTGGGCTTCATCCTGCGCACCCGCTACCTCAACGGCGAAACCATCCGCATCGATGGCGCCATCCGCATGCAGCCGAAGTGAGGCGTTGAATGAAGGCTTTCGAGATCAAGAAAGGCAATGTCGTCGAGCACAATGGCGGCGTCTGGCAGATTCGCGACATCGAGCGCAGCGCGCCGCAGGCCCGCGGCGGCAACGTCACCTTCCGATTCACGATGTACTCGGTGCCGGGCGGAGCCAAGCTCGACCTCAGCTTGCGCGCCGACGATGAATTGAAGGACGTCGATCTGGTGCGCCGCGCGGCCAGCTTCTCGTACAAGGACGGCGAGGCCTTCGTCTTCCTCGACGACGAGGACTTCACCCCGTACACGCTCGACCCGGACGCCATCGGCGAGGCCGCGGGCTACATCACCGACGGCCTGGCCGGCTGCTACATCCAGACCATCGACGACGCGCCGGTCGCCCTGCAGCTGCCGGCCACGGTCATGCTCGAAGTGGTCGACACACCGCCCGAGATGAAGGGCGGCACCGCCACCAAGCGCCCGAAGCCGGCGCGCTTGAGCACCGGCATCGAGATCATGGTGCCGGAGTACATCAGCAACGGCGAGAAGGTGCTGATCAACACCGCGACCGGCGAGTTCTCGGGCAGAGCGTGATGCGATGGCCGTTCGCGACAGCGAATGGCGCATCACGCTCTGGCGAGCCATGGACGGCGAGCGGTGGCGCTCCAGGGACGACTACTTGCTGTGCAATGACAGCCACCGCGCCGCCGGGCGCCGGTGGGCGTTTACACTCGGGCCTCCACCCTCCCCTGCGGCGACGCCGATGTCTGAACTCCCCTCCCTGCCGGCCACGGCCCGCGAACCGACGCTGCTGCAGGCCGTTGTGCCGATCCTCGTGCTGGTGCTGCTGCTCGCTGCCGGTGTGGCGCTGTTCGGAGCCGATGCCGCTTTTGGCGCCAACCAGGTCGCCTTGGTGCTTGCCGCCGCCATCGCCGGCCTGATCGGCTGGCGCAATGGCCTGAGTTGGGACGAGTTGCAGGGCGGCATCGTGCAGGGGGTGGGCGTCGCCATCGGTGCCATCTTCATCCTGCTGGCGGTGGGCGCGCTGATCGGGTCCTGGATCCTGGCCGGCATCGTTCCGACCCTGATCCACTACGGGCTGCTGGTGCTCGATCCGAGCTGGTTCTATCCGGCCACCGCCCTGCTCTGCGCGGCGATTGCCATGACCATCGGCAGCTCCTGGACCACCGCCGGCACCATCGGTGTGGCACTGATGGGCGTGGCCGGTGGCCTCGGCATGGACCCCGCCATCACCGCCGGCGCGGTGATCTCGGGCGCCTATTTCGGCGACAAGATGTCGCCCCTTTCCGACACCACCAACCTTGCGCCGGCGGCGGCCGGCAGCGAGTTGTTCGCCCACATCCGCCACATGACCTGGACCACGCTGCCCAGTTTCTTGCTGGCGGTGATCGGTTTCGCCCTGATCGGCGGTGCGGCCGACGATGCCGTGCCGGTGGTCGGCGATCTCTCGGCCAAGATGCGCGAGCACTTCACCCTGGGCCCGCACCTGCTCATCCCCCTGCTGGTGGTGCTGGTGATGGCCGCCCGCAAGGTTCCGGCCCTGCCCACCATCCTCGCCGGCGCCCTGCTGGGTGCGCTGTTCGCGGTGATCTTCCAGCCGCAGGCCGTGCAGACCCTGGCGGGTGAGGGTGTTTCCGGCGCCACCGCCTTGCTCAAGGGTGCGTGGATGGCCCTGTTTGGCGGCTTCAAACTGGAATCCGGTGTGGCCGCGGTCGATTCGCTGCTGAGCCGGGGCGGCATGTCGAGCATGCTCAACACGATCTGGCTGATCCTCTGCGCCATGGCCTTCGGTGCGGTCATGGAGAAAGCCGGGCTGCTGGAACGGCTGATCCGCAGCGTGCTGGCGGCCGCGAAAAGCACCGGTTCCTTGATTGCCGCCACCCTGGTCACCGCCTTCGGCACCAACATCGTCACCGCCGACCAGTACATCGCGATCGTGCTGCCCGGTCGGCTCTACCGCAGCGAATACCAGAAGCGCGGATTGGCGCCGGTCAATCTGTCGCGGGCGCTGGAGGACGCCGGCACCCTGACCTCGCCACTGGTGCCCTGGAACACCTGCGGCGCCTACATGGCCGCCACCCTCGGTGTGGCCACGCTGGACTACCTGCCCTACGCCCTGTTCAACCTGATCAACCCGATCCTGGCGCTGGTGCTGGGCTACCTGGGCTTCAAGATCCTGCGCTTGGCCGCCGATCAGGCGCGCCAGAGCGGCACACCCTGAGGTCTCGCGACGATGCCTATCCCCCGACAGCCCGGGCATCCCCGCCGCGGACCCCTCGACTGGATCGAATGGGCGGGCAACCGCCTGCCCGAGCCTACGCTGCTGTTCGCCCTGCTCGCCCTGGCGGTCATCGTGCTGTCGGCTCTGGGCGCGGCCCTGGGCTGGCAGGTGCAGCCGGTGGAGCCGGTGCTGCAACTTGATCCGGCTGCGCCCGGCCTGCCGCCCGAACTGGTGCTGGTGCCGCAGGGTGCACCGCTTGAGCCACGCTCACTGCTGACCGTCGAGGGCATCTATTGGATGCTGTCCTCGATGCTGCGCAACTTCGCGGAGCAACCGGCCCTGCCGTTGATCTTCGTCGCGATGATCGGAATCGGCGCGGCCGAACGCCTGGGCCTGTTCGCCGCTCTGATGCGCTGGCTGGCCCCCATGACCCCGATGCACCTGCTGACCCCGGCGGTGGTGTTCATCGGCGCCAATTCGGCGATCACCGCCGGCGCCAGTTACATCATCCTGCCGCCGCTGGCCGCCGCGCTTTACCTCGCGGTCGGGCGGCACCCGGTGGCCGGACTCGCGGCAGCTTTCGCCGGGGTGGCCGGCGGCTTCGGTGCCGGTTTCTTCCCGACCGGCACCGACGCCGTGCTGACCGGTTTCGCCCAGGATGCGGCGAGGGTGATCGATCCCGGCTACACCGTGACCATCCTGCACAACTACTGGTTCACCATGGCCTCGTCGGTGGTGGTGATGCTGGGCGGCTGGTGGGTCACCGATCGCATCATCGAACCCCGGCTCAACCGTCTGCACGCGGCGGAGCGCCAGGGCGATGACCCCGACACCCTGCGCAAAATGGCGCTCTCGCCACGCGAACGCCAAGGCCTGTTCGCCGCCCTGCTCACGGCGGCGGCGATCCTCGCCGTGTTCCTGGCGATGGTGCTGCTCCCCGGCGCGCCTTTGCACGGTGATGGTCAGCCCCGCTTGGCCAACGACCGGGTGCTGGCGCAGCAGGCCGTACAGGTGCTGCCTGCCGGTGGGCCGGTGGCGGCCGATGCCGTCGTGCTGGCCGATGATCCCCTGACCGTCGTCGCCCAGGGCGCGCCACGCTTGACCGAATCGCCGGGCCCGCGCTGGTCGCAGGCGATCGTGCCCTTCATCCTGATCATCTTCCTCGTGCCCGGCCTGGTGTACGGCGTGATCACGCGGCAGTTGCGGAGCCAGATCGATCTCTCCGAAGCCCTGATGCAGGGCGTGCGCGATGTGGTGCCGGTGCTGGTGATCCTGTTCTTCCTCGCCCAATTCATCGCCTTCATGGCCTACAGCGGGCTGGACCGCATGCTGGCCTACAGCGGTGGCAGCCTGCTGTTCGGTGCCGACCTGCCGATACCGCTGCTGATCGTGGCCTTCGTGCTGGTGGTGGTGTTCGGCGATTTCGTCATGCCCGGCATGCTGAGCAAGTTCGGGGTGATGGCACCGATTTTCATCCCGATGTTCATGATCGTCGGCATGAGTCCGGAGTTGACCACCGCCGCCTACCGGATCGGCGATTCGGTGGTGAACATCATCACGCCACTCAACTCCTACCTGCTGATCGTGTTGGCGGTGCTGCAGAAATACCGCCCGCGGGCCGGGGTCGGCACCCTGATCGCCCTGATGCTGCCGTATTCGCTGGTGCTCGGCCTGTTCTGGACCGCCCTGCTGGTCGGCTGGTATTTCACCGGCCTGCCGCTGGGGCCGGGTGCTCCGCTGCTGCTCGCACCTGGCCCCTGAGTCGGCTCCGGCGGGGCATTCAGTCCCGCGGGGCTTCGATGCCTTCGAGAGGGTCTTCGTCGCTTGGCGTGTCGGCGCCGGGTTCGCCCAGCAGGCGCCGCGTGGTGTCGGCGTCCAAGGCCTCGACGTCGCGCAATTTGCGTTCGATCGCGCGCGAGCGGACGCCGGCGCTGTCGATCACATTCGAAGCCTCATCGAGCTTCTTCTTGGTCTTGGCCAGCACTTCGCCGAACTTGCCGAACTCGGTACGCACCGCGCCCAGCACCTGCCAGACCTCAGAGCTGCGCTTCTCGATGGCGAAGGTGCGAAAGCCCATCCGCAGCGAGTTCAGCAGTGCGCTGAGCGTGGTCGGGCCGGCGATCACCACGCGGTGCTCGCGTTGTATGGCCTCGAACAAGCCCGGTCGCCGAAGCACTTCGGCGTAGAGGCCTTCCGTCGGCAGAAACAGCACGGCGAAATCGGTGCTGTGCGGTGGCGCGACGTACTTCTCGGTGATCTTCTTCGCCTCCTGCCGGATGCGCTGCTCCAGCGCCAGTCCGGCGGCGGCAGCGGCTTCGGCATCGGCCCGGTCCTGGGCATCGAGCAAGCGCTCGTAATCCTCACGCGGAAACTTGGCATCGATCGGCAGCCACACCGGAACATCGTCAGGGCCGGGCAGCTTCACCGCGAACTCGACACGTTCGGCTGAGCCGGGCCGCGTCGCCACGTTGGCGGCGTACTGCTCGACCGTGAGCAATTCGCCGAGGATGGCACCAAGCTGTACTTCGCCGAACACGCCGCGGGTCTTGACGTTGCCGAGCACGCGCTTGAGGTCACCGACGCCGGTGGCGAGCGTGCGCATTTCGCCCAAGCCGGCGTGCACCTGCTCGAGCCGCTCGGACACCAGCTTGAAGCTCTCGCCGAGGCGGGTTTCCAGGGTGGTCTGGAGTTTCTCGTCGACGGTGGCGCGCATCTGCTCGAGCCGCGTTTCGTTGCTGTGCTGGATCGCCGCCATGCGCTCCTCCAGCGCCTCGCGACTGCGGGCGGCCTCGGCGGCCTGTTGTTCGCGCAGGGCCAGCATGGCGCGGTCGAGACGCTCCAGCGCCTGGCCCAGACGCTGCTCGAAGCCGTCGAAGCGGCGGCCCAGTGATTCGGCCAACTCACTGCGGCTGCTGCGCTGCTCCTCGCGCAGGCTGCGCTCGCTGCGTTCGCCGGCCTCGAAAAGGCTTTTCAGGCGGGTATCGAGGGCCTCGAGGCTGGCCTGCAACTGCTGGCGGGACTCGGCGGCGGCCTGGGCCGCGAGGGCTTCGGCGGTGCGACGGGCGGCGTCGCGCCGGAGCAGAGCAACACTCAGAATGAACAGAACCGCAAGCAGCAGCACTGCCAGCAGCAGCATCAAGGAATCGATCGTCAAAGCCTGCCTCCTCCGGTCACGCCGCAAGTGGCGGCGTGTCCAGCATTCTGGCAGGGCGGCGTCTCAGTCGCTGAGACTTAGGCTCACTTGGCGACCCAGACCGCGCACCAGCCCTTGGGTTCGACGCTGAAGCCCGGCAAGGGCACGCAGCCTTCGGTGGCCGGGACGAACAGGCGGCAGTTGGCGCAGTTGCTGCCGGCCCTGAAGGCCGGATGGCTGGCGGCTTCGCTGGCGACCTTGACGTAGGCCAAAGCGCGGGCCTTGGGGTGGTCGACCGGAATGCGCGGCAGGCTGCTGGCGTAGGCCGGTGTTGAGGCGAAACGCATGGCGAGCGGGGCAGCCGCGGCGATGGCGGCGATCTGCAGGAAACGACGGCGGTGGGTGGTGGTGTCCACGGGGCTCTCCCTTCGGGTTGGCGGAGCACAGTGTGCAAGCGGGCTTGTGCAGGCGGCTTGATGGAACGCAAGGCGATCGGGAATGCGTCGCATCTCCGCCATGGCTCCTTCGCCCGCGCTTGCCTACACTTGCCGGCATGAACACCCTGCCCTACGACCCGCACCGACTCGCCGAAGCCGCCGGCACCCTCATCACCCACTGCCGTGAGCTGGCCCAGCTTGGCCTCACGCCGGCGACCAGCAGCAATTTCTCGCAGCGGCTCGATGCCGGCCATTGCGCCATCACCGTGTCCGGTCGCGACAAGGGCCGCCTGGTGCAGGACGACATCATGGTGGTCGATTTCGATGGCCGGCCGGTGGCCACCGACAAGCGCCCTTCGGCCGAAACCCTGCTGCACACCCAGCTCTACCGATGCTTCGGCGATGTCGGTTGCATTCTGCACACCCATTCGCGCACGCAGACCGTGGCTTCGCGGCTGTTCGCCGCCCGGGGTGAGGTGGTGTTCGCCGGCTACGAGCTGCAGAAAGCCTTCCGCGGCAACGACAGCCACGAGGCGGCGGTGCGCCTGCCGGTCTTGCCGAACTCGCAGGACATGCCCACCTTGGCCGCGATGGTGGAGGCCGAGATCGGGCGCGGCCCGCTCTGGGGCTACCTCATCGAAGGCCACGGGCTCTACGCCTGGGGCCGCGACATGGCCGAGGCTCGACGCCATCTTGACGCCTTCGAATTTCTGCTTGGCTGTGAACTCGACCTGAGGAGACTGAGCCCATGAGCCGCATCCGCATCTTCGACGACAACGACCCGAGCCGCGTGCTCGTTGAGCACCACCAGCACGCCGAGATCGCCGAGGCCCTGGCCGAGGTCGGCGTGCGCTTCGAGCAATGGCAGGCCCGGACCACGCTCTCGCCGGGCGCCAGCCCGGACGAGGTGATCGCCGCCTACCGTGGCGACATCGACCGGCTGATGGCCGAGGGCGGTTACCAGGCGGTCGATGTGATCAGCCTGAAGCCCGACCACCCGCAGAAGGACGAACTGCGCCAGAAGTTCCTGAATGAGCACACCCATGCCGAGGATGAGGTGCGCTTTTTCGTCGCCGGATCCGGCTTGTTCACCCTGCATCTCGGCAACCGGGTTTACGAGGTGCTTTGCGAGGGCGGCGACCTGATCGGCGTGCCTGCCGGCACCACCCACTGGTTCGACATGGGGCCGGAGCCCTTCTTCATCGCCATCCGCCTGTTCATCAATCCGGCGGGCTGGGTGGCGAACTTCACCGGCAGCGACATCGCCCAGCGCTTCCCGCGCTACGAGCGCGGCCAGGCCCTCGCGGCATGACCGTCATTCTCACCGACATCGAAGGCACCACCAGCAGCATCGCCTTCGTCAAGGACGTGCTGTTCCCCTACGCCCGCGCCGCACTGCCGGGCTTTGTCGAGGCGCGCCGGCACGAGCCGGAGATCCGCCGCTGGCTGGATGCTGTGGCACTGGAACTGGGCCAATCCCTTGCCGGCCCGAGCGACGAGGCGGCGGTGCAACAGCTGCTGGCTTGGATCGACGAGGACCGCAAGCACACCGCGCTCAAGGCCATCCAGGGCCTGCTCTGGAAAGAGGGCTATGCCTTGGGCGACTACCGCGCCCATGTCTACCCCGATGCGGTCGAGGCCCTACGCCGCTGGAAGGCCGCCGGCCATCCGCTCTACGTCTATTCCTCGGGCTCGGTGCAGGCGCAGGTCTTGTTCTTCGCGCACTCCGATGCCGGTGATCTGAGTGGTTTGTTCTCCGGCCATTTCGACACCGGCATCGGCGGCAAGCGCGAAGCCACGAGCTACCGCCACATCGCCGCCGACATCGGCGTGGCGCCTTCGCACCTGCTGTTCCTGTCGGATGTGGTCGAAGAACTCGATGCCGCCCGCGAGGCCGGTCTGCGCACCGTGCTGGTGGATCGCCGCAGCGACTACCCGGAGCCACGCAGCGAAGCGGCCCACGGTCATCCTCGCGTCGAGCATTTCAACGACATCCAGCCCTGAGCGCGGGATCGGCGCGGTCAGGTTGCGGGCCCGATGCTCTCGCGCTGCTTTCAGCCGCTGGGGCGGCTGCGATGGCGTGCCGCCAGCACCCGTTCAAGCTCGGCAAGGCCCAAGCCGCGGGCGCGCAGCCCGACCAGGGCGTGGAAAACGAGATCGGCGGTTTCGTCGAGCACGGCCGCATCGTCTTGCGCCACCAGGGCCAGGGCGGTCTCGACGCCTTCCTCGCCCACCTTCTGGGCGATGCGGCGCAGGCCGGCTTCGAAGAGCGAGCTGCTGTAGCTGCCCGGCGGCCGTTCGCGCTGGCGCTGGGCGAGGGTCGCATCGAGTTCGGCGAGCACGCCGCCGGGGGCCGTGGCGAAACAGCTGGCGCGCTTCAAATGGCAGGTGGGGCCGTGCGGAATCGCCTGCACCAGCAGGGCGTCGGCATCGCAGTCGCTGTCGATGCCGACCAGTTCCAGCACATCGCCCGAGCTCTCGCCCTTCATCCACAGCCGGTTCTTGCTGCGGCTGAAGAAGGTGACTTTGCCGCTGGCCAGGGTGGCTTCGAGGGCGGCGCGATCCATGTAACCCAGCATCAGCACGCGCTGGCAGCGGGCGTCCTGGACGATGGCCGGCAGCAAGCCGCCTAGCTTGTTGAAATCGAGGGTATCCAGATCGAAGTCATGGCCGATCGGCCCAGCCGGCGAGCAGGAGGGTTCAGTCATGGCGCACCTCGATGCCGGCCTGCTGCAGCCGGGTTTTCAGTTCGGGAATCGACACGGTCCCGGCGTGGAAGACCGAGGCGGCGAGAGCGGCATCGACGTCGGCCCGGTGGAACACTTCGATGAAATGCTCGATGGCACCGGCACCGCCCGAGGCCACCAGCGGAACCCGGCACCGGCCCCGCACGGCGGCCAGTTGTTCGAGATCGAAACCGGCTCGGGCACCATCGCTGCCCATGCAGTTGAGCACGATCTCGCCGGCCCCGCGTTGCTGCGCCTCGGTCACCCAGTCCAGCGTGCGGCGGCCCAGCGCCTTCGTCTTCGAGGGATCACCGGTGTACTGGCGTACGCGCCATTCGCCGTCCTCATCCCGGAGCGAATCGATGCCGACAACGACGCACTGCACGCCGAAGGCGGCGGCGAGCTCATCGATCAGCGCAGGACGCTCCAGGGCCGGGGAATTGATCGAGATCTTGTCGGCGCCGGCATTGAGCACGACGCGGGCGTCTTCGACCGAGCGGATGCCGCCGGCCACGCAGAACGGGATGTCGATGAGGCGCGCCACCCGCTCCACCCAGTCGCGTTCGACACGACGGCCTTCCGGGCTGGCGGTGATGTCATAGAACACCAGCTCGTCGGCTCCTTCGTCGCGGTAACGGAGGGCGAGCGACTCGATGCCGCCGACCACCACGTGATCGCGGAAACGCAGGCCTTTGACCACCTGGCCATCGCGCACATCGAGGCAGGGAATGAGGCGGCGGGCGAGCATCAGGCCTGCACCTGCGAAATCGCGGCCAGCGCTTCAGCCATGCTGAAACGGCCTTCGAGCAGGGCCTTGCCGAGGATCACGCCGTCCGCCCCGACCGCATGGGCGGCCTGCAGCTCATCGAGGCTCGCCACACCGCCCGAGGCCTGCACCGCCACACCGGGAAATGCGCTGGCCAGCGAGCGGTAGAGCTCGAGGTTCAGACCGGCCAGCATGCCGTCGCGGGCGATGTCGGTGCAGAGCAGATGGCGCAGTCCGGCATCGGCATAAGGTCTGAGCAGATCGAACAGGGCGAGTCCAGAGCTTTCGGTCCAGCCCTGCACCGGCAGGCGGAACACGCCATCGGCATCGGCACGGGCATCGAGAGCGATGGTGAGCCGCTCGCTGCCGAAACGTTCCAGCCAGCCGATCACACGTTGCGGCTGGCGCACCGCCTGGGTGCCGATGACGACACGATCGGCACCGGCATCGAGAAGGGCATCGATCGCAGCCAAGTCGCGCACGCCGCCACCGGTCTGCACCTTCAGTGGGGTTTCGCGGCGGATTGCGGCAAGCAGCGTGGTGAGCGTGTAGCCGCCGGCTTTGGCCGCATCAAGATCGACAAGATGCAGCCAGCTCGCACCCGCCTCGGCATAGCGCAGGGCCCGTTCGAGCGGGTCTTCGGCGTAACGGGTCTCGGCGGCGTAATCGCCTTGGCGTAGGCGGACAACGCGGCCCTCGCGGACGTCGATGGCGGGGTAAAGGGTGAACGCCACGGTGACCTCTAGAGCGAAAGGAAATTGGCGAGCAGGCGAGCACCGGTGGTCGCGCTGCGTTCGGGGTGGCATTGCGCGCCCATCACCCGGCCGCGCGCGGCGATCGCGGCAAAGGGCTGGCCGTGCGTGCAGGTGGCGAGCGTGTTGGTGGTGCCGCGGTAGGCGTAGCCGTGCACGAAATAGGCGTGGCGGCCATCGACACCGGCCAGCAGCGGATGCATCGCGGCTTCCGGAGAAACGGCTTGCAGGCGGTTCCAGCCCATGTGTGGCACCCGTACCCCCGGCGTTTCGGGCAGGCCTTCAACCCGGCCCGGCAACAGGCCCAGGCAGGCGACGTCGCCCTCCACCGAATGCTCGAACAGCAGTTGCATGCCCACACAGATGCCGAGCAAGGGCTGGCTCAGGCTCGGGATCAGTCGATCGAGGCCGTTGGCACGCAGCCTTGCCATCGCCGGTGCGGCCGCACCCACGCCGGGCAGCAGCACATGCGTAGCGGCACGGATCCGCTGCGCATCGCTGCTGACCGGCGCCTCCACACCCAGACGGGCGAAAGCGGCCTGCACCGAGCCGAGGTTGGCGCCACCGGAATCGAGCAGTACCAGACGAATGCGCGAGGCGTCGAGTTTGGGCAAGGACACGGCTGCGGTCGCCGCGCATGCCGTTGTGCTGGCTTCGCTGACGGTCACAACAGGCCCTTGGTGCTGGGCAGGGCCGTGCCCTCGCGACGGATCGCTTGTCGCAGCGCGCGCGCGACGACTTTGAAGCAGGCCTCGACCATGTGGTGGGTATTCTCGCCACGCACCTGCAGGTGCAGGTTCAGGCCGGCGGTTTCGCACAGCGAGCGAAAGAAGTGCGGCACCAGTTCGGTGGCAAGCCCGCCCACTTCGGCGCGTGGGAACGTGCCCTCGAAGACGAAGTAAGGCCGGCCGGAGAAATCGATCACCGCAGCGGCGCGGGTCTCATCCATCGGCAACGCGAAGGCGGCACGGGCGGCGTCGCCGAAGGCGCCTGCATCGACCTGCGCGGAGTCGCGGCCTTGCCCTTCGCCACCGTCGTAACCATAGCGGCCGATGCCGCGCTTGTCGCCGAGCGCCTGCTTCAGGGCCTGGCCGATCGCCAGAGCGCAATCCTCGACGGTGTGGTGCTCATCGATGTGCAAATCGCCCGCACAGCGCACCGCCAGCCCGAAGCCGCCGTGCTTGCCGAGCTGCTCCAGCATGTGATCGAAAAAACCCAGCCCGGTGGCGATGGCCGGTTCGCAGGCACGGTCTAGCTCGACCCGCACGCTGATCCGAGTCTCTTTCGTCACCCGGTCGATGCGGGCGATGCGCGGCGAAGCGGTGAGTGCATGGGCGATACCAGCCCAATCGTGGTGGCCGTCTTTCAGGCGGAAGCCACGCACACCCAGGTTGGTGGCGAACTGCAGGTCGGTCTCGCGGTCGCCGACCATGGCGCTGGCGGCCAAGTCGATGTCGCGGTCGCGCAGGTAGTGCATCACCATGCCAATGCCCGGCTTGCGGGTCGGCTTGTTCTCGTGGGCGAAGCTCTCGTCGATCAGGATTTCGCGGAAGCTGATGCCCTGCGATGCGAGGATCTGCAACAGCAAGCGCTGCGGGCCTTCGAAAGCCTCGCGCGGAAAGCCGGGTGTGCCGAGACCGTCCTGGTTGCTGACCATCACGAACTGGAAACCGGCGTCGCGGAGCTGTTGCAGGGCCGCGATGCAGCCCGAGGTCAGACGGAATTTCTCGAAGGCATCGATCTGCTCGTCGGCGGGCTCGTCGATCAGCACGCCGTCACGGTCGATGAAAAGGATCTTCTGGGGCATGGCTCAGGCTCGGGACAGGGGCAAAGAGCGTTCAGCAGCAGCGCGACCGGATCGGCTTGCGGCAAGTGCGGCGAGCATCGCGTCGTTCTCCTCCACGCTGCCGATGCTGATGCGCAAGGCATCGTGCAAGCCGGCCTGGGCGCGCTGATCGCGCACCACCACGCCCGCCGCCAGCAGCGATTGGAAGGCCGCTTCGGCATCGTCGAAACGCAGCAGCAAGTAATTGGCCTCCGAGGCGTAGACCGCTCGCACGCCGGGCTGGCGCGCCAGCACCGAGGCCACCCGTTCCCGTTCGGCGACGATACGACCGGCGCGGCGACGGGCCTCGTCGGCGGCCGATGCCGAGACCGCCTCCAGCGCCAGGGCCACGGCCGGGGCGGCCAAGGGATAGGGCGGCGCGATGGCGGCCAGCACGCGGATCAGGGCCGGATCGGCGATCGTGGTGCCAAGCCGGGCTCCGGCCAGCGCGAAGGCTTTCGACAGGGTGCGCAGCACCACCAGATTCGCGAACCGTGGCCGCAGCCTGAGCGCGCTCGGCTGTGTGCTGTACTCGGCGTAGGCCTCATCAACGACGACGAGAGCGCGGTCGGCCACCCCCTGCAGCAGGCGCTCGATCTCGGCCAGCGGCAGCGCATCCCCGGTCGGGTTCGACGGCGAGCAGACGTACAGCAGTTTCACCGGTACGTGCGCAAGCGAAAGCGCCAGCGTACGCAGCACAGCGTCGACATCGAAGCGGAAGCGATCGCCTTCATCGACCAGGGGCACCTCGACGACGCGCGCAGCCTGCACGCGAGCGGAAACGGCATACATGCCGAACACCGGCGGTGTCACCAGCACGGCCTCGCGCTCGGCACGGCACAGGGCGCGGGTGAGCAGGTCGATACCCTCGTCGCTGCCGCGGGTCATCAACAGCGTGTCCTCGGGCACGCCGTAGAGCTCGGCCAGGCGCGTGCGCAAGGCAGCCGGCTGGGGTTCGGGGTAGCGGTTGAGACCCTGCCCAGGATCGGCCGGCGAGGCCCAAGGGCTCTCGTTGGCGTTGAGCCAGATACGGCCCTTGAGGCCGCTCTTGCGCGCCGAGCCGTAACCGCCGAAATCGCACAGGTCGGGGCGGACGAGATCGAGCACGTTCATGCGTCCGCCTCCAGCCGCTGCACCACGGCCTGTGCATGGGCTTCGAGCGATTCGGCACGGGCCAGCGTGAGGGCGCAGGGGCCGATGGCGCGCAGGCCCTCGCGGCTGACCTGCTGCACGCTGATGCTGCGTTGGAAGCTCGCCACCGACACGCCACTCCAGGCCCGCGCCGCGCCACCGGTCGGCAGCACATGGTTGGTGCCCGAGCAGTAATCACCCAGTGTCTCTGGGGCGTAATCGCCCAGAAAAATCGAGCCCGCACAAGTGATCATCGGCAGCCACGTCCGCGGCTCGCGCAGTTGCACGATCAGATGCTCGGGGGCGTAGGCGTTACTGAGTGCGAAGGCTTCATCGAGCGCTGGCAGCACGATCAGGCGGGCGAAGTCCAAGGCCCGGCTGGCGATCGCCTCGCGCGGCAGGCGCGCCAGTTGGGCCCGGACTTCGGCCTCAACGGCCACGACAAGGCCGGCATCGTCGCTCAGCAGCAGCACCTGCGAATCCGGGCCGTGCTCGGCCTGCGCCAGCAGGTCGGCGGCGATGAAGGCCGGATTCGCCCCGGCATCGGCGATCACCAGCACCTCCGAGGGGCCGGCCGGCATGTCGATGGCAGGGCCGTCCGGGCGTGCCGTGACCTGCGATTTCGCCAGCATCACCCAGGCATTGCCGGGGCCGAACAGCTTGTCGCAGCGCGGCACCGATTCGGTGCCGAAGGCCATCGCCGCGATCGCCTGCGCACCGCCCAGCTTGAACACCCGTTCGATGCCGCACAGCCGCGCCGCCACCAGCACCGCCGGGTCGGCGCTGCCGTCGCTCCGCGGTGGTGTGCACAGCACCACCTCGCGGCAACCGGCGATCTGGGCCGGCACGCCCAGCATCAGGGCGGTCGAGGGCAAGGGCGCCGAACCGGCCGGCACGTACAGACCGACGCGGTCGATGGCGCGCAGCACCCGACCGCAGCGCACACCGGGTGCGGTGTCGATCTCGAACTCGGTCGGCGCACCGGCGCGATGCCAGGCGATCAACCGCTCGCGGGCCTCGATCATCGCCGCTCTCAGTGCGGGATCGAGGCCGGCTTCGGCGGCGGTGAATTCAGCGGCATCGACGGCCAGTGCGTCGAGGTCGACACCATCGAAACCGCGCGTCAAGGCGCGCAGAGCGGCGTCGCCGCCGGTTTTCACCTCGGCCAGGATGCCTTGCACGGTGGCGATGCGTTCCGCGCTGGCGGTCGAGGGTGGTCGCGCCAGCACGGCCTCGCGCTCGGTGGTGCTCAGTGTGGCCCAGTCGAGGATTTTCATGCCTGGCAGTTCGTCATGATCGTGGGTCTGGGGTCGGGCTCAGGCCAGCATCTGCTCGACCGGTAGCACCATCAGGGCGCTGGCACCGGCCTTCTTCATGTCTTCCAGGCGCTGCCAGGTGAGTGCGGTGCGGCAGAGCGCCTGCACGGCGACACGGTCGCCGCCACCTTCGAGCGGGGTGACCAGCGGTGCATCGACATCCGGCAGCAGTTTCAGCAACTCGACCAGGGCCGCCCGTTCGGCTTGCAGCATCAACAGCTTCGCCGCCTTCACCGAGAGCACGCCATCGAGGCGGCGCAGCAGCAGCTCAGCGAGGGTCTGGCGTTCGTCATTGAAAGGCTTGGCCGGTGCCGCGAAGACCGCCTCGCTTTCAAGGATCACCGCCACCTCCTTGAGCTGGTTCGCCGCCAGGGTGCCGCCAGTGGAAACCAGGTCGCAGATGGTTTCGGCCTTGCCGAGGCGTGGCGCGATCTCCACCGAACCGGAGAGCAGCACCGGCTCGGCATCGACGGCCTGCTCGCGAAGCCAGTCCGCCAGCAGCGCCGGGTAGCTCGTCGCGCAACGCAGGCCGGCGAGACGCTCAGGCCCCGGCCAGTCCCAGTCCTGCGGCACGGCCACCGACAGGCGGCAGCGGCCAAACCCGAGTCGGCGCAGCACCTTGAAGGCCTCCTCCTCCCCTTTGGCCTTGCGCTCCAGGCCCTGTTCGGCCAG
>Ga0208491_10023_pt1 | contig 80482 bp, 82 predicted proteins | sample SubbioCSW11_NovA_FD_184819 | JGI IMG/M metagenome (GOLD analysis project Ga0208491, IMG submission 184819) | Serpentinite rock and fluid subsurface biosphere microbial communities from McLaughlin Reserve, California, USA - CR11_CSW11_NovA (SPAdes) | ecosystem: Environmental > Terrestrial > Deep...
AGGCGCGCAGGATGCGTTTGCGTAAGCTGGCCTGCACCTGACCCACGGCATCCGCAGTCACGCCGGTGGCGGGGTGGAAGATGATGCGCGATGGTGAGCTTTGAGAAGCTGCATCAGCAGCATCGCCTTCCTCGCCCGCCACTTCCTCAAACACGCCATCGACTGCGTAGACATGGAAGTGCACATGCTCGTTCAGCTCGCGCAGGTTGCTGGGCACAAAACCAATCGCCTCCAGTGTTGGCACCCCGGCGCTCAAAGCAGGCGGGCAGGGCGCCAGCGCGTCGGCATAGCGCTCCACGGGGTGGGGCTGCAAATCCGAGGGGCTGAGCGTTTGCAGCCAGGCTTTTTTGTAAGGCGTGAACACAGTAAAGGGCCGACCGCCTTGGTTGAGGACTTCATGGTGTTCGCGCACCACCTGGTCCTTGCCCATGTGCAGCAGCACGCCCGCGTGGGCCAGCGCGCCGCGCACTTGGGCATCGCGCGCCAGCGCGGCGGGCTCGTGGTCGAGGTTGGCGTACACCGCCTGCACGCCCAGTTGCGCGGCCAGGCGCGGGATTTGCTCAATGGCGCGGCCGTGGCACACCAGCAGCCCCACGCCTTCGGTGCCGTTGCTGCGCCCGAGTGCGCGCAGCTGCTCGTCGAGGTCGATGAGCGACTCGTGGATGAACTCGACCCGCCGATCGGCCTGTAAGCCGCGCTCGAGCAGCGGCTGCAAGATGTCGGTATCGAACACAAAGACGCACCAGACGCGCTGGCACTGGCGCAGCGCTTGATGCAGTGCAGCGTGGTCGTGGCTGCGCAGGTCGCGGCGCAGCCAGACCAGACCGCTGGGGTAGGTTTTGGGGGCTAGGGTCATGTGGGTGGGCGCTTAGAATGCACGGCATGAATTCGGATTTTGCACCCACTGACCTGACACACCATTTTTTAATCGCCATGCCGGGCCTCAAAGACGAGCTTTTTGGCAAAAGCGTGGTGTTTTTGTGCGAGCACTCGCCGCGCGGGGCCATGGGTTTGATCATCAACAAACCCAGCCATCTCACCGTGGGCGAGTTGTTCGAAAAGGTCGATTTGCCGCTGCGCCGCAGCGAGCTGGCGCCGCAACCGGTGTTGCTCGGCGGGCCGCTGCAAACCGACCGCGGCTTTGTGCTGCACCCGGCCATGGGGGCGGTGCAGGCGGTGGGCAGCGACCACACCCCACCGGCGGTGGCGCGCGCCCTGCGCGAAGCGCTGGCCGGCCTCGAGTCCGATGACGCAGCGCAACCCGAGCGCGATGCGTCGGCGCGCAACGAGCAGCCCGTTGACGATCCCAATGTGCAACCCGACGCGCCGCCAGACGCACAATCTGAGGCCAGCGCGCCATCGGCGCTGCCCAGCGCCTACGCGGCCAGCCTCAAAATCGCCGGCAGCGGGCTGGAGATGACCAGCTCGCGCGACGTGCTCGAGGCCATGGCCTGCGGCGCTGGGCCCAGCAAAATGTTGTTCACCCTCGGTTACGCCTCGTGGGGCGAGGGCCAGCTCGAGTCCGAGATCGGCGAGAACAGCTGGCTGACGGTAGACGCTGACCCGGCCCTGATTTTCGACACCCCGCTGGCGCAGCGCTACGAAAAGGCCATGGCCTTGCTGGGGCTGCAGTCGTGGATGCTGGCACCGGGCGCGGGGCATGCATGACGGCGGTCAGCGTGGTCTCGCCGCCAGACGCCGCTTTGGCTGCGGCCGTGGCACCCAGCCCGCTGCAGTCCGTACCAGACAGCCAGCAGCGGTTTTTGGCCTTTGACTGGGGGCTCAAGCGCACCGGCGTGGCCAGCGGCAACCGCCTGACGCGCAGCGCCAGCCCACAGCCCACGCTGCGCGCCGAAGGGGCGGCGCGCTGGCCGCTGATCGAAGCGCGCGTGCGCGAATGGCAGCCCGACGCGCTGGTGGTCGGCATCCCCACCCACCCCGACGGCGCACCGCACCAAAACACGGCCTTGGCGTTGAAGTTTGCGCGCCAGTTGCGCGGCCGCTTTGGGCTGCCGGTGTACGAAGTCGATGAGCGCTACAGCAGCACCGAAGCGCACAGCTTGGGCGCACGCGACGCCGACGCGGCGGCGGCCTGCATCATTTTGGAGCAATTTTTGAGGAGTCTGCCTTGAGCCATTTGCCACTCGATGCCGAACTGCTGTATGCCGAGCTCAAGCGCGGCGTGCAAACCCTGCTGGCCGGCAGCGCCACGACGCCGCACCTGGTTGGGGTGGCCACCGGCGGGGCCTGGCTGGCCGAGCGCTTGCACGCCGAGCTGGGTTTGCCGGGCCGCGCCGGCGTGATTTCGTCGGCCCTGCACCGCGACGACTACGCCCAGCGCGGCCTGCGCGCGCGCGGCGGCCAAACCAGCCTGCCCTTTGAGGTGAGCGGCGCCGAGGTGCTGCTGATCGACGACGTGCTCTACACCGGCCGCACGCTGCGCGCCGTGATCAATGAGCTCTACGACTACGGTCGCCCAGCCTGTGTGCGGCTGGCGGTGCTGGTGGATCGCGGCGGGCGCGAGCTGCCGCTGGCGGCCGACTTTGCCGCCGTGCGGCTGCCGCTGGACCGCGCGCTGCGCTTTGACTTGGTGCGCCGCGCCGAGGGCGGCTTCGACTTCGAGGTCGCCCCCGCCAGCCCTGTTTCCAGCGCTATGTCCGGCAGCAGCCTAAAGGGGAGCGCCACATGAGCCCCAACCCGCAACTCAACCGCCACGGCGAACTCATCCACCTGCTCTCGACCGAGGGGCTGCCGCGCGAGATTTTGCTGCACATCCTCGACACGGCGGCCAATTTCGTCGGCGTGCACCAGCGCGAGGTCAAAAAAGTGCCGCTGCTGCGCGGCAAGAGCGTGTTCAACCTGTTTTTCGAGAACAGCACCCGCACCCGCACCACCTTCGAGATCGCCGCCACGCGCCTGTCTGCCGACGTGATCAACCTCGACATCGGGCGCAGCTCGGCGGCCAAGGGCGAATCGCTGCTCGACACCATCGCCAACCTGAGCGCCATGGCGGCCGACATCTTCGTCGTGCGCCACAGCGAATCGGGCGCCCCCTACCTGATCGCGCAGCACGTGGCGCCGCACGTGCACGTGATCAACGCCGGCGACGGGCGCCACGCCCACCCCACGCAGGGGCTGCTGGACATGTACACCATCCGCCACCACAAGGGCGACTTCAGCCAGTTGTCGGTGGCCATCGTCGGCGACGTGCTGCATTCGCGCGTGGCGCGCTCCGACATCCACGCCCTGCGCACGCTGGGCTGCCCCGACGTGCGCGTGGTCGGGCCGCGCACGCTGGTGCCCGCCGATCTGGCCTCGATGGGGGTGCGCGTCTGCCACGACCTGGAACAGGGCATCCGCGGCTGCGACGTGGTGATCGCACTGCGGCTGCAAAACGAGCGCATGAACGGCGCCCTGCTGCCTTCGAGCCAAGAGTATTTTCAATGCTTTGGCCTCACGCCCGAGCGGCTGCGCTGGGCCAAGCCCGACGCGATCGTGATGCACCCGGGGCCGGTCAACCGCGGCGTCGAGATCGACTCCAGCGTGGTCGATGGCGCGCAGAGCGTGGTGCTGGCGCAAGTGACCTTTGGCATCGCGGTGCGCATGGCGGTGATGGGCATCGTCGCCGCCAATGAAGCCTAAACGAACAGCGGAGCAGCAAGCATGAAGACACTGATTCGGGGCGGGCGGCTGATCGACCCGGCCAGCCAGACCGATCGGCTGGCCGACGTGGCCATCGCCGGCGGGCGCATCGTGCGCATCGCGGAGCCGGGCGCGGCGTGGCCCAATACTGCGTCAGAATCTGCGTCCGATTCTGCGCCCGAGCGGGTGCTCGACGCCAGCGGCTGCTTGGTCGTGCCCGGCCTGGTGGACCTGTGCCTGCGCCTGCGCGAGCCGGGGCAGGAGCACGCCGGCATGCTGGAGTCCGAGCTGGGGGCGGCGCTGGCCGGCGGCGTCACCAGCCTGGTCTGCCCGCCCGACACCGACCCGGTGCTCGACGAGCCCGGCCTGGTGGACATGCTCAAGGCGCGGGCGCAAAAGCTGCGCCAAGCGCGCGTGTTTCCGCTCGGTGCGCTCACGCGCGGCCTCAAGGGCGAGGCGCTGACCGAGATGGTGCAGCTCAGCCAGGCCGGCTGCATCGGCTTTGGGCAGGCCGAGCTGCCGATCGTCAACACCCAGGTGTTGCAGCGCGCTTTCCAGTACGCCGCCACCTTTGGCTACAGCGTTTGGCTGCGGCCGCAAGACTTCTGGCTGGGCCAAGGCGTGGTGGCCAGCGGCCCGCTGGCTACGCGCATGGGCTTGAGCGGCATACCCGTGGCGGCCGAGGTGTTGGCGGTGCACACCGCGCTGGAGCTGCTGCGTGGCGTGCACGCCAGCGCCTCGAGATCCGGGCCGGGGCTGCGCCTGCACCTGTGCCGGCTCAGTTCGGCCGCTGCGGTCGAACTGGTGCGTCAGGCCAAGGCGGCCGGTTTGCCACTGAGCTGCGACGTCAGCGTGCACAACCTGCACCTGTGCGACACCGACATCGGCCACTACGACACCCGCGCGCGCCTGCAGCCGCCGCTGCGCCAGCCCAGCGACCGCGCCGCGCTGCGCGCCGCGCTGGCCGACGGCACCATCGACGCGCTGGTGTCGGACCACAACCCGGTGGCGGCCGACGCCAAGGTGCTGCCCTTTGCCGAGGCCGAACCGGGCGCCACGGCGGTTGAGCTGCTGGCGGGTCTGGCCTTGCTGTGGGCCGAACAAGAGCGGCTGCCGCTGCTGCGCGCGCTCGAGGTGCTCACCGCCGGGCCGGCGCGGGTGCTGGGGGGCAGCCTGGGCTCGCTGCAAGACAGCTTGGGCCGCATCAGCGAAGGCGGTGTGGCCGACCTGTGCCTGATCGACCCCCGGCGCCCTTGGACGGTGGCCGCCGGCGCGCTGCGCAGCCAAGGCCGCACCACCCCTTTCGAAGGGCGCGAGCTGCCGGCCAGCGTGCGCGCCACGCTGGTGGGCGGGCAGGTGGTCTATGACGCGGCGCAGCCGCGCCGGGCTTGATGCGGCGGTGGCTTAATACATGAAGCGCGTGCGCGCCATCGGGCGCCTGCTGCGGCTGGCGGGCCATATCTTTTGGGCCCTGTACCTGCTGCTGTACCGTTTCCCCAAGCTCGGGGCGCCCGAGCGCGAGCGCATTGTGCGCGCTTGGACGCAGCAGGCGCTGGCGATCATGGGGGTGCGGCTGCAGGTGCTGTGCGAGCCGCCCTCCGCCGGGCCCTTGTTGGTGATCTGCAACCACATTTCCTGGCTCGATATTTTGATCATCAACGCCAGCCAGCCGTGCCGCTTTATCTCCAAGGCCGAGGTGCGGCGCTGGCCGGTGCTGGGCACCTTGGTCGAGCGCGCCGGCACCTTGTTCATCGAGCGCCAAAAGCGCAGCGACGCGCTGCGCGTGGCGCAGCAGGCTTCTGCCGCGTTGCGTGCGGGCGATCTGGTGGCGCTGTTCCCTGAGGGCACCACGGGCGACGGGCAGGGCATTCTGCCCTTTCATGCCTCCCTGTTGCAGGCGGCGGTGGATGCCGACTGCCCAATCCTGCCCGTGGCCGTGGTCTATCTGCACGGCCACGGGCAGGCGCTGCTGGGCGAGGCGGCGCGCCACGAGGCGCCGGTGTACTGCGGCAACACCAACCTTTTTGCGTCGGTCTGGCGCATCGTTTGCGCCCGCGACCTGCAAGCCACCTTGCACTGGGGCGAGCCCGATGCGGCGCAAGGGCGCGACCGCCGCGCCTGGGCCGAGTCGCTGCGCACCGAGATCGGCCGCTTGGCCGACCAGCCCTTGCTGCCGCGCACCGGCGAGCCGCCGCGCTGGAAAAAAAACGCCTGACCGTCCGGATCAAAAAACGGCCTGATTGTGGTTCGGGGCTGGGGGCCTTGGCTGGGTGTGTCACTCGGGCGCTGGCGGTCGGTCCATTGCACCTAGGTTGACTCCGCCCGCCGGACGCAGCCGCGGGTCGCCCAGCGCCGGTTTGCTGCGCGCGGTGCCATAGTCGGCGCGCAGTTGCGCCAGCTGCGTGCGCTGGCTGTCGGAGGCGGCAATGTCGCTGCCATAGCGCTGCAGCACCAGCCAGGCCGTCTCTACTGCTCGGGCGTTTAACGAGCCTTGGGCGGTGCGCAGCAACTCGGCAAAGGCAGTTTTGGGCTCGCCGCCGTTGGCGGCCTTGAGCGTGCGCTCGATCAATTCCACCATGTGATCCTGAGCCTGCTGCAGGCGCTCGACAAACGGAGGGTGGGCGCTGGCGGCGTTGGCCAAGAGGTCGCCCATGGCTTTGCTGGTGGCAAAGCGGCGCCCCATGCGATCGATCGCTTTCGGGTCTGGCAGCAGATCCCTTTGGCGCTGCCCTAGGTAGGCCAAGGCGCAGAGCAGGTTGCAGGCGGCCTCCATGTCGAAGGTCGGTGCGTCGATCTGCTGGCACGCTTGGGCAATCAGGTTGCGGGCTTTGTCCACCTGCCCTTGTTGGTCGTGGGACAAGGCGGCGATCAGGTCGGTGCAGCGTTGCAAGCGCAGATCGTGCGGGGTGGCGCGCAGGCGTTTGCGCAGCTCGGCTTGGTGGCGCTCGAGTTGCGCCGGTTGCTGGTGCGCATAGGCCGACAGGGCCAACAGCAGGAGGCACTCGCTGTCGAACATTTTGGAATCCAGCCCGAGGTAGGTGGAGCGCTCCAGCAGCTCAAAAGCGCGTTCGCGATCGCCGCAAAAAAAGGCCAGCATGCCCAGCCGCTGCTGGCGGCCGATGGCCATTGGGGTGAGGGTCAGCGCTTTGTGCAGGGTCGATAGTGCCTCTTGAAACTGGCCCAGCTCCAATTGGGCGCGGCCCAACACGTCGTAGGCCTCGGGGTAGTCGGGGGCGGCTTCGATCAAGGCCTTGAGGGTCTGCAGGGCCGCGTGGGTGGCGCCAGCGTCGAGCTGCGCGCGCGCCACGCCGAGCAAGGCCCAGGGCTTGGGGTCGGCGTCCCACAGCAGTTGAAACAAGGCGCGCGCCTCGTCCATGCGCTCGAGCCGCAGCAGCACCTCGGCCCCCAGGCGGCCCGCTTGTTGCCACTGCGGCCCGCGCGCGGCCACGCGTTCGTGCGCCAGCCGCACCGCTTCTTCGGGCTGCTGTGCTTCCAGCGCTTGGTAGATGGGCAGCAGCGCGGCCTTGCGCAGCCGCGCCTGCTCGATGCGGTCGTACAGGCTGCCGGCCGAGTAAGGGCGCACGATGTAGCTGTCCACCGAGGACTCGGCGGCTTCGCTCACTTTGAGGTAAGTGGCTTCGTCGGTAAGCAAAATAAACACCGTGGCGTAGGGCAGCAGCCCGCTGCGGCGCAGGTCGTCGAGCAGCTCTTGGCCGCTGCCGCCGCCCTTGGGGAACTGGTCGCCACAGATCACCACGTCGAAGGGGTTGCGCTCCAGTTCGCGCCGCGCCTCGCTGATGCGGCTGGTTTGGCTCACCGACTGCAAGCCCATGCCGCGCAACTGGCCGGCCAGAGTCATGCGCGTGCTCGGGTTGCCATCGACCACCAAGGCCGCCGACTGGTGCAGTGCGCGCGGACGGTTGGGCGCAGAAGCGGGCGGGGGCGGAGCAAGGGGCCGGTTCATGAAAGGGCAGGCGGGATTTGAAAGCGACTGTAACCGAGGCGGGCGTGCACCCATTTGGGGCAGCAGGGCAGCGCAATACCAGGCACACTTATTGCTTTTGATGTTGGTGTCTGGCGCGCAAACATTTGCATCTTGTTGTGCTCCAGCTTTCCCATGGCAGCGTGTCAATTTCATGAAAGCCTGAACCAACTGCTGCTAAGATTGACACCCTGGTTGTTTTGATGGGCATTTTGCTTAACCTTTACCCTCCACTCTACAAGGAGTTTTGCTTGAAAAAGATCTTTGCCATCGCCGCCTTGGCGGCCAGCTTGGGCTTTGCAGCCCAGGCCCAGACCCCGGCACCGGCTGCCGCTGCAGCCGCCACCGCCAACCCGGTGCGCTTGGGTGTGCTGTTGGGCTTTACCGGCCCGATCGAGTCGCTTACCCCGGCCATGGCCGCCAGCGCCGAGTTGGCGATCCGCGAGGTCAACGCCAGCGGCCTGTTCCTGCGCGGCACGCGCGTGGAAGCGGTGCGCGCCGACTCGACCTGCGTCGATGCCGCCGCCGCCACCGCCGCCGCGCAGCGCCTGATCACGGCCGAGCGCGTGAACGCCATCGTCGGCGCCGACTGCTCGGGTGCCACCACGGCCGTGCTGCAAAACGTGGCCGTGCCGCGCGGCGTGCTGATGGTCTCGCCGTCCTCGACCTCGCCGGCCCTCACGGGTGTGCGCGACAACGACTTCTTCTTCCGCACCGCACCGTCGGATGCGCGCCAAGGCGAAGTGATCGCTGAGCTGCTGCGCGAGCGCGGCATTACGCGCGCCGCCATGACCTTCACCAACAACGACTACGGCCGCGGCTTGTCGAGCAGCATCCGCAGCAACTTCGAGCGTTTGGGCGGGCGCATCACCATTTCGGCTGCGCACGAAGACGGCAAGGGCGACTACACCGCCGAAGTGGCGGCGCTGGCCGCTGCCGGGGGTGAAATCCTGATCGTGGCGGGCTACGTCGATCAAGGCGGGCGCGGCATCATCCGTTCGGCGCTCGACAGCGGCGCCTTCAGCCGCTTCTTCCTGCCCGACGGCATGATCGGCGACAGCCTGCCACCGGCCATCGGCGCGGGCCTGAACGGCTCCTTCGGTACCAAGCCTGGCTCCGAAAGCCCCGGCGGCACCCGCTTCGAGGCACTGGCGCGCGCGGCCAATATCCGCATCGGCCCATACACCTACGAGTCTTATGATGCCGCTGCGCTGATTTTGTTGGCCATGCAGTCGGCCAACTCGACCGACAGCGCACGGGTGCGCGAGCACATCATGGCGGTGGCCAACGGCCCCGGCGAGACCATCAACGCCGGTGATCTGGCGCGCGGGCTGCGCATTCTGGCGGCCGGCGGGCGCATCAACTACGAAGGGGCCTCGGCCGTGCGCCTGATCCCCCCCGGCGAATCGGCCGGTGGCTTTAGGCTCATCGAAGTGCGCAACGGCCGCATGGAAACCACGGGCTTTCGCTGACCGTTAATCCGCAGCCAGCCGCCCTTGCAAAGGGGCGCTGGCGCCCTTTTAGTCCACGCCCAACAAAACGGTCCGCCCAATCGGGGCGGGCCGTTTGTTTTGTAGCCATGATAGAAGTCCAAAACCTACGGATGCAGTTTGGTGGCATCCGCGCCGTCGATGACGTGTCGCTGACCATCGAGGCCGGGCGCATCACCGGCCTGATCGGCCCCAACGGCGCCGGCAAGACCACGCTGTTCAACGTCATCGCCGGGCATTACCAGCCCACGGCGGGGCGCGTGCTGCTCGACGGCGCCGACATCACCGGGCTGGCGCCGCACCAGTTGTTTGCCAAGGGCTTGCTGCGCACGTTCCAGATCGCGCACGAGTTTGCCACCCTGACGGTGCGCGAAAACCTGATGATGGTGCCTCCGCGCCAGAGCGGCGAGACGCTGCTGGGCACTTGGTTGCGCCCGGGCCAGGTGCGCGCCGAAGAAGCAGCGGTGCGCGCCAAGGCCGACGATGTGATCCGCTTTTTGCAGATCGAAGCCGTGGCCGACGAACTGGCCGGCAACCTCTCGGGCGGGCAAAAAAAGCTGCTCGAGCTCGGGCGCACCATGATGACCGAGGCCAAGATCGTGTTTCTGGACGAAGTCGGGGCCGGCGTCAACCGCACCCTGCTCAACACCTTGGGCGACGCGATTTTGCGCCTGAACCGCGAGCGCGGCTACACCTTTTGCATGATCGAGCACGACATGGACTTCATCGGCCGCCTGTGCGACCCGGTGATCGTGATGGCCGAAGGCCGGGTGCTGGCGCAGGGCAGCGCCGCCGAAGTGATCGCCAACGAGCAAGTCATCGAAGCCTACTTGGGCCGCGGCCTGAAGAACAAACCGGGGGCGGCGCCATGAGCTTTCTGATCGCAGAACACATGACCGGCGGCTACGGCGGCAGCGACATCCTGCACGACTGCACCATTGCCGTCGAGCAAGGCCAGATCGCGGTCATCGTCGGGCCCAACGGCGCCGGCAAATCGACCGCCATGAAAGCCATCTTCGGACTGCTCAACCTGCGCCACGGCCAGGTGCGGTTTAACGGCGAGGACATCGGCGCTTTGAGCCCACAGCAGCGCGTGCTCAAGGGCATGGGCTTCGTGCCGCAGACGCACAACGTGTTTACCTCGATGAGCGTCGAAGAAAACCTCGAGATGGGCGCTTTCATCCGGCGCGACGACATTCGGCACTCGCTCGAGCAGGTCTATGCGCTGTTTCCGGTGCTCAAGGAAAAGCGGCGCCAGCCGGCCGGCCAGCTCTCGGGTGGGCAGCGCCAGCAGGTGGCGGTCGGGCGCGCCCTCATGACCCAGCCCAAGCTGCTGATGCTCGACGAACCCACGGCCGGCGTGTCGCCGATCGTCATGGACGAACTGTTTGACCGCATCATCGAGGTCGCGCGCAGCGGCATCGCGATTTTGATGGTCGAGCAAAACGCGCGCCAGGCGCTCAACATCGCCGACAAGGGCTACGTGCTGGTGCAGGGCAGCAACCGCTACACCGACAGCGGCGCGGCCTTGCTGGCCAACCCCGAGGTGCGGCGCACCTTCCTTGGAGGTTAAAAAAACATGGACGATATCCTCAACGCCTTGGCGCTTTTTACCAACTTCGTGCTGCTGCCCGCAGCCGTCTACGGCAGCCAGCTCGCGCTCGGCGCTTTGGGCGTGACGCTGGTCTATGGCATCTTGCGCTTTTCCAACTTCGCCCACGGCGACACCATGGCTTTTGGTACCATGATTGCCATTTTGTTCACTTGGTGGCTGCAGGCCCAAGGCGTGAGCCTGGGCTTCTTGCCCACTGCGCTGCTGGCCATACCGGTGGCGGTGCTGGTCACGGTGGGTTTCGCGCTGCTCTCGGACCGCTGGGTCTATCGCTACCACCGGGTCAAGAAAGCCCCGGCGGTGGTGTTCCTGATCTGCTCGGTGGGGGTGATGTTCCTGCTCAACGGCATCGTGCGCTTCGTCATCGGGCCGGGCGAACAACACTTTGTCGATGGCGAGCGCTTCATCTTTACCGTGGCGCAATTTCGCGAGTTCACCGGGTTGGAGCGCGGCATCGCCTTTCGCACCAGCCAGGCGCTGACGCTGGTGAGCGCGCTCGTCATCGTCGTGGCGCTGTTCTGGTTTCTCGAGCGCAGCCGCACCGGCAAGTCGATGCGCGCCTACTCCGACAACGAGAACCTGGCGCTGCTCTCGGGCATCAACCCAGAGCGGGTGGTGCTGATCACCTGGGTGCTGGCGGCGGCGCTGGCCACCGTGGCCGGGGTGCTGTACGGGCTCGACAAGGGCTTTAGGCCCTTCACCTACTTCCAGTTGCTGTTGCCCATCTTTGCTGCCGCCATCGTCGGCGGTTTGGGGAGCCCGCTGGGGGCGATTGCGGGTGGCTTCATCGTTGCCTTTTCCGAGGTACTGGTGACTTACGCCTACCGGCAGGTGCTCGATTACCTCGGCCCTGAAGCGTGGGAGCCGGTGGGTTTGATGCAGCTGCTCTCGACCGACTACAAGTTTGCGGTCTCGTTCGTCATTTTGGTGCTGGTGCTGCTGATACGGCCCACCGGCCTGTTCGGAGGCAAATCGGTATGAACGCCTGGTTGAATCGCTACATCGGGGCGCCGACGCTGTTTGGCCTCATGGGCTTGGCGCTGGTGCTGGTGGGGGTGTTGCAGAGTTGGTCGCTGGCGCTGACCATCGCCATCTACTGCGTCATCGGCGCCATCATGGCGCTGGGCCTGAACGTGCAGTGGGGCTACGCCGGCCTGTTCAACGTCGGCCTGATGGGTTTTGCGGCGCTGGGAGGGATCGCGGCCGTGCTGGTCTCGATGCCGCCCACCCCCGAGGCCTGGCAGGCCGGGGGCTCGGGCATCATCGCTTCGGTGCTGCTGTCGCTGGCCACGCTGGCGGTGGCGCTGCTGGTTTATCAGCGCATGCGCCGAGGCCGCGCGCGCATGTGGGCCATGGTGCTGATCTTGCTGGGCGGCTACCTCATCACGCGCCAGTTCTTTGACCCGGCGGTGGAGCTGATCGAGGCCGTGAACCCGGCCTCCACCGGCTACCTCGGCGGGGCCGGCTTGCCGATCATGCTCTCGTGGGTGGTGGGTGGCTTTTTTGCTGCCGGGGCGGCGTGGCTGATCGGCAAGATCACGCTCGGGCTGCGCTCCGACTACCTGGCCATCGCCACGCTGGGCATAGCCGAGATCATCCTGTCGGTGCTGCGCTTCGAGGAGTGGCTCACGCGCGGGGTCAACAACGTCAACGGCCTGCCGCGCCCGCTGCCGCAAGAGATCGACCTGCAGCAAACCGCCTGGGTGCAGGAGTGGGCGCTGCGCCTGGGCACCACGGTGCCCGATCTGGCCTCGATCACGGTCAAGCTCGGCTACCTCGGCCTGGCGCTGGGGGTGCTGCTGCTGCTATTCTGGCTGGCGCAAAGCGCGATCCACTCGCCCTGGGGCCGCATGATGCGCGCCATCCGCGACAACGAAACCGCCGCCGAGGCCATGGGCAAAGACGTGACCGGCCGCCACCTGCAGGTGTTCGTGCTCGGCTCGGCCATCATCGGCGTGGCCGGCGCCATGCTGGTGACCATCGACGGCCAGTTCACGCCCAACGCCTACAACCCGCTGCGCTTCACCTTCCTGATCTGGGTCATGGTGATCGTGGGCGGCTCGGGCAACAACCTGGGCGCCATTCTGGGCGGCTTCCTGATCTGGTTCTTCTGGGTGCAGGCCGAACCGATCGGGTTGTGGTTTATGGACGTCGTCACCGGCACGCTGCCGGCCGAGAGCTGGCTGCGCGCGCACCTGCTCGAAGGCGCGGCGCACATCCGGCTGATGGTGATGGGCATGATCTTGCTGCTGGTGTTGCGCTTTAGGCCGCACGGCCTGATTCCGGAGCGCAGCGAACGGCCGCATTCGCTGCGGCGCTAGCGCAGCAGCTCCCGGTCGCGGGAGCGCTCAGGGGGCCAGCAGCAGCTGCGCGACCCCCGAGGGGTCGCGCACGGCGTGGGTGTGCACCTGCCAGACCGCGTGCACCAGCTCGGGCTGCAACACGCTGGCCGGTGCGCCGCTGCCCACTAGGCGGCCGTCTTGCAGCACCCAGCAGCAGTCGGCGTAGCGCAGCGCCAGATTCAGGTCGTGCAGCACCAGCAGCACGCCGGCGCCGCGCTGGCGGCTCCACTGGCGCAGCGTGTTCAAGGTGGTATGCTGGTGCTGCAGGTCGAGCGCGGCGGTGGGTTCGTCGAGCAGCAGCCAGTTCGAGCGCCCATCGGCGCTGGGGTGCCAGACTTGGGCCAGCGTGCGCGCCAGTTGCACCCGGGCGCGTTCGCCACCGCTGAGCTGGCGGATGCTGCGCTGCGCCAGGTGCGCCACCGCGCAATGCTCGAGCGCGGCGCGCACGATTTGCTCTTCGTCGGGCTGCGGCTGCAAGCGGTGCGGGTAGCGTCCGAGCTCGACCACCTCCTGCGCCGTGAAGTCAAAGGCCGGCACCAGTTCCTGCGGCAAAAAAGCGCGCCGGCGCGCCAGCGCGGCGGCGTTGCGGCTGTGCAGCGCCTCGCCGTCTAGCCAAACCTGGCCTATCTGTGGGCTGCGCAAGCCGCCGAGCACGTGGAGCAGGGTCGATTTGCCGGCGCCGTTGGGGCCCAGCAAGACCCCGATTTGGCCTGCGGCGAGCTGCAAATCGATGCCCTCGAGCAGGGCGCGGCCATGTTGCTGCACCGTGATGGCTCGGGCCAGCAGGCCGCTGTGCTGTGCTGCAGCGCTGACGCTGGGCAGAAGGGCGCTGGCGGGCAGGCGAGCGTTCATGGGTGCGGTGCTTTCAGAGTGTGCGCGCGTGCGCGCTGCGCAGCAGAAGCAAAAAGAACGGCACCCCCACCAGCGCGGTGATGATGCCCAGCGGCAACTCGGCCGGCGCGATCACGGTGCGTGCCCAGGCGTCGGCCAGCAGCACCAGCACCGCCTCCCAGCGCGCTCCGCCTAGGCTGCCCAACATCCAGAACTGCAGGTTGCGCAACTGCTCGTCGGTGGCCAGATAGCTCAGCAGGCCGATGCCGGCACCGGCCAGCGCGTTGATGGCAATGCCGGCCAGCAGCATGATCCCGACCCGGGTGCCGCCGTCGCCCAGCGACAGCGTGTAGATCAGCGCCGTGACCAGCAACCCGCCCAAAAAGGCCATCAGCATCAGCGGCCAAGTGCCCAGCGCCAGCGGCACCTCGGGCCACCACAGGCTGCCGAGCACGATGGCAAAGGCCGCTGCCAGCGCGGCGCCGCTGCTGACGCCGATCAGGCCGGGATCGGCCAGTGGGTTGCGAAACAAGCCCTGCATCAGGGCCCCGGCCACGCCCAAGCCAGCCCCGGCGGCCACGGCCAGCACCAGGCGCGGCAGTCGGATATTGAAAAACACCAGTTCGGCCGCGCTGCGCTCGGCACCGGGCCACCAATACGTGGTGAACGCCGCCGCCAGCACGGCCGGCAGTTCGCGCAGCGGCAGGCCAAAGGCCCCTTGACCGCTGGACCAGATCAGGCTGGCCAACAGGGCCACGCCCAGCCCCAGCAGCACCCAAGGGCCACGGCGCGAACTCGGCAGCAGCAGCCCAGCCAAGCCAGCCAGCCCGGCGCGCTTCAAGACCAGCGTATTCATGCCGCGATCAGACCGCGGTGCAGGGCCTCGAGCACCTGCGCCAGCCGGGGCCCAAAGCCCAGCAGCGCCAGCGCGTCTTGGTGCCACAGCGCGGCACCGCTGTGGCGGCGCTGCCAGGCGGGCGTGAGCGCGAGCTCGGGGCGCCGCCAAAAGCCCTCGGCACCGCCCACCGCCTGCAAGCTCTGCGTGGTGGTGACGATCACATCTGGGGCGGCGGCGGCCATGGATTCCGCCGTCAGGGGTCTGAAGCCATTGAAGCCCGAAACCACGTTGCGCGCGCCAGCCAGCGTCAGCATGGCATTGGCGGCGGTTTGGCCCCCGGCCACCAGCGGGCTGCCGCCATGCGCCATGATGAACAACGCCCGCGGCGTCGGGCCGCGGTAGGCTTGCACTTGGGCGCGCACGCGGGTCCATTCCTGTTCGAGCTGGCGCAGCAAGTCTTGCGCTGCTGCGCTGCGCCCGGTGGCGCGGCCGGCGGCTTGCACGGTGCGCCGCACATCGTCCCACTCGTGGCGGCGCTCGACTAGCTCGACTTGCACCCGGGCCGAGCGCAGTTGCTGCAGCACCAGCGGCGGCCCCGAGCCGGCCAGCGCCAGCACCACGTCGGGGCGCAGCGCCAGCAGCCCTTCGGCCGAGAGCTGGCGCATATAACCCACCTTGGGCGTGGCTTGCGCCGCCGCCGGGTACAGGCTGGTGGTGTCGGTGCCCACCAGTTGCGCCTCGGCCCCGAGCGCAAACACGGCTTCGGTCAGGCTGCCACCCACCGTGATCAGGCGTGGGCTGCGCGCGCTGGCCGCCGCCGCGCCCGTGGCCAGCGCCGCCAAGGCCAGGGCGCAGGCGCGCCGCGTCAGGGCCGGGGCGGCAGAAGCGCCGGCGTTGGATCCAGCGCATGCTGCCAGACGCAGTGCCGGAGCCGCATCAGCCGCTGCCCTCAGGTGCACTGGCTGGCTCATGCCGACGCGCCTTCTTCAGCCCCCGACAGGTGCGCCAGCAAATGGCGCCACTCGGTCAGCTCGGGCTTGCCGGGTTTGCGTGCGCCAAAAAACAAGGCCATGAGATCGCCGTGTGCATCGAACACCTCGAGCGAGCTGATGGTGCCGTCGCTGCTGGGCTTTTCCACCACCCAGACGTCGCCGATGTGGTCTTCGCGCAGGTGCAGGTTGAAGCCGGGGTCGAGCACATTCAGCCACACTTGGCCGCGCATTTCCAGCGGCTCGACGCGCTTGATGGGCCCGCTGTGGATCTGGATACAGCCGCTGCTGCCCACGAAAGCCATGATCGGGGTGTCGTCAAAGGCGGCCTCCATCAGCATCTGTCGCACCGAGCCGGGCGCGACGCGGCGCGTGAAGCGGCCCTCAACCAGGCGCAAGCCGTGCTGGCGTTCCACACCAAATTCGCGCAGCAACGGGAAAAACTGATGCACATCGCTCATCTCGGCCCAAGCCTGGGCAAAGGCGGGGGCGTCAACCACAGGTTCAGCTGCTTTGGGCTCGGCTGTTGCGGGCGGCTCGAACACCGGCGCTGCTGCCAGAGGGTCTTGCCACTGCGCCAGCACCGCCTGCCAAGCGGCGCGGTCGCTGCCCTCGCGCAAGAAAATCTTGTGCACTGCCACGCCGTTCCGGTCGAAGAATTGCAGGCTGCTGCTGGCCGGTTTGTCGCTGTCCGGGTTCAGCTCGGTAACCGCCATGCCGGCGTGCCACTGCTTGAAAAACAGCCGCAAGTCGATCTCTTTGCCCAGCGCCAGCCCGACTTGGTTTTGCGCCGAGAGCTTTTCGTAGACCCCGGTTTTTTCGTGCACCACGCTGCGGTTGCGCGTCAGCGCCAGCAGCGGGCCGCAGGGCTGAAGCGATTTGAGCAGCTCTAGCCAGTCGGGGCGCAGCGCCACAGTGCGCGTGGCTTGCTCATGGGTTCCGAGGTGCGCGGCCAGCGCAGCGCCTTCGGACAAGCCGATGTGTTCGGCGGCGTCGCGGGCGCGCAGGCCTTGGGTTCGTGCCGCTTGGTAGGCTTGGCGGATTTCGGCGGTGTTCATGTGGTGGCTCCGATTAAAAACTGCTGACCAGTGACAAAGAAAGGCTGCGCCCCGGCGAGCTGAAGGCATCGAGCACCGCCGAATTTCCGGCTAAGCCCTGCACGTTGCTCCACTGCCAGTATTTGCGGTCGGTGAGGTTGTTGAGCGCCGCGCTCAGGCGCATGTTGCGGTTGATCTGCCAGCTGGCGCTCAGGTCTAGCGTGGTCCAGCTCGGCGGGGCAAACTGTTGCGCGCCGGCGGTGAGGGTATTCAGGATGTCGGCTTGGTCTTTGGCTGCGGTGTGCGTTAGGCGCGCGCCCAGCGTCCACTGCTGCAGCCGGTGTTCCAGCCCCAGCACCAGCCGCTCCGGGTTGACCGAGTTCAACGGCTGGTTCAGCACCGTGTCGCGGCCCTCGGTCTGGCCGTAGCTGGCGCGCAGCGTGGTGGCAGGGCTCAGGGCCCAGCGGCCTTCGAGTTCAAAGCCGTTCAGACGCACCCGGCCGCGGTTGACCGACTGAAAGGTGAGCGGATCAGCCACTGTTCCGGTTCCGCCTACGGCAACTTGGTCTTCGATGAAATCGCGGTAGCGACCGGTGAATGCCGTGGCCAGCCACTGCAGTGCGCCGTGCTGGCCGCGTGCACCGAGCTCGAAAGTGCGGCTTTTTTCCGGGCGCAGGTTCGGGTTTGGGATCGTGCGGTAGGGTGCAGTCCCCACCAAGTTTTCAAAAAAGTTGTTGAGCTGCAGCGGGCCGGGGGCGCGAAAACCCGCTGCCAGATTGCTGAAAATCTGCCAATTTGCTTCTGGCCTAAAAATCAGGCCCAGCTTGGGCGAGAGCGCATCACCGGAAAGGTCAGCCAGTGCGCGCCGGAACAGAGGGCTTTCCTGCGCGTCGATGTCGAAGCGGTCGTAGCGCAGCGCCGGGATGATGCTCCAGCGCTCGCTGATGAATTCGCTTTGCACAAACAGCGCCTGCGTGGTCTCGCGGGTGGTCGGGAAGCGCTGCAAGGGGAAGGTGTCGCCCGCCGGCGGCGCCACGCCGGTGGTGAGGTTTTCCATGTCGGTGCGCGTGAGCTCGACGCCATAAACCAGCTGCTGTGCCCAGCCGTGGCCCAGGTCGCGGCGGCGCTCGGCCTGCAGCGAGGCCTGCCAGATGTCCTCCCAGTAGGTGACGTCGCGCACGCGGAACGTGGCGGGATTGGCGCCCGTTGGGGTGCGTTGTTCGATCGCCACTTCGCGTTTTTCGGCTTGCTGAAATCCGACGTGGGCGCGCAGGCTGTCGGCCCAAGCCGCGCGCAGCGGAAACTGGCCGTCCCAGCTCAGGCGCGTTCGGCTCGAATCCATTTCGCCTTTCAAGTCGCGCGTGGCACCGGCTGCCGCCGGGTTGACGTGGCGCGCGCTCAGGGCATCGATGTCGGTGGATTTTTCTACATATTCAGCGGTGAAGCTGTGGCGCTGCCCGCCGCCAGGGGTAAACACCATTGTCCCCAGCAGGGCGTGGTTGCGGTCGCGCTGCGGGTTGGGAGCGGTGCGGGTGGTGTTGGCGGCTTGGTTGGTGCCTTGGTTGTCGAGAGCGCCGGCGCGCCCGGTTTGCACGCTGCCCAGCCACTGCCATTGGGGGCTGGCTAGGCCGGCCAGCGTCAGACCGACGCCGCTGCTGTCGTCCTCGGTGTCGGCGCGCAGTGTCAGGCGGCCACCCAGGGTTTGGCCGGGCTGCAGCAGGCTTTCGGGGCGCAGCGTGAACATCGCTACCATGCCACCAAGGCCGTCGGAGCCGTAGAGCGCCGAGGTGGCGCCGCGCACCAGTTCCACGCGCTCGATCAGGCCCATGTCGAAATAGTCGCGGCCAAAGGCGGCCGACCCCAGCACGCCGGCGACCAGTTCGCGCGGCATGCGCACGCCATCGACGGTGAGCAACACCCGGTTGCCCTGCATGCCACGGATATTAAAACCGGCGTTGCCATCGCGCCCGGTAGAGCCCAGCACGGCGCCGAAGCGCTGCGGCGCCCGGCGCACCTCGACGTTGGGCAGATCGCGCACCAGTTCGCGGATGTCTTGCGCTTGGGTGGGGTCTAGTGCCGCGCCTTGGAGCACGTCGATGCGCTGCGGCACGTCGCCCACCTCGCGCTCGGCGCGCGCGCCGGTGACCACCACGGCATCGAGTTGGGCAGTCGTTGTGCCGCCGCCAATGGTGGGGGCGGCTGCCGCGCTGCTGCCGGTGGCAGGGCTTGCTGTGCCGGTGTGTGCGCTGGGCGCGCTCTGCGCGCAGGCTAGGCCGCTGCCCAGCAGGCAGGCCAGCGCAATGGGGTGCAGCAAAAAAGAAGCGGGGGTTCGGGCAAGTATTTTCACGAGTCGGTCCAGTGGCGAGTGCAAGAATGGAAACACTGGCTGGCTCGTGGCACCTCAGGCGGTGACTGGCTGGCTGAGGATGGAGAAATTAAATCGGGGCGCGCGTCCAGCGCCGCATCACTTGGTCAGGATGAGCTTGTTTTGTCCCGTCAGGCTGAGGCGATAGACCTGCCCGGCGTGTTCGATCAGCAGCGTGCGCTGACCGGCGCTCAGATCGGTAAACCTAAACGCGCGCGGATTCGGGTTGGGCACGAGGGTGGCCCCGTTCGCGGCAGGGCAGGAGTGGGCAGACGTAGACATGGCTTCATTATAAACACCAATGCGAACGATTCGCAAGAGTGTTTAAAGCACAGGTCGCGCACTTGATGTGAATCAAGCTTCACTGTCGCGCCGGCGCAACATCGGCGCGACATCAGCGCGACATCAGGGGTCTGCGCTTATCAGACCACCTGACCGAGCTGGAAGATCGGCAGGTACATCGACACCACAATGCCGCCGATGATGGTGCCCAGCACCACGATGATGATCGGCTCCATCAGGCTCGACAGGCCGGCCACCATGTCGTCGACCTCTTGCTCGTAAAAATCGGCCGCCTTGCCCAGCATGTGGTCGAGCGAGCCCGATTCCTCGCCGATGGCGGTCATTTGCAGCACCATCGAGGGGAAGATGCGGGCGTTGTTCATGGCCATGGTCAGGCTGGTGCCGGTGGCCACTTCGCGCTGGATTTGCGTGGTGGCGTCGGCATACAGGCTGTTGCCCGAGGCCCCACCGACCGAGTCCAGCGCCTCTACCAGCGGCACCCCGGCGGCAAACATGGTGGACATGGTGCGGGTCCAGCGCGCCACGGTGGATTTTTCCACCAGCGTACCGAACACGGGCAGTTTGAGCAGCACCCGATCCATGACGCGCTGCACCTTGAGGTTGCGCTTCCAAGCCTGCATAAAAAAATACAAGCCGCCGCCCAGTGCGCCAAACACAATCCACCAGTAAGCCACGAAAAACTCGCTGATGGCGATCACCAGCAGGGTGGGGGCCGGCAGATCGGCGCCAAACGAGTCAAACACCTCTTCGAAAGCCGGAATGACGAAGATCATGATCACCACCACGACCACAAAGGCGACCACGATCACGGCCGTCGGGTACATCAGGGCCGACTTGACCTTGCTTTTGATGGCCTCGGTTTTTTCCATGTAAGTGGCGAGTCGGTCCAGCAGCTCTTCGAGGATGCCGGCGGCTTCACCCGCTTCCACCAGGTTGCAATACAGGGCGTTGAAGTACAGCGGGTGTTTGCGAAAGGCGGCGCTGAGCGAGGTGCCGGTTTCGACGTCGGTGCGCACTTGGTTGAGCAGTTTGTTCACGCTCGGGTTGGGGTTGCCGCGCCCGACGATGTCAAAGGACTGCAGCAGTGGCACCCCGGCTTTCATCATGGTGGCCAGTTGGCGCGTAAAAATGGCGATGTCTTTGGGCTTGATGCGTCTGGCCGAAGCGGTTTTGCGTTTTTTGACCTTTTGCACCATCACGCCTTGGCGGCGCAGCGTGGCCTGCACCTGGTTTTCACCGGCGGCGCGCACTTCGCCGCGCACGGGTTTGCCGTTGCGGTCTTTGCCTTCCCACTCGAATACGTATTCTTTGATGTCTTTGCTGATCGCCGTCGCCATGATTCCCTCTTTCGGTTTTGCAGCAGGCCCACACGCCGGTGTGGTCAATCGTTGGTGCAGCCCAACACTTCCTCGAGGGAAGTGAGGCCCAGTTTAACCTTGCGCAGCCCCGATTCGCGTAAAGTGCGAACGCCTTCGGTGCGCGCTTGGGCCATGATTTCGTGCGCGCTGCCGCCGCGCAGGATGATGTGCTGCATCGCTTCGCTGATCGGCATGACCTGATAGATGCCCACCCGCCCCTTATAGCCGTTGTAGCAGGCCTTGCAACCCACCGGGCGCCACGGTTTCCAGCTGCCGTCGAGCTCATCGGGCTTGAACCCGGCATCGAGCAGCGCTTGATCGGGTACGTCTTCGAAAGGTTGCTTGCACTGCGTGCACAAGCGCCGCGCCAGTCGCTGCGCAGTGACCAGATTGACGCTGGAGGCGATGTTGAACGGCAACACGCCCATGTTGATCAGGCGTGTGAGGGTGCCAGGGGCGTCGTTGGTGTGCAGGGTCGAGAGCACCAAGTGGCCGGTCTGGGCGGCCTTGATGGCGATGTCGGCGGTCTCGAGGTCGCGGATTTCGCCCACCATGATGATGTCGGGGTCTTGGCGCAAAAAAGACTTGAGCGCGGCGGCGAAGGTCAGGCCCGCCTTTTCGTTGACATTGACCTGATTCACCCCGGGCAGGTTGATCTCCGACGGGTCCTCGGCGGTCGAGATGTTGACGCCGGGCTTGTTCAAGATGTTGAGGCAGGTGTAGAGCGACACCGTTTTACCCGACCCCGTTGGGCCGGTCACCAGCACCATGCCGTAAGGGCGGCTGATAGCCTCAAGCAACAAGGCTTTTTCATCGGCTTCGTAGCCCAGCGCATCGATACCCATCTGCGCGCTGCTGGGGTCTAGGATGCGGATCACGATCTTTTCGCCAAACAGCGTGGGCAAGGTGCTGACCCGAAAATCGATCGTTTTGTCAGGCCCGACCTTGAGCTTCATGCGGCCATCTTGCGGCACGCGCTTTTCGGAGATGTCGAGTTTTGAGATGACTTTGATGCGCGAAGCCAATTTTTCTTTCAGGGCCACCGGTGGCGAGGCGATTTCGCGCAACTCGCCATCGATGCGAAAGCGCACCCGATAAAAATGCTCGTAGGGCTCGAAATGCAGGTCGGATGCCCGCATCGTGTAGGCATCGAGCAGCATTTTGTGCAAAAACCGCACCACAGGCGCGTCTTCGACTTCGGCCGACACCTTCTCGGAGCTTTCGGCGGCGGCCAGTTCAATGGCTTCGGTGTCGAACTCAAATTCGCCGCCCACGATGTGCTCGATCGCTTCGCTGGTGCTGGCGCTGGTGCTGTCGGTCAATTTGGTGAGTTTGTCCAGCTCGGCGATCACCCAGTCCACCGTGAGCTGGGTGGTGAACTTGATTTTTTCGGCGACGTCGGTGTGGGTGGGGTCGGCGGTGGCCACCGTGATGCGGTTGCCGCGACGGCTGAGCACCACAATCCGGAACTGCTTGGCGATTTTGGGGTCGAACACGCCTTTGGGCAGGCGCAGCACGTCGATGGCGTCGAGATCGATCAAGGGCGCAGCAAAGGTGCGCGACATGGTGTGCGCCAACTCGCGCGCGCTCAAGGCGCCGCTGCCCACCAGTTCGGCGATGAAGCTGCTTTTGTGCGCTTGGGCTTTGGCGTACAGCCCTTCAGCGCTTTGTTGGCTCAGGGTGCCGGCGGCGACCAGTGCGCGCGCCAAGCCCGGCAGGGCCATGCTGGAGATGGGGGCTTCGCTATCGATCATGGCAGTGGCTGGCTGGCGTGGGCGTCAAGGCAGGCGCGGCTGGGCCGTGGCCAAGCCGCTCGCATGAGGCCAGTTCGTGTATATTCGCGCCTGCTTTCACCTTGATGCGCGCACTTCGACGCATTTGGGTACTGTTTTAGGAGCTGACATGGATTTGCGCAAACTCAAGACCCTGATCGACCTCGTCTCGGAGTCAAATGTATCAGAACTCGAGATCACCGAGGCCGAGGGCAAGGTGCGCATCGTCAAAAGCCCGCCGGTGGCCGCACCTCTGATGCAAGCGCCCACCGCCGTGGCCATGCCGCCGGCGGCCCAGAGCGCCGCCGCGCTGGTTGCCGCCGGTGTCGCGCAGCCGGCGCCGGCTGCAGCGCCCGATGCGCCCGCAGCGCCCGCAGCGCCCAAGGGGCAGGTGCTCAAATCGCCCATGGTCGGCACCTTTTACCGCGCCGCCAGCCCGGGGGCCAAGCCCTTTGTCGAGCTCGGGCAGGTGGTCAAGGTGGGCGATCCGGTGTGTATCGTGGAAGCCATGAAAATCCTCAATGAAATCGAAGCCGAGCACGCCGGCACGGTGACGCAGATTTTGGCCGAAAACGGCCAAGCGGTGGAATACGGCCAGCCCCTGTTCGTGCTCGAGTGAGGGCGCAGCAGCCATGTTCAAAAAAATCCTGATCGCCAACCGCGGCGAGATCGCCTTGCGCGTGCAGCGCGCCTGCCGCGAACTGGGCGTCAAGGCGGTGATGGTCTATTCCGAGGCCGACCGCGATGCCAAATACGTCAAGCTCGCCGACGAGGCCGTGTGCATCGGCCCGCCGCCTTCGGCGCAAAGCTACCTCAACATGCCGGCCATCATCTCGGCGGCCGAAGTCACCGACGCCGAAGCCATCCACCCCGGTTACGGTTTTTTGAGTGAAAACGCCGACTTTGCCGAGCGCGTGGAAAAAAGCGGCTTCGTGTTCATCGGCCCCACGCCCGGGGCGATCCGCACCATGGGCGACAAGGTGGCGGCCAAGCAGGCCATGATCCGCGCCGGTGTGCCCTGCGTGCCCGGCTCCGAAGGCGCCTTACCCGACGATGCGGCCGAGGTCAAGCGCATCGCGCGCACCATCGGCTACCCGGTGATCGTCAAAGCCGCGGGCGGCGGCGGTGGCCGCGGCATGCGCGTGGTGCACACCGAAGCGGCGCTGCTGCACGCGGTGCAAACCACCAAAGCCGAGGCCGGGGCCGCCTTTGGCAACCCCGAGGTCTATCTAGAAAAGTTTTTGCAAAACCCGCGCCACATCGAAATCCAGATCCTGGCCGACAACTTTCGCAACGCCGTCTATCTCTACGAGCGCGACTGCTCGATGCAGCGGCGGCACCAAAAGGTGATCGAGGAAGCCCCGGCGCCGGGCATCGCGCGGCGCCTGATCGACCGCATCGGCGACCGCTGCGCCGCCGCTTGCAAAAAAATCGGCTACCGGGGCGCCGGCACCTTCGAGTTTTTGTACGAGAACGGCGAGTTCTACTTCATCGAAATGAACACCCGGGTGCAGGTCGAACACCCGGTGACCGAGGCCGTGACCGGCATCGACATCGTGCGCCAGCAGATCGCCATCGCTGCCGGCGAAAAACTGCCCTTCACGCAGCGCCAGATCGAGCTGCGCGGCCACGCCATCGAGTGCCGCATCAACGCCGAAGACCCCTACAAGTTCACCCCCTCGCCCGGGCGCATCAGCGCTTGGCACGCGCCCGGCGGGCCGGGGGTGCGGGTCGATTCGCACATCTACACCCACTACCTGGTGCCGCCGAACTACGATTCGATGATCGGCAAGCTCATCACCCACGGCGACACGCGCGAGCAGGCGCTGGCGCGCATGCGCTCGGCCCTGTCCGAGACCGTGATCGAGGGCATCAAGACCAACATCGCCCTGCACCGCGAGATCTTGGTGGACGCCAACTTCGAGGCCGGCGGCACCAACATCCACTACCTCGAAGCCTGGTTGGCGCAGCGTGAGCGCTGAACCGCTGGTTGGGGCCGAACCCCAAGGCGGGGCCGAGCCCGGAGGCACACAGGGCGCGCTGCACGAGCTGCTGCTGCTGGCCCCCGAGAGCCAAGTCGAGCCCTTGAGCGAGGCGCTGGAGGCGCTCGACGCCCTGAGCGTGTCGGTCGAAGACGCCGACGCCGACACGGACGCCGAGCGCGGTCTGTTTGGCGAGCCGGGCCTGCCTGCGCCCAAGGCGGGCTGGGCGCGCTCGCGCCTGACGGCGCTGTTTGCCAGCGCAGCGGCGGCGCACGAAGCGCAGCAGCTGCTGCAAGCGCAAGATTTTTTCGCCGGTTGCGAGGTCTGCGCGCTGCGGCCGGTGGCCGACACCGATTGGGTGCGCCTGACGCAGACGCAATTCGAACCGGTGCCGATCACGCCCACTTTTTGGATCGTGCCCAGTTGGCACGAGGTGCCGCCTGCGGCGCAGCAGGTGATCCGGCTCGACCCCGGGCAGGCCTTTGGCACCGGCACCCACCCCACCACCCGCATGTGCCTGCGCTGGCTGGCGCAGCAGCCGCTGGCGGGCCGCAGCGTGCTCGATTACGGCTGCGGCTCGGGCATTTTGGCGATTGCGGCGGCCAAGTTTGCGGCGCAGCGCATCGATGCCGTCGATATCGACCCGGTGGCGGTGCAAACGGCGCAGCGCAACGCCTTGCACAACGGCGTGCAACTGCAAACCGGTCTGCCCGACCTGGCCTGCGGCACCTACGACGTGGTGCTGGCCAACATTCTGGCCACGCCGCTCAAGCTGCTGGCGCCGCTGCTGTGCGAGCATGTGGGCCTAGGGGGGCATCTGGTGTTGTCGGGTATTTTGCAGCGCCAAGCCAGCGAGTTGCAGGCCGCTTACGCGCCGTGGTTGCCGTTGCAAATCAGCGATGCCGAGGACGGCTGGGTTCTGATGACTGCGCACGCGCCTTGATGCGCTGCACTGCAATAATTGAAGCATGAGCTTCATCACCCGTTGTCCGGCCTGTGCCACCGCCTTCAAGGTGGTGCCCGACCAGCTCAAGATTTCCGATGGTTGGGTGCGCTGCGGCCAGTGCCAGCAGGTGTTCAATGCCACGCTCGATCTGCAGCCGTGGTCTCCGGGGCCGGAGCCAGCCGCCCCCCAGCCCCCCCAGCCGAGCCAACAGTCCGCAGCGCAGGTACACGAAACCGTGCCCGAGCCCGAGCCCGAGTCTCGCACTACGCCAGCGTCGGTGCCTCAGCCCGTTGTGCCGCCGCCTTCGCCAGCGCAGACCGAACCGCAAGAGCCTGACGGCCCGCAAGAGCCGCAGCCAGAGGTCCAGCACCAGCAAGCATCGCAGGCGCAGCCAGAGGTGCAATGCGCCACGGTCTCGCAGCCGCAACCAACCCCAGGGGATGCCGAGCCGGCACTGGTGCAGCAACCCCAACCCGATCCACAACACCAGCCCACAGACCCGCAGCCCAGGCCGGCAGTCGATGCAGATGCAGATGCAGGTGCAAGTCCCCTCGCGCATACAGCTCAAACGGCGCCATCGTTCGTGCGCAAGGCGCAGCGTCAGGCCTTGTGGCGGCGGCCTGCAGTGCGGCTGTTGCTCCTGGTCGCAGTGGCCGCGCTGGCCCTGTTGCTGGGCCTGCAAGCCGCCACCCAGTGGCGGGCACCGTTGGCGCGCGCCGTGCCCGCTACGCAGCCCGTGCTCGAAGCCTTGTGCCAGACCTTGGATTGCCAGCAGGCTCTGCCAACCAACCCCAACGATGTGGTGATCGACAGCTCGGTGCTGCTGCGCCTGGGCCCGGGTATGTACGGCTTTCATGTGGTGCTGCGCAACCAGACGGCGCTGGAAGTGGCCAGCCCGGCGATCGAGCTCACCTTGACCGACATCCACGATCAGGTGCTGGTGCGCCGCGTGCTGCTGCCGCACGAATGGCCGCGCCCAACCGCATCCCTGCCGGCCGGGGCGGAGTGGTCGTTGCAATTCGAACTCGCTTTTGATGGCATCGAAGGGCGCGTCATGACCGGCTACCGCGCCATTTTGTTCTACCCCTGATTGATACCGTCTGCTTTCCCTCGGCTGTTCTGCTCCCACCCCCTGGCTTCCATTGCTTACACCATGACCATTCTGATTTGCGGCTCGCTGGCCTTTGACACCATCATGACCTTTGAGGGCCGCTTTGCCGAGCAGATCTTGCCCGAGCAGTTGCACATTCTCAACGTCTCCTTTCTGGTGCCGGCGCTGCGGCGCGAGTACGGCGGCTGCGCCGGCAACATCGCCTATGGCTTGCGCCAGTTGGGGGTGCAGGCGCGCCCGGTGGCGGCGCTGGGCAACGACGGGCAAGATTATCTGGAGCGCATGCAGGAGCTGGGCATCGACACCGGCGCGGTGCAATGGGTGAGCCAGCACTACACCGCGCAAGCCATGATCATGACCGACCGCGACAACAACCAGATCACCGCCTTTCACCCCGGCGCCATGGCGCTGGCACACCAGAACCCGATTGCGGCGGCACCCGAGGCGCGCATCGCCATCGTCTCGCCCGATGGGCGCCAGGCCATGATCGAACACGCTGAGCAGTTGCACGCGCTCGGGGTGCCCTTTGTGTTCGACCCGGGCCAAGGGCTGCCGATGTTCGACGGCCCCGAGCTGCTGCGCTTCATCGAACTGGCCGACTGGGCCGCGCTCAACGACTACGAAGCGCGCATGTTGAGCGAGCGCACCGGCCTGGGTTACGCCGAGCTGTCGCAGCGGCTGCGCGGCCTCGTGATCACGCTGGCCGATCAGGGCTGCGACCTGTGGCAGCAGGGCCAGTGCAGCCGCGTACCCGGGGTGCCCGCGCGCGCGGTGCTGGACCCGACCGGCTGTGGCGACGCCTTGCGCGCCGGCTTGCTCTACGGCTTGGCGCAGGGCTGGGACTTGCGCCGCAGCGCCGAACTCGGCAACCGCATGGGAGCCGAAAAAATCGCCTCCCGGGGCGGCCAGAACTACCGCTTCAGCCTCTGAGAAGCTGAGCGCCGCCTCCCCGCCTCTCAGCGCTCGTTCAGGGTTTCTTGCCGGTGGGGAAGGGCCAAGCCGCCTTGGGGTTGGGTGCTGGCGGCTGGGCCAGCGGCTCTGCTTTGGGTGTTTTAGGGGCCTTCGAGGCTTTTTCAGCTTTGGGCTCGGTTGGCGCCGCCTTGACCACTTTCTCCGCCTTCAATGCCTTGGCGGGTTTGGCGGGTTTGGCGGCCGGCACCGCCTGATCGGTTGTTGCGCCAGAGGCCGGCTTTGCCGCTTTGTCCGCTTTGTCCGACTTATCGGATTTGACAGGCTTGTCGGACTTGGCTTTGGTTTTGGCGGCCGTTTTTTTGCTGGTTGCCGCAGCCAGTGCCCCCGTTGTGGCGGGTGCCGCTGCCACGCTGGCTTTGGGCACGGTTTTGCGCGCTGGCCGCGGCGCGCTGGCCGCAGGGGTCGCAGGTGCAGTAGGTGCAGTAGGTGCCTCGGGTGCCGCAGCGGCGGTCTTTTTTGCAGGGGCCATTCTTTACTCCTCTTTGGTTTATTGCCGTTTGACTAGGGCGCTGCGCCTGCGGCGAACCGACGCAGCCAGCGGGCTAAAGCGGCGTCAATCCCACGACAGGGCGCCGCCCGTCTGGTACTCGATCACGCGCGTCTCGAAGAAATTGCGCTCCTTCTTCAAGTCTATCATTTCACTCATCCACGGGAAGGGGTTTTCTTCGCTGGGGTAGAGGGCATCGAGTCCGATCTGGGTCGCGCGCCGGTTCGCGATGTAGCGCAGGTAGCCCTTGAACATCGAGGCGTTGAGCCCGAGCACGCCGCGCGGCATGGTGTCTTCGGCGTAGCGGTATTCGAGCTCCACGGCTTGCTCAAACAGCGCCTTGATCTCGGCCTTGAAGGCTGGCGTCCAGAGGTGCGGGTTTTCCAGCTTGAGCTGGTTGATCAGGTCGATGCCAAAGTTGCAGTGCATCGATTCGTCGCGCAGGATGTACTGGTACTGCTCGGCGGCACCGGTCATCTTGTTTTGCCGCCCCATGGACAGGATCTGGGCAAAACCGACATAGAAAAACAGCCCCTCCATCAGGCAGGCAAAGACGATCAGGCTCTTGAGCAGCTTCTGATCCGCCTCGGGCGTGCCGGTGTGAAAGGCCGGGTCCATGATGGTGTCGATGTAGGGCAGCAGGAACTCGTCCTTGGCGCGAATCGATGGCACCTCGTGGTAGGCGTTGAAAATCTCGCCCTCGTCCAGCCCCAGGCTTTCGACGATGTACTGGTAGGCGTGGGTGTGGATGGCTTCTTCGAAAGCTTGGCGCAGCAAAAACTGGCGGCACTCGGGCGCGGTGATGTGGCGGTAGGTGCCGAGCACGATGTTGTTGGCGGCGAGCGAGTCGGCAGTGACAAAAAAACCCAGGTTGCGCTTGATGATGCGGCGCTCGTCCTCGCTCAGGCCCTTGGGGTCTTTCCAGAGGGCGATGTCGCGGCTCATGTTGACCTCTTGCGGCATCCAGTGGTTGGCGCACGAGGCCAGGTACTTTTCCCAGGCCCATTTGTACTTGAAGGGCACCAGCTGGTTGACGTCGGTCTGGCCGTTGATGATGCGCTTGTCGGCGGCGTTGATGCGCTGGTGCGTGGGGCGCTCGCTTGGGGCAGCGGGCTGCGCGGCCACGGCGGCTACCGCCGCTTCATAGAGGCTGGCTTTGGCCGCCGCCAGAACGGCGGGCTTGATGGGGGTGGATGGCACCGGCTGCAGCGCCACTTCGGGTTGATCGTCCCAGTTCAGCATGGGGTTTTCCTGTTTGGTGGATTATGAAAGGTTGAGCGAAAAAAGCAAGCGCCAACGCGGCTTTTGTGCACCACCGAGGCCGCCGTGTGGGGTCTGGGCATCGGCGTTGTCATCGGCGGCTGCATGGGCGGCCTCATTGGCAGGCTTCGCAGCCCGGGTCGTCGATGGCGCAGAACTTGACGTCGGTGGCCGGGCCGGCCGCAGTCAAGGCGCTTGGGCCACCCAGCTCGGAGGCTTGGCCGCTGCCGTGCGCGCCCGCAGCCTGCATCGACACCGCGCTCGACACCGCGCTCGACGCCGCGCTCGACACGGCGTTGAGCTGGCCCACGCGGCCGGTCGATTTCTCGGCCTGGGTGGCGCTGGTGGTGCGCAGGTAGTAGGTGGTTTTGAGCCCGCGCAGCCACGCCAGTTTGTAGGTCTCGTCGAGCTTCTTGCCCGAAGCCCCGGCCATGTAGAGGTTCAGGCTTTGCGCCTGGTCGATCCACTTCTGGCGCCGTGCGGCGGCCTCCACCAACCACGCCGGCTCCACTTCAAAGGCGGTGCGGTAGAGGTTTTTGAGTTCGGCCGGCACCCGGTCGATGGCCTGCAGCGAACCATCGAAGTGCTTCAGGTCGAGCAGCATCACCTCGTCCCAGAGCCCGAGGCGCTTGAGGTCGCGCACCAGGTAGCTGTTGACGATGGTGAACTCGCCCGAGAGGTTGCTCTTGACCGACAGGTTGCCAAAGCAGGGCTCGATCGAGGCATCGACGCCGACGATGTTGGAGATCGTGGCCGTGGGGGCGATGGCCACGCAGTTGGCGTTGCGCATGCCGTCGCGGGCGATTTTGGCGCGCAGCGCGTCCCAGTCCAGCGTCTGGCTGCGATCGACTTCGAGGTAGCCACCGCGTGCCTGCGCCAGCAGCTCGAGCGAGTCCAGCGGCAGCACGCCGCGCTGCCACAGCGAGCCTTGGTAGCTCGAATAGCGCCCGCGCTCGGCCGCCAAATCGCTGCTGGCCCAGTAGGCGTGGTAGCAGACGGCTTCCATGCTCTGGTCGGCAAAGGCCAGCGCCGCTGGGCTGGCGTAGGGCGTGCGCATCTGGTAGAGCGCGTCTTGAAAGCCCATGATTCCCAGCCCCACCGGGCGGTGGCGCAGGTTGGAGTCGCGCGCTTTTTTCACCGCGTAGTAGTTGATGTCGATCACGTTGTCGAGCATGCGCATGGCGGTGGCCACGGTGTGGCGCAGCTTGTCGTGGTCGAGCACCCGGGCACCCGAGCCATCGGCGGCGTCTTTGAGGTGTTGCGCCAGGTTGACCGAGCCGAGGTTGCAGACCGCGATTTCGCTGTCGCTGGTGTTGAGCGTGATTTCGGTGCACAGGTTGGACGAATGCACCACGCCCACATGCTGCTGCGGGCTGCGCAGGTTGCATGGGTCTTTGAAGGTGATCCAGGGGTGCCCGGTTTCGAACAGCATCGACAGCATCTTGCGCCACAGGTCGGTAGCGGGCAGCTTTTTGTAGGGCGTGATCTCGCCGCGCGCGGCTTTTTGCTCGTAGGCCACATAGGCGCGCTCGAACGCTGTGCCCACCAGCTCGTGCAGATCGGGCACGCTGTGGGGCGAAAACAGGCTCCAGTCGCCCTTTTCCAGCACCCGTTTCATGAACAGATCGGGTATCCAGTTGGCGGTGTTCATGTCGTGCGTGCGGCGCCGGTCGTCGCCGGTGTTTTTGCGCAGCTCCAGAAACTCCTCGATGTCCAGGTGCCAGGTCTCGAGGTAGGTGCAGACCGCCCCCTTGCGCTTGCCGCCTTGGTTCACCGCCACGGCGGTGTCGTTGACCACTTTCAAAAACGGCACCACCCCTTGCGATTCGCCATTGGTGCCCTTGATGTGGCTGCCCATGGCGCGCACACGCGTCCAGTCGTTGCCCAGCCCACCGGCAAACTTGGACAGCAGCGCGTTTTCCTTGATTGCATCAAAGATGCCCTCGAGCTCGTCGGGCACCGTGCTCAGGTAGCAGCTCGACAGCTGCGAGCGCCGGGTGCCGCTGTTGAACAGCGTCGGCGTGCTGCTCATGAAGTCAAAGCGCGACAGCACCTCGTAGAACTCGATCGCCCGCGCCTCGCGCTCGATTTCGTTCAGCGCCAGCCCCATGGCCACGCGCATGAAAAACACCTGCGGCAGCTCGATGCGGCGCTTGTGCTGGTGCAAAAAGTAGCGGTCGTACAGGGTTTGCAGGCCCAGGTAGTCGAACTGCAGGTCGCGCTCGGGCTTGAGCGCCGCCGCCAGCCGCGCCAGATCGAATTGCAGCAGATCGGGGTTGAGCAGCTCGGCCTGCACCCCTAGCCGGATGCAAGCCGGGAAGGCGTCGGGGTAGTGGCTGGCCAGCTCGGATTGCGTCAAATCCTGCCCCAGCACCTCGAGGGCGATGGTGTGCAGCAGCAGCCGCGCGGTGGCGTAGGTGTAGTCGGGGTCGGACTCGATGCGCGTGCGCGCCGCCAAAATGGTGGCTTTATAGACCTCGTCCAGCGGCACACCGTCGTAGAGGTTGCGCAGCGTTTCGGCCACGATCGGCTCGGGCCGCACCGCCTCGCCCAGCCCGGCGCAGGCGTTGGCCACCAGGGTGCGCAAGCGCTCCAAGTCGAGCGGCTGGCGCTGGCCGCCGATGCTGACGTTAAGCACCGGGGCCGCTGGCGCGGCGCTGGCTTGTTTGGCGGCACGCTCTTGGGCGCGGCGCTCGCGGTAGAGCACATAAGCCCGCGCCACTTCGTGGTGGCCGCCGCGCATCAGCCCCAGCTCCACCTGGTCTTGCACGTCTTCGATGTGAAAGGTGCCGCCGGCCGGACGCGAGCGCAGCAGCGCCCGCACCACGGCTTGGGTGAGCTGCTCCACGTCTTCGCGCACGCTGGCCGAGGCGGCGCCGTGGGCCCCGCGCACCGCCAGAAAGGCTTTCATCAGCGCCACCGCGATCTTGCTCGGCTCGAACGGCACCACGGAGCCGTTGCGGCGGATGATCTGGTAATGCGGCAGGCTGGTGCCTAGGGGTTCGCGGGCGGCCTCGGGGGCGGCGACATGGGGGCGCTCGATGGATGCAGCAAAAGGGGCAATGGACATGGGTGTTCCTTGTGGGTGCGCAATGGGTGCAGCCGTGCGGCTGGCTGTGCTTGGGTGCGTAGTGGCCACTACCTGTAGTGGTTTGCTGCCAAGCCAAACACTAGCGCTAGTGTAGCGGCGAAATTCGGGGATCGGTCACCCAAGCCCACAATCTTGTGGATTTTGGCGCCGCAGGCTAGGGAAAACACCGATTCCTCGGGCTGTGCCAAAATGGGCCACGGCCGCCCCAGCCACCGTGGCTGCGGCCCCTTTGAAACGGAGATTTGCGTATATGACCGATTGGCTCGACGCCGTGCGCTGGGACGCCCACGGGCTGGTGCCGGTGATTGCCCAAGAGGCCAGCAGCGGCGACGTGCTGATGCTGGCTTGGATGAACCGCGAGGCGCTGGCGCAAACGGCCGCCTTGGGGCGCGCCGTGTATTACAGCCGCTCGCGCGGCAAACTCTGGTACAAAGGCGAGGAATCGGGCCACGTGCAGCAGGTGCACGAAATCCGGCTCGACTGCGACGCCGACGTGCTGCTGCTCAAAGTCACCCAGCTCGGGCACGAGCCCGGCATCGCTTGCCACACCGGCCGCCACAGTTGTTTTTATCTGCGCTGGCAAGCGGCTGAGCCACCAGAGCCCGCGGGGCCGGGCGGGCCGGGCGGGCAGGGCGGGCAGGGCGGTGGTGGGCGCTGGCTGACGGTGGAGCCGGTGCTCAAAGACCCCGAATCGATCTACCGCTAAACTCTATTTTGTACATGAGCACCACCCCTACCGCCTCCAGCCCGGCCCCGGCCCCCGCACCCGGCGCCGACGACACCCTGCTGCGCCTGGCCGCCCTGATCGAGACCCGCAAGCCCGCGCACGGTGGCGACCCGGCGCGCAGCTACGTGGCACGCCTGTTGCACCAGGGGCCGGATGCGATTTTGAAAAAAATCGCCGAAGAAGCCGGCGAAACCCTGATGGCGGCCAAGGACTTGCAGCACGGCCACGGCAGCGCGCAGGCGCTGGTGGGTGAAATGGCCGATCTGTGGTTTCACAGCCTGATCGCGCTGGCGCATTTCGGCCTCTCACCCGCCGACGTAACGGCCGAGCTGGCGCGCCGCGAGGGCCTGAGCGGCCTAGAAGAAAAAGCGCTGCGCAAGCTGCAGCAGCGCCAGCAGGATGCGCACCAGCAACAAGGGGAAGCCGCTTGAACGACACCTTTGGTTTGGACACCGGCGGCCACCCCGGCGGCAAAACCCCCGACGAGCTCGCCAGCCTGCGCCAGCTCACGCTCATCATCTACGTCCTCTACGCCCTGTCGTGGTTGCTGGGGGTGACGGCGATCATCGCCATCGTCATCAACTACGTCAAGCGCGAAGACACCTTTGGCACCCTGTACGAGAGCCACTTCCGCTGGCAAATCCGCACCTTCTGGTGGGGCCTGTTCTGGTTCGTGCTGGGGGCCTTGACGATGGTGCTGCTGGTGGGTTTTGCCATCCTGTTTGTGGCCAGCGTCTGGGTCATCTACCGCCTGGTCAAAGGGCTTTTATACTGGAACGACCGCAAGCCGCTGCCGCTTTGAAGCCTACGCCCCCCACTGTACGCAAGCCCCATGAGCCACGACCCCAACTGCCTGTTTTGCAAAATCATCGCCGGCCAGATTCCCAGCCGCAAGGTCTATGAAGACGACGACCTGTACGCCTTCCACGACATCCACCCCTGGGCCCCGGTGCACTTCTTGATCGTGCCCAAGCTGCACCTGCCATCCATGGCCCAGCTCGGGCCCGAGCACGAGCGCCTCATGGGCAAGATCATGTGCCTGGCCCCCAAGCTCGCGCTCGAGCAAGGCTGCCGCCCTTGGCCCGAAGGCGGCTTTCGCATCGTCTGCAACAACGGCGCCGAGGGCGGGCAAGAGGTGCAGCACCTGCACGTGCACGTCATGGGTGGGCCGCGCCCTTGGCGCAAGGGTTGAGCAGCAGGGCTCCGACCGTCAGCGCATTCAGCTAAGATTTACACCGTGTGACCTTGTGGTCTGGGCTTGGTCGCCCCCGATCGGCGACAATAGCCGTTTGGGCCGATGGTGAACCATCGGCCGGCCTTCTAATCAATCAAATCCGGGGCATTTTTTGGCCCCGACGCAGGAGTTTGCTATGGGTACCTTGTCGATTTGGCACTGGCTGATCGTTTTGCTGGTGGTGATCTTGGTGTTTGGCACCAAAAAGCTCAAAAACATCGGTTCCGACCTCGGTGGGGCCGTCAAAGGCTTCAAGGATGGCATGAAGCAGCAGCAGGCGGATGGGCCGGCCTCCGAAGACGGGGCAGGCGCTGCCGCCTCGACGACCACTGCGCAGGTCGGGCAGGCCCCGGCTGCAACCGACAAAAACACCATCGACGTCGAAGCCAAGACCAAGCTTTGATCAAAGCGCCGCGCCCGCCGTCGGCTTGGGTCTGCGGCAGGCTGCACTGAAAGCCCTGCATGCTGGATTTTGGAATTTCAGAGCTCGCCCTGATTGCGGTCGTGGCGTTGGTGGTCATCGGGCCCGAAAAGCTGCCCCGCGTGGCGCGCACCGTGGGCACCCTGCTGGGCAAGGCGCAGCGCTACGTGGCTGATGTCAAGGCCGAGGTCAACCGCTCGATGGACCTCGAAGAGCTGAAAAAAATGAAAGAATCGGTCGAGGGTGCGGCGCGCGAGGTGCAATCCGGCGTCGGCAGCTTCGAGAAAGATTGGATGGAGGCCACGGCGGGGCTCGAGGGCTCCGGTGCGCCTGAAGCATCCGAGACCACGCCGCGCATCGACCCCCACACCGCTTACTCGCTCGGGCACTCGGTCTATCCGCCGTTTTCGCGCCCCAAAAAGAGCTTCAGGTTGCGCCAGCAAGCGGTGCCCAAGTGGTACAAGGCGCGCACCGGCCAGCGCAGCTTCGTGCAGTCGGGCGCGGCGCGGGTGGCGCGCCACCGGCCCAAAACCTACCCAGTCGCCTCCAGCGCCATGACGCCCTCGCGTTGATCCCACTCGAGCACCCCATGGCAGACCCCACACCCAAGGCCGATGAGCTCGCCGGCACCGAACAACCCTTCGTGCAGCACCTGGTCGAGTTGCGCGACCGCATCCTCTACGGCTTGGCCGGCGTGGTGCTGTGTGCCATCGGGCTGGCGATCTGGCCCGGACCGGGTGGCTTGATCGACTTCATCGCCGTTCCCATCCGCAACCACATGCCGCCCGACGCCAAGCTGATCGCCGTCGGCGTCTTCAGCCCGTTCTTTGTGCCGCTCAAGGTGTTGTTGATGTCGGCCATGATCGTCGCCTTGCCTTGGCTCATGTACCAGATGTGGGCCTTTGTGGCTCCGGGTTTGTACAGCCACGAAAAGCGCTTTGCCCTGCCGCTGATCTTCATCGGCAGCATGCTGGCCTACGTGGGCATCGCGTTCGTGCAGTTTTTTGTGCTCGACCAGATGTTCTTTTTCATCCAGGGCTTCACCCCGGACAGCGTCGCCGCCACGCCCGACATCGCCTCCTACGTGCAGGCGATTTTGTCGCTCTACTTGGCCTTTGGGCTGGCGTTTCAGGTGCCGGTGGTGGTCATGCTGCTGGTGCGCTTCAACCTCGCGACCATTCAGCAGCTCAAGGATTTTCGCGGCTACTTCATCGTCTTGGCCTTCGTCATCGCCGCCATCGTCACGCCGCCCGACGTGATCTCGCAACTGGCGCTGGCCATACCGATGTGCCTGCTGTATCAGGTGGGCATTTGGGGGGCAAGCTGGTTCAGCCGGTTCAGCCGGGCGCCCGAAGAACCCGAGGCGGCGGACAAAACTTGAACCAAGCGAGCGGTACTTAGAGCGCCGCAGCTAGCGCGCATTGTCCGGTGCATTCGAAGCGGGCGGCGGTGGGCGCCGCCCCGGCGTCACCTGCAGCGCCAGGCGCTCGCCCCGGCGCTCGATTTCCAACTGCGCCGGCTGCCCCGGGGGCAAAGCCGCCACAGCCGCCAGCAAAGCCGCGACATCCGGCACCGGTTGCCCGGCCACGCTCAACACCACATCGCCGGGCCGCACTCCAGCTTGCGCCGCCGGGGCGTCGCGCAGCACGCCGATGATGATCACGCCGCGCTCCTGTCGCAGACCAAAATGCTGTGCCAAGTCCGGGGTGATGGCTTGCGGTTCGACCCCGATCCAGCCGCGCGTCACCGCGCCGTCGCGCACGATCTCCTTGAGCACATCGCGCGCGGTGGAGGTGGGAATGGCAAAACCGATGCCCATGAACCCGCCCGAGCGCGTGAAGATGGCGGTGTTGATGCCGATCAGGTGGCCTTGCACATCGACCAGCGCGCCGCCCGAGTTGCCGGGGTTGATGGCGGCGTCGGTCTGGATGAAATCCTCGAAGATGTTGATGCCCAGTTGCGTGCGCCCCAAGGCGCTGACGATGCCACTGGTGACCGTCTGCCCGACGCCAAAGGGGTTGCCGATCGCCAGCACCGCATCGCCCACGCGCAGCGCGTTGGAGTCGCCCAGCACCGCCACCGGCAAGTCGGGCAGATCGATCTGCAGCACCGCGAGGTCGGTGTCGGGGTCGGTGCCCACCACCCGCGCAAAGGCTTGGCGGCCATCGCTGAGCTGGATTTCGATTTCCTCGGCCCCGTCGATCACGTGGTGGTTGGTGAGCACGTGGCCGGCGCTGCTCACGATCACGCCAGAGCCCAGCCCGGTTTGGGGCGAGCGCGGCGCCTGTTCGCCAAAAAAGAAGCGAAACCAAGGGTCGTCGGCGTGCGGGTGGCGCTGTGGGGCCTGACGGGCGCTGATGCTCACCACCGCCGGCGCCGCCAGTTGGGCCGCAGCGCTCAGGCTGGCAGCGGCCACCGCTTCGCTGCGGGCCGCGCCGGGGGCGGCTTCGAGCAGCGGCACGGTGCGTAGCTGCGCCTGGCCCTGCAACCACTGCGGCTGCAAGGTGGCCACCACGAACCAAGCCGCCAGCAGCACGGTCACGGTTTGGGAAAACAACAGCCAGGTTTGTTTCATATTGGAATCGGTTTGTCTTTTGCGTACAGTTTGACCTGCGTCAAGGCGCCGGCGATCGAGCTGGCTTCCAATCGAAGCTGTCTGTTAATCCCGCATGAAAGGAGGGGTCATGGAGGCTTGGAATGAACTGTTCTCTACCACCTACGGTTTGCTTAGCATCGTCACCATCGTCGGTGTGATCGTCATGGCGGCTTGGTTTTACCGCTATTTTGTCACCAAGATGGACGAGTCGGAGCGCGAAGAAAAGCAGCGCCAAAAACAAAGCCCGCTGGGCCGCCCGTCTGGGCAGTCTTAAGCCCGTGCGCGGCTGGTGCGACAATCGGGCACCTTGTGTGTCCGGACGGGTTGCGCCATGCTTACATCTTTAGCTCCCAGCGCTTGCGCTGCACCGGCCGTCGAGCGCAGCGTGTTGCTGCAGCGCCTCGACGCCACGCTGCAACCCGAGCGCTTTCAAGACTACGGCCCCAACGGCTTGCAGGTCGAGGGTCGGGCGCAGGTGCGCCATTTGGTGAGTGGCGTTACGGCCAGCCGCGAGTTGATTGAGCGCGCCATCGCGGCCGGGGCCGACGCCATCCTGGTGCATCACGGCCTGTTTTGGCGCGGCCAAAGCGCCTGCGTCACCGGCTGGATGAAGCAGCGGCTGGCGCTGCTGCTGGCGCACGACGTGAGCCTGCTGGCCTACCACCTGCCGCTCGACGCCCACCCCAGCTTGGGCAACAACGCCCAGTTGGCGCAGCGCTTGGGCTTTAGCCCCCTGGCCGACGGCTGGGGCCGCTTTGGCGAACAAGATCTGGGCTTTGTGGGCCACACCGATTGCCCCGACGCCCTTTCCTTGGCGGCACACGTGCAGCAGCAACTGGGGCGGCCCGTGACGCTCATCGACGCCCCCGGTCGCCCCTTGCGCCGCATCGCATGGTGCAGCGGCGGGGCGCAAAGTTATTTCGAGGCGGCCATCGCCGCCGGGGCCGATGCCTTTATCACCGGCGAACTGTCCGAGCCGCAAACCCACCTGGCGCGCGAGTGCGGGGTGGCCTATCTGGCATGCGGCCACCACGCCACCGAGCGTTACGGCGCCCCGGCGCTGGGGGCGGCCGTGGCGGCCGAGCTGGGCCTGACGCACCAGTTCATCGACGTCGACAACCCGGCATGAACACGCCGCGCCCCATCGCCATCAGCATGGGCGACCCGGTCGGTGTGGGGCCGGAGCTGATCGCGCAGGTGTTTCGTTTGCAGCCTAGCTGGTCCAGCCGCTGCGTGGTGGTGGCCGATTTGGCCGTGATGCGCCGCGCTGTGGCCCAAAGCGGTGGCCTGTTGCCGCTGGCCGTGCTGGAGCACTGGCAGCAGGCGGCCGATCTGCCACCGCGCTGTGTGCCGCTGCTGCCCTTGCCAGCCATGGCCGAACTGCCGCCCTTGGGCCAAGTGAGCGCTGCGGCCGGGCGCGCTGCGGCCAGCGCTGTCGAAGTGGCTACGGCGGCGGTGTTGAAAGGCGAAGCGGCGGCGCTGGTCACCGCCCCCATCCACAAAGGGGCGTGGCACGCCGCCGGCATCCACCACCCCGGCCACACCGAGATGCTGCAGGCGCTGGCGGCGGCGCATGTGGGCTGCACCGTGGAGCAGCTGCCGGTGCGCATGATGCTCTCCAACGCCGAGCTGCACACCGTGCTGGTGAGCGTGCACCTGCCCTTGCGCGCCGCCATTGACGCCGTGACCCACGCGCAGGTGTTGCAAACCCTGCAGCTCACGCACCGGCATTTTGTGCAGGTGCTGTCTCGCCCGCGGTGCCGCATCGCGGTGGCGGGCCTGAACCCACACGCGGGCGAGGGCGGGCTGTTTGGGCGCGAAGAGATCGAGCACATCGCGCCGGCCATCGCGGCCGCGCAGGCGGAGGGCATTGACGCCCAAGGCCCCTTTGCCCCCGACACCGTGTACATGCGCGCACGCCGTGGCGAGTTCGACGTGGTGCTGGCCATGTACCACGACCAAGGGCTGATCCCGGTCAAGTACCTGGGGCTGGAGCAGGGCATCAACACCACCTTGGGCTTGCCTTTTTTGCGCACCAGCCCAGACCACGGCACCGCCTTCGATTTGGCCGGCAATGGGAACGCCGACCCGTCCAGCCTGCTGGCCGCGCTGCGCGCCGCGCTGGCGCACCCAGACGGCCTCCCGTAGGCGGGGCCGTGCCATAGGCGGTCGGTCACCTAGTGCTGCCAAGGGTCTTGGGTGTGGGCTGGTTTCAATCCCTTACAATCCGGTGTGTTTTGGGGCGTTGAAGCGGCTGCGCTGGTTTTTCGCCCCGACTCCCGAGTCCTCACGTCACAGAAAGATTCCCATGAGCGAAGCCGCCGTAGACAACGGTCGCCGTGTTTGGCTGATTTCCACCTGCGCCATGGGCGGCGTGGGGGCAGCTGCGGTCGCCGTCCCCTTCGTCAGTTCCTTTCAACCCTCTGCGCGTGCGCGAGCGGCCGGGGCCTCGGTTGAGGTGGATATTTCCCGCTTGGCCCCGGGCGAAAAAATGGTGGTCGAGTGGCGTGGGCGCCCGGTTTGGGTGCTGCACCGCACGCCCGAAATGATCGCCTCGCTTGAGGTCGTCGAGCCGCGTCTGGCCGACCCCGAATCCGAGCGCCGCGTCTTCCCCACGCCCGAATACGCACTCAACCGGCACCGCTCGATCAAGCCCGAGTTTCTGGTGGCTGTCGGCGTGTGCACACACTTCGGCTGTTCGCCCACCTCGCGTTTTGCCACGGGCGACCAACCCGGGTTGCCGGCCGATTGGCCGGGCGGCTTTTTCTGCCCCTGCCACGGCTCGGCCTTTGATCTGTCGGGGCGCGTCTTTGCCAACATGCCGGCGCCCGACAACCTCGAAATCCCGCCCCACATGTACCTGAGCGACACCATGATTTTGGTGGGCGAAGACCAACAAGCCTGAAGGCGCGCACAAGGAAGATCATGGCTGCCGAATACAAAGAAATCTCCCCCAACGCCCCAGCGGGCGAGCAGTTGCTCAACTGGATCGACAACCGCTTTCCGCTGACCAAACTCTACAAAGAGCACCTGTCGGAATACTACGCGCCCAAAAACCTCAATTTTTGGTACTTTTTTGGCTCGCTGGCGCTGCTGGTGCTGGTGATCCAGATCATCTCGGGCATCTTTTTGGTGATGCACTACAAGCCCGACGCGACGCTCAACGCCGCCGGGGTGCCGGTGGCCTTCGCCTCGGTCGAGTACATCATGCGCGAAGTCGAGTGGGGCTGGCTGATCCGCTACATCCACTCGACCGGGGCCTCGTTCTTTTTCATCGTGGTCTATCTGCACATGTTCCGTGGCCTGATCTACGGCTCGTATCGCAAGCCGCGCGAGCTGATCTGGCTCTTTGGCTGCGGCATTTTGCTGGTGCTGATGGCCATCGCCTTCACCGGTTACCTGCTGCCTTGGGGCCAGATGTCGTTCTGGGGTGCGGCGGTGATCGTCAACCTGTTTGCCGCCATCCCCATCATCGGGCCCGATCTGGCGCTGCTCATCCGCGGCGATTTCGTGGTCGGCGACGCCACCCTTAACCGCTTCTTCAGCCTGCACGTGATCGCGCTGCCGCTGGTGCTGCTGGGCTTGGTGGTGGCACACATCATCGCGCTGCACGAAGTCGGCTCCAACAACCCCGACGGCATCGAGATCAAGAAGCACAAAGACGCCAACGGCAAGCCGCTCGACGGCATCCCGTTTCACCCCTACTACTCGGTGCACGACCTGATGGGCGTGGGCGTGTTCCTGATGATCTTCTCGGCCGTGGTGTTCTTTGCGCCCTCGGGCGGCGGCTTCTTCCTCAAGTACACCAACCTGATCCCGGCCGACCCGCTGGTCACGCCGGCGCACATCGCTCCGGTCTGGTACTTTGCGCCCTACTACTCGATGCTGCGCGCCGTCACCACCGAGTTCATGTACGTGCTCGTGGCCGGCGTCTGGTTGGCGGCCTTCATCGGCATCTTCCGCTCGGGCTTTGGCACGCTGGGCAAGGGCTTGGTGCTGGGTGGCGCCGTGGTCGGTACGCTGGCCATGCTCGGCCTCGACGCCATGTTCTGGGGCGTGGTGGTGATGGGCGCGGCGGTGGTGATCCTGTGTTTCTTGCCTTGGTTCGACCGTTCGCCCGTGGCCTCGATCCGCTACCGCCCGACCTGGAACAAATACCTGTATGGCGCCTTTGTCGTCAACTTTGCCATCATGGGCTACTTTGGGGTGTTGCCGCCGTCGGTCATCAGCACCCGCTTCTCGCAGTTCGGCACCTTGTTCTACCTCGGCTTTTTCTTGCTGATGCCGTGGTGGAGCCGCTTGGGTGAGTTCAAGCCGGTGCCTAGCCGCGTCAGCTTTACCCCACACTGATCCGCCGATCCGTACGCATACGCTGGAGTCAACGAATATGAAAAAATGGATTGTGGCTGGCCTGTTGGCGTTTGGTCTGGTCTCGGGTGCGGTGGCGGCCAAAGGTGCCTTTCCGCTGGACCGTGCCCCTGACCTGAGCAACGACGTCGAGGCCTTGCAACGCGGCGGCAAATTGTTCGTCAACTACTGCCTGAGCTGCCATTCGGCCTCGTTCGAGCGCTACAAGCGTTTCAAAGAACTGGGCCTGACCGAGCGCCAGATTCGCGAGAACTTTCTGTTCACCGACGGCCGCGTGGGCGACCTTATGCAAGCCGCCATCAGCCCGGCCGACGCCAAGGTGTTTTGGGGCAAAGCCGCCCCTGACTTGACCATGATCACGCGCTCGCGCGCAGGTTCGGGCGGTACCGACTACATCTTTACCCTGCTGCGTTCGTACTACCGCGACGACATGATCGCCCATGGTTCGAACAACCTCGCCTTCCCGACCATCGCCATGCCCAACCCGCTGTGGTACCTGCAAGGCGAGCGCCGTCCGATCATCGAAACCGTGGCCAACGCCGACGGCAGCAGCACGCAAGTGCTGCGCGGCTGGGAGCAGGTCACGCCCGGCACCATGAGCCCCGAGGAGTTCGATCGTTCGGTAGCCGAACTGGTGGCCTTCCTCGACTGGATGGCCGAACCGCACCAAGACCAGCGCCAGCAGCTCGGGATTTTTGTGCTGCTGTTCCTCGCCGGCTTTACTGTGCTGGCGTGGAAGCTGAACAAGGAATACTGGAAAGACATCAAGTAAATCCTGCATGCACGCCGCCCGCAGCCGGGCCTGCTTGTGACAGTGGTCTGCCTTGTCCCCGTTGGGGGCTCCAATGGGCACGCCACTGTTTGTTTTTTTGTATCTAGGATCTGACAACCATGATGGTTTTGTACTCGGGCACCACCTGCCCTTTCTCGCACCGCTGCCGTTTCGTGTTGTTCGAAAAGGGCATGGACTTTGAGATCCGTGACGTCGATCTGTACAACAAGCCCGAAGACATCGCACTCATGAACCCCTACGCGCAGGTGCCCATATTGGTCGAGCGCGACCTGATCCTGTACGAGTCCAACATCATCAACGAGTACATCGACGAGCGCTTCCCACACCCGCAGTTGATGCCCGGCGACCCGGTGGAGCGCGCGCGTGTGCGCCTGTTTTTGCTCAACTTCGAGAAAGAACTGTTCAGCCACGTCTTGGTGCTCGAAAATCGCAGCCTCAAGGCGGGCGACAAGTCAATCGACAAAGCCCGCAACCACATCCGCGACCGCCTGACCCAGTTGGCCCCAGTGTTCCTCAAGAACAAATTCATGCTCGGCGACAACTTCTCGATGCTCGACGTGGCGATCGCGCCGCTGCTGTGGCGGCTGGACCACTACGGCATCGAGCTGAGCAAAAATGCCGCGCCGCTGCTCAAGTACGCCGAGCGCATTTTTTCGCGTCCGCCCTACATCGAGGCGCTCACGCCCTCCGAAAAAGTGATGCGCAAGTAAGCGCCCTTCGCTATGAGCCAGGACAACCCACCGCTGCCCTCAACCCGGCCCTACCTGATTCGGGCCCTGCATGAGTGGTGCAGCGACAACGGTTTCACTCCCTACCTGGTGGTGGCGGTGGACTCTAGGGTGCGGGTGCCGCAAGAGTTTGTGCAAGACGGGCAGATCGTGCTCAACACCAGCTACGAGGCCACCAGCCACCTGCAACTGGGCAACGACACGATCGAGTTCAAAGCCCGCTTTGGCGGGGTGCCGCGCGACGTGTGGGTGCCGATCGACCACGTGCTGGCGATTTACGCGCGCGAAAACGGCAGCGGGATGGCTTTTGATCCGCCCGAGCCTGAGCCCGAAGATCAAGCCGCACCTGCAGGCTCGGTGTCCGGGCTCAAGCTGGTGCCCTCGTCTGTGCCTGAGCCCGAAGGCGCTGCACCCAGCGAGGGTTCTGGCCCCCCCCCGTCTGGCCCCAAGCCGAGCAAGCCGCGCCAGCCCGTGCTCAAGCGCGTGAAGTAGAATACGCACCCATCGCCGCCTTAGCTCAGTTGGTAGAGCAACCGCCTTGTAAGCGGTAGGTCGTCAGTTCGAATCCGACAGGCGGCACCATCCCCACCCGTTTTTGGTACAATGCGCGATTCTTTGGGAATCAGCCCAGAGAAATCACCATTTGAGGTTTCCAATGTACGCGGTCATAAAAACCGGCGGCAAGCAGTATCGCGTTGCCGTTGGCGAAAAACTTAAAGTAGAACAGATTGCTGCGGACGTGGGCCAAGAAATCGTGATCGACCAGGTGTTGGCCGTCGGCAGCGGCGACAGCATCCAGGTTGGCACGCCCTTGGTCAGCGGCGCAACGGTCACAGCCACGGTGATCTCGCACGGTCGTGGCGACAAAATCCGCATCTTCAAGATGCGCCGTCGCAAGCACTACCAGAAGCGCCAGGGCCACCGGCAAAAATTCACCGAGCTGCAAATCGGCTCGATCCAGGCATAAGGAGCGGCACACCATGGCACAGAAAAAAGGCGGCGGCTCAACCCGCAACGGCCGCGACTCACAACCCAAGATGCTGGGCGTCAAGGTCTTTGGTGGCCAAGAAGTTTCGGCCGGTGCGATCATCGTGCGCCAGCGCGGCACCAAATTCCACCCCGGCACCGGCACCGGCATCGGCAAAGACCACACCATTTTTGCCACTGTCGATGGCACGGTGGGTTTTGCGGTCAAGGGCGCCTTGAACCGCAAGGTGATCAGCGTCGAGGCTGCCGCAGCGCCCGAGACGGTCTGATCGGCTTGCTCGGTTTGCGCCAGCGGCCACGGCGGGCTTGCCCAGTTAGCTTAGCAGCGCAACGCCCCCACAGCCACCTAGAGGCCCGCTTGCGGGCCTTTGTTTATTGCCCATCATGTTGCCTACTTAGGCTCCGTTGACCCCACATTGGCCTCACAATTGCCCCCATGAAGTTTGTTGACGAAACCACGATCGAGGTGGCGGCGGGCGATGGTGGCAGTGGCTGCGCCTCGTTCCGGCACGAAAAGTACAAAGAATTCGGCGGCCCCGACGGCGGCGACGGCGGCCGTGGCGGCCACGTCTATGCCTTGGCCGACGAAAACCTGAACACGCTGGTGGACTTTCGCTACACGCGCAAGTTTGAGGCCCAGCGCGGCGAGCACGGCAAGGGCTCCGACATGTTCGGCCACAAGGGCGAAGACATCGTGCTCAAAATGCCGGTCGGCACCTTGGTGCGCGACGCCGACACCGGCGCCCTGTTGCACGAACTGCTGCAACCGGGCCAGCTGGTGCTGCTGGCCAAGGGCGGCGACGGCGGCTTTGGCAACCTGCGCTTCAAGAGCGCGATCAATCGCGCCCCGCGCCAAAAAACCCCAGGCCACCCCGGGCAGCGCTTCAACTTGCAGCTCGAGCTCAAGCTGCTGGCCGACGTCGGCCTGCTGGGCCTGCCCAATGCCGGCAAATCGACCTTCATCACCGCGGTGTCCAACGCCCGGCCCAAGATCGCCGACTACCCCTTCACCACCTTGCACCCCAATTTGGGTGTGGTGCGCGTGGGGCCTGAAAAGAGCTTTGTGATCGCCGATCTGCCGGGCCTGATCGAAGGCGCAGCCGAAGGCGCGGGGCTCGGGCACCTGTTTTTGCGTCATCTGCAGCGCACCCGGCTGCTGCTGCACGTGGTCGATCTGGCCCCCTTCGACGACGCGGTCGATCCGGTGGCGCAGGCGCGGGCGATCGTCAAAGAGCTGAAAAAATACGACCCGGCGCTGCACGCCAAGCCGCGCTGGCTGGTGCTCAACAAGCTCGACATGGTGCCCGAAGCCGAGCGGGCGCAGCGCGTGCGCGACTTTGTGCGCCGCTTTCGCCACAAGGGGCCGGTGTTCGAGATCTCGGCCCTCACCCGCGAGGGCTGCGAGCGCTTGGTGCAGCAAATCTACCAGCACATCGCCGCCAGCCAGCAGGCCGAACGGCCGCCAGCCGAGATCGATCCGCGCTTCGAGCCTTAAAAGCTGTCGCGCTGCGCCGCCCCATTCTGCTCGCTCATCCTTTTTTTACACATGGATCAACCAGCCAGCTTGGCGCCTGAATGGCGCGTCCCCGAGGCCGCCGTGGCCGAGCGGCTGCGTGCGGCGCGGCGCATTGTGGTCAAGGTCGGCTCCAGCCTGGTCACCAACGAAGGCCGCGGCCTAGACGAAGCCGCCATCGGGCAGTGGAGCGCGCAGCTCAGCAAGCTGGTGGGGCAGGGGCGCGAGGCGATCGTGGTCAGCAGCGGCGCCATTGCCGAGGGCATGAAGCGCTTGGGCTGGGCCGTGCGCCCCAAAGCCATCAACGAGCTGCAAGCCGCCGCCGCCGTGGGCCAGATGGGGCTGGTGCAGATGTACGAAACCAAGCTGCGCCAGTTGGGGCTGGGCAGTGCACAAGTGCTGCTCACCCATGCCGACCTGGCCGACCGCGAGCGCTACCTCAACGCCCGCTCGACCCTGCTCACGCTGCTGGCGCACCGGGTGCTGCCGGTGATCAACGAGAACGACACCGTGGTCACCGACGAGATCAAGTTCGGCGACAACGACACCTTGGGCGCGTTGGTGGCCAACTTGGTCGAGGCCGATTTGCTCGTCATCCTCACCGACCAAAAAGGGCTCTACAGCGCCGACCCGCGCCGCGACCCGCAAGCCCGTTTTGTGCAGGCTGCGCGCGCCGGCGACCCAGCGCTCGAAGCCATGGCCGGTGGGGCCGGCTCGCGCATCGGCACCGGGGGCATGATCACCAAAATTTTGGCCGCCAAGCGCGCCGCCAGTTCGGGCGCCAGCACCGTGATCGCTTGGGGGCGCGAGCCCGACGCGCTGTTGCGCCTGCTCGAGGGCGAGCCCATCGGCACCTGCCTGCTGGCCGATACGCCCAAGCTGCAAGCGCGCAAGCAGTGGATGGCCGACCACCTGCAACTGCGCGGCGCGGTGCGCCTAGACGCCGGCGCCGCCGCCAAAATCGTGCAAGAAGGCAAGAGCCTGCTGCCCATCGGCATGACGGCGGTCGAGGGCGAGTTTGCGCGCGGCGACGTGATCGCCCTGCGCGCGCCCGACGGCAGCGAGCTCGCCCGCGGCTTGGCCAACTACAGCGCCGCCGAAGCGCGCCTGCTGTGCCGCAAAGCCTCGGCCGACTTCGAGCGCCTGCTCGGATACGCCGCCGAACCCGAAATGATCCACCGCGACAACCTGGTGCTGACGCAGCGCGGGGGGTGAGGGTGGCGTGGGGAACGCATGGGTAGGTGTGGCCGGCCCAAGATTGTGTGCCCTAGCTCACGCTTGCAGAAATATAATAGCTCCGACGAAAGCATTTATACTACGTAAACATCCTCATGGAGCTTTTATATGGACGAACCGTTGCCCCTTCCGGTCCAGCGTGCCATGCACAAGCTCGGCGCCGACATCTCGCTGGCGCGTCGTCGGCGCCACTTCACGCAGGCGTCGTTGGCCGAGCGCATGGGCGCCTCCCTGAGCACAGTACGCCGCATCGAAAAAGGCGATGCGCGCGTGCCTATCCACTTTATCGCCCGGGCCTTGCACGTTTTTGGCGAGATCCAGGCACTCGAGAACCTGCTCGATAGCGCCCATGACGACATCGGCCTGACGCTGATGGACGCGCGCCTGCCCAAGCGCGTTCGCACCAAGCCCGGCACCTCGGGGGCGCTCTGATGGCCGCTGCAATGCCGCTTCGCCAGCAGGTGCAACTGTGCTTGGGCAAGGCCGGGCTGGCCGTCGGGGCGCTGGTGTACGTGCGCCAAGGGCGGCGCGAGTACAGCGCGGTCGCCTACGCCGAAAAGGTACATGTCAAGCAACTTGTCGCTTCATCAAGCAGCCGAGTCTAGACACCCCCTAGCGCTGCTGCCCCTGCGCCCGCAGCGCGCGCAGCATCTGCGCCGGGGTGCCGTTGGGGGCGGCGCCGTCGCACAGGCCGGCACGGGCCAGTGCCCAAGCGGGGCGGCCGGCGGCGTGGTCGCGCCAGTCTTGCCAAGGGGTTTGGCCGGCGCTGATCCACTGGCCGGCTTCGGAGTTGAAAGGGTTGCCTAGCGGCAGCTGCGCTGGCGACCAGCGCGCATAGGTGCGCGATTCGTTGCTGCGGCAGCGCAGGCCTTGGTGCATCACGTTCACGGCACCGCTGGCGCTTTGCGCCACCACCACGAAGCGAATCACGCCATCGGCCCCCAGTTGCAGCGTATCGGGCACGAGCGCAAAGCGCAGCGGCGAATCCACGCCCACCTCGAACGGCACCAGGCCTTGGGTACTGAAGGCCGGCGGGGCCGGAACGGGCCCTTCCTGCCACTGCTCGCCATCGGTCAAAAACAGGGGCTGCGCGGCGGCGGGCGCCACGGCAGCAAACAAGGCCGCTGCCAGCGCCAAGGCGCCGAGCTGGCGTGCAACGGGGGTTGAGGGGCGCAGTTTGATCATGGGGGGGTGGGGCGAGCCGGCATGGCCGGCGCAACAGGCGTTTGCACCGTGGTGTCAAACTGGGGGTTGGGCTCGAAGGTGGCACCCGGGGGCAGTTCCATGTGCGCGGGCATTTTCACGGGCATTGGGTGCGAGGCCGCACCGGCGCCGCTGGCCGCACCCGGTGGGGTGGGCCGGCCTACGCTGGCCAAGCTGGGGCGCGGGTGCAGCAAACCCCGCCCACTGCGGTGGCGGGTGTCGGCGGGCAGGTGGCGCGCCAGTTCGGTGAGCGCCATTTCATAGACGCCGCGCTTGAACTCGACCACCACGTCTAGGGGCACCCAGTAGTCGTGCCAGCGCCAAGCGTCGAACTCGGGGTGCGCGGTGGCGCGCAGGTTGAGCAGCCAGTCGCCGCCGAGCAGGCGCAGCAGGTACCAGATCTGTTTCTGGCCCTTGTAGTGGCCGCGTGCATCGCGGCGGATGTAGCGGTCCGGCACTTCGTAGCGCAACCAGTCTCGCGTGCGGGCCACGACGCTCACGTGTTCGGGCTTGAGCCCGACTTCTTCGTGCAGTTCGCGGTACATGGCTTGCTCGGGGGATTCGCCCCGGTCGATGCCACCTTGCGGAAACTGCCACGAATGGGTGCGTATGCGTTTGCCCCAGAACACCTGGTTTTTCTGGTTGAGCAGAATGATGCCGACATTCGGCCTAAAGCCGTCTCTGTCAAGCATAATCAACCCCAATTTTTAAACTGTCCCGATTATGCACGGTCTGCGCCCTTTTGTGGGCCTCGTGTGGGGTCTCTGCGGCCTTGGGCGCAAGCGTCAGCGGCGCCTACGGTGGCCCCAGTGGGCTTGCGGGTGCCAATCGGGAACGCACGCACGCCCATGAAAGCCTCACAGTTCTTTATCTCCACCCTCAAAGAAGCCCCCACCGACGCCGAAGTGGCCAGCCACCGCCTGATGCTGCGCGCCGGCCTGATCAAAAAACTCGGGGCCGGTATCTACACCTACCTGCCCATGGGGCTGCGCGTGATCCGCAAGGTCGAGCGCATCGTGCGCGAGGAGATGGACGCCGCCGGCGCGATCGAGCTCACCATGCCGGTGGTGCAGCCGGCCGAGCTGTGGCAGGAAACCGGGCGCTTCGAGAAGATGGGGCCCGAGCTGCTGCGCATCAAAGACCGGCACGAGCGCGACTTTGTGGTGCAACCCACGAGCGAAGAGGTGGTGACCGACCTCGCGCGCCAAGAGCTGCGCAGCTACAAGCAGCTGCCCAAAAACTTTTACCAGATTCAGACCAAGTTTCGCGACGAGCGCCGGCCGCGCTTTGGCCTCATGCGTGGGCGCGAGTTCACCATGAAAGACGCCTACAGCTTCGACCGCGATCGCGACGCGGCGCAGGCCAGCTACCAAGCCATGGCGGCGGCGTACCGGCGCATATTTGAGCGCTTCGGGCTGCGCTACCGCGCCGTGGCCGCCGACAGCGGCGCCATTGGCGGCGACTTGAGCGAGGAGTTTCAGGTGATCGCCGCCACCGGCGAGGACGCGATCGTCTATTGCCCCCAGAGCGACTACGCCGCCAACCTCGAAAAAGCCGAGGTGCTGGCCCCAGCCGGCCCGCGCCCGGCCCCGAGCCAGCCGCTGACGCTCACGCCCACGCCGGGCCGCAGCACCTGCGCCGACGTGGCCGAACTGCTCGGGCTGCCGCTGGCGCGCACCGTCAAATCACTGGTGCTGGCCACCGACGAGATCAACGAGCGCGATGAACTCGTGGGCAGCCGCATCTGGCTGCTGCTGCTGCGCGGCGACCACGACATGAACGAGGTCAAGGTGGGCAAGCTGCCGGGGCTCAACCTGGGCTACCGCTTTGCCACCGAGGCCGAAATCATGGCCCACTTTGGCACCCGCCCGGGCTACCTAGGGCCGATCGGGCTCAAGCGGCCGGTGCAGGTGCTGGCCGACCGCGAAGTGGCGTTGATGGCCGACTGGGTCTGCGGTGCCAACCAAGCCGACCACCACCTCACCGGTGTCAACTGGGGCCGCGATTTGCCCGAGCCCGACCTGGTGGCCGACATCCGCAACGTGCTGCCCGGCGACCCTTCGCCCGACGGCGCCGGGGAACTGCTGATCGAGCGCGGCATCGAAGTCGGGCATGTGTTCTATCTGGGCACCAAGTACAGCCGCGCCATGAACGCCACTTTTCTAGACGAAGACGGCAAACCCAAACCGTTCGAGATGGGCTGCTACGGCATCGGCATCACGCGCTTGCCGGCGGCGGCGATCGAGCAAAACCACGACGAGCGTGGCATCATCTGGCCCGACGCCATCGCGCCGTTCACGGCGGTGATCTGCCCCATCGGCATGGAGCGCAGCCCGGCGGTGCGCGCGGCGTCCGAGCGGCTGTATGGCGAACTCAAGGCGCTGGGGGTCGATGTGCTGCTCGACGACCGCGGCGAGCGCCCGGGGGCGATGTTTGCCGACTGGGAGCTGATCGGCGTGCCGCACCGCATCACGGTGGGCGACAAGGGCCTCAAAGACGGCCAGATCGAGTACCAGCACCGGCGCGAGGCGCAAGCGAGCAAGCTGGAGCTGGCGCAGGCATTGCCATGGTTGCGCGAGCGGCTGGGGGTGTGAGCGGGTGATGGCAGCGTGCGAAGCCAAGGACCGTTGGAGCCGGCGCCGCTGGACGGTGGCCATGGCTGGCGCTGCTGCAGCCTCGGTGGCCGCGTGGCCGCTGCGCCCGGCGGCGGCCAGCCAGCTCGAGGAGCCGCTGGCCGATTCGGTGCGCCACGCCTTGCGCGCAGCGGTTGAGTTCGCCGACCCGCTTGAGCCCGAGTTTGCCAGCACCGAGGCGCGCATGGCCTACCTGCGCTGGTTGACGCAAATCAGCCCGCGGCTGGCGCGGCGCAAGCCCGACTTGAACGAGCGCGTGGAGTTTTTGCAGACCGTGTGGTACGAGAGCCGCCGCGCCGGCCTCGATGAGTCGCTGGTGCTGGGCCTGATCCAGGTCGAGAGCGGCTTCAGGCAGTTTGCGATCTCGGTCGTGGGGGCGCGCGGTTATATGCAGATCATGCCCTTTTGGGCGCGCTTGATCGGCGATGGCGACGTGGGCGGCCTGTTCCACCTCAAAACCAACCTGCGCTTTGGCTGCGTGATTATGCGCCACTACCTAGACCGCGAACGCGGCGACCTGTTTATGGCGCTGGGGCGCTACAACGGCAGCCGCGGGCGCAGCCCCTACCCAAACGCCGTGTTTGCGGCGCAGCGGCGCTGGCAGATCGGTTAAAAGCGCTGGGACTGGGACTAAACCGCCGGGTTTCAGGCCTTGGAGGCGCTGGAGGAGGCAAGCACCTGCTGCAGTTCGCCCGATTCGTACATCTCCATCATGATGTCGGAGCCGCCGATGAACTCGCCGCGCACGAACAGCTGCGGAATCGTGGGCCAGTTGCTGTAGTCCTTGATGCCTTGGCGGATTTCGGGGTCTTCGAGCACGTTCACGGCCTTGACGGCGCTGGACTCGACGCCGCAGGCTTTGAGGATTTGCAGCGCACGGCCCGAAAAACCGCACATGGGAAAGGTGGCGGTGCCTTTCATGAACAGCACGACGTCGTGCGTTTTGACCAGGCTGTCGATGCGTTGTTGGGTGTCGCTCATGGGGGTGGGTGGGATGGCAAGGGGAAGGCTTGAAAAGTGACGGATTATCCCTCAGCTCCTGTTTTTCTGCAGCGCCTAAAACCCTACGGGCTGCAGTGGCTGGCTTGGGGCAACGCCAGTGCGCAGGCGTGGGCGCTGGCCCAGGCCCACTGGAAGTTGTAGCCGCCCAGCCAGCCGGTCACGTCCACCACTTCGCCGATGAAGTACAGCCCGGGTTGGGTGGATTCCATGCTTTGCGAGCGCAGCTGGCGCGTGTCCACGCCGCCACGCATGACTTCGGCCTTGGCCCAGCCCTCGTCGCCGTGGGGCGTGGGTGCCCACTGGTGCAGGCTGGCCGCCAGCTGCGCCAGCGCCTTGTCGCTGCAATCGCTCACGGGGCGCTGCCAGTCGGGGCGGTGTTCGGTCCAGGTGTCGCACAGGCGCTGCGGCAGCTGCTGGGCCAGCTGGTTGGGCAGCCGTTTGCGCACGCCCGCTGCCTTGGCCGCCAGCAGCGTGGCTTCGAGCGGGGCTTGGGGGTGCAGGTCGATGCGCAAGGGCTGACCGGGGTTCCAGTAGCTCGAGATTTGCAGCCCTGCCGGGCCGCTCAAACCGCGGTGGGTAAAGAGCAGGTCTTCGTCAAAAGCCATGCCCTGTTTTTTGTTGCCGGTTGCAATGTGCACCGGCAGCGCCAAGCCCGCCAAGTGCGCGAAGGGGGCCCAGCCAGAGGGTTCGAAGGTGAGCGGCACCAGCGCTGGCCGGGGTGCGACGATGGGCAGCCCAAACTGCTGCGCCAGCCGCAAGCCCCAGTCGCTGGCGCCGATCTTGGGCACCGGCAGGCCGCCCGTAGCCACCACCACAGCGTGTGCAGCCACCGCGCCGCGCTCGGTTTCGAGCCGGTAGGAGGCGCTGCCCGGTGCGCCGTCGTGCCAGTGCACGGCGCGCACGCCGCAGGGCTGCCAGTGCGTCACGCCGCCGGCGCCGCATTCGTGCAGCAGCAGAGCGATCAGGTCTTGCGCCGAGCGGCTGCAAAACAACTGGCCTTTGTGTTTTTCTTCGAAGGCCACGCCGTGGCGCTGCAGCAAGGCGATGAAGTCGGCCGGGGTGTAGCGCGCCAGCGCCGAGCGGCAAAAGGCCGGGTTCTGGCTCAGGAAGTGGCGCTGCGGCTGGCGCGGGTCGAGCTCGCGGTTGGTGAAGTTGCAGCGCCCGCCGCCCGAGATACGGATTTTTTCGGCCACCTTGGGCGCGTGATCGAGCAGCAGCACGCGCAAGCCGCGCTGGCCGGCGATGCCGGCGCAAAACAGGCCCGCCGCGCCCGCGCCGACGATGACGACGTCAAAAACCGGGGTCATGCAAGCAGTCGGGGGTGCGCGGGCTTTGGGCTCACTGCCGGCCCAGCAGCAGGTATTCCATCAGGGCTTTTTGTACGTGCATGCGGTTTTCGGCCTCGTCCCAAACCACGCTCTGCGGGCCGTCGATCACTTCGGCCGCCACTTCTTCGCCGCGGTGCGCGGGCAGGCAGTGCATGAACAGCGCCTTGGGGTGGGCTTGCGCCATCAGCTGTGGGGTCACGCACCAAGCGCCAAAGGCGTGCTGGCGTGCGGCGTTTTCGGCTTCAAAACCCATGCTGGTCCAGACGTCGGTGGTCACCAGATCGGCGCCGGCGCAGGCCTGCAGCGGGTCGTCAAACACCTGCCAGCAGTTGGCCGCAGCGGCCACGCCCGCGATTTCGGGTTTGACCTCGTAGCCGCTGGGGGTGCTCACGCGCACGCCAAAGCCCAGAATCTGTGCCGCCTGCAGCCAGGTGTTGGCCATGTTGTTGCCGTCGCCCACCCAAGCCACCGTCATGCCGCGCAGCGCGCCCACGTCGAGCGTGCCGTCGGCGCGCCGGCCGCGGTGCTCGAGCCAGGTAAACAGATCGGCCAGAATCTGGCAGGGGTGGAATTCGTTCGTCAGGCCGTTGATCACCGGCACGCGCGAGTGCGCGGCAAAGCGCTCGATCTTGCTCTGCTCGTAGGTGCGGATCATCACCAAGTCGGTCATGCGGCTGATGACGCGCGCGCTGTCTTCGATCGGCTCGGCGCGCCCAAGCTGGCTGTCGCCGGTGGTCAGGTGCACCACGCTGCCGCCCAGCTGGTACATGCCGGCCTCGAAACTGACGCGGGTGCGCGTGCTGGCCTTCTCGAAAATCATGGCCAGGGTACGGTCGCACAGGCTGTGGTGCTTTTGGTAGGTTTTGAACTTGTGCTTGATCAGCCAGGCGCGCTCAAACAGGTAGGCGTACTCGGCGGCCGTGAAATCCTTGAACTGTAGGTAGTGCTTGATGGCGGTGGCTGACATGGAGGGCGCTCTGAAGGGTGGGTGGGTTTAGGCGGCCAGGGGCTCAGCCAGCAGTCGCTTGATCTGGGGCACGAGCAGGGCCACGATCTCGTCGGCCTCGGCGCCGCTCAAAATCAGCGGCGGCACCAGCCGCACCACGCGCTCGGCGGTGACGCTGATGAGCAGCCCGGCTTCGGCGCAGCGCTCGACCAGCACGGCGCAGGGGCGATCGAGCTCGATGCCGACCATCAGCCCCTTGCCGCGCACCGCGCGCACGCCGGGCTCGTGCATGAGCTGGGTGCTGAGCAGGGTCTGCAACTGAAAACCGACCTTGGCCGCGTGCGCGAGCAGGCCGTCTTCTTCCATGATGCGGATGGTCTCGATGCCGGCGCGCAGCGCCAGCGGGTTGCCACCAAAGGTGCTGCCGTGGTTACCGGGCTGAAACAGCTGCGCGGCCTTGGGGCCCGCCACCACGGCGCCGATCGGCACCCCGGAGCCCAACCCCTTGGCCAGCGGCATGACGTCGGGCAGTATGCCGGCCCACTGGTGCGCAAACCACTTGCCGGTGCGCCCCATGCCACACTGCACTTCGTCGATCATCAGCAGCCAGTCGTTGGCGTCGCACAGGGCGCGCACCTGCTGCAGGTAGTCGGCGCTGGCCGGGTGCACGCCGCCTTCGCCCTGAATGGCCTCGAGGAACACCGCCACCACGTTCGGGTTGCCGGCGGTGGCGCGGCGGATGGCTTCGGCGTCGTTCAGCGGCACGCGGATGAAGCCCTCGACCAGCGGCTCAAAGCCGGCCTGCACCTTGGGGTTGCCGGTGGCGCTCAAAGTGGCGATGGAGCGGCCATGAAAGGCTTTTTCATAGACCACGACCTCGGGCCGCGCAATGCCTTTGTTATGGCCAAACTTGCGTGCCAGTTTGAGCGCGGCCTCGTTGGCCTCGAGCCCGCTGGAGCAGAAAAACACATTGCTCAGGCCCGAGCGCTCGACCAGCAGCCGCGCCAGCTGCTCGGTGTAGCGGTGGTGGTAGTAGTTGCTGATGTGCATCAGGGTGCCGATCTGCTCTTTCAAGGCTGGCACCAGCTTGGGGTGCGCGTGCCCGAGCGTATTGACGGCAATGCCGCCCAGCGCATCGAGGTAGGCCTTGCCGTGCACGTCCCAGACGCGGCAACCCTTGCCGTGCGAGAGCTCGATCGGCAAGCGGCCGTAGGTGTTCATGACGTGCGGTTGCACCGGGGCGGCTGGCAGCATGGATCGAGTCCTGATCGAAAAGTGGGTGATAGGAAGGGAAAAGGGCGATGTCTGACCCTCGGCGCCGCCAAGGATTAAAACGAACATTGTAGGCGCAGCTTGAGGGGCAGAGGCGGGGAAGCCGCGTGCAAGTCTTATATAAGATAGAATACTTGCATCCACCCATCGGTCTCTACCGGTTCTCCACGTGCAGCGAGCGATCCTCGGCGGCCGCTGGCGAGCCACCCTTTAAGGCCTGAACCCAAATGGTCTCCCCGAGCGCCAATGAAGTCTTGATTCAGGGCCGCACCCGCAGCGGCAAACCCTTTCGCCCCAGCGACTGGGCCGAGCGCTTATCCGGGGTGATGAGCCCTTTTCACCCAGCGGGGCGGATGCCGGGCGCGCACTTGGGCTACTCGCCTTGGTGCAATCCGAAGGTGATCAACGGCGTCAAGTGCGTGGTGCTCAACACCGCCTTGCGCGACTACGACCCCATGGCCTGGGACTTCGTGATCGGCTTCGCACGCGACAACGAGCTGGAGGTGGTGGAGGCGTGTTTGCTGCCTGATGAGGGGTCTATCGGCCCAATACCTAGCGTTCCGACCCCATAAGCCAGGCCTCGAGCGCTGCAGCGCCGCCAGCCCATGGCGGACAGGCGTTTGGCAAAACAAAAAACCGCCTTAAGAGGCGGTTTTTTGTTGGTAAGCGGGATTTGCTGGCAGCGCACCCGGTTCAAACGGCAGGCTGTGCGGGGGTTAAGCAGCCCCCGAGCCTGGGCGGTCGGTCTGGCTGGTGCTCAGGCCGCTGCGGTGCTGGTGGCCAGGGCCTTGACTTTGGCCGACAGGCGGCTCTTGTCGCGGGCGGCCTTGTTTTTGTGGAAAATGCCCTTGTCGGCGACCGTGTCCACCACGCTTTGCATCTGGGCAAAGAGCGCGCTGGCTTGGCTCTTGTCGCCAGCCAGCACGGCCTTCTCGACCTTCTTGACGGCGGTGCGGTACTTGGAGCGCAGGGAGGTGTTGGCGGCGTTGAGTTTGACGTCCTGGCGCGCGCGTTTGCGGCCTGAGGCCAGACGGGGGTTCTTTTTCTTCGGCTTGGTGGCCATGTGTGGGTTCCTTGGGTTGTTTGTGGATGTTGCCAGCAAAACCCTGCATTATAGACGTCTGCCGCCGCTTGGGGCTAGGAATAGACTGCTGTTTTTTGCAGTCTTTGATCGCGGTCAAGCTGCTGTAAGGGCGGGCAGGATAGAATATTCTGGTGCAGTTTTTGGCTGCCTGCAAATGTGTCTGGCACGGCCTGTGTGCTGACATTTTTATCCCTTGCTTTCCTCGATGCACACCACACCAGACCCCTTGAGCGGCGTGCAGCCGCACCCAGCCGCAGCCTCTGCTGCCCCTGAGCGCCCGGTTCCTGCCGGGGCCCCGCTGCCGCACCGCAAGGTTATCCGCGGCTGGATCACGCCGTTGGCCGAGCGCCGCACCGCCATCGCGGTGGCGCTGCTGGTGCTCGATTGGGCCATTTTTGCCGCCCTGATCGCCGGCACCATTTTGCTTCAGGCTTGGTGGGCCAAGCTGCTGTGTGCGCTGGCGGCGGGTTTCGTGATCGGGCGCCTGTTCATCATTGGGCACGACGCCTGTCACCAGAGCTACACCCCGCACCGCGGCTTGAACCGGGTGCTGGGGCGCATCGCCATGATCCCCTCGCTCACCCCCTACAGCCTGTGGGAAGTGGGCCACAACGTGGTGCACCACGGCTACACCAACCTCAAGGGCGTGGATTTCGTCTGGGCGCCGCTGACCAAAACCGAGTTCGAAGCGCTCTCGCCTGGTCGTCGCGCCCTCGAGCGCATCTACCGCAGTGGTTGGGGCCCGGCGCTGTATTACCTGATCGAAATGTGGTGGCTGCGCATGTTTTTTCCGCGCAAAACCTACATGGGTACGCAGCGGCGCGAGTTCATTTGGGACGGGGTCTTCGTCTCGGCGGTGGCGCTGCTGTGGATCGCCGGCCTCGTGTGGGCGGCGCTGGCCACCGGGCAGGCGGTGTGGCTGCTGATCGTCATGGGTTTCGTGGTACCGTTCCTGTTTTGGAACGCCATGATCGGCTTTGTGGTCTATGTGCACCACACCCACACCAGCGTGCAGTGGCACGACGACAAGCACCTCTGGGCCAAGGCGGCGCCCTTCGTTTCGACCACGGTGCACCTGAAGTTTCCTTACCGCATCGGCGCGTTGGTGCACCACATCATGGAGCACACCGCGCACCACGTGGACATGAGCGTGCCGCTGTACAAGCTCAAAGAGGCGCAGCAAAAGCTTGAAGACATGCTGCCCGAGCGCATCATCGTGCAGCAGTTCAGCTGGCGCTGGTACTTTGAGACCGCGCGCAAGTGCAAGCTCTACGACTTCACCCAGCGCTGCTGGACCGACTTCCAGGGCCGCCCGACCAGCGCGCGGGCGCCGTCTTACGCCGTTTGAGCCGAGCCGCTGCTTTCTTGAGCCCCTTCCTTTCCGGCACAGTGCTGGTACGGCCGGGCGCGCACCGCCCGTGGCGTTGCGGGCGCGCAACAGCTCGCCCGTTTGCGTTTCTTGCTTTGTCACGATGTGGTGCGACAATCCGCCTTAGATGAATCCTGCTTTTTCTGAACTCTCGCTGGCCGAGCCGCTGGCCCGTGCCGTAGCCGAACTCGGCTTCACATCCATGACGCCGATCCAGGCGCAGGCCATTCCGGTGGTGTTGCAAGGCCGCGACGTGATGGGCGCCGCCCAGACCGGCACCGGCAAAACCGCCGCCTTCTCCTTGCCGCTGCTGCAGCGCCTGCTCAAGCACGCCAGCGCCTCCACCTCGCCGGCGCGGCACCCGGTGCGCGCACTGGTGCTGCTGCCCACGCGCGAGCTGGCGGTGCAGGTGGCGCAACAGATTGAGCTCTACGCCAAATACACCGATCTGCGCAGCACGGTGGTGTTTGGTGGCATGGACATGAAGCCGCAAACCGCCGAACTCAAGCGCGGCGTCGAGGTGCTGGTGGCCACGCCGGGGCGGCTGCTGGACCACATCGAAGCCAAAAACTGCGTGCTCAACCAAGTGGAGTACGTGGTGCTCGACGAAGCCGACCGCATGCTCGACATCGGCTTCTTGCCCGACTTGCAGCGCATCTTGTCGTATTTGCCCAAGCAGCGCACCACCTTGCTGTTCTCGGCCACGTTCTCGACCGAAATCAAGCGCTTGGCCTCGAGCTACCTGCAAGACCCGGTGACCATCGAGGTCGCGCGTTCCAACGCCACCGCCGCCACCATCGAGCAGCGCTTTTACCGCATCGAAGAAAACGACAAGCTGCAGGCGCTCAAACAGGTGCTGCGCGAGCGCGAGATCGGCCAATCGTTTGTGTTCGTCAACAGCAAGCTCGGCTGTGCCCGGCTGGCGCGCACACTCGAGCGCGACGGCTTCGTGACCACGGCGCTGCACGGCGACAAGAGCCAAGACGAGCGCCTCAAAGCGCTCGAGGCCTTCAAAAGCGGCGCGGTGCAGCTGCTGGTGTGCACCGATGTGGCGGCACGCGGGCTGGACATCAAAGACGTGCCGGCGGTGTTCAACTTCGACATCCCCTTCAACGCCGAAGACTACGTGCACCGCATTGGCCGCACGGGTCGTGCTGGGTCGTCTGGGCAGTCTTTTTCTTTTGTCAGTGGGCGCGATGCCAAGTCGCTGGCCGACATCGAAAAACTGCTCGGAAAAAAGATCGAAATCGAGCCGCTGGAGCTCGAATCTGACCGGCGCCGCTTCGGTGGCGAGCCGGGCCGCATCAACGACGGCCAGCGCCTCTGGCGCGACCCGCGTGGCAGCAGCGAGGTGCGCGCCCTGCGCCCGCAGCGGGCAGCGCGACCGGCCGCCGACCCGTTCTTTGAGCAGCCCTACCAGCCCAAGCTGGCACCCGAGGCCAAGCCCGAGTGGGAGCTGCAGTCCGCCAAGGCAGGTACAGGAGCGCGCACCGGTGGTTCGCCGTTCATCCGCTCCAAACGCAAGGTGGCGGCTTTGTTCAAGGCTGCGGTTGTGGTCGAGTCTGGCGCTGCATGCGAGCAACTGCCCAATCCCGAGCCGGTTTCCTGAGCGGCCGGGTTTTCAGCGCCCCGGCTTTTGTTCCTGCGGGCATTGCACCTTGATGATTTGCGGCGTATGCGTCGAAGCGGCTGCGGGCAACCGGGCCGCGCTCAGGCAGCCGCCCCAGACGCAGCCGGTGTCGAGCGCCAGCAAATCGGGCCGCTTCAGCGGCCCCAGCGTGGACCAATGACCGAAAGCGATCGGGGTGCCAGCCGTCAGGCGGTCCGGCACCTCGAACCATGGCAGGTAGCCGTCAGGCGCGGCGGCGGAGCTGTCTTTGCTGGCGAACTCCATGCTGCCGTCGGCGCGGCAAAAGCGCAGCCGCGTGAGCGCATTCACCACCACGCGCCAGCGCTCAGTGCCTTGCAGCCCCTCGCTCCAGCGCTCGGGCTGGTCGCCGTACATGTGCTGCAAAAAATGCCCGAACTCGGGCCCGGCCAGCTGCTGCGCCACTTCGGCGGCCAGGGCCAGCGTCTGCGCCGCCGTCCACTGCGGCAGCACGCCGGCGTGCACCAGCAGCCAGCCCTGCACCTGCAGGGCCAGCGGGCGTTGGCGCAGCCAGTGCAGCAGGGCGAGCGCGTCGCTGGCTTGCAGCACGTCGCCAAAGCTGTCATGGCGGCTGGCGCGTCGCACCCCGTGCGCCACCGCCAGCATGTGCAGGTCGTGGTTGCCCAGCAGGCAGTGCGCGGCGCCTTCGAGGGCGCGCAGGCGCCGCAGCACAGCCAGCGAGGCCGGGCCGCGGTTGACCAGATCGCCCAGCAGGTAGAGCGTGTCGCGGCTGGGCGAAAAATCGATTTTGTGCAGCAAGCGCTGCAAGGCGGCGTCGCAGCCCTGTACGTCGCCGATCAAGTAATTAGGCATAAACCGCGATTATGGACGCCCTGCTGATCCTGTTTTTGATTCTGCTCAATGGCGCTTTTGCCATGTCGGAGCTGGCCTTGGCCTCGAGCCGCAAGGCGCGCCTGCTGGCGCTGGCCGAAAGCGGCGACCGCGGCGCCCAGACCGCGCTCAAGCTGATGGACAACCCGACCCAGTTTTTGTCCTCGGTGCAGGTGGGCATCACCTCGATCGGCATGCTCAACGGCATCGTGGGCGAGGCCGCGTACAGCGACGACTTGGCCGCCGTCCTGCTCGGCTGGGGCTTGTCCGAGGGCACGGCCAGCGTCACCTCGACGGTGCTGGTGGTCTTGGTCATCACCTTCATCACCATCGTCTTTGGCGAACTGGTGCCCAAGCGCATCGGCCAAATCTACCCCGAAACCGTTTCGCGCTGGATCGCGCGCCCGATGACGCTGGTGGCCCAAGCGACCAAGCCCTTCGTCTGGCTGCTCACCCACACCACCCAGGCCACGCTCAAGCTGCTGCGCATCGACAACGCCGCCGTGCAGCAAGTCACCGAGGCCGAGATCGACGCCAGCCTGCAAGAGGGCGTGGGCGCCGGCATCATCGAGGCCAACGAGCACCAGATGGTGCGCAACGTCTTTTTGCTCGACGACCGGCCACTGACCTCGATCATGGTGCCGCGCCCGGACGTGCTCTGGCTCGACGCGGCCGCGCCGCTGGCCGCAGCGCTCGATGCGGCGCAACGCGGCGGCCATTCGTGGTACCCGGTCTGCCGCGGCGGCCTGCACGAGGTGCTGGGCGTGATCCACCTGCCGCAACTGGTGGCGCTGGCCTTCGCCGAGCTGGGTTTGGGCGCTGGAGGGGGGGGGGATGAAGCCGTTGCGGCGGGTGCGGCTGGTGCGACTGCTGCGGCGCCGCACTGGGCCAGCCAAGCGCGCGCGCCGGTGTTCGTGCCCGAAACCCTGAGCGGCATGGAAATGCTCGAGCAGTTCCGTGCGCGCGCCACCCGCATGGCCTTTGTGGTCGATGAGTATGGCGAGGTGCAGGGCGTGCTCACGCCGCTGGACTTGCTCGAAGCCATCACCGGCGAGCTCTCGCCCGAGACGCCGCTCAAGGCTTGGGCCACGCCGCAGCCGGACGGCTCGTGGCTGGTCGATGGCGCCATGCCGGCGCACGAGCTCAAGGTGCGCCTAGACATCGACGCGCTGCCCGACGAGGACAAAGAGCGTTACAACACCGTCGGCGGCCTGATGCAGACCGTGGCCGGCGAGCTGCTCAACGAGGGCGAAGCGGTGCAGGTGGCCGGCTGGCAATTCACCGTGCAGCGGCTCGATGGGCGCCGCATCGACGAGGTGCGGGTGCGCCGTGTCGTGCAGGTGTCAGCTTCCGGCGCCTGATTGGGTTAGGGTCGGAGCCTCGATCAACGACCCAGGAGACTCCACCCATGACACGCACGGTGCAACAACTGTTCGACCTCAGCGGCCAGACGGCGCTGGTAACCGGGGGCTCGCGCGGCCTCGGGCTGCAAATGGCCCAAGCCCTAGGCGAGGCCGGTGCGCGCGTGCTGCTGGTGGCGCGCAAGCGCGATGAACTCGACGAAGCGGCGCAGCGGCTCCAGGCGCAAGGGGTCGAGGCGCAGTGGATCGTGGCCGACTGCGCCCAGCAGGCCGATCTGCAGCGGCTTGGCGCCGAGGCGCTGCAGCGCCTGGGCGCGGTCGATGTGCTGGTCAACAACGCCGGCGCCGCCTGGGGCGCACCGGCCGAGGAGCACCCGGTCGAGGCCTGGGACAAGGTGATGAACCTCAATGTGCGCGGCTATTTTCTGCTGAGCCAATACCTGGCCCGGCACTGCATGATCGCGCGCCGCCGCGGCAGCATCATCAATCTGGCGTCGATCGCGGGCCTGGGCGGCAACCCGCGCGGCATGAACACCATCGCCTACAACACCTCGAAGGGCGCGGTGCTCAACTTCACCCGCGCGCTGGCGGCCGAGTGGGGCCCGCATGGCATCCGCGTCAACGCCATTTGCCCGGGCTTCTTCCCCAGCCGCATGACGCGCGGCACGCTGGAGGCGCTGGGCGAGGAGCGGCTGGCCGGGCACGCGCCGCTGGGCCGCTTGGGCGACGACGAAGACCTCAAGGGCCTGACCGTGCTGCTGGCGTCGGCCGCGGGCAAGCACATCACGGGCCAGTGGCTGGCGGTCGATGGCGGCGTGAGCGCCGTCGTCGGGGGCTGAAGTGAAACTGGCCCCCACGCTCGCTGCGCTCGCTGCCCCCCAAGGGGGCGCTTCAGTGGCTTCGGGCGGCCGGGCGCCACTAAGAGGCTGACACGCTCACACGCAACCATCACAAGGAACATTGCCATGACCACCAACACCCGCATCGTGCTCGCTGCGCGCCCGCAAGGCCAAGCCGGCTTGGAGCATTTCAGGCTCGAAACCGTCGCCCCCGAACCCTTGCAAGAGGGTCAGGTGCGGGTGCGGCACCATTACCTGAGCCTCGACCCCTACATGCGCGGGCGCATGAACGAGGGCAAGAGCTACGCCGCGCCGCAGCCGCTCAACGAGGTGATGATCGGCGGCACGGTGGGCGAGGTGATCGAGAGCCGCCACCCGCGCTACACCCCCGGCGACTGGGTGGTCGGCATGGGCGGCTGGCAACAGATCGGCGTGGTCGATGCCAACCAGGTCGGCGCCCTGCACAAGGTCGATCCCACCCACGTGCCCCTGAGCCACTACCTGGGCGCGGTGGGTATGCCGGGCGTAACGGCTTGGTACGGGCTGGTGCGCATCATCGACCCTCAGCCGGGGCAGACGGTGACCGTGAGCGCGGCCAGCGGCGCCGTGGGCAGCGCGGTGGGGGTGCTGGCCAAGGCGCGCGGCTGTCGCGTGGTGGGCATTGCGGGCGGCCCGGACAAATGCGCCTACGTGCGCGAGGAACTCGGCTTTGACGACTGCATCGACCACCGCCGCTACCCCGATTACCTCGCGCTGGCGCAGGCGCTCAAGGCCGCCTGCCCGCAGGGCATCGACGGGCATTTCGAGAACGTCGGCGGGGCTGTGCTCGACGCTGCGCTGCTGCGCAGCAACGCCTTTGCCCGCTTTGCCATCTGCGGCATGATCGCAGGCTACGAAGGCCAGCCGCTGCCGCTGCTGAACCCGGCGCTGATCTTGGTCAATCGCCTGCGCGTGCAGGGCTTCATCGTCAGCGAACAGATGCAAGACTGGCCGCCGGCACTGGCCGAACTTGGGCAACTGGTGGGCAGCGGGCGTTTCCGGCCGCGCGAGACGATCGCCCAAGGCATCGAGTCGGCCCCGGCGGCCTTTCTGGGCCTGCTCAAGGGCCACAACTTTGGCAAGCAGTTGGTGCGGCTGATTTGATGAAGGGCAGGGCAGGGCAAGGCCGTGGGGCCTGGCGCACTGGCTCCACTATACTGCCCAGTCTAGATCCCCCTACCCAGCGCCCCCATGCAACTCGACGAACTTCTGGCGCAAGCCAAGGCACTGCCCAGCATCCCGCGTGTGGTGTCCGAGGTGTCGGCCGAGCTCAACACAGAGGAGCCCGATGCGCGCCGCATCAGCGAGGCGATCGGCACCGACCCGGCCCTCACCGCGCGGCTGCTCAAGTTGGCCAATTCGGCTTTTTTTGGCCTGTCGCGCGAAATTCTGAGTGTGCAAGACGCCGTCAACATCTTGGGCTTTAGCCAATTGCGCACCACGGTGCAGGCGGTGGCGCTGGGGCACAGTTTCAAGGCCGTGCCCGGCGTCAACCTCGAGCAGTTCTGGCGCTACAGCCTCAACAGCGCCAAAATCTGCCGCACCCTGGCGCGCAGTATGCGACTAAACGAGGGCGCGGCTTTCACCGCCGGCTTGGTGCACGCGGTGGGCGATCTGGTGCTGCACATCGGCCTGCCCGAGGTCGTCGCGCGCATCGACTGGAGCGTCTCGCCCTTCGACATGAAACGCGCCGAGGCCGAGCGCGCCGTGTTGGGCTACACCTACGCCGACGTGAGCGCCGCCTTCGCCGCCAAGTGGGATTTTCCCGATTTGATCGTGCGTGCGCTGCAGCACCAGTTGCTGCCCTTTGAGGGCGATGTGTACGAACCGCTGGCCGGCATCGTGCACATGGCGGCATGGCGCGCGCGCGCGCAAGAGATCAACCTCGACCGCGAGGGCCTGGCCGCCACCTTCCCCGAAGTGGTGGCGATTCTGCTCGGGCTCGACCTCGACATGGTGCTCGACAAAGACCCGAGCGAATGGACTTCGGCTGGCGAACTGTCGGCCTTTTTGGGCTGATGAGGCTTGAGCACCCGATGCGACTCGATGAACTGCTGCGCCAACCCCAAAGCCTGCCGGTGGTGCCCGAGCTGGCGGCCAAGCTGATCCAGACCTTCGAGTTCGACGAGGTCGATTTCGACGCTCTGGCGCGCGACATCGAGCACGATCCGGTGCTCACGGCGCGCCTGTTGCGGCAGGCCAATTCCTCCTTTTTTGCCCTGCTAAACCCGGTCGGCACGGTGCGCGAGGCGATTGTGGTGCTGGGGCTCAACAAGGTGCGCGCGCTGGTCATCGCCGCCGCCCTGAATGCCAGCTTTCACGCCGTGAGCGGCATCCACCTCGACAAATTCTGGCATTTCAGCTTTGCCGCCGCCACCGTGGCCCGGCTCCTGTGCACCCCGCGCCGGCTCGATGCCAACCTGGCCTTCACGGCGGCGCTGTTGCACGGCGTGGGCGAGTTGGTGCTGCACATGGGCATGCCCGAGGCCATGGCCAGCCTGAACCGGCGCTTGGACGCGTTTGCGCTCGAGCGCGCCGCAGTCGAGCGGCTGGCGCTGGGCTACAGCTACGCCGAAGCCGGTGCCGCCTTGGCTCAGCACTGGCGCCTGCCGCGCTTGCTGGTGACGGCCATCGCGCAGCACACCGAGCCGTTGGCGCCAGCCGAACAGGAGCCGCTGGCGGCGGTGGTGCACCTGGCCAGCTGGCGCGCGCGCCTGCTGCTGGCGGGCAACCGCGCCAACGAGCTGATCGACCACTACCCGGACGACGTGGGCGAGGCGCTGGGGCTGGACCCGGACCTGCTGGTGGCGCCCGACGTGGCCGGGCTGGACCGCTTGCCGGCGCTCTGATGGCGGCCGGTTTGCAGGCCTTGCGCCTCTACGCCGGCCCGGCGGCGCTGCGTCATCTGCACGCCCAAGGTTTGCAGGCGCGCGACGTGGGCATCGTCGCTGGGGCCGCCGGCGGCCCCAAGGGGCTGATTTTGGGGCCGCTGGACCGCTTCATCTTTGGCCATTGGCTGGCGCAGAGCACGCAGCCCATCGACCTGGTGGGCGCCTCGATCGGGGCCTGGCGCATGGCGACGGCCTGTTTGGACGATTGTGCGGCCGCCTTCGAGCGCTTCGAGCACGGCTACATCCGCCAGCAGTTCGAGCTGCCAGCGGGGCGCAAGCGGCCCACGGCGGCGCACGTGAGCGAGCGTTTTGCACACAACTTGCAGCTGTTCTACGCCGGCCGTGCGCAGCAGGTGCTGGCGCACCCACGCTACCGGCTGCATGTGCTCACGGCCCGCGGCCGCCACCTGCTGCGTCGCGAGGGGCGCTGGCGCACCCCGGCGGGCTATCTGGGCGCTTGGCTGAGCAACGCGCTGCACCGCCCGGCGTTGGGCGCTTGGCTGGAGCGGGTGGTGTTTTCGACCCCGGGGGCGGCCTTGCCCTTTGGTCGCACCGACCTGCGCACGCGGCAGGTCTGGCTCGACGAGTGCAACTGGCTGCCCGCGCTGCAAGCCAGTTGCTCGGTGCCGTTTGCCATGCAGGCGGTGCCCGACATCGCCGGCGCGCCCCCGGGCGCCTATTGGGACGGCGGCATCACCGACTACCACCTGCACCTGGACTGGCAGCGCGCGCCCGGCCTGGTGCTGTACCCGCATTTTCAGCGCCAACTGGTGCCTGGTTGGCTCGACAAGGCGCTCAAGTGGCGCCACCGCAGCACGGCGTTCCTAGACCGCACCCTGGTGCTGGCGCCGCACCCAGATTGGCTGCGCACGCTGCCCGACGGCAAGCTGCCCGATCGCAGCGATTTCGAGCGCTACGGCAGCGATCTGGCGGCGCGCATGCGCGCCTGGAGCGCAGCGGCGGCGGCGAGCCAGCAACTGGCCGATGAATTCGCCGCTTGGCTGCAGCGGCCCGATCCGTCTGTGGTGCAGCCGCTGTAGCGCCTAGGCTGCGGTTTTACATCGATGCCTCGAGCAGGGCGCGGTAGTCGTCGGGGCTGGCTAGGCGCGGGTTGCTTTGGTGGCAGTGGTCGGCCAGGGCGCCTGCGATCACGCGCTCGAACACCTCCGGGCCCACGCCGAGCGCCGCCAAGCCGCTGGGCAGGCCCAAGCGTGCGTTGAGGGCGCGGATGGCGGGCCCGACGGCCTGCGGGTCGGTGCCCAAACCCATGGCCTGCGCCATGCGCTCCAGCCGGCGCTCTTGCTGCACCGCTTCGGCGCTGGCGTTGAAAGCCAGTACGGCGGGCAGAAACACCGCATTCAGGGTGCCGTGGTGCAGCCGTGGCAACACGCCGCCCAGGCTGTGGCTGAGCGAATGCACGCAGCCCAGCCCCTTTTGAAACGCCAGCGCGCCCTGCATGCTGGCGCTCATCATCTGCAGCCGCGCTTGGCGGTCGAGACCGTCGCGGGTGGCGCGCTCGATGTGCGCCCAGCCGCGCGCCAGCCCGTCGAGCGCGATGCCGTCGGCCGGTGGGTTGAAGGCGCTGGCCATGAAGGTTTCCATGCAGTGCGCGATCGCGTCCATGCCGGTGGCGGCGGTGAGCAGCGGCGGCAGGCCGAGCGTGAGTTCGGGGTCGAGGATGGCCGCCTTGGGCAGCAGGTGCCAGCTGTGAAAGCCGAGCTTGCGCCCGTCATCGACGATCAGGATGGCGCCACGGGCCACTTCGCTGCCGGTGCCGGCGGTGGTGGGCACGGCGATCAGGGGTGGCAGCTGGGCGCTGATTTTGGCCGAGCCGCCCTCGATGGTGGCGTAAGCCTTGAGCGGCCCCGGGTGCGCGAGCGCGATCGCCACGCCCTTGGCGCAGTCGATGGCGCTGCCGCCGCCGAGCGCGATCAGGCCGTCGCAGCGCTCCTGTCCATACACCGCCGCGGCGGCGCGCACGGCGGCCTCGGTCGGGTTGCTGGGGGTGGCGTCGAACACCGCGTGCGGCAGGGCAGCGCCGCCTTGGCCCAAGGCCACCACGGCGCGCTCCAGCAGCCCGGCGGCGCGCACCCCGGCGTCGGTGACGATCAGCGGTCGCTGGATGCCCACGCGATCGCACTCGTTGGCCAGCAGGCGCAGGGCACCGAGCTCAATCTGGATCTGGGTCAGGTAAAAAATCTGGGCCATGGGGGTGGTCTCCCGGGTGGTGTGGGGGCCCGTCAGCCGCCGATGTAGCTCATTTCGATGCGCTTGCCGGCCTCGGGCGCGCGCGCGGCTGCGGGCAGGCTGGCACGCAGCTCCGAGTAGCGCTCGCGCCGCGGCTGCCAGATCGCGGCGATGGCGTGGGCCAGATCGGCGTCGCTGGCGCCGGTGCGCAGCAGGGCGCGCAGGTCGTAACCTTGGTTGGCAAACAGGCACAGATAGACCTTGCCCTCGGTCGAGAGGCGGGCGCGGTTGCAGTCGCGGCAGAAGGCTTGGGTGACGCTGCTGATGAAGCCCACCTCGCCCAGCGCCGGGTCGTGGCGCCCATCGGGCCCGGCATGGCCCCAGCGTTCGGCGGTCTCGCCGGCGGCGCTGGCCGGCAGCGCCAGCAGCGGCAGCTCGGCCTCGATCAGCTGGCGCGCTTGCGCGCTGGGCAGCACCTCGTCCATCTGCCAGCCGTTGCTGCAGCCCACGTCCATGTATTCGATGAAGCGCAAGGCCAACGGGCGGCCGCGGAAGTGGCGCACCAGCGGCAAAATCTGGTGTTCGTTGGTGCCGCGCTTGACCACGGTGTTGATCTTGATCGGCCCCAGCCCGGCGGCCTCGGCGGCGTCGATCCCGGCCAGCACCTCGGCCACCGGAAAGTCGGCATCGTTCATGCGCCTGAACACCGCGTCGTCGAGCGCGTCGAGGCTGATGGTGATGCGGCTCAGCCCGGCGGCCTTGAGGCTGCGCGCCTTGCGTTGCAGCAAACTGGCGTTGGTGGTCAGGGTGAGGTCGAGCGGCAGGCCCTCGGGGGTGCGCAGTTGCGCCAGTTGCTCGATCAGGGCTTCGACGTTTTTGCGCAGCAGCGGCTCGCCGCCGGTCAGGCGCAGCTTGCGCACCCCGTGCGCCACAAAGAGCCGCGCCAGCCGCGTGATCTCCTCGAAGCTGAGCAGATCGGCGTGCGGCAAAAAAGCGTGGTGGCGGTCGAAGGTTTCGCGCGGCATGCAGTAGCTGCAGCGAAAGTTGCAGCGGTCGGTGACGCTGATGCGCAAGTCGCGCAGCGGCCGCCCCAAGGCGTCGAGCAGTTCGCCGCTGGGTGGCGTGTGGCGCCCATTCGTCGGCCCCGTCGGCACTGCCAGACCGGGGTTGAAGGCGTTGACCAAGGGGATGATGCGCTCTGCCATATTTTGCAAGCTTATACCAAGTGGCGGCGGAGGGTGGGCGCTGCGGTGCATTCAGCCAGTTCCAGTCAGTTTGGCGCAGGTAAAATCGGTTTCAATTCTTGGCCCATCTTCAACCACAGGCTGTACATCCATGTCACTCGACCACGTTACCCCCGGCAACAAGGCCCCCGCAGTGTTCAACGTCATCATCGAAATCTCGATGAACGGCGACCCGATCAAATACGAGGTCGACAAAGCCTCGGGCTGCATTTTTGTCGATCGCTTCATGAACACCGCCATGCACTACCCGACCAACTACGGTTACGTGCCCAAGACCATCTCGGGCGACGGCGACCCAGTCGATGTGCTGGTCATCACCCCGGTGCCGCTGCCGCCCGGGGTGGTGGTGCCGTGCCGCGCGCTGGGCATCCTCAAGATGGAGGACGAAGGCGGCGTCGATGGCAAGGTGCTGGCGGTGCCGACCGAAAAAATCCTGCCCCTGTACTCTCAGTGGCAGAGCCTGTCGGATCTGAACCCGATCAGCCTCAAGCAGATCGAGCACTTTTTTGAGCACTACAAAGACCTCGACCCCGGCAAGTGGGTCAAGGTGCTGGGCTGGGACGGGATCGAGGCCGCGCACCAAGAAATCCGCGACGGCATCGCCGCCTACGAAAAAGAGCGGCAGGGCTAAGGCCGCGAGGCTCAGGCTCCATCGCACCGCTTGCACCCCTACCGCTGCGTGGCTGCTGCTTTGCCCACCGATCTGTCCACTGCTTTGCTCACCGTTGCGTCGGCGCACTCGGGCGCTGCCACGCTGACGATCTGTGTGGCGCAGCTCAACGTCGTCGTCGGTGACCTAGCGGGCAACGTGCGCCAGATCGCGGCGGCGGCGCAGGCGGCGCACGCCCAAGGTGCGCAGCTGCTGCTCACCCCCGAGCTGGCGCTGTGCGGCTACCCCGCCGAAGACCTGCTCTTGCGCCCGGCCTTCGTGGCCGACTGCGAGGCCGCGCTGCTGGAGCTCGCGCGCCTGAGCGCCAGCTGGCCGGGCCTGCACCTGGTGGTGGGGCACCCGGCGGCGCTGGGGCCTTGGGTTGAGGCGGGTGCTGAGGCTGAGGCTGGAAAGCGGGCCAACCCAGCGGTCTGCCCTGCGGTCAGCCCCGTCTACAGCCTCACGGCCAACCCCGCAGATGGCCCCCCTGCCAGCGGCCACGGCCGCACGCGCTGCCTCAACGCCGCCTCGGTGCTGGGGCATGGGCGCGTGTTGCTGCGCTACGCCAAGCGCGAGCTGCCCAGCTACCAAGTGTTCGACGAGCAGCGCACCTTCGTGCCGGGCCAGGGCGTGGGCGTGTTCGATCTGGCTGGCAGCGCCGGGCAGCGGCTGCGCTTGGGGCTGCTGATCTGCGAAGACGCTTGGTATCCCGAACCTGCCGCGCAGTCCCAGGCCTCTGGCGCCGAGCTGCTGCTGGTGCTCAATGCCTCGCCCTTTCACTGGGGCAAGGGCGCGCAGCGCGAGCAGGTGATGCGCCAGCGCGTGGCCGAGACCGGCTTGCCGCTGGTCTATGCGCACCTGGTGGGGGCGCAAGACGAGGTGGTGTTTGAGGGCCGCAGCTTCGCCCTTGGGTCCGACGGCCGCTTGGCCGCGCGCGCCGCCAGTTTCGTGCCCGAGCTGTTGCGCATCGACCTGTGGGCAAGCGACGAGCCGCACACCCCAGCCCCCAGCGCCCCCCCGCCCCAGCCGTGGCGCCTCAGCGGCCCGGTGGCCCCCGAGCCCGAGCCGCTGGCCGAGCTCTGGCAGGCGCTGGTGCTGGGCTTGCGCGACTACGTGGACAAAAACGGCTTTCCGGGGGCGCTGTTGGGCCTCTCGGGCGGCATCGATTCGGCGCTGGTGTTGGCGCTGGCGGTCGATGCCTTGGGGGCTGCGCGCGTGCGCACGCTCATGCTGCCCTCGCCCTACAGCGCCGACATTTCGCTCATCGACGCGCGCGATATGGCCGCGCGCCTGGGCGTGCGCCACGAGGAACTGTCGATCCAGCCGGTGTTCGAGGCGCTGCTGCACACGCTCGAGCCCCTGTTCGAGGGCCGTGCCCCCGACCTCACCGAAGAAAACCTGCAGGCGCGCATCCGCGGCATGTTGCTCATGGCGCTGTCCAACAAGTTCGGCGCCATCGTGCTCACCACCGGCAACAAGAGCGAGCTCGCCACCGGCTACTGCACCCTCTACGGCGACATGGCCGGCGGTTTTGCCGTGCTCAAAGACGTGCCCAAAACCCGGGTGTTCGAGCTGGCGCGCTGGCGCAACGCCCACGACCCCTTCGGCCGCGGCGCCAACCCGATCCCCGAGCGCATCATCACCCGGCCCCCGAGCGCCGAACTGCGCCCGAACCAAACCGACCAAGACAGCCTGCCGCCCTATGAAGTGCTCGACGCCATCGTCGAGCGCTACGTGGAGCAAGAGCAGAGCGCGGCCCAGATCGTCGCTGCTGGCCTGCCCGCGGCAGCGGTGGAGCAGGTGCTGCGGCTGCTGCGCCTGAGCGAATACAAGCGCCGCCAAGGCCCGCTGGGTACGCGTGTGACGCCGCGCAGCTTTGGCAAAGACTGGCGCTACCCCAACACCAACCGCTACCGGGGCTGAACGCCGCCGAGCGCCGTTCGCCGTTGTGCGCTGTCGCTAGGCCCTTGGTCTGCTGGGGCAGTGGGACAAGGGTTGTGTGCACGCCGATCACGCCAAGCCGCGCACTGCGGCACTACAATGCAAAGCTGTAGCCAGAGCCCTTTGCAACCGATTTTTGTAGCCCACCATGAAACAAATCACCGCTGTCATCAAACCCTTCAAGCTCGAAGAAGTGCGCGAGGCCCTGGCCGAGCAGGGCGTGACCGGCTTGACGGTGACCGAGGTCAAAGGCTTTGGGCGCCAAAAGGGCCACACCGAGCTCTACCGCGGCGCCGAGTACGTGGTCGATTTCCTGCCCAAGGTGCGCATCGACGTGGTGCTCAAGTCCGAAGACGTGGAGCGCTGCGTCGATGCCATCATCCGCGCCGCCCGCACCGGCAAAATCGGCGATGGCAAAATCTTTGTCAGCCCGGTCGAGCGCGTGGTGCGCATCCGCACCGGCGAGCAGGACGAAACCGCGATTTGAGCTTGCAGCAGCTGCACCAGCCGCGCCAGCGCCCACAGGGCTTGGGGCCGCTCGGGGTGCTGCGTCTTGCTGCATTTTCATTGCTGGCAATGCTGGCGCTGGCCTTGGCTGCTTGCGAGCGTCCGCATACCGGGGCGCCGGTGGCTGCGCCCGCACCCGCACCCGCACCCGCACCCACGCTCGCGCCCACACATCCCCCCGCAGCCCACGTCCCCAGCGAGGCAGCGCCCATACCCCCTACGCCCATGCAGCGCGCGCACTTCGATTGCGCCGACGGGCTGCGCGTCGAGTGGCGCTACTTTCCGTTGCAAGGGGTGGCGGTGCTGGTGCGCGCTGGGCGCAACCACGAGTTGCATCCGCCACCGGGCGGCTCGGCGGGCGTTTTCGCGCAGCCGGGTCTAGAGGTGCAGCTGGGTGCTGAAAGTCTGCGCATCCGCCTAGGCGCTGGCCCGGTCATCGACTGCCAGCGCGTTGTTGCTGCGTCTTGAGATTTGAAGGTTTTTGCGGTCTGGTTGCGGCAAACTTGCGCTGGCTGGATGCCGGGGGCTTTAGCCCCTCAAATCTGCTCCAGCCGGTCGGGCGGGGAGAAGCCGGCGTTTTGCACCAGCGCGGGCAACAGGGTGTCGATGCTGGAGGAGATCTGGATCAGGTCGAGCTGCCAGTTATCCATAAAACCGGCTTGGGCCGACTGGCCCAGCGCGCCCAAGAGCGCGTCGTAGTAGCCGCCGACGTTGAGCACCCCGATGGGCTTGTCGTGGTAGCCGAGCTGGCGCCAGCTCCAGACTTCGAACCATTCTTCGAGCGTGCCGATGCCGCCGGGCATGATCAAAAAAGCGTCGGCGCGTTCGGCCATGAGCTGCTTGCGCCGGTGCATCGAGGGCACGACGTGCAGTTCGGTGCAGTCGCGCTTGGCGTGTTCTTTGATTTCGAGGCTTTGCGGGATCACGCCCACCACTTGGGCGCCGGCCTCAAGGGCGGCGTCGGCCAGCAGGCCCATGAGGCCGTTGCTGCCGCCGCCATACACCAGCTGGCCGCGGTGGCGGCCGATCCACTGCCCCACGGCTTGCGCGGCTTGGGCGTGCAGCGGGTCGGTGCCGCTGCGCGAGCCGCAAAACACGCAGAGGCTAAACGTGGGCGCCAGCGGCGCGGCTGGGGTGGCCGGGGAGGGGTGTGGGCTGTTCATGGCCGTTATTCTGGCATGGCTGGGCGCCACGGCGGTGCCCGCTGGGTTGTGGCTTTTTAGCCGGCAATGAAGCGCGCGTGCAGCGCCCCCAGCCACACGCCGCCACACAGCAGCAGGCTGAGCAGCACGGCGGCGCTGCCCATGTCTTTGGCGCGTTTGGACAGGTGGTGCCATTGCGGCCCGATGCGGTCGATGGCGGTCTCGATGCCGGTATTGAGCAGCTCGACGATCATCACCAGCAGCACCGTGCCCACCAGCAGCCCGACTTCGAACCAGTTTTGCCCGACCCAGAAGGCCGCTGGCACCATGACCAGCGCCGCCAGCGATTCTTGGCGAAAAGCCGATTCGTCCCAGGCGGCGCGCAAGCCCATGAGCGAGTAGCCCATTGCGTTCCAGAGCCGCAGGATACCGCGGCGTTTTTGTTGCGTGACGGGGTCGAGGTGCGGCAGGGTGGGGTCGGGCATGGCAGTGGGGCAGGGGCTTAGGGCGTGTCGGCGGGGGGTGGGGCGTGGATCAGTTGCGTGCCCGCCCAAGCGTCGTGCCAAAACTGGCGCTGCGGGTGCAGCCGCGCCAGCAGCGCGTACAGCGGCACCCAAAGCAACATCATCCACAAAATCCATGACGCATGCAGCTGCAACAAGGAGCCCAGCAGCATCGGGGGCGCAAACCAAATCCAGCTCAGCACGTAGCGCCACAGCGCGTGCGCCAGCCGCAGCGGTCGCCCAGCGTGGTCAACGACGCGGATGTGCCAGGTTTTCATGGCCAGCGTCTGCCCCTTGTGCCAGAACCAGGCGAAGTACAAGCCCGCCACCACGAACAGAAAGCCCTGCAACTCGTGGCGGTTTTGCATCGGTTCGCGGCTGTCGGTGAGCACACCAAAGGCCAGCGCGGCAATGAAGATGACGCCAAACATCAGCGTGCCCTCGTACAGCCAGCAGGCCATGCGCCGGCGCAGCGAAGGGGTAGCAGCGGGCGCAGCAAGGGGGGTGGCAGGCTGTGCGGGCGTGGCAGAGGCGGCAGGGCGGTTTTTGCTCATGTGCAAGGCGGGCAGGTGGCAGGGTGGCGTGGGCAGCGTGGGCAGCGTGGGCAGCGTGGGCAGCGTGGGCAGCGTTTTGGCGCGCATTGTCGCACCCAGCGCGCAGTGCCGGTGTTGCAGGGCAACAAAGCCCAAAGATCGTGCCATAATGAACGCTTATCCCAATTCAATCCGGCAAACGGGTCAAGGTTGCGCGGCGTTAAGCCGCCATGGCTTTGGCCTCAAGTCTCGCAGCGGCCCCACAAGGGCTGGCTCAGAGGCACCCAAGGTTTTTCGTCAGAGAAATACCCGAAAGGTTCATCATCATCATGGAAATCAAAACATCCGCATCCGCCCCCGCATCCAGCGCGGGCCACCCCAGCACGCCCGAAGAGCTCATGGGGGGCGAAATCCTCGTGCGCGCCCTGCAGGCCGAAAACGTGCGCTACCTCTGGGGCTACCCCGGTGGCGCCGTGCTCTACATCTACGACGCGCTCTACAAACAAGACACCATCCAGCATGTGCTGGTGCGCCACGAGCAAGCCGCGGTGCACGCCGCCGACGGCTACGCCCGCGCCACCGGCGACGTGGGCGTGGCGCTGGTCACCTCGGGGCCGGGCGTGACCAATGCCGTCACCGGCATCGCCACCGCCTACATGGACAGCATCCCGATGGTGATCATCACCGGTCAGGTGCCCACGGCGGCGATCGGGCTCGACGCCTTCCAAGAGTGCGACACCGTGGGCATCACGCGCCCGATCGTCAAGCACAATTTTTTGGTCAAAGACGTGCGCGATCTGGCGCTCACGCTCAAAAAAGCCTTCCACATCGCCCGCAGCGGCCGCCCGGGCCCGGTGGTGGTCGATATCCCCAAAGACGTGTCGTTCAAGAAAACCGCTTGGAACGGCTACCCAGAATCGGTCACGATGCGCTCCTACAACCCGGTGCGCAAGGGCCACGGCGGCCAGATCCGCAAGGCGCTGCAGCTGCTGCTGACGGCCAAGCGGCCCTACATCTACACCGGTGGCGGCGTGCTGCTGAGCAACGCCGTGCCCGAGCTGCGCACCCTGTGCGATCTGCTGGGCTTCCCGGTCACCAACACCCTGATGGGGCTGGGGGCGTTTCCGGCCACCGACCGGCGCTTTTTGGGCATGCTCGGCATGCACGGCACGCTCGAGGCCAACAACACCATGCAAAACTGCGACGTGCTGCTGGCGGTGGGCGCGCGCTTTGACGACCGGGTGATCGGCAACCCCAAGCACTTTGCGCAAAACGAGCGCAAGATCATCCACATCGACATCGACCCCTCGAGCATCTCCAAGCGCGTCAAGGTCGATGTGCCGATCGTGGGCGACGTGCGCGAGGTGCTGACCGAGCTCATCGCCATGCTGCAAGAAAGCCCGCTGCGCCCCGACGGCCGCGCGCTGGCCGACTGGTGGCAGACCATCGAGGGCTGGCGCAGCCGCGACTGCCTGAAGTACGACGACAGCAACCCGGACGTGATCAAGCCGCAGCGCGTGATCGAAACCCTGTGGAACCTGACCCGCGACGCCGACGCCTACGTCACCTCCGACGTCGGGCAGCACCAGATGTGGGCGGCGCAGTACTACAAGTTTGACCGCCCGCGGCGCTGGATCAACTCCGGCGGCCTGGGCACCATGGGCGTGGGCATCCCCTACGCCATGGGCATCAAGCTGGCGCGGCCCGAGAGCGAGGTGTTCTGCGTCACCGGCGAAGGCTCGGTGCAGATGTGCATCCAAGAGCTGTCCACCTGCTTGCAGTACGAAACGCCGATCAAAATTTTGTCGCTCAACAACCGCTACCTCGGCATGGTGCGCCAGTGGCAAGAGATCGAATACTCGGGCCGCTACAGCCACAGCTACATGGACGCGCTGCCCAACTTCGTCAAGCTGGCCGAGGCCTACGGCCACGTCGGCATGCTGATCGAGCGCCCGCAAGACGTGGAGCCGGCGCTGCGCGAGGCGCGCGCGCTCAAGGACCGCACGGTGTTCATGGACTTTCGCACCGACCCGACCGAAAACGTGTTCCCGATGGTCAAGGCCGGCAAGGGCATCACCGAAATGCTGCTCGGCAGCGAAGACCTTTGAAGCCCGGAACTGGAGTGCAGAGCATGAAACACATCATTTCCGTTTTGCTGGAAAATGAAGCCGGCGCGCTGTCGCGGGTGGTGGGGCTGTTTTCGGCGCGCGGCTACAACATCGAGTCGCTCACCGTGGCCCCGACCGAAGACGCGTCGCTGTCGCGCATGACGATCCAGACCGCCGGTTCCGACGAAGTGATCGAGCAGATCACCAAGCACCTCAACCGCCTGATCGAAGTGGTCAAGGTGGTGGACCTGACCGAAGGCGCCTACACCGAGCGCGAGCTGATGCTGGTCAAGGTGCGCGCGGTGGGCAAGGAGCGCGAGGAGATGAAGCGCATGGCCGACATCTTCCGTGGCCGCATCATCGACGTGACCGACAAGAGCTACACCGTCGAACTCACCGGTGACCAGGCCAAAAACGACGCCTTTTTGCAGGCGCTCGAGCGCAGTTCCATCCTCGAAACCGTGCGCACCGGCCCGAGCGGCATCGGGCGCGGCGAGCGCATTTTGCGGGTTTGAAGCCCGCGCCCCGTATCATCAACCCCCTTTTCATTTGGAGCCTCGAGCATGAAAGTTTTCTACGACAAAGACTGTGACCTCAGCCTGATCAAGGGCAAGACCGTGGCCATCATCGGCTACGGCAGCCAAGGCCACGCGCACGCGCAAAACCTCAACGACAGCGGCGTTAAAGTGGTGGTGGGCCTGCGCAAGGGCGGTGCCTCGTGGGACAAGGTCGGCAAGGCCGGCTTGCAAGTGCAAGAAGTGAACGCGGCCGTGGCCGCCGCCGACGTGGTGATGGTGCTGCTGCCCGATGAGCAGATCGGCGCCGTCTATAAAAACCAGATCGAGCCCCACATCAAAAAAGGCGCTTCGCTGGCTTTTGCCCACGGCTTCAACGTCCACTATAACCAAGTGAACCCGCGCGCCGACCTCGACGTCTGGATGGTCGCCCCCAAAGCCCCCGGCCACACCGTGCGCAACACCTACACCCAAGGCGGCGGCGTGCCGCACCTGGTGGCGGTGCACCAAAACCCATCCGGCAAAGCGCGCGATCTGGCGCTCTCCTACGCCATGGCCAACGGCGGCGGCAAGGCCGGCATCATCGAAACCAGCTTCAAAGAAGAGACCGAGACCGACCTCTTTGGCGAGCAAGCCGTGCTCTGCGGCGGCGCGGTCGAGCTGGTGAAAATGGGCTTCGAAACCCTGACCGAAGCCGGCTACGCCCCCGAGATGGCCTACTTCGAGTGCCTGCACGAGCTCAAGCTGATCGTGGACTTGATGTACGAAGGCGGCATTGCCAACATGAACTACTCGATCAGCAACAACGCCGAGTTTGGCGAGTACGTCACCGGCCCCGAGGTCATCAACGAGCAGTCGCGCGCGGCCATGCGCAATGCCTTGAAGCGCATCCAGAACGGCGACTACGCCAAGATGTTCATCCAAGAAGGCAGCCTGAACTACCCGAGCATGACGGCGCGGCGGCGCAACACGGCGGCGCACCCGATCGAGGTCGTGGGCGGGCAACTGCGCGCCATGATGCCCTGGATCGCCAAAAACAAGCTGGTGGACCAGAGCCGCAACTAAAGCCGGCTAGGGTTTGGGGCTTGGGGCACTTGGGGCCAGCCGACCATGCTGCGCTTGTTGCACCGGCTGCCCCTGCCCACCCTGTGCGCCGTCTGCCGCACTTGGGGCCGCGACGCCGTCTGCCCCGATTGCTGCGGCCAGTACGCGCGCTTGCTGCCGCGCTGCCCGCAGTGCGCCTTGGCGCTGGCGCCGGGGCTGGTGCTGTGCATCCGTTGCACCGAAGCCGGCCCGGGCCCGCTGGCGCAGTGCGTGGCGCGCGTGAGCTACGAGTGGCCGTGGGTCGATGTGGTGGCGCAGTTCAAGTTTCGCGCCCAGCCCGCTTGGGCCCATGCGCTGGCGCAGCTGATGCGGCAAAACCCGCAGGCGCACGATCTGCTCACGCAGGCCGACGGCCTGTTGCCGATTCCGCTCAGCCCCACCCGGCAGGCCGAGCGCGGCTACAACCAGGCGTGGGAGCTGGCGCGTGAGTTGCAGCGCGCAAGCGGCTTGCCCGCGCTGCCCACGGCGCTGCTGCACCGCGAGACCCAGCAGGTGCAGCACGAACTGGGCCGCGCCGCGCGCCTGGCCCATGCGCAGCAGGCCTTTGCCGTCAACCCGCGCCAGCGCAGCGCGCTCAAGGGCGGGCACTGGGTGCTGGTCGATGACGTGCTCACCACCGGGGCCACGCTGCAAGCCGCCGCCCGGCACCTGCTCGACGCCGGCGCCGCCCGGGTCAGCGCCTTGGTGTTTGCCCGCACCCCGGCGCCGCTGCAAGGGGGCGACGAAATCCAGGCCGCAGCCGAGCTCAACCGCCTCGATTAAGTGCGCAAGCATAGGCGGGGGCTGACCGTCATGGCACTCGGTTAAGCCAAAAACGCATGGAATCAGGGACGCATGGAATCAGGGTGCGTTGCGTACAAGGCCGAGCCGTGCCATGTGCCTGAAAATCATGCTCCGGTCATGGTGAACCGCCGTGGGGGTAAGGGCTGGGGCGCTGGGGGCAGTCGGCCTCATGCCGTCCGCTGCGCGGCCAAAAATCGGCCAACCGCCCCCAGCGCTCCAGCCCCGCGCGTTGGAATAAGCCGGTGCGCCCACGCCTTGCTCACATAAAATGAGCTTGCCGGCAAGCGCTACCCCTTCAGCTTGTACTATTGTTGGCATATTTTTCAGGGAGCCGCATGTCCGAACTCAACTTCAAGGGCAAGGAGTTTGTCTTCAACCACCATCTGGCGGTGCCGCACCGGCCTTTGGTGCCCGACGCAGCCAAATCCATCGGCACGCCGCGCCTAGACGGCAACCTCGTGATTCACGGCGACAACCTGCACGCTTTGAAGGCGCTGCTGCCCATGTATGCCGGCAAGGTGGATTGCGTGTTCATCGATCCGCCCTACAACACCGGCAACGAAGGCTGGTGCTACAACGACAACGTCAACAGCCCCATGATGCAGGAGTGGCTGAAGTCCAACCCCATCGGCGTCGAGGACGGGCTGCGCCATGACAAGTGGTGCGCCATGATGTGGCCAAGGCTGCGATTGATACATGAGTTGATGTCTCACGACGGCGTTATTTTCGTGTGCATCAGCGATCATGAAGTGCACCGTCTTAAAGCTCTACTTGACGAGATTTTTGGTACGGCACAGTTTGCTGCTTGTCTAACATGGAAAAGCCGAGCTAAGCCTTCAAACACTGGTGAAGCGAAGGTTAGGCCGCAGAACGATGCCGAGTACATCCTTGTCTACGAGAAAAATGAAGACTGTGCTTCCTTCAACTTGGTGCACTCTGGTTTCGACCGCTCGTATCCTTACGAAGATGGTGACGGAAAGTACCGTATACAGACCATCTTGAAGTCAAACAGAGGTGAGAACGAGCGTCAAACCATGCGTTTTCCTCTCAACGGCTATGTCCCTCCGGTAGGGCAGAGGTGGCAGGCAGGCGAAGACACCATTCAGTCTCTGTTCGATAACAATCGACTCGAGTTCAGAGCTGGGACCCCCTTCCGAAAATATTACGCGCATGATGAACCGCAAGAGCATGCCCCCTTCTACTGTTACGTTGATCGCGAGAAAAGTCAAACGGCTGAGGCTGGAAAAAAACTGCTGAACGCAATCCTCGGCGAAAACCATGGGATGGACACCGTCAAGCCTCTCGATATCGTTCGTTATTGTTTGACCAGAGTACTGAAGCCAACTTCCATTGTTCTGGATAGTTTTGCTGGCTCGGGAACGACCGCTCACGCTGTGCTTGAAGCCAACATGCGAGACGGTGGTAACAGGAAGTTCATCATGGTCGAATGTGAAGACTATGCCGAACGACTTACGGCCGAAAGGATTCGGAGGGTCATCAGTGGTTACGACTACGTTGGCACCGACAAGGTTGAGTTGTACTCTAGGTCGATCACCTACTCTGATTTGCGAAGAGCAGATCAACTACTGAATGACATCGCTGCCATCGAAAACCTGGAAGGCTCGCAGTACGACAAGGTGGAGAAAAAGGTCAAGGATGGTGTGCTGGTGGTCGAGGGCGTCCCCCCGTGTCAGAATAGTTGTCGCCTCGATAGAACCAAGAACCCTGGGGTGGCGATGAAAGACGACTGTGGCTCGATACGGACAAGCATTCAAAGACAAAGCGGTGGCCCGGCTGTTGCCGCCCG